>Ga0197142_1002925_pt1 | contig 14647 bp, 8 predicted proteins | sample GBS60_MetaG_FD_148614 | JGI IMG/M metagenome (GOLD analysis project Ga0197142, IMG submission 148614) | Sediment microbial communities from Great Boiling Springs, Gerlach, Nevada, United States - GBS 60_MetaG | ecosystem: Environmental > Aquatic > Thermal springs > Hot (42-90C) > Sediment... | reverse complement strand
GTCAACCAGAAATGGCGTGAATCTTTTCCTTCCTCTCCCTCTCCCTTTCCTCAAGCCGAGAAAGGTCAGATGGAGGGGCAGGACGTGCTCGTTATGGAGTTCGTTCCCGAGGAATGGGCGCTGAGTAAACTGCTGTCGAGAAAGGAAGGGATGGAGCGGGAAAAATTGGCACTTAAGGCAGCCCTACAATATGCCTGTCTGCTGAAAGTCCTGCATGCGGCCGAATATACCTGTACTGACCGCAAAGACCCGGATTTCTTTTTCGATGAGAAACATTCACGCCTGATCGTACTAGACTGGAATGTTGTTAATAATTACACATCAGCAGAAGTTCCAAACGAGCACGGCATCTTCGCAACCCTGTGGTACCAGTTTCTAGTTGGTAAAAATCCCCCGGTTGTATTCAACCCATTGGATGATGAAACCTGGTTGGATGACAAAACCCAGACTGAGATCAGCCTGGGAACACGTGAGTTGTTGACAAATATTTGGTTTGGCAGATATGCGAACAAAGAAGACGAATTAGCTAAAGACATCGAGAATTGGCTGAATCAGTTGCAACGAGTACCAACAGACCCTTCTGAGGAACAAGATCTGTGGAGAAAATTAGTGCTGCTTGACCTGGCAAAGAGGCTTGCACATAATGGGCAACGCCAGCAGTATGAAAGAGAGTACAAGAAGACTCGCGAGGATTTCAATCAGCGGTTTGATAGCAAGTTTTTCAAAGTCCAACTGCATTTTCAGAGAGGAGAATACGAGCAGGGTCTCGCTGTTCTCGAGCGCATGGACAAAGCAGTTGAAAAGGATCAAGAACTCGAGTTACAACGTGAACGCTGGCGAGTTGTGCTACATACTGGGCAGAAGAAATCTTTCCCTCTTGAAATGAGGACGAAGCTTTCTGAATTGCTTAACAACCTGGCGCGCAACAACGTGAAAGAGTGTAAAAAGCTATTAGACGAGGTATCTAGCAGTGCTGCACTTGACAGTATTCATAAAGATCTGTTGAACATTTTCAAGCAAGAGCTAGCCATTCATCAGCAATGGGAAACGTACCAGAAAAAACGGGCAGAACTATCCGAGGGTGTTAGCGTTTCCAATCAACATTATCAGGAGATATGGGAAACTCTTGAAGGTATCAAGCAAAACCTAGACGATCTCAAAGGAAAGGCAAATGAGAACTATGCACAATCTCTTCGCTGTGTATTATTTCCAACGCTAGAGGAGCAGATACGGTGGGCAAAAGAGCGCGCCGATACTGAAAAGGAATTTTTCACCCTCGCGCAAACATCAGACAAGGCACTCCATAATCTTACACGTTATTTAGAAAATCGTTTCGCGGATTACTGGAACATTGATCGGGAACAGATTAATCGTTGGAGAGAATTTCTGAATAGTTTGGCAACTCTAAAAGACCTTGTAGAACATGTTGACAAATTATCACCCCTAGCAAAAGATAAGACATCTCCGCTTGAAAACGATCCTAAGCAGACATGGGAAGGTATTGTAGCTCGCCCCATACAGGATAATAGCTACATTGTACAGCTCCTCAAACAGCAGATTGGCAAATTCTGGGAAGAATACGACGAGATTAAGAAATTTAGAGAGCAAGTTCACAACCTCGCACAGCAAGTTCACAACCTCGCACAACAAGTCCAAACGGTGGCGCAGCTCCGCACGCAAGTGGACGACCTCGCACGACAAGCCCAAACGGTGGCGCAGCTCCGCACGCAAGTGGACGACCTCGCACAACAAGCCCAAACGGTGGCGCAGCTCCGCACGCAAGTGGACGACCTCGCACAACAAGCCCAAACGGTGGCGCAGCCCTCCGCATGGCCCATGGTACTTCTATCAATATCTGCCGGATTAGGAGTATTGATTTTGGCAGTAATCGCAGTACTGTTAGGATTTATATACTCGAACCTTAATACGATAGCACAACATCAGTTGCAAAATAATCAGGTACTAGAATCACCAACTCCAACGATCACGCCAACAGTTGTACCGACTCCTGTACCTGCGTTCCAATTTTCGCCGCGAGTTCAATCCAATTTTACCGATCGGATTGAGGTCGGATTTACCTACAACAATCTTGATCCAAAACAGGTCAAGTTTCAGATTCTTGGTGATGGGAATGTCGATCTCTCCAGTAACGTGCCACCGGACACCAACGAAACAAACAAGGTTATCATTCCAGCAGAGAAGCTAGTTGGGCAATTTACGCTGCGTGCGAGCCTGAACGATATGGAGCTAGCTGCAATCCCGATTGAGATACTTCCACCCCAGATCATGCCGAATGATGTACTTGAAGTACAGCCTGCGCTTGAGCTGAACGGTAAATATATCCTTGTCCAATCTAAGAGCAAGATTGTTCTGAAAGAGGAATATAAGAACAAAGGCTGGTCACTATCCACCCAGCAGCAAGGATTTTCTGGAGGAGAAGCAGAAATCTTGTTCGAAGGCAATGAGATCGTTGTACCACTTACTATTACGATAACAATGGAAGGGGTCTACGATAATCGGGGCGATAGTTACAAACATAACGTTGAAATTCCAGTTGTGAAGTTTTCACAGGTATCAAATCAGAGTGGTCGACTCCTTGGCTTCGATATTGGCAATGCGTGTAGTGGAGACATTGCTCCTGGTCAGCCAGCTTTAGATTTAGGCGAAATTACCGCTTTAAATATTTTTGAAATCTCCGAACTATGTGATAACAACAACAAAGGGATTCCCGACGGACACAGGCTCGTGATGATCATAGCAAACATACAATCCGATCAATTTAGTAAAGAGCCGGGGTTGCAACAGTTTCCTGCTCTGAAAGCCCAATCACTATTACCACTAGTACCACTAGTTGATAAAGAACAACCCAAAATATTAGACGGTGTTCAAGAGTTGCGCTACTTTGTTATCGGCGGGAACCGAGAGGATCAGAGCAATCTAGAAATTATGTTCTTTGGCCTACTGGCCTCTAACCCTTAGTACAAGCTGTTAAGTTGTTGGTAGATGCAACAAAATTCACTAGCATCACACGTTAGCAAACTGCTCAGGCAGGTATGCAATGTTATCAAAGATGTTTGACAAGGTGTGCAGGGATGCAGTTCTAATGCTAGCGGCATTGTTTGCATGAAAATAGCATTTATTACCTGGGTGGATTATAAAGGGGCAGGTACCATCGTAGAGGAGTGGTTTTTGAACCACCCCTCTACCAGTATAAAGGTCTTTAGAGTGAGCCGCTTCGGGTCATCTAGGAATGCAAACTGCCCGGTCTGGAGACGTACAGTGCGAGATTAGAAGCCATCATGGCACGTCAGCACATGAATCACCACCTCCCGACTCCTTTACAAGAGAAGAACTTGGAGGTACCCGCTTCCTGCTGCGCTGACGCGCACAAGTATAGACCACCAGGGAGTAATGGCAATCACCTTCACCATTCGGCTATCGACACAATCTAATCAGCGTTCGACGCAAAAAAGATTACCATACAGGCATTCGGGCCATACATACAACGAGATGAGTAAACATTATTCGACCCGCCTATTGTTTGTGCAGTAGGAAAGCCCGTACACTGTAACAAAACACGTACCGCAAATACAAATTCAGAAATTTTCCGTCATTCGCTCCCCGGCACAACCACATTAAACCCGGCATCGACGTAATGAATCTCGCCGGTAACACCTGCCGCCAGCGGCGAACAGAGGTAGAGGGCAGCGTTGCCAACATCCTCAATCGTGACATGACGGCGGAGGGGGGCATATTCGGCAAATTGTTTGTGCAGGCTGCGGAAATTGGCGATACCGCTGGCAGCCAGAGTACGGATAGGGCCAGCACTGATGGCATTGACTCGAATGCCACGCGGGCCAAGGCCAGCAGCCAGATAGCGGACGCTGGCCTCAAGTGCTGCTTTGGCGACACCCATCACATTGTAGCTGCCAATGACCTGACGGGAGCCATGGTAGGTTAACGTTAACACACTGGCGTTAGGAGCGAAAATTGGTTCAGCCGCTTTCACCAGAGCGATCAGCGAATAGGCACTGATTTCGAGGGCGATGCGGAATCCTTCACGGGTAGTGTTGAGAATGGTGCCGCTTAATTCCTCTTTATTGGCGAAAGCAATGGCATGAACGAGAAAATCGATCTGACCAAAGGTTTCACGGGCACGCTCCATTAAAGCAGCGATCTCTTCATCGTGTGCGACATCACACGGCACGATGAGTGGTGAGTTCAGGCTTTCGGCAAGTGGTCGTACCCGTCGTTCGAGTGCCTCACCCAAGTAGGTGAAGCCGATAGTAGCGCCCTCGCGATGCAGGGCCTGCGCAATGCCCCACGCAATCGAGCGATCATTGGCTACACCAAGGATCAGGCCTTTCTTTCCTTCCATCAGGCCCATACTGTTTCCTCCATCAAGTTGTAAGCAAGCGTTGATGTGCTTCACTAGCGCGCTATCTTACCATACTTTACTTTGGCGGGCGATAGAGTCTATAAAGGCGTGATGGTGTAGTGCCTCTACAGGCCGCATCCCTTTCCTGCAACAAGACTTTGTCGGATAAGCTCCTAGCAAGGAATGGGAACCGGTGAAACGAAAGGATTAATAACAAACACAGCATATTTACCGTCGGTTACGATCTCTTTCGATTCGGATCGGCTGCTCGGTGATATGATCGATTCGTCACAAAGAATGGCAGAGCAACGACTATGAACCATTATCTTCTCTATATCTTTCTCGCCTTGTTCATGTTGAGCGGTTGTCAGGCAGCGACCACAACGCCGATCCGGCTCAACCATCTCGAGCCGCTACCGGCGCCGACGCCTGTCACGTCACCACCTTTGCGTGTGTCGGTAGCTTCGGTTATTTCACCACAGGGAACAGTGCAAAGCTATCAGCCACTGCTTGACTACTTGAGCACCCGCTTGGGTCGTCAGGTTATTCTCATTCAGCGCCGTACTTATACCGAAACCAATGAATTGATCGGGCGAAACGAAGTTGATGTTGCGTTCGTCTGTACCAGTGCCTATATTGATGGCCGCGACCGCTACGGGATGAGCCTGTTAGTGGCGCCGCAGGTCAATGGTGAAACCAGTTACCATTCCCTCTTAATTGTGCCAGCGAATAGTTCGGCCCAAACGATGGCTGATTTGCGCGATAAGGTGTTTGCGTTTACCGATCCCACGTCATTTAGCGGGCGAGTGTACCCAACAGCACTGATTCAGGAGTTGGGTGAAGTTCCTGAGACTTTCTTTCGTGACACCTTTTTCACTTACACACATGATGCAGCGATTGAAGCTGTTGCCAATAATTTAGCCGACGGTGCTTCAGTTGATAGCCTCGTCTTTGATTTTGCGGTTAAGCGTAATCCTGAACTGCGAAGTAAGGTAAAAGTTATTCACACCTCACCCCCTTTTGGGATTCCACCGGTGGTAGTCGGTTCAGGAGTACGCCCGCAGTTGCGCGTCGAATTACAGAACATTCTGCTAGGGATGGCCGACGATCCATCACCGTTAGCGCAAAGAGCGCTGGCAGAACTGGGTATCGAGCGGTTTGTCATGATCGATGATGCTGCCTATGCCAGTGCTCGCCTGTTACGATCACGGGTAGGATTATTATCGCCATGAATGCAAAATACGCGCAACATCGTCTCATCATTTGGTTCACGAGAGCCTGGGATGTTCTTGGTGCGGTCAACATTCGCGCCAAAATCCTGGGCATCGTGCTGGGCCTGGTCATCCTGATGGGTGTGGCTGCAACCATTGAAGTTCGGCTGCTGCTAGAACAAACCCTCACGTCTCAGACCTACGAGCGTTCGGTGGCAATAGGCCGTGATCTGGCGGCACGAGCAACCGATCTGGTACTGATGCAGGATTATTATGGTCTGTTCCGCCTGCTGCGCGATACACAGATCAACAATCCTGATGTACGTTACGCATTCATCATCGACTCAGAGGGAACAATTGTTGCCCATACATTTGGAAGTGGTTTTCCGGTCGGTCTACGCGATGCCAATACGGTTACAGCGCAGGAACATCATCGTAGCATATTACTGACAACCGATGAAGGCGACATTTGGGATACCGCTGTACCAATCTTTGACGGTCGGGCTGGTATCGCCCGAGTTGGCCTGTCGCTTGCTGCTCGCGAACGGACTGTTACGACCGTTACCGGTCAGTTGCTTCTAACCACAGTCATGGTCGCAGCGATCGGGATCACCGCTGCGGCCTTCCTCACCTGGATTCTTACTCGTCCGATCTTGCAGTTGGTAGAACTAACAAAAGCTGTCGCTCAGGGTGATTTCAGCCAACGCGCCAGGCGTTGGGCAAATGATGAAATCGGTGCGCTCACCGATGCGTTCAACGCTATGAGCGACGCGCTGGCTCAGGCTGAACGTGAACGAGCCGAGCGTGAGCAGATACGAACTCAATATGTAGCGCAAATCATTACTGCCCAAGAGGAAGAACGTAAGCGAATTGCCCGTGAATTGCACGACAGCACTAGTCAGGCGTTAACCTCGCTCCTTATTGGATTACGCTCATTGGCCGATCGTTACCGCTTACCAGACCTCAAGCAACAAGTAGATGATTTACGCGGGATTGTAGGACAAGTTCTCAATGATTTGCACGCACTGGCCCGCCAGTTACGGCCAAGTGTCCTTGATGATCTTGGATTAGCGGCTGCCCTACAACGCTATGTAGCCGATTGTCGCGCTCGTAGTAAACTCACGATCGATCTAGCCCTCATTGGTCTAGACAGTGTTCGCCTGATGCCGGTTGTGGAAACCGCGCTCTACCGCATTGTTCAGGAAGCATTAACCAATGTGATCCGCCACGCTCACGCTACGACTGCCAGTGTTGTCATTGAACGCCGATCTGATCGAGTGCGGGCAATTATTGAAGATGACGGATGTGGGTTCGATCCTGATAACATCCACGGTGATGGTCACCTCGGTCTGAACGGGATTCGCGAACGAGCCGAACTCTTGAATGGTCAGCTCATCATCGAGTCGGCTCCCGGACATGGCACGACGTTGTACGTCGAAATACCTTTACCACCCACGAGGGAGGGCTGCGATGAACCGCATTTTGCTGGTTGATGATCACGCAGTGTTACGCGCTGGCTTACGATTATTGCTTGACAGCCAACCTGATCTACAAGTGATTGGTGAGGCTGAAGACGTCCAGACCGCACTTAACCAGGCGAGGACACTACAACCAGACCTGATCTTGCTCGATCTCAGTCTTACCGGCGGCAGTGGTTTATCGGCTATTCCGGCATTTCAGAAAGCAGCACCCTACGCACGGATTCTTGTGCTAACGATGCACGATGATGAGGGCTATGTGCGGCAGGCGCTAGCTACCGGTGCGCACGGTTATGTCTTGAAACGCGCTGCCGATACCGAGTTAATTGCGGCTATTCGCGCTGTGCTGCGTGGCGAGTTGTACATCCATCCTGCCCTCACCCGCCAGTTGCTTGAGGGAATTCTGCCCCAACCACCGTCGGTAAGTCCATGGGAGAGTCTCAGTGACCGTGAACGGGAAGTGCTATTGCTGGTAGCACGCGGCTATACCGCAGCCGAAATAGCCAACCAGTTGAGTCTTAGCCCAAAAACGGTAGAAACGTACCGCACACGTGGCATGGAAAAACTCGGCCTGCGATCACGAGCGGCGCTCGTTCAGTATGCGCTCGATCATCACCTGCTGACTGCGAACTGAATCCCTTTACGCACAGTAGAAGATTGTCAGGAAAAACCTGACCCCATCCTTACCAAGAATCCAACTTTTCCTGCTAGCGATACGGCTGTCTTTTTCATAGAGTGTGGGTAGTAGGGATGTCACATCCATCACTATAGTGAATTGCACAAGGAGTTTGGCTTATGTCCCGGCAACCGACTATTCCCTTAATCCCAGTGAGTCGCCGAGGTTTTCTCGGCGCCCTGGTAGCCGGTGCTGGCGCCCTCGCTGTGGCTTCAGTAGCACCATCGGCTATCACCGAAAAACCAACCGATACAATCGATATGCTTACCCCAGAGGAGGCATTGGCTGCCTACGAAGCGGAAATTGCCCGTCTCCGTGCTGCCAGGATCAGCGGTGCACCCATTGACCAGCTTGAGCGGATGCGTACTGATCTCCTACGCGCATTGACCAAACCGGTCGCTGAACGACGCTGGGTGATGGTCATCGATTTACGTGCCTGCGTGGGCTGCCATGGCTGTACAATTGCCTGCGTGGCCGAGAACAAGTTACCGCCTGGGGTTGTGTATCGACCGGTTATTGAAGAGGAAATTGGTCGCTATCCAAATGTCAGTCGACGTTTCATTCCTCGTCCATGTATGCAATGTGACAATCCACCGTGCACAGGAGTTTGTCCGGTCTCGGCCACCTTTACTAATGAACACGGTGTCGTTGAAGTCAACTACGAGCAGTGCATTGGCTGCCGGGCTTGTATTGCCGCCTGCCCCTACGGAGCCCGCACCTTCGACTTTGGTTATACCTACACTGCAAACACCCCATCAGCAGCGATGATGCTCGGAGCCGAGCAGGCCGTGAGTTATGAGCAAACAAGCACTTTCGAGTATAGCAAGGTTCACGCCCGGCGTGACCTGCACGACTCGCCGGTTGGGAATGTGCGCAAATGTCACTTCTGTATGCATCGGGTGCTCAACGGTCAACTACCGGCCTGTGTCACCACGTGTATCGGGCGGGCAACGTTCTTTGGCGATGCCAACGATCCGGAGAGTCTGGTAAGCGAACTGATCGCTAGACCAAACGTGATGCGTTTGAAAGAAGAACTTGGTACTGAACCACGAGTGTACTACTTGCAGTGAGAGGTAGACTTATGTTAAAGCGACTCCTTTACATCGCTGGCATTCTCGGCCTTCTTATTGGCCTGTGGGGCTTGTACGACCGCCTCGTCTATGGTCACATGCACGCGAACTATGGTTCGTATGTGGTGTGGGGACTATGGGTAGCACTCTATATGTTCTTCGCCGGAGTTGCAACCGGTTCCTTCATGCTGGCAACTCTCGATTTACTCTTCGATCTGCCGCTCTTTCGTGGTAGCGGACGGATGGCGCTCTGGGGAGCATTGGTCACGCTCCCTGCCGGTCTGGCCGCCATTGGTCTCGATCTGGGTCACATGTCTCGCATCTGGAAGGTTTACCTCCAACCTCATTTTGGCTCTGTCATGGCACAACTGGTCTGGGGGTACACGATATTCCTAGGGATCATCATTATAAGCCTCTGGCTTAGTTTTCAACCACAGCGATCACGCTGGTTGAAACCGATCATGGCGGTTGGTCTGATTCTCGCCATCTTTCTGAGTGGTGGCATCGGTGCTCTCTTGGGTGTCAATCAAAACCGCGTAAGCTGGCACGTCAGTAATTTGCCAGCCCAGTTCCCCGTCTTTAATCTAACCTCTGGTGTAGCCCTAATGCTCATTGCTATCGGTTGGTTTGGTCCGCAGCACGACTCACGGCGGACAAGGCAGCTACACGTCTTAAGCCTGGCAATGGTCGTGTTACTGTTGGTCAAAGGTTATTACCTTTGGAGCGACGTGTCACAGGCCCTGTACCAGAATAGTAGCCACGGTGCAGCAGCGATCAATCTGGTGCTGTTCGGTCCTTACGGCTGGGCCTTCTGGCTTTTGCAATTGGGTATTGGAATGCTCCTGCCGTTGATTATTCTCACTATGCCAATCGGAAAACAGGGCTTTGCCGCAGGACTAATGGGACTGTGTATCCTCATCGGTCTGGCTGTTGCCCGCGCCAATATTATCTTCCCGGCGCTTAGCTTACCCGAACTACAAGGTTTGGGCGAAGCCTTCCACGGCCCACATCTCAGCTTTACCTACAGTCCAAGCCTAATGGAGTGGGCAGTAACGGCTGGAATCGTCGGTGCAGCAACGATTGGCTTCCTGGTCGGTACCGATCGGCTGCCGCTCTTTACCCGACCAACAACCGAAGCGACTGTAACCGCCGATTGACCTAAATTGATAGCGAATGTTCGCATGCAATACGAACAGGAGTGTTGATATGAAACGACAGAAGACTATGCCCGGCGCTAAAGATATGAGTCGCCGTGATTTTCTCAAAACCTCAGCGCTGATCGGTGGTGGTGCTGCATTGCTCGGCTTTGGCCCATTGTCTGGATTGGCCCGCAGTGAAGCACCGACTGCTGAACTACCACTGGTTGATGCCACCAATTCGATCCAGACTGTCTGCCTGCAATGCAATACTGGCTGCGGCCTCAAGGTTAAACTGATTGATGGCATAGCGGCTAAACTTGAGGGCAATCCTTACAGCCCCTGGACGATGGAACCACCGCTCCCTTACAGTACGCCTGTTAGCACTATTGGGCCAATTGATGGCGCCCTCTGTCCAAAAGGACAGGCCGGGATTCAAACGGCTTACGATCCGTACCGTCTCATGCGGGTGCTGAAACGCAAACCGGGGACACCTCGCGGCGGCGGTCAGTGGATCACGATTGACTTTGATCAGGCGATCAACGAGATTGTTGAAGGTGGCGATCTGTTCGGAGAGGGTCCAGTAGAAGGCTTACGAGCACTCTACGCTCTCAAAGACGCCAAACTGGCCAAAGAGATGGCTGCTGCCGTAAAAGCTATTCTGGATGCCAAACCGGAAGACAAACCGGCTCTTGTTGAGCAGTTCAAACGTGACTTTGCGGACCATCTCGATGTGTTGATCGATCCCGATCACCCCGATCTAGGACCGAAAAACAATCAATTTGCCTTTATCTGGGGTCGGTTGAAAAATGGTCGCGGCGATCTCGTCCAACGCTTTGTGAAATCAGGCTTCGGCTCGGTCAACGCTAACGGTCACACGACTGTCTGCCAGGGATCGCTGTACTTTACCGGCAAAGCGATGAGCGAGCAGTTTGATCCGGCTACCGGCAAGTTTAGCGGCGGTCAAAAATTCTACTGGCAGGCCGATCTCGGTCATGCAGAATTCGTCATCTTCGTCGGCACCAACCACTTTGAAGCTAATTATGGGCCGACACCACAATCGCCCCGCATCACACATGGGATCATCGACGGGCGTCTACGCTACGTTGTCCTTGATCCCCGGTTGAGTAAACTTGCCAGCAAGGCATGGAAGTGGATACCGATTAAACCAGGCACCGACGCGGCGTTCGCTATGGCAATGATCCGCTGGATCATCGAGCAGAAGCGCTACAACGCAACGTTTCTCGCCGCCGCCAACAAAGCGGCAGCTACCGCGATCGGTGAACCGAGCTGGACAAACGCGACCTGGTTGGTCAAGATCAAGAATGGAAAACCAGGTAAGTTCTTGCGCGCCAGCGAAATCGGGTTAACGACAGTAGTCGAAGAGACCAACGCTGAAGGGAAGAAGGTCAAGAAATATGTGACCACTGACGGCGCCAGCCTTACGTTCGATCCGTTTGTTGCACTGGTTAACGGTGTTCCCACTCCCATCGATCCCAATAATCCCGATGCGGTGCCGGTTATGGGCGATCTGCTCGTCAGTACTGAACTGAACGGGATTCCTGTCAAGAGCGGCTTGCAGATTATCTACGAAGCTGCCAGCACGCATACGATTGAAGAATGGGCTGCAATTGCCGATGTGAAGGCAGAAGATATTATTGAGATCGCCTACGAATTTACTAGCCATGGCACTCGTGCGGTAGCCGATATTCACCGTGGCCCGTCGCAGCATACCAACGGGTTCTATACCAACTTCGCCTTCTACACGCTCAACGCGCTGATCGGTAATTTCGATCATCGCGGTGGACTGATCAAACCTACCACATACGACCGGCTGGGCAACAAAGCAAAAGGGCCGTTCATGATTGAAAAGATGAACAACGGGGCGAATGTACCGTTCGGTATTGACCTGCTCCGCACCAATACAGCCTACGAGAAATCGACCCTGTTTAACGGCTATCCGGCACGCCGACCGTGGTTCCCGCTAGCAACCGATGTCTACCAGGAAGACGTTCCCTCGATGGGAGATGCCTACCCGTACCAGATCAAAGTTGCTATGTTCTACATGTCGGCGATCAACTATGCCCTACCGGCTGCGCAGACGTTGATCGAGATATTGGCCGACCCGAAGAAGATTCCACTGATCATAACCTGCGACATTATGGTCGGTGAAACCAGCACCTATGCCGATTACATCTTCCCCGATTTGAGCTTCCTTGAACGCTGGGAATTTCATGGCTCGCACCCAAGTGTGCCCTGGAAAGTGGAGAACATTCGCCAGCCTGCGATCAGTCTCCCCAATTGGCCGACGGTCAAGGTCTTTGGTGAAGAGATCCCGCTCAGCTTTGAGGCGCTCGTGCTCGCCATTGCTGAACGGCTTGAACTGCCCGGCTTCGGTCCTAACGGTTTTGGCGAAGGTATTCCGTTTACCCGCCCTGAACATCTGTACCTCAAGCTTGCAGCCAACGTTGCTTTTGGTGAAAAAGAAGACGGTAGCGATGGTGTGCCCCCAGCCGACGACAACGAACTCGAAGTCTTCCGCCGGGCGCGGCGCTTCCTACCGCCGAGTGTATTTGACGAGACGACATGGCGTGCCGCCGTCGGAAACGATGAGCAGCTCTGGCGCCAGACAGTGTATGTGCTCAATCGCGGTGGGCGCTACCAGGCCTACGAGAAGGGATGGAAGGGCGATCTGGTCGGTAATCCTTATGCGAAACAGATCAATCTGTACCAAGAGAAGACGGCCAATACTATCAATTCCATGACCGGTGAGCACTTACTCGGCTACCCCGCCTACATTCCCGCCGGTTTGGCTGCCGATGGTTCGCCGGTGATTGATGAAGGTTATGACCTGCACCTGATCACGCACAAAGAGGCGATGATGGCCAAAGCTCGTGGTATTGCGAACTACTGGCTGCTGGCACTGATGCCTGAAAATCCGATCCTGATCAACCGTATCGATGCTGAACGGCTCGGTTTGCGCGATGGTGATCGGGTGCGGATTAGTTCAGCAAGTAATCCCGAGGGCGTGTGGGACTTGCGCAACGGCACTCGTAAGCCAATGATCGGGAAAGTCAAGGTCGTTGAAGGCATTCGACCCGGTGTCATCTCCTTCCCGTTAGGTTGGGGGCACTTTGCCAGCGGCGCCAGTGACATCGTAATCGACGGTGTGACGATCCCAGGAGATCCACGGCGGGCGGCTGGTGTTCACGCCAATGCTGCGATGCGGGTCGATCCGGTGTTGGGCAACGTAACCCTGAGCGATCTAGTTGGCGGCAGCGCTGTCTTCTACGACTCGAAGGTAAAATTAGAGCGGGTTGGATAAGAGGTGAAACGAATACCGTCGCTTTTGACGAACACCGTCGCTGGGGCGCAGAAACGTCCACCTGCGCCCCATCCTTGTCGTTTGGACAGCGATAGCACACGAGCCGCATCGGTATGCTGAAGGATGGATGAGATAGGCAGGGGAAAAGAGTAGTGAGTGGGAGCGAAACGTGCCCAACCCGGCCATAGAAGCAATAGCGTGAGAGAGAGCTGAAGCATCGGCTTCAACAGTCTACGTTCGATAGCTGTGGCACCGAATGCAGTTGCGGTCTTTTGGTATCATTTTGCAGATACCATCGGGTCATCCCTCTTGAACATCACCCACGCTCTGCTATCATACGGTTGTTCGCAAGCACATAATATCAAGGAAACCGATTGGCTATTTGACACCCATAGCAAGCCGGTTGCATTACCTCTACTACGCAGCACATCAACGACGAGGTGTAAGGGGGGGACAGAACGTCGGTCACAGGGTATGTTTATTTCGCATACATGTGATAACGAACTGGCATAGATTGTGAGGGTCAATGGAACAGAAAGCGGTGCGGCGATGATACATCACCGTTCCACAACCTGAAAACGATGTTGCGACGGAAACTACCCGCAATCGGTATGTGCAGGGAGAGGGAAACAGGCACGACGAGGCGGCTTTGCGTGATGTGGTAATCCGTGCCCTAGCGAAATAAGAGATGGTTAGCGTTGATTGTAGGCTGGCTGCCGATACGCCTATCGCCGCCATTACGCATACCCTAGTTTGCGGGAAAACTACTCTTCGATGTTACGCTGCACACAACTGACAACGACAGGCAACCTTATCATACCTTCAAGGAGGAGACCGGTGTCAATTGATGAACTGATCGATTCTGCATCACTGCAAGCAGTTGTTGCGCCTGAACCACTGGCCGATCTGCTACGCCGCTCGTCGGCCATGCACCGTCATCTATGCCCTCGACAAGTCCTCGGTGCACGGATGGGAATGTACGCCGGCGAACTGTTAGGTCTAGCATTACCTCAAACAAACAAACGGCTCTACACCTTCGTCGAAACCGATGGCTGTTTCGCCGATGGAGTCAGCGTTGCCACCGGTTGCTGGTTAGGACGACGCACAATGCGGCTGATTGACGTGGGCAAGGTTGCCGCAACATTCGTTGACACGCAAACCGGGCAGGCAGTACGCATTGCACCTCGCCCCGATGTGCGCGAATTGGCCCGTGGGTATGCTCCCAACGCACGGAGTCGTTGGCATGCGTACCTGATCGCCTATCAACTCATGCCGCTGAATGAACTCCTGAACGCCCAACCGGTCACCTTGACGGTTGATCTGAAAGCAATCATCAGCCGTAACGGACTACGAGCGATGTGTGAGCAGTGTGG
>Ga0197142_1002924_pt1 | contig 14648 bp, 12 predicted proteins | sample GBS60_MetaG_FD_148614 | JGI IMG/M metagenome (GOLD analysis project Ga0197142, IMG submission 148614) | Sediment microbial communities from Great Boiling Springs, Gerlach, Nevada, United States - GBS 60_MetaG | ecosystem: Environmental > Aquatic > Thermal springs > Hot (42-90C) > Sediment... | reverse complement strand
GGGCTTCGCGGTGGGCGTGGGGTTGATATGGGCGGGGTGGCTGCCCCATCGGCGTAGGCTCGAAATCGCTTTTTGGCTGCTGATGGCGCTGGGCTGGGGCTTCTTTCTGATTTGGCGCGATTGCCCCCTAACCCTCTTAGAGAACTTTCTGCGTGCGCAGGTGGACCCTGCCAGCACCTACGCCACAGGTTGCATCACGCACTACCTCACCCAACTTGGCATCCCCATCACCGACAGGTGGGTCAATCGTGCAGGGCTGATACTGCTGCTGCTGGCGATGGTGGGCACGCTCTACTGGCATCTGCATGAGGGGTGGACGCGCTGGGCGGTGCGGCTGGGTGTACCAGATTTTCCCTTGGGGCGCACTCTATTGCTCGGCGCCTGCTTTATGGGGATGGGCATGACCCTGCCCATCTTTAATCACTTTGTGCCCATTTTTCTGAAGGAGATGGCGTTGCCTGCCGTGCTGATTACCTTCGTGCTGACATGGGACAACTATATCAATATGTTTGTGCAGCCAGTGGTGGGCACGCTTTCGGATCGAACTTGCACGCGCATTGGGCGGCGCAAGCCGTGGGTACTGGCAGGCTCCCCCGTCGCGGCGACGGCGTTCCTGCTGGTGCCTATGATGGCGACGCCCAGCGGTGTGATGTTCACTATCTTTTTAACCAATCTGGGAATGGCGCTGTTTCGCTCGCCAGGCGTGGCACTGATTGGGGATATTTACCCGTCAGGGCAGCGCAGCTTCGCAAACGGCATTATCAACCTGATGGTGGGGCTGGGTGCGGCGTTGGCTTACTATGTGGGCGGTATGCTCTACGGGCTGTATGGGCGTCACGCCCCTTTTCTGTTCGGCAGTGCCGTTATGTGGCTGGCGCTTGGGGTTATTCTGCTGTTTGTGTCGGAGCCTGCTCGGCTGCCTGGGCGCGACGAGGTGCATGATGAGGCGGGGTTGCGTGAGAGCCTCATGGTGGTCTGGCGCGTTCGCAACCCATCGCTACGCTGGATGCTGCTGGCGGTTTTTTGCTGGTTTATGAGCTTCACCGCGTTGGAGGCACTGCTCTCGCTTTATGGCAAACAGGTGTTGGGCATTCCACCTGATCAGATGGGACGCTTAGTGGCGATACTGGCGTTCATGGTGGTGCTTTTTGCCGTGCCCAGCGGCTGGCTGGCGACCCGCTTCGGGCGCAAACGGGTGATTCGCGTGGGGGTGTTGGGACTGGTGGGGCTGCTGCTCTATGGGTTCTTTGTGCAATCCTCGCCGATGCTGGTGGGGTTCCTGGTGCCAGCGGGCATCTGCTGGGCGCTGATTAATGTGAACGCGCTGCCGACTCTGTATGACACGACGCCGCAGCTACGCGCAGGTGTGCTGACAGGCTTGTATTACTTCGCCTCGAACCTTGCGGCGGTGGCGGGACCGCAGCTGGCAGGCTTACTGGTGGATTTATCGGGCGATAATTATCGGGTTGTGTTTCTGTATGGGGCGTGCTTTATGGGACTGGCAGCGCTCTGTCTGCGTCAGGTACGGAGTGAGTAGGATCCCTACCTATCGGATGCTAATCGGATGCCGAGCAGCAGTGCGCCGGGGGCGCGACGCCAGTAGACAAACGGCTCGATACAGTGCTGGCGCCAGCCCGCGAACAGCTGCACATCGAACAGCTCGCCCTGCTCAAGGTCATACTTCAGTAAGACACCCCAGCGTGTATTGCCCCACAATCCTTCGCCTCGCAGTGCAAGCTCTTGCCTTGCGGGAGTGCGATCGACTCGAAAAGGTGTACTGCCCCAGGTGCGTGCGAAGGCATAGCCCAGCATCAAACCAAACCGCTCGTTGGGTTGATAGCGCAGCTCGATTTGCGGGCGCAGCCAGCTTAGCTCATCCCCGTTGGAGTAGCGCAGATGGCTTGCCCATAGGTGCAGGCTTATTTCGAGCGGCTGGCGTTGCATCAGGGGTTGGAGCCATTCGGTCTCCACTGCCCACCGCTGCAGGGTGGGTGTGCGCTGATTGTCCAATCGCTCCCGCATGGAGCCGACACGCAAGGTTAGCCCGCCAGCTCCCTTGCTGAATACAAAGCCCATGTTGAGTGCCACCTCCAGCGGTCGTGAGACCCGCAAGCGTGCCTCGCGGGCGAGCAACGGGCGCAGCTCGGCGGCATGTTCGAGGCGCAGCGTGGCGGCGCGCTCACGCAGGGCGGCGCGCTCGCCCTCCGGGCTTACACGCAGGTTATAGAGAGCGTTCGACTCAAGCCGCTGGGTTAGCTCTGGCTCGGTTATGAGGGGTGCTTCGCCCGTGAGCGCCGTCGCCAGCACGATGCGTGTTTCGGGCACGGCACGCAGATAGAAGGCGCCATGCAGCGCGAAGAGCGTGCGCGCGTCAAGTGGCAGCTCCAGTTGATAGCGTGCCCCAAGCCCCGTGTCGGGATGATAGGTTGGGTTGGGCACATCCAGTATTTCGCGTTGCTCGCGCAGGCGCAGGCTGAGCGCAGGGATGTTCAGCAGCGTGCGCCCTTTCCAGCGTAGCCGTGCGTTGAACAGGCGCAATCGCGCCCCGCCCATCAAGCGCACTCGCGCCGCCTCCACCACGAAATCGGGCGATTCGCGGTCGCAAGTGGTCGCCTGCACCGCCTGCGCCTCAAATCGCTGCAAATCGCCCTCCATCACTTGTGCCCGAAGCCTAATGGAGAGACCCTTATCCCATGCCAGAGTGAAGGATTCAGCTACGCGGCGCGGAGAATAGAGAACCGCTTCAATCTCTCGGAAGCGTCCGCGCTGCTGCTCATAGAAGTAGTTCAGGCTCTGCCCACGCAGCCAGCCTTCTGGGGTGATGAGTTCGAAAGGGGCTTCTCCCCGCACCAAAGCGGTCGCGGTATCCAGTTGCAGCGCTTCGGTGCGCAAACGGTGCGTGCCATAAAGCAGTTCCACCGCGCTGTGCGCTTCTAACAGGAGTGTGCCGTCGGGCTGGCGTACGGCGCGGATGTGTCGCGCTCGCAGCGTGAGTGGCTCGCCTTGCACCTGTCTGCTGTGGGATTCCCTCCCTCGCGCGCTTTCTCCCCCCTTTCTAAGGGGGGGGACGGCAACCCCACCACTCTCTTGCGCATGGGAACAAGAGCAGGAAGCGATTACGCGGCAGGCAACGAAGAGGCAAAGCAGAGCCAGCCCATAGGCTCGCACCGCAGGCTCCTTATGCCTCCCAAGCGAACGGCTCGGCATCCGTCAGCACGCGCGCCGTCTGAATCACCTCGCGCAAATAAGGTGGGATGGCAAACAGCCCAAAATGGGTCTGAGCATCATAGTAGCGCAATCCGCGCACACCCCGCGTCTCCAGCCGATGTGCCACCTCGTCGGGGGTGAGTGCAAGCGGATCATGTTTTTTGGATGCCAGCACGAAGCCCCACGGCAGCATAAAGGATGCCACAAACGACCAGTAAGGGCGCACAATCGGGAAGACCTCTTGCAGGGTACGCACGACGCAGCCGTACAGATAGGGATAGAGTGGGTCGCCCGCCCCCGACTGCACCGTCAGCACGCCCTCATCGGTCAGCGCGTCGTAAATCATCTGGTAGAACTCGCGCGTGAACAGATATTGCGACGGTCCCGCCTCCAACGGGTCGGTTAAGTCCGACACAACGACATCGAACTGGTTTCGATAGCGGGCGATGACCTGGCGGGCATCGTCGAAGATAAGCGTCGTGCGCGGGTCGCTGAAAGCGCCCTGATGCCATTCGGGCATATATTGCTCGCAATAGCGCACCAGCTGCTCGTCGATGTCGACCATCACGGCTTGCTGGACAGTGTTATGACGCAGCACCTCGCGCAGGGTGGCTCCCTCCCCACCCCCAGCGACCAGCACACGCTGGGGATTCGGATGAGTCACCATTCCGGGCTGCACCATCGGCTCGTGGAACATATATTCGTCCAGCAATGCCGATTGAATCTTGTTGTCCAGGAAGAGGGTTTTGCCGTAGCCCGCCAGTTCCACCAGCATCGCGTGCTGGTACTTCGTCTGGGCTATCTGGTACACCTGTTTCACGCGATAGGTATACATCACCGCGTCAGTATGCGTCTCCGAAAGCAACAGTCCTCCACATACATGATGTGCTGCTGCCATGCTTGTGCCCTCCGTTTGCTGAGGGTGCGGAAACCGCGCCCCTACAATTCGTTGCTTGCCGCTTTTTTCAGCTCCGCTTTAAGCAGGTCGATGTAGTCGATGGTGTAGGGATCGACTTGGTTCAGGTAGGCGAGATAGAGGCTCACGAAATCGCCCAGATAGGTGAGAATGAGCAGGCGTTCGAGCAAGCTGGCACCTTCCGCCCAAACCTCGTGCCATTCTGCGGCGTTGCCCACCAGGTTGCGGGTGACCTCGATGCGCGTGCGGGTCTGGCGGCTCTCATCGGGGTCGCGCAGCACCACCACGCTGAAGTTGTTTGCCTGTTGGGTTGCGCCCACCCAGCCCAGAATCTCGTTATGGTTCAGTTCGGGGAAGGTATTGGCGAAGGCGTGTTGCTTCGCGTTCTCGTTAATCTGTCCTTTCCAGCGTGTGGCGATGATGGCGCGATAGCCTCCAGAGCCATAGAGTATCGGGATTCGCCTGTGCAGTGCCTGCGCCAGCTGCTTGGCCGGGTTCTGCTCATAGGGGCTGTGGATGCCCCAGCGATCGCGCCCCTGTACCAGTCGCTGCAGAGTGCGGGTGCGTGCCTGTTCCATATTGGGCAGCAGATTCCAGCGTTCGCACAGCACCAGCATCGGCAGGAAGAGGTAGCCGAGGGCGGTGCGCGGTGGCTGTCCGCCTGGTACTTGCAAGTGGGGCACGCCATCACGCTGGGCAAGTGTCTGCAGCTCACCCCCGCTGGAGAGGGCGACGATGAACGCCTTTCGCTCGCGCGCCTGATGGTAGCAGGCGAGGGTCTCCTCCGTGTTGCCAGAATAGCTCACCGCGAACAGCAGGGTATGCTCATCGACGCAGCGGGGCAGATGATAGTCGCGCACCACCAGCGCGGGCAAGCTGCCCTCGGCTTCAAACAGCACACGCAGGTAGTCACCGCCGATGCCGGAGCCACCCATACCGCTGATGACGACGAGGCGCGGCTCGCGTGGCAGTGGCGGCAACGACCACTCCAGGGCGAGGCGCATTGCACGCTCGCACTGCGCCGGGAAATCGAGCGTGAGCGCCATCATCCCGTGTGGGTCTAAGGCGCGGAGCAGTCCCTGCTCATCCAGTGGGTGCGTCATCCCTGTGTTTTACTGGGCGATGTAGGGGAGCAGTGCCAGTTCGCGCGCCCGCTTGATGGCGAGCGCCAGTTGACGCTGGCACTTGGCGCATGTGCCGGTCTGGCGGCGCGGCAAAATTTTGCCGCGCTCCGAGATGTAGCGACGCAATCGCGCCACATCTTTGTAGTCGATGGGTTTCTTCTCCAGGCAGAACGCGCAGGTTTTGCGCTTGCGTCGAACACGGCGTATTTTCGCCCCAAGCTCCAGCTCGTCATCCAGTTCCTTCTTTTCCAGCTCCAAGGGTTCAGTTGCCATCTCTAACCTCCTCGCTTCTCACTGCATTTCCTCAAATGGATCGCCTTCCACCTCGAAATCCTCCTCTAAAAACTCCTCTGGGAGGTCGAGATCCTCGGATATTTCGGGTTCAGGTGGAGGCGGTGTGGCGCGCGAGGTGGCAGGTACCGCGCTGGGCGCGCCTACAGCGGCTTGGGCAGCAGCAGGCATCTCAGGCTCGGCTTCACGCGCGCGGTCCAGCAGGCGCACGCGCTCCGCCATGATCTCGTACGCTGTTCGGCGGATTCCTTCACGGTCCGTGTAGGAACGGCTTTGCAGGCGTCCCTCTATCAGCACCAGCCGCCCTTTGGTGGCATAGTTCGCCAAGAAGTCGGCGTTTTGGCGGAACGCCACAAAGTCGAAGAAGTCCGCCACTTCCTCACCACCAGTGCGACGATTGACGGCGATGCGGCAACGCACCAACGAGACCCCATCTGGTGTGGTGCGCAGCTCGGGATCGCGCGTCAATCGACCGACCATTATCACACGATTGTAGTTCATCATAAACCCCCTATCTTTGGGCAAGGGCAGCAACTTCCTCCGGCTCCAGACGGAAGATGCGGAAGCGGAGAATGGCTTCCGTAATACCCAGCACGCGGCGCAGCTCCTCGGCAGCCGCAGGCATGCCCTCGAAGCGGAAGAGTAGGTAGATGCCCTCGTTCACATGCTTGATCTCGTAGGCAAACTTGCGTTTGTCCCAGATGTGCGCCTCATGTACGGTTGCGCCCTGCGTTTCGAGCAAGGTTCGGAACCGCTCGATCAGGGCGTCCACCGTGTCCTGCTCAGTGTTGCTTGGCAGAATGACCATCGCCTCGTACATTCTCGGTTTGACCATCGCAAACTCGATTATACCCCATCGCTCGATTTCAACTCTTTCATCACCTGTTCGATGGCTTGCTGGGTGCGCGCTTTGGTCTCGGTGTCAATTTCGAAGGTGACTTCGAGCCAGTCGCTTTCCCTGGTCTCGGGTGGCAGCCAATCCAAGGGCACGATCCATGTGAAGTAATCGCCTTCTCGCCAGCGGATGACCAGCACGGCGATGCGATCCCCACCCTCCAGCGTTTCGATGCGATCCACAAAGGCACGAACAATCATGCTCGGACCTCCCGATGGTGTTGGAGCCAAGCCTGCAGTTCCCGCAGGGGGCGCGTGTTGAGGATGCGCTCGGAGCCAAGCCAGCCGCGCTGTGCCAGTCCGACTGCCAACTCCATATAGCGCAGGTCGCTGGCTGTATGCGCGTCGGTGCTAAGCGCGACGGGTGCGCCGCTCTCATTGAGCAGACGCACCAGCGGCGTCGGTGGATCCATCCGCGTGTAGTAGCCGTTCACCTCTATCGCCTTCCCCAGCTGGGCTGCACGCATAAAGATACGCTCCCAATCCGCTTCATTCGATTCTCGCTTGCCGAACCGTCTTCCTGTCGGATGCGCCAGGATCTGCACCGCGGGATGTTCCAGCGCGCGAATCAGGCGGTGGGTCATCGCCTCTGGTGGCTGCCCATGCGCATGATGCACGCCTGCGACTACAATCTCTGCGCTCCGCAGCAGGTCTTCCGGTGCATCGAGCTGCCCGTCCGCTTCGATATTGACCTCCAGCCCGTTGAGTAGGTAGGGCTTGCCACCCAGTCGCTCATTCAGCTGTTCGATTTCGCGCTGGCGTCGCCGAAACACTTCGCGCAGCTCCCCGTGCCAGACCAGCATCTCGATATGGTCGGTCAGAGCAAGGTACTCGTAGCCGAGTTCCTGGGCGACCCGCACCAGCTGTTCGATGCTGCTGCGCCCATCCGACCAAGTGGAGTGAACCTGGAGGTCGCCGCGCACCTGCGCCAATTGGATAAGGGCAGGCAGTGCGCCGCGCTCTGCTGCTTCGATTTCACCTTGATCCTCGCGCAGAGTGGGCGGGATCCAGGACAATCCCAACGCGGCGTAGACCTCCTCTTCGGTGTGGCTGGCAATACGCTCGGTGCCCCGCCAGACACCGTACTCATTGAGTTTCAGTCCACGCTCGATGGCACGCTCACGCAGGCGAATCGAATGCGCTTTGGAGCCGGTGATATAGAGCATCCCGGCGCCCCAGCTATCGGGCGGCACTAACTTGAGATCGACCTGCAAGCCATCACTTAGAAAAACCTGCGCACGGTTCTCCCCACGCGAATAGACCTCAACGACGCCTGGCATCCGCAAAAAGGCGTCAATCACCGCGTCGTTCTGGTCGGTTGCCACGAGGTAATCGAGGTCGCCGACAGTCTCCTGCATGCGTCGCACCGAGCCGCCCAGCAGCGCGTTGCGCACGCCGGGCAGCTGGCGCAGCCATTCCAGTCGCTCGCGTCCCAGCCACAGCACCGACCCCAGCGGGCGACGCGCCCGCGACTTTTTAACCAAATCCAGCAGATGGAGCAGTCGCTGACGCTTCTGCTCGCCGAAGCCGGGCAGTTGCAGCACGCGTGGGCTTTCCAGCGCGCGCTGCAGGCTCGCCAAATCGCGCACACCGAGCTGCTCCGTTAGCAGGCGAGCCGTTTTCGGACCAATGCCCGGTACCGCCATCACCTCCAGAATGCCTGGCGGTACCTGAGCGAGCAGCTGCTGATGTTTTGGGATAGCGCCCGTTTCCAGATAAGTACGAATTTTCTCGGCAATCGCTTTGCCGATGCCCGGCACTGCCTCCAACGCCTCCTGACCCTGTTCGGCGAGGGTCTCGATAGGGGTCTGCATCGTCTCCAGCAGTCGCGCCGCTTGACGATAGGCACGCGATTTGAACGGGCTGTCGCCCACATAATCCGATAAATCCGCTAACTCATAAAGCAGCTGTGCCACCTCGTTGTTCCGCACGCTTCAAGTGTACCCGATACCATCCTGCCTTCCTAAGCGTTCACAACCTGGTTAGCAGTTCCATTAGTCTCCCCCTTATCTCGTGTGAGAACCTGAGGCAGTTTCACGGGGCAGGCGTCAGGCGCAGCGCAACCCAGTTTTCTTGGTCTCGCTGCGGATTATGCTTATATATACATATAGCCTCGACACTCGTACCATCGGGGAGCGTGCCTACAGCTTTGGGCGGCGCTAAGTATCGTTTCCCGGTGTCCGTATGAACGAAACCGTAGCTTTGACCTGCACGCCGCCTGAGCTGCCCGCGTATCTGAACCACGAAACCGGGAATCTCTTGGAACGGTGTGAGGCGGCAGTCGACCACAAGGATACGCCCCTCATGGGGGGCAATCTCCAACTCCGCCATTGCCCCGACGGGGGCGCTTTGTACTTGTGGGAATCGATGATAGGGAACGGGTGTTCCCTCGTGGGGTGACCAGAGGAAGTATGCTATCCTCTTTTGCGGGTTATGATGATCCAGCACCGCGCGCTTGCACATGACACTTTCTTCGGGGATCCCTTTCAAGAACAGGGTTGCGAATCGCTGGGTGTGAATCTGGGGTTCTGGTGCGTTTTGATGAGTGTGGAACCACTCGGCATTAAGCAGTTCCTGGAGTTCTGACGGGATTCCCCAGCCTCTATTTTCGCGAGTCGAGCGAGCAAGTTCTGCACACCATGCGGCTTCAGCATAACGCCCTTGGGCAGCGAGCAGCTGCGCCAGTCGCTGATAGACCCCTACCAGTTTTCCTCTGTCGCGCTCTAAAGCGCATGCATGATAGTAGCACATTATCGCTTGTTCTGGATTATCCGTCTCCAGCAGCTGTCCCATGTCCTTCCAGCGCCACCATTCACGAGGTTGCTTTCTTAGGATTTGCCTCATCGCTTCGCGCGCTTCGGTGAATTGTCCAAGCTTTGCCAAGGCGATTGCTTGTCCGCGCATCAGCCATTGGTCGTTTGGATGGCGGCTTAGCCCCTCCTGCAGCCAGTCATGAATCCATGACACACGACTATCTTGAGGGCTGAGTGTTTTGAGGACGCGCCCCAATGCGTACAGCGTGCATAGTGCCAAGCTGGGTAGTTTCTCCCCTTCTTCGGTCGTGAAAGGCTGCCAGTCCTCTTCTGACAGGTGTTCCAGCCCCCACCATTCCACGAAGTCGAGAAAACCTTTCCACCCCACCTTTTGGGCGCGAACAGCCAAGCGAAGCATCAGAGAACGTATTAGATTGTCTTCCAAGGGCAACGATAGTTGCCGAAACTCCGCGAAGTAGCGCTCAAGGCGGCGGAGGTTTACGGTTATTTCATCGCCAGAATCCTCCATCTCCTCCTCGTCTTCGCCGACATTTAGCAGTTCACGCTTGATGAGGTCGTATAGCACCCAACCCTTGGCACGCTTCAACCAAAGGTTATCAGGCGCTCTTTGGAGCGCTTCGCATGCAAGACGATAGGCATCGTCCAACTTCCCTTGTTTGCGGAGGCTATCGATTTCTTTGAAAGTCATAATGGTCATCCTTCCGGAATGGTGTCCAGCGCGTTTCGCGCTTCGCTTGCGATGCGTTCGTCATTATCATTAGCCAGCTCCTCCAAAATGGGGCGACCTGCAGGATGTCCAATCTGGCGCAAGATGTGGACAAGACTTCGCTTTTGCGGAAATGTATCCCACTCATGGAAACGCGCTTGCAGAGTGGGGATTGCGTGGAGACCGTTGGCGACGACGGCGGTTTCGAAGACCTCTCGAAGAACGGGCGAAAGGTCGTTGAGCGACTCCATTAGAGCGGGGATGGCGTTCGGGGTAGGATACCTCTGGAGGTAATGCGCGCACTCGTGCTGAATAGTCCAGAGTGAACCTTTTAGTTGGGTAGCCATCCACTCACCCAAATCTGGATAATCAGCATACCTCAAAGCAGTTAGGGCAGCCCATCGTTGAATGAGGTCGTAACTCTCGGCAAGTTCCATCAGTCTCTGCTTGACAGCTTCGCCGCCAATCTTTGCCAAGGCGCGCGCTGCGTTCCACTGCGCAACAAAGCGTGTTTTAGTGTCCCAGAGTTGCGGATTTTGTAGAGCGTCCAACAGGAGGTTAGTAGCAGCCTCGCCCCGTTCATGAACCGCTTCAAACGCCTCCTGACGCACCTGATGGTGCGAGTCGCCCAGTGCATAGACCAGCGACGAGATAACCCTGTCATGGCTCAACGCGCGCAGTGCCTGAACCGCACTAAGGCGCAAACGCCTATGCTTAGGCTCGCGCATAGTGCGTAAGACCCTATCAAGGAGTGGAACAACTTCGGGCGTGCCAATCTCTTGAAGCACCGCAATAAGCCTTTGTTTCATCGTGTCATCGGGCAGGTTGCGCATCGCGTCTGCAATCGCGGGAACTGCTTTGTTTCCCATTCGGATGAGCGCATCGTCAACGGCTGGACGGTAGTTAGGGTGAAGGAAACCATGCTGAATTAGATTACTTGCGTCCTGCTCTTCGCCGATTGCGCCCAGCGCACGAATCACTGAATTGACCACCGCTTGCTCCTGCTCGCTTTGGAGCCGCTGCCGTAAGAGATTCAAGGCACGTGCCTCGCCGAGTGGTGCCACCGCATCGGTCGCAGCCACCCGAACACTGGGATCGGGATGCACGATAAGCGGTTCCAGCGCGTTCCATGCGTATTCACTTTGCGATTGTCCCAGACCCATCGCCAGTGCTATTAGCGAGGTATCCTCTTGCAATGAATCGCGAATTTGCGGGAACCTATCCCACAGGAATTTCCAAACGCCTCGGTCTCCGCTTATAGCGCGGCGCAGTAACCAGAGTTGGTTGCCCCATTCCCAGGTTCGAAGAGGTCTTTTATCCAAGTAGTCAGCCAGCATCTTTTCGGAGCCTGCCACCGCGAGTGCCCATTCGTAAGCGTGCGTATCACCGTTGCTTTCCAGTATCTGTCGCGCGACACTCTCTGCTTGGGCACACGCATCGAGCAACGCCTGCCAGCAGCGGTGGAGAGTGGGGTCATCATGGGAGGCATGTCCCTGCAGTAGCACGCGCTCGGTCATCAGGGGTGCGCTCGCTTCTAACTCTTGCACGAGGCGTCGGTACTCTTGAAAGCACTCTTGAGGTACCATACCAGCAAACGCGGTTCCAAGCCCCTCACTAAATGGGTCGCTGGGGGCAAGAACCTCTCCCCAAAAGGTGAGGGAGACCTGAACGGAATGCCTCCCACCCCCGCATTGGAGATCAACGGTAATAGAAACCGCGCCCAACTGCATACTTTTATTATACTCCATGGCGATACCCAGCAGGAAACATCGAGTATAGCACGAACACACTCCGTACTATGCGAGCCGTAGCATACATAGATGGGGCTTCGCGGCAGAACCCGAACTATGCAGCAATCGCCGTGCGAATCTACGACGAAGAATCGGGGTTGCTGCTGGCAAGTATCTGTGAACCGTTGGGTAGACAGACGAACAACTACGCCGAGTACTACGCACTTGTGCGATGTCTGGAGGAGGCACACCAGTTGAACATTACAGACCTGCGCGTCCTCACCGACTCCGAGCTTGTTGTTAAGCAGTGGAGTGGAGAGTACGAGTGCCGTTCAGATAATCTTAGGGAACTTTTAGAGTGCGCAAGGAGGATCGCGCAAACGATGATTGTAAAAATAGAATACGCGTCCTCGACGCAGAATGAACGCCTCAAACTAACAAATCAGATGGCACAAGAGGCAGCGAAATATGTTCAGAGGTATGGAGTGCCCTACACTCAGGAGGTGGATGATGACACAGCAGATTGAAGTTGTTTTCCATCGCACACACTTTTCTAAAGCGCTGGAGAAGCTCTCTAACGAGCAAAAGCAAGCATTGAGTCGCTTAGTTCGAGACCTTGAAAAACAAACTCCCCCAGCGCGCTATCATTATAAACAAGTGCGGGGTAGACCCTATTGGCGTTCAGCGCGGCTGGACAAATCCAGTGGCTATCGCGTTATCATCTATGAAGACGATGGCTATCGGGTAATCTGCTATGTTGCCCCTCATGATGACGCCTATAGGTGGGCAAGGCGGGTAAAGCCGCAGTTTAACGACTATAGCGAGTTTGTTGTCCTGGAATCACTAATGGGAGAAGCTCCGGAGCAACCTGCTCCGGAAGTTGAGACAGTGCCGGAACCTGACTTGGCACGCTACCCGTTTGCGGCCTATGACCCGATGGTGTTGGTGAAGCTTGGCGCTCCTCCAGAGGAGGTCAAGACGCTCCAAACCCTCGAACGAGACGACTTAGAGGCTCGTCTAACCGAATTGCGCCAGCAAAATCGCATCTCGGAGCCGGCCCATGAGCGGTTATACCTCCTGCTGCACGGAGAGCCGATTGAGAAACTCTTGCCCCCTGCTCAAGTGATTCGCAGTGTGGAGGAGGCTTTCAAAGAGGCAATTCGTCGGGGAACCCTTTGGCAACCTCGGGACTGGGAGGAGCTGGAAAACTACCTGCAGCATTCCTGGGAAAGATGGTTGGTGTTTCTTAATTCGTCACAGCGCGACGCAGTGCAGCGTCTGTTTTCGGGACCGGCGCGCGTCACGGGTGGTCCAGGTACAGGGAAGACCATCGTTGCGCTCCATCGCGCGAAAGCACTGCTGCAACGATATCCTAATCAACCGATATTCCTCACCACCTTTACTCGGAGTCTCGCAAGCGAACTCAAGCGACGCGCTGAGCTGTTACGCGCTACCTCATCCTATCTCACCATTCAACACCTGGACGAGTTTGTGCAAGAGAAGATAAAACATTATTATCTGTCAGTGAAAATTATCTATAATTCAGAGGAACTGAAGCAAAAGTTAAATTTCAAGCAGCTATATGCTCAGCTACGAAGACCAGATCTCTCGCCCGACTTTGTGTGGCAGGAATGGGAGCAGGTGGTTGATGCATGGGATATCCAAACGGAGCAGGACTACTTAAACCTCGAGCGCACGGGGCGGGGACGCGCCCTTGATCCCAACACACGGCGGGCACTCTGGCTTATCTTTTCCGAGATTCGCACCCGCTTACGCAACGCGATGTTGATGACACCTAACCAAGCGTGCTATGACCTGTCGCGCCGATTCCGTGCAGAACCACCCTTCCGCTGTGTGCTTGTGGACGAGGCGCAGGACTTTGGTCCCGCCCAGATGAACCTCCTGATCTCGCTCGCACCTGCAGACCAGCCTGACAACCTCTTTTTCTGCGTGGACACTGCACAGCGCATCTATGCGCGCAGCGTCCCCTGGAAGAAATACGGCATCGAGGTGAGGGGGCGCAGCGTACGCCTTCGCATTAATTACCGCAATACGCTGGAGATTCAGCAGCAGTCTGAGCGCGTTTTGCCCGAGCAGACCCAAATCGAACTGGCGTATCTGATGGATGACCCCGAAGCAGTCAAAGAGGCTATCAAAGTGGGTTGGCGTCCTATCCCTTGTTTGCGCGATCCAGATCACCCCCCTGTGCTGTGTCGCTGTAAGAGCCGCCCCGACGAGGCGGAGAAGCTTCTCAAATGGGTCAAACAGTGTAAGGAGGATGGGATTGAGTATCATCACATCGCCATCGTAGGACGCACAAAGGAAGTAGTAGACGAGCTGGTTCCTCCGCTGCTTCAACAGTTCGGACTAACCCCGCGTCCCATCGGTGAGGGGCAACTGGCTTCGGAGCACGAAATCAATATTGGCACAGCGCATGCTATCAAAGGACTGGAGTTTCGCGCGGTTGCGATTGTTGCAGCCGATCTATACCCCTTGAAAACGCAGGAACTGTTAGACTTCGAAATGCGCGAAGATTTTTTGAGGCGTGAGCGGAACCTACTTTATACAGCGATGACACGCCCACGCGAACGACTTTACATCAGCTGGGTTGGAAAAGCACCCTTTTTAGAGGAAGGGGCACACGAGGGTTAACCCATTCGTCCCTATATACCTGACCCAACCTGTCTTTTTGAGGTGCGGCTCCTTAAGGGCAGATAAGAGGTACAATCCCAGATGATGCTTCGACTCTTACCCAAGATTGGAGCGCTGCTACGCATCTACATGGAGGATAGCCTCGCCTATCGTGCCAGCGCGTTTATCTGGATGCTGACCGATGTGGTGCAGTGCTTGGTGATGCCGCTGGTGTGGCTCTCTGCCTACAACGGGCGCGCTGCACTGGGTGGCTACCAGCCCGGCGAGATGGTCAGCTACTATGTGGTGATGGCGTTCGTTTCTAACTTTATCACCAGCCATCTGATGTGGGATTTGGCATGGGAGATTAAAGAG
>Ga0197142_1002923_pt1 | contig 14648 bp, 15 predicted proteins | sample GBS60_MetaG_FD_148614 | JGI IMG/M metagenome (GOLD analysis project Ga0197142, IMG submission 148614) | Sediment microbial communities from Great Boiling Springs, Gerlach, Nevada, United States - GBS 60_MetaG | ecosystem: Environmental > Aquatic > Thermal springs > Hot (42-90C) > Sediment... | reverse complement strand
CCTCAGTTGGGGCGGCGGGCCGGAAGAAGAGGGACCGGCCTCTGCGGGTGAACCTTCCCGGCCGGTCCTGATAGACCGGACCTCCTCGCCGCCGCGCCGCATCCGGGCCGCGGGCGTGGAGGTCCCTGTGGTGCAGTCCAGCGCGGGCAACCCGCTTCCAGTCTGGGGCTATGCCCGATGGCTGCTGCCCGATGCCCCCGGGGGCTGGCCCGGCTGGTGGGTGCCGGATGAACCGGTGCCCCGAACCGTCCTCTTCGCCGCCGTGCCGGCCACGGTCACTTTCCGGGTATCTCTGCCCGTGACCCCCACCGCGCTGGTCTTCTGGATGGGGATGGACCCGGCCCTGCAGGCCCCCCAGGGGGACGGCGTGGTCTACCGGGTAGGGGTGGAGGAGCGGGAGGTCTTTTCCCACACCCTGCGGCCGGAGGAGGCGCGCGCGGGCTGGTGGCCGGCGCAGGTGGATCTGACCCCCTGGGCTGGGCGGACGGTCCGCCTGACCATGATATTGGACCCCGGCCCCGCCGGGGACACCGCCGGCGATTGGGCCGGATGGGGGGATATGCAGGTGGTGGAGGCGGCGCGGGCCAGAGGAGTGCTGGCCAGCGCCGAACGGCGCGCGGTGGCCGCGTGGCGGGAAGGCGGGATTTCGGCCCAGCAGTTGATAGAGGCGGGGGAGGAGGCGCGGAAGGCCAAACGGTATGAGGAGGCGCTGGAGTGGTATGGGCGGGCTTCTGCGCTGGGCCTGAACACGGACAGCACCCAATGGTATGTGGCTTTTCAAGCTTCTCGGAACTGGGATGCACTGGAAAAAAGCATCTTGGTGGATTGCGGATGGGTTAATGAAGAGATGCGATTCCGGGCCTGGCTTCAGTGGGGCTCTTACTTGCATGAGCAACAAAGGGATATAGAGGCGGAGGAGGTACTTGATAAGGCCATTACGGAGTGTCCGGATTTCCCTGCGTTCTCGCATTTGCTTTCAGAAATGTACCGCATTCTCGGCCTCTCCCAAGCGGGGCAGGGGAAAATGGAAGAAGCGGTATCCAGTTTGAGAAAGGCGGTGGAGTTAAATGATCAAAGCACGTGGGCCCATATCCATTACGGCAAAATTCTCTATTTGTCCGATCCCAATCTCGCTCCTCAAACCGACAGGGAGTTTGATATTGCGCTGGAACAGGATCCTCGGATAGGGATATGGCGAAACCTCATTGAGTTCTGGCAGTGGGTGGGGGATTCAGAGCGAGCGCATCGGCTCTGTGAGCGGGCAAAAGGCGTCGGACTATCTGGTGAATTGACAAAAGAATGTCCTGCGCCATGAGCAATTATTCCATGAGTACTTACTGGGAAGAGAGATTGCGGAAGCACTTTGATCTGACCGGCGCCGGTTGTATGGTCTTGGGACCTGCCTATAATGCCCGGTTGTACAAAGCGCGACTGGAAGCCCTGGAAAATGGTTTAAGAGTTGTTGGCTGGACCTTCCGAGGTGCCAGGATTTTGGAAGCAGGGTGCGGAACTGGCTTCTACACAGAATACTGCCTTCGCCAAGGGGTAAACGCTTACGTAGGAGTAGATATAACTTCAGTGAGTGTAGAAACATTGAGAAGGCTTTACCCCGCTTTTCATTTTGTGCAGGCAGATATCACATCTAGTGAGGTACTGAAAGCAGGAACAGAGTTTGACATTGTCTTAGCAGCAGACGTACTCTTTCACATTGTGGATGATGCCGCTTTTGAGTGGGCCGTGCGAAACCTGCTTTTTTTGTTACGCCCCAATGGTCTGCTCATTATATCCGATGTATTTCCCACTGCTACTATACAGACCGCTTCACATGTTCGTCTGCGATCGCTGAGCGAGTACAACCGCCTGTTCGGCGAGAACCAGACTCGCATCTTGCATATAGAACCTATTTTCGCCATCCTGCAGCCCCCGTCTTTGATTCCCTCTCTATCCTGGTTTTGGAAAGGGTATGCCCTGTTCTGGAGATATGCGTGGCGTCTGGCTCGTTGGAGTGTGATGGATCATCTGTTACCGCCTGTATTAGCCTGGTTGGATAAAGATTGGTTTCTCCCGAAATGGGGTTCTCAAGCACCGAACAACAAATGGTTATTTGCCCTTAAAGAAAATGTGGCATAGCGTATTCAAGACGAATCTGATTTACGCAGTGGGCAGCGCGGCCAACAACGCTGCTTTATTCCTGCTGGTGCCTTATCTGGTCAATGTCCTTACTCCAGAAGAATACGGGGTATGGGCTCTTCTGGAAATCGCGATTCAGTTCTTGAACATGCTGACTCTGGCCGGTTTGGAAGTGGGCCTGATGCGGGAATACTGGTTTCTCGCCGATGGAGAGGAGCGTACACGGCTGGCAGGAAGTGTTCTTTTTACAGTGACTCTGTGGGGAGGCGTTCTGTTTGCTATCGGTACAGCCTTAGTGCTGATAAGCGGTACCCCCTCGTTCCCCGGCGCTCCCCGGGCGTTTGTCTGGGTGCTTGGAATATCCTGGGTTGAAGCAGTGTTCTACATTTTTCTGACCCTGTTCCGTATTCGGGAGCAGGCCATTTGTTATGTTGTGCTCTCGGTAGGCCGCATGGTTCTCTTTATGGGGATGGCGATCGGGTTCGTGCAATTGGGGTATGGGCTATCTGGAGCGTTGTTCGGCCGGCTGAGTGGAACGTTGTTGATGCTGGTCCCTGCTATCACTCTTGGTTTTCGTTATATCTCGCCGCGTATAGACCGAAAACTTCTGATCCCTGTTATCCGCTATGGGCTACCCCTTTTCCCGACGAATCTGGCATCATATGTTCTCTTTGGTTCCGATCGCTATGTGTTACAGCATTTCACGACACTGGAAGCCGTCGCCATTTACACCTTTGCCTACAAACTTGCGGCAGTGCTGGACGTCCTGATCACCCGCCCTTTCGCTATAGATTGGGCACCCAGAAGATTTAAGATTGCAACCCAAAGAGATGCTCCCTCTCAGTATGCCCGGATTCTGCTTTTCTATTTGTGGGCAGCGGTCGCCTTTAGTTTGCTGATCATTGCCCTGACCCCCGCTTTTTATGGTTGGCTGGCTCCTCAAGAGTATTGGCCTGGGATGAAAGTAGTGCCGGTGATTTTGCTTGCCTACTTAATCTATGGCTTGAGTTACCCTTTGAATATCGGTATTATGCTGAAAGATCGTACCCGGTATTTACCGATTATTGGCTGGATCGCTGCGGCGGTTTGCCTGGGGTTGAACTTTTGGTGGATCCCAACATTCGGTATGTGGGGAGCGGCATGGGCAACGGTAGTTGCTTATGGCGTTTGGACGGCGGGAGTTGCTTTCTTGTCGCAGCGGTTATATCCAGTATTATATCCCGTTCGGCATATTGGGATGATTGTGCTATCTGGCGCGCTTGGATATATTAGTTTGTGTGGAATTGATAAGGCATTGATTGCGCAAGCCCATATACTCTTGGGGGTTAAAGTGTTTGGGGTATTTATGATAACTGGCTCTGTTGGGTTGAAAATCTGGTACGATTACGGGAAGAGTGTCAGAGGTATCAAATGCGTCAGCTGAGTAGATTCCTTTCTGTCAAAACGGTATTCCTGTTCTTGCTCTTCTTAACTATGACCATTTCCTATCGGGTGGAGGTGGGAGGACTCAGTTTTGCTTTGATAGAGCCAATGGCATTGTTAGCCTCGGCGCTGCTATGGGTAAATCGGATAGCCAGTGGGAGACAATTAGTCGTTCTAAAGGATCCCTTAGTTTTTATCTTCGTTGCAATCACTCTATGGAGTATTGTTATTAGACCTTGGAGTCCGGACTGGCGGCATGGGCTAAGCGATATACGGGATTGGGTTATACCTACCCTGTTGTTTATTACATTAGTGTCCAACATACGCCTGAAATGGCGGCAGTATATAAACCTTTTCCTTGCAGTCGAGATCGGCCTAATGATATTGGGTTTATATCAGGTCAAGACAGATAGCTTCCGGCCATTTCTTGCACCTGAGGCTGCGTATAAGAGAGGCTTTTACTCACAGTTTAACAACTCACCTGTTCCCTCATTCGCGGTTGGTTTTTTCGGACATCCGGGCGTTTTTGCAGAGTACCTTTTTGTCGGGCTATTGATTCTCATAGCTCTTTCTTGGCAGAGGTGGAAGTGGCTGCGTACGCTACTTGTGTTTGGATTTATCGGAGCAATCTTTTATACTTTTTCAAAAACAGTGTTAGGTTCTCTTCCCTTCGCTTTATTGCTATTTGGCGTCTTAACGTGTAGCAGCCGTCATTTTTGGACGCGAGTCTTATTTTGTTTAATTGTGAGCGGACTATTGATAACTGGTTTGCTTCTTGTTATGAGAAAATCGGGGAGTGTAACTCTTGATTTTGGAACATTTGTTTGGCGGATAGAGCAATGGCAAGCAGGATTATCCCTTTTGACACTATATCCCATAGTGCTTTTAAATGGCAACGGAGTGGATATAGGGATTCTAAAAGGACTATTACAAGGAAACCCTCATAATATATATCTATTTATGCTCCTACAATATGGCTTAATGGGGTTGATGCTAATATTGGCCTTAGTCGTAGCAGTATTTTGGCAAGGGTTTCGCGCATATAAATGGGGCTGGATGAAGCAGGAGCCTTTACTGGCCGGTCTATGGGTTGCCCTTATAGGGTTACTGGTCTTTGGACTCTTTGGCACAAGTCTCTCGTATGTGGAGTTTCGTTCCATATTTGCAGTCGTGGCTAGTCTTTTCATCGGGCTGTGGCACGAGAAGAGATGGGAGAATGGCCGTGGACTTGGTACAGCATAACGAAGGCATAAGAAAGCTGCTTAATAATATTAGCACCGTTGTTTTAGCGAGCTTGATTTCTACGGGCTTGGCTGTGGCTCTATTGTTACGCACTGATCTTATGACTTATGACCATCCTGATTTTTTCAAACCTGCTGACCATCACAAATACATTTACATGGCAACGCATTCCTTAGGAGATTTCCGCATTGCCCCTTTCTGTTGGAGAATAGGTTTACCCTTATTGATACAAGTTTTGCCTTTCAAGGTTCAATCAGGTTTTCTACTTGTCACCCTTCTTTCCATTGGAGGCACTGGGTTAGTTCTGTGGTCGTTAATAAAGTCAATGGGATATTCTGACCTGGAATCTTTCTTTGCGATATTGTTATACTTTTCTATCCCATGGGGGCCAAAGTACCAGCTATACAATTTCTGGCTTCCAGATGCGCTCTCTCTATTGATAGTCTCCTTGGTTTTTTACTTTACAGTAAGGCAAAAGCCATGGTTAGTGGGGGTCATCCTCGGTTTAGGCGTTCTAGTTAAAGAAGCGGTCATTTTTGCAACACCTCTTGTGTATACCTTACAGGCGCGCAGAATTGTTGATGTTTCTCAACTTAGAAAAACACTTTTTGTAGTCTTACTGCCCATTCTACTCCTCATTATTGTCAGAACAGTCATTCCAGCGAGAAACCACGACCCTAATTACTTGGCATCTTTACCCCCCGAGTTATCTCAAGTACAAAGAGGAACTGCAGAGTATAGTCTTATATATCTGCTTAATAATATCGCTAAAGAAAGGATAGAACAGGCTTCCCCGAGAGAATTGTACCGTTGGACCATTGGATCCTTTGGTTTATTGCCGATATTCTTGGGATTGCTGGGGGTGTTTAAGAATTCAAATCTAGCTTTAAGATTATCTCCTTTTATTCTACTATCAAGCTGCCAACCATTATTTGCAGTGAACGTTCAACGACTTGTAGTTCTGGCTTCGCCTGCGGTTGTTCTGCTGGCAATTGTGGGAGCAGAAGAGCTGATAGAACATCTCCCTCTGTTTTCACATTTACTATTGCCCCTCGGTTTTCTTTCGTTGTTGCCGAATTTGATTATCTATCGTCGCTTTCTGCCTGGGATTGAGATTTACGTTTTTGCCTTTCAAATGTTAATTGTGGGAGGGGCTGCTCTGGTATGCCTGATTCTCCAAAGGAGCCCAAGAAAACAATAGGTGTCACACCCCAAGACATCGCGCTGCTTCTGAAGAAGGTAACAGGTTGGGTAATTAGTTTAAAAGACAAACTCACCGTTTTCGTGGAACTACACACGATAAATTGGTCATGAAACGTTTGAGCGTCCTGGTACTATCTGAGTTGTTTCCCAATCCTTCTTATCCTGCCTTTGGAATCTTTGTTGAAAGGCAGGCATTTTACCTGCAATCTTACTGTCTCAACGTTGTGGTCGCACCGGTGCGTGTCTTCCCGCCATTACGGATATGGAAGCAGTGTTTTTCCCCTCGTGGGTTTATCCTTGAGTGGCGAAAATGGGAGGAAGCCCTGCAACGGATTCCAAGGCGGGATATTGTGAATGGGATACAGGTTCATTATCCGCTCTATACCTCACCACCCAGGCAAGGCTTCCATGGCCTATGGGGCTTTTTCGCTTATCCCCTTGTGGTCAAGTTATTGCGCGATTTGCACAGCACATACCGTTTTAACTTGATTCACGCTCACTACGCCAGTCCCTGCGGCGTAATTGCTTTGCTTGCTCGCCGTTGGATGAAGGTGCCGGTCGTTTTAAGCATTCACGGGGCCGATGTGACGTACACAGCAAAGCAAAACTTTCTTAGTACAGTTGTTATCCGTTGGGTCTTTCGTAATGTGGACACTATCATTGCTAACAGCACCTGGACAGCCAAACAGATTGTGCGCTACGGCGGGAACCCTGACAAGGTTCAGATTGTGCGCTACGGCGGGAACCCTGACAAGGTTCAGATTGTGCGCTTGGGAGGAAATCCACCTAAGGGAGGAGAGTTTGGCAATGCGCTACCGCCGCGTCCAGATGATGTGGTTTTGTTGCTCTCAGTCGGGTATCTGGAAGAACGCAAAGGACATGCCTATGTCCTGCGTGCTTTAAGGGAATTGCGACAAAAAGGTTATAATGTATGCTATAAAATTGTCGGGGATGGCTCGCAAAAAAAGGCTTTGGAAACACTGACCCGAGAGTTGGGACTGGCTGACGTGGTTTCATTTGAGGGATATAAATCCCACGCGGAGGTGTGGCCCTATTTTGCCGAATGCGATATTTTTGTGCTGCCAAGTTGGAACGAGGCTTTTGGCATCGTGTATATTGAGGCGTTGGCTCTTGGAAAACCGGTGATAGGATGTGAGGGCGAGGGTGGGCCAGAAGATTTGAAAGCGCTGGGAGACTGTATTGAACTCGTAAAACCACGAGATGTGGAAAGCCTTGTATCCGCTTTGCAATGTCTTATTGAGAACCCGCAACGGAGGCGGCAGATGGGAGAAATTGGCCGCCGAATTGTTGAGGAATATTTTACCTGGGAACGCAATGCGGTGGATACAATGCGCATTTATCGCCGGGTTCTGGAGGCATTCCGTGCATAGGCAGAGCGGATTTGTCTATTATGATGAGCGACGCCGGCATTTTGGCATAGATTGGCAACAAAGTCTCTCCATAGTGGTCGGGGGGTTGCTTTTGCAGGAAATTTTGCAGGCACGTTCCTATATTAAAGGACGCTTGTTGGATATAGGATGCGGTACACGTCCTTATGCGCTGATCTACGATCCCCTAGTAGAAATGAGTGTTGGCACGGAAGTGACGTATTCACCTCACGGTTTACAGGATGCGGATGTTATCTGTCCTGCCGAACGACTACCATTTACTGATGCAAGTTTTGATACCGTTTTGTGTACCGAAGTCTTAGAACACACCCGATATCCATTTGCTGTGCTCCTAGAAATTCGCCGGGTTCTCAAACCAGGAGGTTACTTGCTTCTCTCTGTGCCTTTTATCTATCCGATTCACGAGGCACCCTATGACCACTGGCGTTTTACTTCTTTTGGACTGCGTTTGCTCTGTATGGAGGCAGGTTTGGAAGTTGTTTACCTTCGCCCTAAAGGAGGAATCATTGCTACATTGATAGTTTTATGGATCAACCTTGCCGTGCGCGGCGTGAATGCTGTGAGTAAACTCTTGCGCCAATCCCTTCCTTTGCGTGACCGCAGAGTGATTCGTTGGCTATTAGCCTTCCCCCAATGGATTTATTTGCGGCTACGGCATGCCTTACGCCCTGTTGTGGAGAAAGCAGAGGAACAAGTCGGAGATTTTTTGACTACGGGGTATTTTCTGATAGCACGCGCGATCGCAACCAATCCCACCACCTGGCGAGCATAATGCCGTGGCAGCAAGTGCGAAAACACCCAAAGCATGAAACGATGAGACTTCTTGTTATTCATAACCACTATCAACAACCCGGCGGCGAGCAAGTGGCTGTAGAGGCGCAGGTATCCCTGCTGCGCGAGCGCGGTCACAAAGTTAACCTGTACACACGTGACAATGCCGAGATTGAGCGCTACAGGTTATGGCAAAAGGCCGCCTTCTTCCCGGCAGCGGTATTTTCACGACGCACCTATGGCGAGATTCGGACTTTGATAGCTCGTGAGCGTCCCGATGTGGCCCACGTCCACAACGTCTTCCCGCTTATTTCCCCTTCAGTCTACCTGGCGCTCAAAGATAGCGGCGTTCCTGTCGTTCAGACGGTGCATAATTTTCGTTTTCTGTGCCCCAATGCTCTTTTCTATACTCGCGGAAGAATTTGCGAGCGGTGCAAGTATGGCAACACGCTTCACGCTGTGCGATGGAAATGTTACCGACAAAGTTATATTTTGAGCAGTCTTTACGCCCTTACCATTGGCCTGCATCGCCGGGCCGGAACTTTTAATCTGATAGACCGCTTCATTGCCCTGACCGAGTTCACTGCTCAAAAATTGGTAGAAAGCGGTCTGACAACGCAAGACAAGATTTCTGTGCTGGGGAACTTTATGCCCAATCCCCTGCCCAGTCACGGTTCTTTTGAAACGCGGGAGCCTTATGTAGTCTATCTGGGGCGTCTCTCGCCTGAGAAAGGGGTTGAGGTCCTCCTGGATGCCGCAACTGGATTGCCTGACCTGAAAGTAAAAATTGCGGGAGGTGGGCCGCAATCGGGAGCACTCCGGGCGATTGCGCAACGGAGGGGGCTGCAACAGGTGGAATTTCTGGGGCGCGTGGTGGGAGAGGAAAAGTGGAAATTGTTGCGGCACGCAACCGCAGTGGTAGTGCCGTCGGTTTGGTATGAAACATTTTCTTTTGCCGCGTTAGAAGGTCCGGTAGCCGGCACGCCGGTGGTGGCATCCAATTTGGGCAGTCTGCCTTATGTGGTGGAAGATGGCAAGAGCGGCTTGTTGTTTCAGGCGGGAGATAGCCAGGATTTGCGGGAAAAGTTGGCCTGGCTGGTGCGGCATACCGCTGAAGCGCTGCGGATGGGGCGGTATGGTCGCCAGGTGGTGGAAAAGAAATACAGCGCCGAAGCGCATTATGGCAAGTTGATGGAAATATACGCTGAGGTTAAGCCGTGAAAGTGGCCTTTGTGACCAATATCTGCGCCCACTACCGGGTGAAAACTTTTGAGACCCTGGCCCACTACTACAATGTGGACTACTACTTCTTCTCCGCTGGCGACGAATGGTATTGGCAGCAAGAGCACGGCGTGCGGGCCGGGGATTTTCACTACGAGTACCTGCCTGGCTTTCGCCTGGGGCGGACGCGCATCACCCCTACCCTACCCTGGAAACTCTGGCGAGGGGATTATGATGCCTATATCAAGTGCATCAATGGTCGCTTTGCCCTGCCCATAACTTATCTTGTTGCCCGGCTCAGGCGCAAGCCCTTCATCCTGTGGACCGGCCTCTGGATGCGGTTGCAGACACCTTTCCACCGCCTGGCTTGGCCGCTCACCCGCTACATCTATCACCACGCCGATGCCATCGTGGTCTATGGGGAGCACGTGAAACGCTATCTGATGAGCGAGGGGGTGCCAGGTGAACGGATTTTCGTGGCCGCTCACGCTGCGGAGAATGAGGCCTACAACCGCCCGGTTTCGGAAGAGGAGAAGCACGCCCTGCGTCAGCAACTGGACATTGCCCCAGATAAAAAAGTTGTGCTCTATCTGGGACGCCTGGAAGAAGTGAAGGGACTTTCCTACCTGTTTGAAGCGTTCGCCTCACTCCAGCGGGACGATGCGGTGCTGGTTCTGGCTGGCACCGGTTCGGAGAAAGTGCGATTGGAACGGCTGGCACAGGACCTGGGAGTTGCTGCGAACGTGCGCTTTGTTGGCTACGTGCCGCCAGAGAGGACGGTCCCATACTATGCTATCGCCTGGGTCTATGTATTACCTTCCATTACAACTCCGTATTTCAAGGAACCCTGGGGATTGGTGGTCAATGAGGCGTTCAATCAAGGCGTGCCGGTGATTGCCACCGACGCCGTCGGTGCTGCGGCCGGTGGGCTGGTGCAGGATGGAGTCAACGGTTTCGTGGTTCCTGAGCGGAATAGCCAAGCCCTGGCCCAGGCCCTGCAGCGTATTCTGGATGACCCCGACCTGCGTGAACGGCTCAGTCAGAACGCCCGGCAAATCATCGCTGGCTGGGACAACGAGCGGATGGTAATGGGGTTCCGGCAGGCGATTGATTTTACGAGTCAGGCTTAAAGACGGTCAACTAAATCGTAGGGCAACGTGATCCTACTCCCCGGAGAGCCGCCATGAATTCAAGGGTTTCACAATTGAAAAAGAAGCAGAGAGAGCACGCAGATGCCAAGTTTGCATCATTAGATGATTTACAATACGAAGCGAATTGGTTTCACGATTATTTTCGTGCCCTGCCATTTCTTGCTGTAAAGCGCTTGCTGGACGATTTGCAGATCACATTAACCGGGAAGAGCGTATTGATAGCGAGTTGCGGTACGGGCATAGATGTCCATTACCTTCGCAAATACTATGATGCTCATTTCACCGTTTCTGATCTTTCTGAGGAAGCTGTAAAATTGACATTGGCGCTTCACAAGAATGTCACAGGCGCTGTGGAAGACACCGAAAGGTTATCTTTTGGTGACGAGAGTTTTGATTACGCCTTTATTGCTGCTTCCTTGCATCATTTGCCTCGTCCACTAATCGGGTTGTACGAGTTGATTCGCGTTGCAAAGCACGGCGTCATTGTCATTGAACCGAACGATAGTTGGCTGACACGCTTGGCAACTCGTCTAAAACTCGCGACCGAAATTGAGGAGGCAGGGAATTATGTGTATCGGTTCAGTGCCTGGGATATCGAGAGAATTAGCCGGGCATTGTTTTACAAATGCCGTTGCATTAGACTGTTCGCAATTCATAGAGTAGCAAGGGGCAAAGGAGAATTTGCGATACTGAGAGCCTTGAACTCTCTGGCGAACCTGTGCATGCCAGCGCTGGGCAATTACATAGTGTTCATCATCATCAAAGATTAGTTGGCGAGGGTTAAGAGTGCCAAGAGTAAGAAGAGAAAAAATGTCGGATGGCGCAGGGTCAAGGAAATTACACTTGGGCTGTTTTGATCAGGTGTTTCCCGGATGGGTCAACACGGATATCACGCCTCACATCTTTGTGGCCCGTGTTCCGGGCCTGGCCTGGCTGCTTCACAGAGCAAGGATGATGTCAGAGCAACGATATGAGCAGCATAAAAAGGGTGTATTTCGTGCGGTATCTTACCTTGATGTAACGAAAAAGTTTCCTTATCCTGCCGATTATTTCGATGCCGTTTACTGTTCCCACTTGCTGGAACATCTGTATCCCGATCAAGCCAGGTTTTGCATCGGTGAAATCTATCGCGTTCTCAAGAGTGGAGGCATTGTTCGGATTGTTGTTCCTGACTTAGATCGGATTGTGGCACATTATGACCCGTTGCAGCCAGAAGAGTTTCTTGAAAAGATGTTTGAAGCAAGCCAAAAGAGAGCCAAGAATCAACATCATTGGCACTATAACGAAATTTCCTTGGCACGGCTCCTCACCGACGCTGGCTTTCGTAAAGTATGGCGTTGTGGGTTTAGACAGGGGCAATGCCCTGATGTTGCTCTAATTGATAACAGGCCGGACTCCCTGTTTATGGAGGCCATAAAGTTGTGAACATTCACCGACTATATCGTCCTTTTCTGCAACTACCTTTTCTGCGCTATTTCCGCACGAAGCGCATGCAACAATTCCGCCGCCTCTTTGGGCTTACGGAAACAACTCGGGTGCTGGATGTTGGTGGAACTTTATTCAACTGGCTGCTTATTCCGAACATTCCATCTCTGATCATTGTCAACTTGTACCCCCCGAAAGAGACTTACCGGGGATGGTCTGGATCATTGCTGATGGACGGCATTTGCCTTTCAAAGACAAGGCCTTTGACATCATCTACAGCAACTCAGTAATTGAGCACCTGGGAGATTTTGCCAGTCAGCAGGCATTCGCCAGGGAGATTGCACGGGTAGGCATGCGCTATTATGTGCAAACACCGAACAAGTGGTTCCCTGTAGAGCCGCATTTGCTCACCCCGTTCATCCATTATCTTCCAAAGTCCGTGCAGAAGCGGTTCCTGCGGCATTTTACGATTTGGGGCTTGGTAACTCGACCAACCGTTGAACAATGTGATAGTTTTCTGCAAGAGGTCCGATTGCTGGATAAACAAGAATTAAAACAACTCTTTCCCGATTCTGAGATTTGGGGTGAGCGTGTTCTTGGTCTCACCAAATCATTGGTTGCACTTAAAATCTAATCTTTTGGTTAAGGAGGACCATATGTCATTCTGGCAAAATCGTCGGGTTCTGGTGACCGGTGGGGCTTCTTTCATCGGCTCCCATCTCACCGATGCCCTGGTGGAGCGCGGGGCGAAGGTGCGCAGCGTGGATGATCTCTCCCTGGAGAGCATTGAGTGAAATGTAGCAAATAGGAGGAAAGCCATGAAACGAGCATTGGTTTGTGGCGCTGGTGGGTTTATCGGTGGGCATCTTATCAAGAAACTGAAACGGGAAGGCTATTGGGTCCGGGGAGTGGACATCAAGTATCATGAGTTCGCTCCTACCCAGGCTGACGAGTTCCTGCTGCTGGACCTGCGTGAGCCTGAGAATTGCCAACGGGCACTGACTTTGCCTGACGGCAATCCTTTTGACGAGGTCTATCAATTGGCTGCTGATATGGGCGGTATGGGCTTCATCTCTGTTGCGGAGTGTGAGGTTCTGCACAACAATGCCCTGATCAACATCCATATGACTCATACAGCAGCGGAGATGGGTGTATCTCGTTACTTCTTCTCCTCTTCGGTTTGTGTCTACCGGGATATGCAACCTGGCGAACCGCCATTGACGGAGGAGGATGCTATCCCTGCTAATCCGGATAACGAGTATGGCTGGGAGAAACTGTACGCCGAACGGGTCGCTATGGCTTATGGCCGACGGTATGGAATGAAGGTGCGTATCGCTCGCTTTGAGAACTGCTATGGCCCAGAGGGCACCTGGCGAGGTGGACGGGAAAAGGCCCCGGCGGCGATCTGTCGTAAGGTAGCAGAAGTTGAGGATGGTGGGACCATTGAGGTATGGGGGGATGGAACGGCAGTGCGTAATTACACCTATGTGGATGATTTAGTAGAAGGCATCTTTATGTTAATGCAGTCCGAACTGGAAGGCCCCGTCAACATTGGCGGTGAGGAATATGTGACAGTGGCGGAGTTGGTCAAAACGGTCATTGAGGTTTCGGGTAAGCGGATCAAGGTAAAGTACGTGCCAGGTCCGGTTGGAGTGCAGGCCCGCAATTTCAGCAAAGAGCGCATCAAATCTTTGGGGTGGGAAGCCCGGGTGTCCTTGAGAGAGGGCATCGCTCGCACCTATCGCTGGATTGAAGAACAGGTCAAGGCTTTGTCATCTCAGAGGTGAGGTTTATGGAAAAGATCCCTCGGGTCAATATTTTGGGAGTGGGAATCAGCGCCATCAATATGGCAATGGCGCTGGAGACTATTGAAAGGTGGATTATTGAACAGAGTCCCCATTACGTCTGTGTAACACCAGTGCATAGTGTTATGGATTGTCAGCGTGACCTTGAATTGCGGCGCATTCAGAACGCCAGCGGATTGAGTACGCCGGATGGCATGCCCCTGGTCTGGCTGAGCCGTCTCAAAGGCTTCCGCCACGTGGAGCGGGTTTACGGCCCGGACCTGATGCTGGCCCTCTGCGAGCGGTCGGCGGCGAAGGGCTACCGCCACTTCTTCTATGGGGGGGCGGAAGGGGTCCCGGAGCAACTGGCCTCTGTGCTCCAGAAGCGGTTCCCGGGCTTACAGGTGGCGGGTTTTTTTTCTCCCCCTTTCCGTCCTCTCGCTCCGGAGGAGGATGAACAAATCGTCCAAATTATCAACAAGGCCGCCCCGGATGTCGTCTGGGTTGGCCTTGGGTCCCCGAAGCAGGAGCGCTGGATGGCTGAGCACGTGGGGCGGTTAACAGCCCCCGTGCTTATCGGTGTCGGAGCGGCTTTTGATTTCCTTACAGGACGCAAACCCCAGGCCCCCCGCTGGATGCAGCGCGCCGGCCTGGAATGGCTCTTCCGTCTGCTCACAGAACCCCGGCGCCTCTGGCGGCGGTATCTGATCAACAACCCCCTTTTCGTGGCCCTGGTGGTCCTCCAGGCGCTGGGGGTGCGGAAATACGGGCTGGAATAGAGTTGAGCGGAGGACTAAAGGCGAGCATAAGGCCTCACCCTTAAGTGCGCTGGAATTTGCAGATGGAAGGAGGAGGCTACAGATGAAAGGAATTGGCTCTCCTTTACGGGA
>Ga0197142_1002921_pt1 | contig 14650 bp, 9 predicted proteins | sample GBS60_MetaG_FD_148614 | JGI IMG/M metagenome (GOLD analysis project Ga0197142, IMG submission 148614) | Sediment microbial communities from Great Boiling Springs, Gerlach, Nevada, United States - GBS 60_MetaG | ecosystem: Environmental > Aquatic > Thermal springs > Hot (42-90C) > Sediment... | reverse complement strand
CAACCTTTGCCTGCTTAGCTATATCAGTGAGAATTCAGCGCCTCAATGACCAATGTTTTACATCATTAGATGCATATTTCGGTACAAACCCTGAAAATCTTGTTGCTACTGTATTTCTTAATTGCTTAAGGGGCTGTAATCACATAGGAAGTGCGCTGGCAGTTTATATAGCTAAGCATACAAAGGTTGACATGCTATGGGCGCTGGTCGTATCCCCACATTGATTTCATATAGCGAAGCGTGGCGTAGCCATGAATCTTAAGGCGACAACCTTAACCTACCTAGCTATAGTCATTTCAAACAAGTTTGCGACATTTGCCTTTGCCTGCGAACTTTTGGCAAATCCAATCAATCTTAACTAGCGGTAGGCACTACCTCCCCCTATGCCTAACCCATCAATATTCATTCAATTTCTAAGTCGGTTCCAACTGTTCCAGGGGCAAGCCAAAGTACTCCCTGGCGGCTTGGCAATCCCGTTGGATTTGGGCTTGTAGGGCGCTGACGCTGGTGAATTTTTGTTCTGGGCGCAAAAAATGCCGGAGCGCCACCTGCAAGGTCTGCCCGTACAAATCCCCCCGCCATTGGAGCAGATGGACTTCTGCTGTCAGGGTTTGCCCATCGAGGGTGGGACGGTAGCCCAGATTCATGACCCCCGGTTGCGCCTGCGCCCAGGGTTCCCCCCGCACTTCCACGCAATACACGCCGTGACGGGGCAAAAACTTGCGCGCCGGGAGTTGCAAATTGGCGGTGGGAAAGCCCAGTTGACGCCCTAGGGATTGCCCGCGCACCACCTCCCCAATCAGTTGATAGGGGCGTCCCAACAGCCGTGCCGCCCGTTCCGGTTCCCCGGCCAGCAGCAACGCCCGCACCTGGGAACTGCTGATGCGCTCCCCATCTAACATACAAGGCGGGACAATGGTGACCCGGATGCCCAACGCCTGCCCCAGTTGTTGCAATAACGTCGCATTGCCCTGGCGTTCCCGGCCAAAACAAAAATCAAAGCCCACACTCACCCGGCGGGCGTGCAGACGATAGGCCAGAATTTCGGTGACAAATTCCTTGGGGGTCAGTTGCGCCAACTCCCGGTCAAAGGTAAGCAACACCAACTGCCGGACGCCCCAACTGGCTAGAATCTCTTGTTTTTCCGCCAGAGGGGTTAGTAATGCCCTGGGTTGACCACTGAAATACTCCACCGGATGGGGACGAAACGTAACCACGGTTGCCCAGGCGTCCGGTTCGTGCACAATCGGGTCAATCACCGCCCGATGCCCTCGGTGCAGGCCATCAAAATTCCCCAGAGCAATGGCCGTTGGGGTCAATACCTGACTCAGGGTTGCCGTGGTCCACACGCTTTACATTCTGACACATTCCCATTCCCGCCGAATCTTAGCTGGACAGGGCCGCCAGCGGCGATGGCATAGGCAGGCTGTCCAGCAGCAGCACCGCTTTGACCATTTCTTCGTCCTGGTCGGGGTGCAAGGTAAAGCCCAAACGTTCACATATTTTTTGCATCCGGGTATTGGTCGGCAACATGTAAGCCTCGACCTGCTGGATATGCTCCAGTTGGGCAATGGCCACCAAACGCCGCACCAATTCCGTGCCTAGCCCCTGCCGTTGCACCCGGTCGGCCACGATCAGGGCAAATTCGGCGTGATTGACATTGTGATAACGGGTTAACCGCGCGACGCCCAAAATACAATGCTGACCGGTGGCCACGTCGTGGTGATCCGCAACCAGCACCATCTCCCGGTCGTAGTCAATAAAACAAATGCGGGTCAGCCGTTCGTGGGCGATCCGGTGTTGTAGATTGACCATGTGGGCATAGCGCATATAGACGCTTTCGGCAGACAGGGTTTTGTGGAATTCCACCAGCAGGGGCTCGTCTTCCGGGCGAATGGGACGGATGGTGACCGGTAGGCCATTTTTGAGGGTAAACGCACCGACGTATTGCTGGGGATAGGGACGAATCGCCAGACGGGGATTGGGGCCATTGCCCAAGACCACCCGCGCATCCAGAGCCATGAACTGCTCAGCGGAAACCAGCAGGGGATTGATGTCAATTTCGCGAATCAGGGGCTGTTCCACCACCAACTGGCTAAACCGCACCAGCAACTGGGCCAACCTTTCCCGGTCCACCGGCTGCTTGCCCCGCACCCCCCCCAGCGCCTGATAGATGCGGGTGCGCTCCATCAGCCGTTTGGCCAGGGTGCTGTTCAAAGGCGGTAACCCCAAGGCCCGGTCCTGGAAGACTTCCACCAACTGCCCCCCTGCACCAAACAGGATCACCGGCCCAAACTGCGCATCCAAACTGCTGCCCACAATCAATTCATACCCCTGCGCCCGGAACATGGGCTGAACCGTCACCCCCAAAAAGACGTCGGGATGCTCGGCCATCCAGGGCTGCACATTGGCGCGAATCAGATTGAACGCCGCTACTACCGCCTCAGGATGGGCAAGATTCAACTGCACCCCCCCTACATCGCTCTTGTGGGTAATCACTTGCGAAAGCAACTTGAGCACCACCGGATAACCCAGCCGGTCGGCAATGGCCACCGCTTCTTCTGCCGTCGTCGCCACTTCCGTCGGCACGGTGGGAATCCCATAGGCAGCTAAAACCTGCTTGGCTTCGTATTCCGTAAGGAGCTGCCGCCCGGCCTGCTGCGCCTGCTGCACCAGACGACGGACCCGCTCCCGGTCCGGGGTAAATTCGTCCGAATCCGGGGGTAATTGGGGCGTTTCGTAAAGCGCCCGCAGGTTGCTGCTGTAGTGACACATGTAGTTGAAGATATGGGCAGCCGTGTCGGGATAGCTAAAGGTGGGAATGCCTGCATCGTTGAGGGCACGCATCGCCGCGGCGACACTGGCCCCGCCCATCCAACTGGCCATGATGGGTTTGGGGTAGTGGCAGGCTGCGGCAATCAACTGCTGGGCCGTCTCCGTCGGCTGGGACATGGCCTGGGGCGTGAGGATCACCAACACCGCATCCCCATGGGGGTCTTGGGCCAGCACCTCCAGGGCTTGGGCATACCGCTGGGCATCCGCATCCCCCAAAATGTCAATGGGATTGCCGTGGCTCCAATGGGTGGGGAGGAATTGAGCGAGTTTCTCCTGCACCGCCGGGTCCAGAGGCGCCAGCACCCCCCCGCCCTGAATCAGCGCATCCGTGGCAATCACCCCCGGCCCCCCCGCATTGGTCAAAATGGTCAACCGGTTCCCCTGGGGGAGTTTGGGCTGCTTCGAGAGCACCTCCGCCATGTCAAACAGGTCGGAGATGTTGTCCACCCGCAAAACCCCGCACCGACGAAAGGCCGCATTGAGCACCTCGTCGCTCCCGGCCAAGGCCCCCGTGTGGGACGTGGCCGCCTGCGCCGCTGCCTCGCTGCGCCCTGCCTTGAGCACAATGATGGGTTTGGTAATGGCCACCTCCCGCGCCGCCGAGAGAAACGAACGGGCGTCCCCGATGGATTCCATATAGATCACAATGCTTTTGGTGTGGGGGTCGTCTCCCAGGTAGTCAATCACATCCCCCCAACTCACATCCAGCATGGCCCCGATGGAGATAAAGGCGCTAAAGCCAATGTTTTCCTGCAAACTCCAATCCAAAATGGCAGTACATAGCGCCCCGCTTTGGGAAACAAACCCCACCGACCCCGGCCGGGCCATCGCGCTGGCAAAGGTGGCGTTTAAGCCTCCGATGGGGTTCATCACCCCCAGGCAGTTGGGACCGATAATCCGCATCCGCCCCGCATTCGCCAGAATTTCCTGCTCCAGGGCCACCCCCGCCACCCCGGTTTCCCGAAAGCCCGCCGAGATAATAATTGCGCCTTTGACCCCTGCGGCAGCACATTCCCCGATCACCTTGGGCACCGTCGGCGCCGGCGTCACCACCACCGCCAAGTCCACCCGGTCGGGTACCGCTTGGATGTTGGGGTAGGCTTTGATCCCCAGCACACTGCTCCGGTTGGGGTTGACTGGAAACACCGTACCGCCAAAGGGATGGCTAATCAAATTCCACAGAACCGTGCGCCCCACGCTGCCCGGTCGTTCCGTCGCCCCGATGACTGCTACCGTCTCCGGGCGAAAAATGGCATCCAGGGGAAAGCGTTGCCGGGCCCGCCAAATGTCATAGACCCGCTCTTGGGTCAGTTCCATTGGCTCCATAGCTCCCCCTACGGAACAACTGCCGGGTCTTGATGGTACAAGGTACTGCTGACGCGACACCCCTGGTACGAGAGGATATAGAGTTCCTTCAAGTCACGGATCAAGGGATAGCGGGGATTGGCGCCGGTGCACTGGTCATCAAAGGCCTGCTCCGCCATTGCCTCCACCGCTTCGTAAAATTCCCGCTCCTTCTCCGGCAAGGCTTCTTTAATCGAAAGGGGAAGCTCCAGTTCCTGCTTGAGGTGCTCAATGGCCTCGATCAAACGCTCGACCTTTTCCTCCTCCGTGCGCCCCCCAAGCTGCAAAAAGTCGGCAATTTGGGCATACCGCTGCTTGGCATGGGGGTAGGAATACTGGGGAAAAATCGCCTGCTTAAAGGGCGCATCCGTGGCGTTGTAGCGAATGACATGGGAAATCATCAGGGCATTGGCCAAACCGTGGGGCAGATGGAAAGTCGCCCCCAACTTGTGGGCCAGCGAATGGCAAATCCCCAAAAACGCATTGGCAAAGGCCATCCCGGCAATGGTCGCCGCATAATGCACCTTCTCCCGCGCCACCGGGTCTTTTGCCCCATACTTATAGGCCCTGGGCAGATAGGCAAACAGCAACTCAATCGCTTCCCGCGCCAACCCCTCGGTAAATTCCGTCGCCAGCACCGACACATAGGCCTCTAAGGCGTGGGTCAGCGCATCAATCCCCCCATAGGCCGTCAGTTTTTTGGGCAGGTGCATCACCAATTCCGGGTCCACCACCGCCATCGTCGGCGTCAGGGCATAGTCCGCCAGGGGATATTTAATCCCGGTTGTGTCGTCGGTTACCACCGCAAAAGGCGTCACCTCCGAACCCGTGCCGGAAGTGGTGGGAATCGCCACCAAAATCGCCTTTTGCCCCAAAGGCGGCAGGGTATAGACCCGTTTGCGGATGTCCATAAACCGCATGGCCACCCCCCGAAATTCCACCTCCGGATGCTCATACATCAGCCAGATCACCTTGGCCGCATCCATCGGCGACCCACCCCCAAAGGCAATCAGCACATCCGGGTTGAAGCTGCGACAGCGGGCCAAACCTCTTTCCACCGTGCTGAGGGTCGGGTCCGGCTCGACCTCATAGAAAATCTGGAATTCAATGTCCAGCTCCTCCAGAATCTCCTCGACCTCCTTGAGCATCCCCATCTCAAACAGGGGCTTGTCGGTGACCACAAACGCCCGTTTGCGGCCTTTTAATTCCTGCAAGGCCACCGGCAGACAACCGAACTTGAAATAAATTTTGGGCGGCACCCGAAACCAGAGCATATTTTCCCGCCGTTCCGTTACCGTTTTGATGTTGAGCAGGTGATGGGGCGCCACATTTTCCGAAATGGAATTCCCTCCCCAGGTACCACAACCCAACGTCAGGGAAGGGTCGAGTTTGAAGTTGTACAAATCACCGATGGCACCCTGGGACGAAGGGGTATTCAGCAGCACCCGACTGGCGGCCACATGGTGTTCAAAATAGGCCAGGTCATCCCGGTTGGCCGGGTCGGTGTAGAGAACCGCCGTGTGCCCCTTGCCCCCAAAATTGACCACCTGGGCAGCCAATTCCACCCCCTGCCGGAAGGTCGCCGCCCGATACATTGCCAAAATCGGCGCCAGTTTTTCGTAGGAGAAGGGCTCCTGCTCCCCGATTTCGGTCACCTCACCGATGAGCAAGCGCGTGCCTGCCGGGACGCTGATGCCTGCGATCTGGGCAATGGTTTCCACCGACTGACCCACAATCGCCGGATTCAACCGCCCCTCGGCGAGAATAATCTGCCGTACCCGGTCTACTTCCTCCGGGGTGAGAATGTAGGCCCCCCGCCGCCGAAATTCCGCTTTGACCGCCTCGTAAACCCCCTCTACCACAATCACCGCCTGCTCGGAAGCGCAGATCATGCCGTTGTCAAAGGTCTTGCTCAGCAGGATGGAACTGACCGCCAGGGGAATATCGGCGCTGACATCGATCAAAGCGGGGGTATTGCCTGCCCCTACCCCCAAGGAAGGATGCCCGGAAGAATAGGCAGCCTTGACCATCGCCGGGCCGCCTGTGGCCAGGATGAGTTTAATTTCCGGGTGTTGCATCAGGGCTTGCGAGAGGGGAACGCTCGGCTCATCGATCCAAGCAATAATCGGATCCGGTGCCCCCGCAGCCACCGCTGCCTCCCGCACAATTCTGGCCGCTTCAATCGTGCAGGCTTTGGCGCGGGGATGGGGCGAAAAAATAATGGCGTTGCGGGTTTTGATCGTCAACAAAGCCTTGAAAATCGCCGTTGACGTCGGGTTGGTCGTCGGCACAATCCCAGCAATAATGCCCACCGGCTCGGCAATTTTTTGAATGCCAAAATGGGGGTCTGATTCGATCACCCCACAGGTTTTTTCATTTTTGTATTTGTTGTAAATCATTTCCGAGGCAAAGTGATTTTTGATCACCTTGTCTTCGACGATCCCCATGCCCGTTTCTTGCACGGCCAGTTTCGCTAGATAAATGCGGGCTTCGTTCGCCGCCATGGCCGCCTGGTGAAAAATCCGATCCACCTGCGCCTGGGAAAAGGTTGCAAATTCCGCCTGGGCCACTTTGACCGCCGCAAGCAAACGCTCCAAGGTTTCCGTATCGGTGACGCGCATACCTTCTCCTCCTTCGCCTTGCCGGTTCTGCTAGGGGCTTATACCTACCAGGGTACAAACCCCCGCCTGGCATGCCGGTGAAACTTCAACTTGTGATCGGGATCAGGGGGTCCATAGCCCCCGACTTTGAAAAATTGCCTTGGTTTGGGCCAGCAACGCTTCGCTGGGCGGGGGGGTATCTTTGAGCAGGTATTCCAGACCCAGTTGTTCCCATTTATATTCCCCCATTTTGTGAAACGGCAGCACCTCGACCCGCTCTACGTTTTTTAAGCTGGCCACAAAATCCGCCAGGCCCTCGAGGTTGTGGGGGGGGTCGGTCAACCCCGGCACCAGCACAAACCGAATCCAAGTGGGTTTGCCAATGTCGCTTAAATACCGGGCCATAGCCAGGGTCGGCGCCAAAGACACCTGGGTTACCCGCCGATAAAGCTCCGGGTCGTAGGACTTGATATCCAACAGCACCAAGTCCGTATGGGCCAGCACCGGCTCGGCCACCGGAATCGGACAATAGCCTGAGGTATCCAAGGCCGTGTGGAAGCCCAACGCCTGACAGCCCTGCAAAAAGGCGGCCACAAATTCCGGCTGCATCAGGGGTTCGCCGCCGCTGACGGTCACCCCACCCCCTTGCTGGAGATAGGAACGGTATTTCTGCACCTGGGCCAACAGTTCCCCGACCGTGACCTCCCGGCCCCCATAGATGTCCCGGCAGTCCGGGTTGTGGCAGTACAGGCAGCGCAGGGGACAGCCTTGGGTAAATAGGACAAACCGAATCCCTGGGCCATCCACCGTGCCCATGCTCTCGTAGGAGTGAATCCTCCCTTTAACACCGCTCGTGGAAGGTGCGGCTGATGACATCCAGTTGTTGCTCCCGCGTCAGTTTGATGAAATTGACCGCATACCCCGACACCCGAATCGTCAGTTGGGGATACTGTTCCGGGTGCGCCATCGCATCCAGGAGCGTCTCTCGCCGCAACACGTTCACATTCAGATGGTGCCCACCGTCCTGGAAATACCCGTTGAGCATGCGCACCAGATTCTCCACCTGGTCCGCCCGGGTGTGCCCCAACGCCTGCGGCACGATCGAGAAGGTGTTGGAAATGCCATCCAGACTGTCGGCATAGGGCAGTTTCGCTACGGAAGCCAAAGAAGCCAACGCCCCACAGCAATCCCGCCCGTGCATGGGGTTGGCCCCCGGCGCAAAAGGCTGCCCGGCCTTGCGTCCATCCGGCGTATTCCCCGTCTTCTTCCCATAGACCACGTTGGAAGTAATCGTCAACACCGATTGCGTGGGCACCGCCCCCCGGTAGGTCTTCTGCTGCCGCAGCGCGTTCATCATGGTCTGCACCACCCAGACGGCCAGTGCATCGGCCCGGTCGTCGTTATTGCCGTAGGCCGGATAGCTCCCGGTAATGGCAAAGTCAACCGCCAACCCCCGTTCATCCCGAATGGGCCGCACCTGGGCGTACTTGATGGCCGACAGGGAATCCGCCACCACCGACAGACCCGCAATCCCACAGGCCATCGTGCGGTAGACCTCCCGGTCGTGCAACGCCATCTCCAAACGCTCATAGCAGTACTTGTCGTGCATGTAGTGGATGATGTTGAGGGCGTTGACATAGGTGCGCGCCAGCCAGGTCAACACTTGGGTAAACCGCTCTTGGACCACGGCAAAATCCAACACCTCATCGGTAATCGGCGGCATGGGCGGCCCCACCTGTTCCCCCGATATTTCATCCCGCCCGCCATTAATCGCATAGAGCAACGCCTTGGCCAAATTGACCCGCGCCCCAAAAAACTGCATCTGCTTGCCAATGCGCATCGCCGACACACAGCAGGCAATGCCGTAGTCATCCCCGTAGTAGGGACGCATCAGGTCGTCGTTTTCATACTGAATGGAACTGGTATCCACCGACACCTGGGCGCAAAAGCGCTGGAACGGCTCCGGCAACCCCCTCGACCACAAAACCGTCAAATTCGGCTCCGGCGCTGGCCCCAGATTGTAGAGCGTCTGCAAAAACCGGAAACTGGTCTTGGTCACCAACGGCCTGCCGTCTTCGCCCATCCCCCCAATGGATTCCGTCACCCAGGTCGGATCGCCCGAAAACAGTTCGTTGTACTCCGGCGTCCGCAAAAACCGCACCATCCGCAGTTTCATCACAAAGTGGTCCACCAGCTCCTGGATTTCTGCCTCGCTCACCAGGCCCCGCTGCAAATCCCGCTCACAGTAAATATCCAAAAACGTGGACACCCGCCCCAGAGACATGGCCGCCCCGTTTTGTTCCTTGACCGCCCCCAGGTAGGCCAAATAGAGCCACTGGAACGCCTCTTTCGCAGTCGCTGCCGGGCGGCTAAGGTCAAAGCCATAACTTTGCCCCATCGCCTGCAATTCCCGCAGCGCCTTGATCTGCTCGGCCAATTCCTCCCGCAGGCGAATGGTGGCCTCGTCCATATCCCGGTCATCGAGTTCCGCCAGCTCCCGTTGCTTATCCCGCACAAGAAAATCCGTGCCGTAGAGGGCCACCCGCCGGTAGTCCCCGATGATCCGCCCCCGCCCGTAGGCATCCGGCAACCCGGTAATAATCCCCGAACGACGACAACGGCGCATTTCCGGCGTATAGGCATCAAACACCCCATCGTTGTGGGTTTTGCGGTACTTGGTAAAAATCTCCTCCGTTTTGGGGTCCAACTGATAGCCGTAGGCTTCCAGCGCCGCTTTGACCATGCGAATCCCCCCAAACGGCATAATGGCCCGCTTGAGGGGCTTATCCGTCTGCAACCCCACAATCTGCTCCAATTCCCGGTCAATATAACCCGGCGGATGGGCGGTAATCCCCGTCGGCAGGGACGTATCCGCATCCAATACCCCCTTGGCCCGCTCCTGGGCCATCAGGTCTTTGACCTTTTCCCAAAGCTTGACCGTCCGGTCCGTGGGACCAACCAAAAATCCACCATCTCCCGCATAAGGTTGATAGTTGGTTTGAATAAAATCCCGGACATCCACTTGCCTTGTCCACACACCGGGTCGAAATCCTTGCCATTCCGCACGCAGATTTTCGCTAGGGTTGGGAGAAACTGCTGCCACCGACGCCACACCGCCATCCCTTTCCCAAACTTCTTTGCCCATAGGAATTCCCCCCTTTGGAGATAGCAAACATCCCCAAATCTTTACCTAAATCCATTATGAACCAACCCCTCCTTGACCCCCCCAAAAATTTCACAATTCCCTCACAATGAGGGCCGCCAGAGCGGGGGAACGGTTGCCGACCCAACCAGGATAAATTTGATTCCCATTTGTTGCCGTTTTTCCATGCGCCAGCCCTGCCCTTTTGCCCCAACCTTATGGCAAAAAATTTGAATCATCTCGGCCAAAGTTCGCGACAAAAATCCAAAACATCCCGCCTTGGCGACCCACCCAGCGCCAGGGCACCTGGGAGCCATTCCCCCTGGGTTGACGGTAAGTTGTGTTGCCTTGATCACCCTCTGGTTCTGGGTGTTAATGGCAGAGGCTTTCCAGGGTTTGCCAGAACTGGGGGTAGGAAATGTGGACACAATCGGCGGGGGCAAGATGAGAGGTTCCCTGGGCGCGCAAAGCGGCAATTGCCAGGGCCATGGCAATCCGATGGTCATCGTAGGTGTGCAATTCGGTTCCCACCAGGGGGCGTTCGCTGCCGTAAATGGTGAGGCCGTCGGGGTGTTCTTCCACCGTGACCCCCAGCCGCGTCAGTTGGGTTGCCATTGCCGTCAGCCGGTCGCTCTCTTTCACCCGCAATTCGGCGGCGTCCCGGATGACCGTTTTCCCCTGGGCAAAGGCGGCAGCGACGGTGAGAATGGGGATTTCATCAATCAAGCGGGGAATCAACGCGCCCCCAATGGCCACACCTTCGAGGGCGCTGGCTTGCACCCGAATATCCGCCAGGGGTTCCCCGGCCACCACCCGCTGGTTGTGACAGGTAATTTGCGCCCCCATCGCTGCGAGAACTTCCAAAATCCCCGTGCGGCTGGGATTGACCCCCACATTGGTAAGGAGAAGGTCGGCCCCTGGGGTAATGGCGCCTGCTACCAGCCAAAAGGCCGCCGAACTGATGTCCCCCGGCACCACCACGTTTTGCCCGCGCAACCGGGCCCCGCCTTGCAAGGTGACCGTCCCCTGTGCCCAGGTAATTTCCGCCCCAAACGCGCGCAGCAGTCGCTCCGTGTGGTCCCGCGAGGGGGCTGGTTCCCGCACCTGGGTTACCCCTTCACAGCCCAACCCCGCCAGGAGAATGGCCGATTTCACCTGCGCCGAAGCAATGGGGCTGGTGTAGGCAATGGCCTGTAAACGACACCCCTGGATGGCCAAGGGCGCCCGGCTGCCCCCTTGCCGTCCCCAAATCTGGGCCCCCATCTGCTGCAAAGGCGTGACCACCCGCCCCATGGGTCGGTTGCGCAGGGAGTGATCCCCGGTCAAGCAGAAAAAATGCCCCACCCGTCCCGCCAGCACCCCCAACAGCAGCCGCATGGTCGTCCCGGAATTGCCGCAATCGAGGACCTGCTCCGGTTCCTGCCATGCCCCTGGCTGCACCTGCACCGGGTCCTCGGTCAGGGGAGAAATCTCATGCCCCAACGCCCGCAAACACTGCGCCGTACTCTGGGGGTCTGCCCCCGCAAGGATGCCGGTAATGGTGGTGGTTCCCTGGGCCAGACAGCCCAAAATCAGCGCCCGGTGGGAAATGGATTTGTCCCCCGGCACCGCCACCGTCCCCTGTAAGGTTCCGGCGGCAGGCGGGGTAATTTGTACCCCCTGGGGCGTGCGTTGAATCACTGGCGGCATCAGACCCCCCCCTCAGGATGGTTCGCTTAGAGGCTCGGCGGCACTCGCCTGCGCCAGTTGATCCCGCACCTGGTCAATGGTTTCGTTGAGTTGGCTAATTTTTTCTTCCAGGTTTTGCCGCAGACTGTCTTCCTCCCCCTTGGCCTGGCTAGGGGAGGGACGGGACTCGCTGCTCAGACGATTGGCCAAGATGACGCCCAGCACCCCACCAATGACCCCCCCCAGGATCGTACCGACTACCAAACCCTTACCAAACCCATCGCCGCGGGGTTCCATGCCATCGTCTCCCAAGCTTCGCTCTGTTTTTAGTGTACACGCCTTGGCGCTAGCCGTTCTCGGTGCCGAAGCTCCGGTCGCCCGCATCCCCTAGCCCCGGCACGATAAACCCCTTCTCATTCAAGGCTTCGTCAATTCCGGCTGTATAAATCTGCACCTGGGGGTAATGGCTGGTGATTTTTTGCAAAGCAGGCGGCGCCGCGATAACCGCCACCACGCGAATATAGGCCGGTTGCGCCCCCCGCGCCACCAGCGCCTCCAAAGCGGCCATGGCCGTCCCTCCCGTTGCCAGCATGGGATCAAGCAGCAACACCCGCGTCTGGGGGTCAAGCTGGGCAGGTAGTTTATTCAAATACACCGTCGGGGTCAGGGTGGTTTCATCCCGCACCACCCCAAAGTGATACACCCGCGCCAGGGGCAACAAATTTTGGCTCCCTTCCAGCAAGGCCAACCCCGCCCGCAAAATCGGCACCAGCACCATGGGTACCGTCGGGTCAATAAACGTAGCGGCCGCCGGCGCAAGTGGCGTCTCCACCGTCGTCGCTGTCAGGGGCAACCAATCCCGCCGCACTGCCTCGTAGGTCAGCCACCGCCCCAGTTCGCTCAAAGCCGGACGAAAGAGGGCCGCTGGGGTATGGCGGTCGCGCACCACCCCCAACCAGTGTTGGATCAGGGGATGGGGGGGCACATAAACCATTCCTGGCAAGGTCACCTACCCACCGGGTCAAGGACTCCACGTATTTATTATCTTCGGAGCCTTGCGCCCCCAACCACTCCCCCGCCGTTTTATAATCAGGGGGGTCAATGCCAGAGCGGGGGTGCCAGTGCAACCACGGCGACGCTTACCGGCAGAATGGGAACCCCATCAGGCCACCTGGTTCTCCTGGCCCCACAACCGGGATACCTGGCCGGAACGGTTGGCCGCCGCCGAAACGGCCCTGGCGCAAGCGGTGCAGGTCCTAAGCCGCGGGGAAACCGTCCATATCAACGTCCTGGATGCCCAACACGCGCAACGGGTGCGAGAGCAGGTGGGCGCCGGTGAGAACATTCTCCTGCACATCCTGCCGACCAACGACGCCTGGTGTCGGGACCACGGCGCCATTTTCATCCAGGAACAGACCGCAGACGGCTGGCGGTTGGTCGCCACCCATTGGCAGTACAACGCCTGGGGAGAAAAATATCCGCCCTGGGATCGGGATCAACAGGTGGGACGGGCGATGGCAGCCCTGCTGCAGGTTCCTTGTCTGCCCTTGACACCGGTGTTAGAAGGCGGCGCGATTGAATCGAACGGGGCGGGGGTTCTCCTGGCGGCGCAAAAATGTTTACTCCATCCCCGCCGCAATCCGGGTATGACAACCCAGGATTGGGAAGTCTATTTCCGGGATTATTTTGGCGCGCAGCAGGTGGTCTGGATCGATGCCGAAATTCAGGGGGATGATACGGACGGCCATGTGGATGTGACCACCCGGTTTGTGGCTGCCGATACGCTGGTGGTGGCGGTGGAGACCAACCCGGCAGACCCCAATTACCCGGTGTTGCAAGCCCATTGGGCGCGGTTGCAAGCCCTGGCACCCGCCTTGAATTGGACGCTGATTCCCCTGCCTTTGCCCCAACCGGTGTTCCACCGCGGGCAACGGCTACCGGCTAGTTACGCCAACTTTTACATCGGCAATCGGGTGGTGCTGGTGCCTGCCTTTGGGGACCCCCAGGATGCGGTTGCCCAGGCGCTGTTGCAAAAACTTTTCCCCCAACGGCAGGTGGTGGGGATTGACAGCCGCGGGATTGTGGAGGGGCTGGGGGGGTTGCACTGCCTGACCCAACCGGTGCCTGCGGTTTAGCCTATGACGCGGCCATCGGGCATGGTCGCCCCCTGGAGATTGGCGCCGGTAAAGTTGGCACCGATGATGTCGGCCTTGTGCAGGTTGGCCTGGGTTAAATTTGCATCCCGTAGGTCGGCCTTGGTGAGGTAGGCTTCTTGCAAAACGGCCTGGGGCAATTGGGCTTGCCGTAGGTTGGCCAAGCTGAAATCGGCGCGGGTGGCTTTGGCCTCCCACAACTGGCAGCGCAGGAAGATCGCTTTGCTAGCCTTGGCTTCGGTGAGATTGGCGGCGTGGAGTTGGGCATCGGTCAAATCGGTTTCCATCAGCACTGCCCGCACCAGTTGCGCCTGGTTGAGGTGGGCACGGTGCAATAGGGCTTGGCTGAGGTCTGCATCGCAGAGATTGGCCTCGTCGAGGATGGCGTGGCTGAGGTTGGCATTGGCCAGGTTGCTATAGAGCAATTTCGCCCCCCGCAGGTTGGCGCGGCGCAGGTCCGCCCAGCACAAATCTGCCCCTTGCAAATCCGCCCCCTGCAGGTCCGCTCCCTGCAAATCCGCCCGCCGCAGGGTCACCCGGTCACCGCCTTTGCGGGGCGCACTCAGGTTGGCTTGCCGCAGACAGGCCCCCCGCAGGTTGGCGCTGGCGAGATTCGCCCCCCGCAGGTCCGCTTCCACCAGACTGGCATCCAGGAAGTTGGCAAAAATGCCGTTGACCCGCGACAGGTTGGCCCGGTAGAGGACGCTGCCGTGAAATTGCGCCGTATTCAAGTCGGCAGCCGTCAAATTTGCCTGCGCCAAGTAGGCCCCGCTGCAATTGGCATGGCTCAGCTTGGCTCCCTGCAAATTCACCCGGCTGAGATAGGCAAACACCAATTCCGCCCCGTACAGGTCACAGCGCGACAGGTTGAGATTGAGCAAATCCACCCGGTTAAGGCGAATGCCGCG
>Ga0197142_1002920_pt1 | contig 14656 bp, 11 predicted proteins | sample GBS60_MetaG_FD_148614 | JGI IMG/M metagenome (GOLD analysis project Ga0197142, IMG submission 148614) | Sediment microbial communities from Great Boiling Springs, Gerlach, Nevada, United States - GBS 60_MetaG | ecosystem: Environmental > Aquatic > Thermal springs > Hot (42-90C) > Sediment... | reverse complement strand
CTGTAAGCAATACAGGAATCATGATAAGAAAAAGTAAAACATATTTAAGTCTTCTCCATTTCATATCATTATCTTCATTTATGGACCATTTTCTCATCGGGATCCTTCCGATAAACTCTGATAAAGCTCCGAAGGGGCACAACCAACCGCAATAAAAACGGCCTGCAATAAGGATAGACAGGAGAATCGTACCTGTAAGTAGATAAAATAACAGGGATGATGACTGTCGCAAAAGGAGGAGATTAAAGATATGGAGGATTGAAAAAGGGCTTGATAGATAAAGACCGAGTATAAGGATAGTGAGGACAAGTAATATATCCCTAAACCTTAAAAAACTCTTTTTAAGCCTTGTAAGATAATAAAAAAGGATGGCAGAGATAAAAAGAATAATATAGGCAAGAAGATTTACAATAGAACCTCCCTTCTTTTTTTCCTCCTGAAATTCCATATGGAAAAGTTTTGAAGCCATGAGTCTTGATGACTCCCTCACTGTCCTTGTAAGGGCCTCCACACTTACAGTAGCCCTGCTTATGGCATCAATGTCCTTGTCAATCTCGATGGGATCTCTTACAGACTTTCCGATAAACTGGGAAAGATACTCCCTTGTCTCCATATAGTGGACATAGTTCCTTGTCTCCCTGTGCTCAATAATCTTTATTCCTCTTATAATACCTTCACTGTCTATTGCAATAAGGACCTTTATAGGTCCGGCATATCCTTTTATATCAGGCCTTATATCATAGCTGTTGAAGGCAATTATATTACTATCAGAGGGGAAATAAGGGGGTACGCCCTGCTTATCATAAAAAACAATTCCTGGTGCTATCTCTTGAAGATAGATTTTCTCATCGATCCCCTCGGAGGCATTATTAATAATAAAGCCTGCCATGAAGGAAAGCAATAGCAGAGTAAAAAAAGTTATTCTAATTTTTTTCATAAAATAATAATAAAACAAAAGATAAGGTCTTTACTAATCCAAGAATAACAAGGGAATTGCTCATACCTAAATGAGGTATCATATAAAGGGTTGTAACAAGGGCGCCTCCAAATGAACCTGCAAGGTCTATGGCATACAATCTCACTGTAGCAATACTACCCTGTCCTTTATTCGATAGCATATTGCTCGAAAGGGAAAATTGAAGTCCTCCTAAAAAACCTGCAAGAACGCTCATTATATAAAAAGAGGGTTCATATCTTAAGAGATAAATAGATGATAAAAGGATCATAACGAAACATAATTCCGATGTCCTCATTATTCCTATCGATGGTCTTCTCTCTGATCCGAGCCATGAGCCAGCAGCAAGACCAAGCATAAATAGAGATGTCAAAAGCCCTACCCTTTCATAGATGGATCCATAAAATATCTGATAAAAAAGTATTATAACTATTGAAAAGGAGATGGTTATATAGCCCGTGGTATAGATCATGTATGGAAGAGGTGTCTTTAATATTAAAAATGCTGTAATCAAGATAAATAAAATAATTGCTATAGTACCCCAGGTGCTTATATCAAGACTCTTTCTGAGAAGGCCTGCCTCAGAATAGGCCCAGAAAAGGAGATTATAAAGATATACAGCGGGTTTTTTATCACTATTTATATCCTTGACATCTGTCAATCGATTTATCACCCTCTCGATCTTAAAAGAAGAAAATATATCGAAAAATAATGATGGCTCAAAATATAGAACATCAATCGTGCGACTATTGAATCGCTCCCTGAGCATAGAAGGCTCAATCTCAAACTGCGAGTTCCCTGCTATCAGAATACCGTATTCTTCCGAAGAGGCCATAGTGAAAGGAAAGACCTCTTTGAGGGTATTATAAATAGAGCCATTAAGCCTCTGAAGTGACCTGCTGATATAACCCGAAGATTGGGGAACCCTCAAGATCAAAAGACCTCCTTCATCTAACAGTAACTTCAAGTCTTTAAAAAACTCCAGTGTATAAAATCTTGATGTAAGGGCAGTCAGAGGCTCAGGTGTATAGAGAATGATCATGTCATATCTTTTATGAATTCTTTTTATGAAGAATCTTGGATCCTCAGTAATAATATGCACTCTGCCATCCCTCACATAACCTTTGTCTCTTATATCTAACAGCTCAGAGGATAGATCTATTATCTCTCTATCAGCCTCAACAATATCCAGTCTTTTTAAAGGATATTTTAAAAACTCCCTCAAAGAGAATATGCTGCCGCCTATCAAGAGGATATTCTCAGGTCTTTCATGAAGACTCATTGTTATGTGAACATCCCTCTCATCCCTCAGGATATCAGGATAGGAATAGAAAAATCGACCTCCTGTATAGACATAGAAATGATTATCCTTTGATAGGATCGCTATCTCCTGATATCTTGACTCTTTATTTTTAATTAATCTTAAAGGACTCCATTGAAACTCTTGAGACCAAATACCTGCAAGGTAAAAAAGAGGAAAGAGTATTAAAAGAATAACAGGCCATCTTTTATTAATTAAGAGAAGACCTGTTACAAGACTCAGTATCCCAGCTAAATGGCATACTATAAGGCTGTTTAAATGGCTTGAGATCAGAAAGACAAAAACTATCCCACCTATAAAGGCACCAAAGGATTCGAGAGCAAAAAGCAAGGGCCCTCTTTTCCACCTGAAAAGGCTGGCTGAAAACATTGCTCCCGATAGAGCAGCTGTGGGGAATACAGCAAAAAGGGTCCATAAAAGGGTCTTTATAAAAGGTATAGCCTCTCCTATAAGAACCATCGAAAAAGGTCTGATAAAGGATATAAGGATAAAGGTAAGGGGATAAACAAAAGAAGCTATTATAAAAAGATAACCGAGGATATCCCTCTTAAATCTGAGCGAGAGTCTTGACCCTATGCTTGTAAAAAGAAGCCATAAAGAAAGGGTAATCCCTATATGTAATTCATTACCTGAAAAAACAGAAAGAAGTTTTCTGATAAGTATAGTCTGCATGAGAAGGCTTAAGAACCCTATTACAAGGAGAGTCAAAGCCATTGCTGATATGTTATTATAATTATAATAAAATGTTTGGTTTTTTACTCAAGAAGATCTTTGGCACAAAGAACGACAGAGAGCTCAAGAGACTCTGGCCTTTAGTTCATAAGATAAATTCCCTTGAGTCTTCTGTAGTTAATCTTACAGATAAAGAGCTCAGAAAAAAGACCGATGAATTCAAAAAGAGGCTTCAGGATGGCGAGAGTCTTGACGAGCTTCTTCCAGAGGCTTTTGCTGTTGTAAGGGAGGCTGCAAAAAGGACCCTCAAGATGAGGCACTTCGATGTCCAGCTCCTTGGCGGTATCGTCCTCCATGAGGGTAAGATTGCTGAGATGAAGACAGGTGAAGGTAAGACCCTTGTTGCCACCCTCCCCCTTTATCTGAATGCCCTTGAAGGGAAGGGCTGTCATCTCGTCACAGTAAATGATTATCTCGCCAAAAGGGATGCCCAGTGGATGGGCCCTGTGTATCATCTTCTTGGCATAAGTGTAGGGGTCATACAGCATGATGCCTCATTCCTTTATGACCCAACATATCGTTCAGCTGATAAACGCTTTGACAGGCTAAGGCCCTGCTCAAGAAAAGAGGCATATCAGGCCGACATCACCTATGGCACCAATAATGAATTTGGCTTTGACTATCTCAGGGACAATATGAAATATGATATTAATGAGTACTGCCAGAGGGATCTCCATTATGCTATTGTTGATGAGGTTGACAGCATCCTTATAGATGAGGCAAGGACTCCATTAATAATATCAGGTCCCTCAGAGGAATCAACTGGAAAATATTACCATGTTGACAGGGTGGTACGTAAACTCCAGAAGGATATTGACTTTACCATTGATGAGAAGGCAAAAACCGTTATCCTCACCGAGGTCGGAAATCATAAGGTTGAGAGGCTTCTTGGTATAGACAATTTATACGATCCAGTAAATATAGACCTTGTCCATCATGTCCTTCAGGGGCTTAAAGCCCACCATCTCTTTCAGAGGGATGTGGACTATGTGGTTAAAGACGGGAAGGTCATAATTGTTGATGAGTTTACAGGAAGACTCATGCCGGGAAGGCGGTGGTCTGATGGTCTTCACCAGGCAATAGAGGCAAAGGAAGGACTCAAGATAGAGAGTGAAAATCAAACCCTTGCAACTATAACCTTCCAGAATTATTTCAGGATGTATAATAAACTGGCTGGCATGACAGGTACTGCTGATACCGAGGCAGAGGAATTTGCCAAGATCTATAACCTTGATGTTGTTGTTATACCGACTCACAGACCTATGATAAGGGTTGACTATCCTGATGTGGTATACAAGACAGAAAGGGCTAAGTTTAATGCTGTTGTGGACGAGATAGAGGCATGCTACAGGAAAGGACAGCCCGTACTTGTTGGAACCATCTCTATTGAAAAGTCTGAAAGGCTCAGTCAGATGCTCAAGAAAAGAGGCATACGACATTCAGTTCTTAATGCCAAATATCATGAAAAAGAGGCAGAGATAATCGCACAGGCAGGTAGACTCGGTGCTGTCACCATTGCCACAAACATGGCTGGTCGTGGAACAGACATAATCCTTGGAGGAAACCCTGAGGGCCTTGCAAGAGCGATGCTCAGAGAAAAGAAACAGGACTGGTCAGAAGAGGAGTTTCAGGAAGCCCTAAAGAAGGCAGAAGAGATATGCTCAAAGGAAAGGGAAAGGGTTATAGCCCTTGGAGGCCTCCATATAATAGGCACAGAAAGGCACGAGGCAAGAAGGATAGATAATCAGCTCAGGGGCCGTTCGGGAAGACAGGGAGACCCGGGTTCCTCAAGATTCTATCTATCCCTTGAAGATGACCTGATGAGGATATTTGCCTCTGACAGGATCTCGGGCCTCATGAGCAGGCTTGGCATGGAAGAGACTGTGCCTATTGAAAACAGGCTTGTAACAAGGGCTATAGAGAATGCCCAGAGAAAGGTAGAGGCACACAACTTTGAGATAAGAAAACACCTCCTTGAATATGATGATGTCCTAAACAAACAGAGGGCAGAGATATACAGGTTTAGAAGGGAGATCTTAGAAAGTCATAGTTTGAAAGAGGAAATCTTCGCGATGATAAAGGATACCCTGAATGAGCTCTTTGATCTCTACTGTCCATCAGAAAGTGAGCCCGAGGAATGGGATATGAAAGGTCTGAGAGATGCTCTTTACAGCATCTTTTCCTTCAATGATGAGATAACTCCCGGTGAAACCCTGAAAGAAGATGTACTCAATAGGATTATCAAGCTGTATGAGAAGAAGGAAGAAGAGGTGGGTTCCGAATTCATGAGATACCTTGAAAAGGTATTTCTTCTTAATGTGGTGGATAGTCAGTGGAAAGACCATCTCCTTGCAATGGACCATCTTAAGGAAGGGATAGGTCTCAGAGGATATGGTCAGAGAGACCCTCTTGTGGAATACAAGAAAGAGGCATTCCAGATGTTTGGAGAACTTCAAGAAAGGATAAATAGAGAGACCCTGACCAGATTGTTCAAGATCCAGATAAAGAAAGAGGAAGAAAGGGTGCAGACACTGTCCCCTCTCAGGCAGGTTCCTGTTTTTGCCTCTGAAAGATTGAGTTATAATAAAAATGATGGAGGACCCCGTGAACCTGTTCATGTTAAAAAGATTGGAAGAAATGATCCCTGCCCCTGCGGTAGTGGAAAGAAATACAAGAAATGCTGTGGGGTGAATGCCTAAAATAATATTAATAGGTAAAAATTCTTCAAAAGACGAATACTGGCAGTCTTTGAGAGAATTAAATTATGAAGTCCTCAGGTTCACAGGTCTCAAAGGCGCTCTAAAGATACTTGGTTCATCGCCTGACAGACCCGAACTCATAGTAATTGATAAAGAAGAGATAAAAGATCCATTCTTAAAGAGATTCAACTCAAGCACAAAGGATATACCAAGAATCATATTGTATGAAAACGCCCAGAGGGGGTTCCTTCAATGGTTAAGGTATCCTTTTACCTATCCTCTCTCAAGTCCGAGGCCGGAAACTGTAAACCTTGTGGCAAAGAACCTCATATATGCCAAAAACCTCCTCGTAGAAAATGAGAGCTTAAAAAAGGAAAACAAAACGACAAAGGAGACCCTGATCTTCTTTGAAGAGATAAGCAAGATCCTTACCTCCTCACTTGAGCTTGATGAGATACTTAAGGCCATCATGAAAAAGGTAAAGGACATAATACATGCTGATGCATGTTCTGTGCTCCTCCTTGATGAGGAAAGCAATGAGCTTGTGTTTAAAAATGTTGAAGGCAAAAATAAAAAGAATATCCATCAGTTAAGGGTAAAACTTGGTGAGGGAATAGCGGGATGGGTTGCAAAAGAAGGTATACCAGTAATAGTGCCCGATGTATCAAAGGATAATAGATTTTCCTGCAGGATTGATAAGGTAATACACTTCAAGATCCGCTCTCTCCTCTCAGTCCCTATAATCAGTAAAGGTAAGACCATAGGTGTCATAGAAGTTGTCAGAAAGGACAGGGAAAGGCCCTTCTCAAAGGATGATCTTGATTTTATGCTCAAGCTTGTTGACCTTGCTGCCCTCGCTATAGAAAGGGCAACCCTCTACCAGAAGATGGCTGAACTCGTGATAACAGATGACCTTACAAAATTATTCAATACCCGCTATCTTCATAGAACCCTTGATACAGAAATATATAGGTGTGATAGATATAAAACCTCTCTATCCCTGATCTTCATGGATGTGGACCATTTTAAGATAATCAATGATACCTACGGGCATCTCGTGGGAAGTAAACTTCTTGTTGAGATAGCCCAGCTTTTGCTCAAACATCTCCGAACAGCTGATATTGTAGCAAGGTATGGTGGGGATGAATATGTTATAGTACTTCCCCAGACCCCCCCTGAGTCTGCCTCAAGAATAGCAGAAAGATTGAGAAAAAACATAGAGCAGAATGTCTTCTTGAAAAAAGATGGTTATTTTATAAAGGTCACAGCCAGTTTTGGAGTAGCATCCTATCCAGAGAGTGCAAAAACCAAAGAAGACCTCCTCAGACTTGCTGATGAGGCTATGTACAGGATAAAAAATACCACCAGAAACGGGGTCTTCACAATACTCTAATGGCCCTTTTTAATTATGCCACAAAAGAGATTATCCTGAAGATCGTGTATTATGGTCCAGGTTTAAGCGGTAAAACCACAAACCTTGAGGTCCTTCATAAAACCTTCTCTCCGGCTTCAGTAGGTAAGCTTATATCCCTCTCCACAGAGTCTGATAGAACCCTTTTCTTTGATTTCCTCCCTGTAGAACTCGGAAAGATAAAAGACTTTACATTGCGATTCCAGCTTTACACAGTTCCTGGTCAGGTAAGATACAACTCCACAAGAAAACTTGTCCTGAAAGGAGCTGATGCGGTGGTCTTTGTAGCAGATTCTCAGAGGACAATGAAAGAGCAGAATATAGAGAGTTTTGAAAATATGAGAGCAAATCTCATTGAAAATAATATTGATCCTGATAGTATACCCATTGTTCTTCAGTACAATAAAAGGGATCTGGAGGATATTCTATCTGTGCAGGAGCTTAACACCATCCTCAATAGCAGGTGGTATCCTTACATAGAGGCTATTGCAATAAATGGTATGGGTGTAAAGGAGACCTTTGAAGCAATTATAAGGCTTCTCCTTAAAAATATCTCCCATAAATACAGCATTGAGGTTGAAGATAAAAAAGATAGAGAAGCTCCATCCACATTAGTTAAAGAAAGGGGAAATGAAGGAGAAGTTTATCAAAGAACCTCGGATGTAGATTTCAAACAGCAGCTCCAGATGCTTTCAAATAGGCTCAAAGACATATATAATGAAGTCAAACAGTTAAATAATAAAATTGAGAGGATAGAAAGACTCATTACAGAAAGACAAGAAAAGAAAGAAGAGCCTTTTATAGAGAACCTTGGGAAACAGATAATACAAATACAGAAAACCCTTACAGACATGGGCAAGTCTCAAAGAGAGATGCTGATTCAGCTTAAGACTGTATACGATATTCTCGGGAAGGCAAGGCTTGAAAAAAAGGGGATATTCTTTTAAGAATCAATAAAAGGCCTTCATCTTCAAATAAAGCTCCTCAAGTTCCTTCTCGGGGTCAGAATCCCATACTATTCCGCAACCTGCGTAATAGGACAGATTACAGGATTTTCCTATTGCAGTCCTTATTAAAACAGAAAGAGAAAAATCACCATTTTTGTTTATCACTCCTGCACAACCACAATAATAACTCCTCGGATGCTTTTCGAGGATATTTATAATCTCCACTGCCTTTCTCTTTGGTGCACCCGTTACAGAGGCAGGGGGAAAGGTTGAACAAATAATATCTATAAAATCCTTCTCTGTCAAAGCCTCTACTGTTGAATGCATCTGAAAAAGGGTCTCATATTCTGTAATCCGAAACAATTCTGTTACCCTCACACTTCCTTCTCTGGCAACCTTTCCGAGGTCATTCCTCATCATGTCTGTAATCATAAGATTTTCTGCCCTGTCCTTTTCGCTTTTCATAAGGGCATCTTTTGTCCTCGAGGTTCCCTTAATGGGTTTACTTTTTATAATATTGTCCCTCTTTTCAAGAAATAGTTCCATAGAACCTGAAATGATAAAAAAATCTTCACCTTTAAAGTAAAATGAATAAGGCACGGGCTGTCTGTTATAAAAATCCAGAAAAAGGGAGTCGGGATCTCCATAAAATTCAAAATCAAATCTGTTTGTAAGATTCACCTGGTAGATAGTGCCATCAGCTATAAGCTCCTTTATCCTCTTTACATTATTTATAAATTCACTATCACTCATGAAGGGGCCAAGAAGTTTCAATTTATATGGATTAGCCCTTAAGTATCTTTCTGAAGATCCCTCAATCTCAGCAGCAATAATAAAAGGAAGATTTGATCTCTTAATCTCCAGACCGAGGAGATCTCCTGCAATGTCATAGGATACAATCACAAAGTAAGCCTTCTCTTTTGAAATAAATGAGGCAAGTTTTTTAAGGTCATAGAAAAAACCTGTTTCACCTATCTTTAGTTCATAAAATACATCTCTTCCATCAGGCCGAGGCGTGCCATAAACAAAACCAGACCATTCTTTATTTAATATAAGTTCCATCTTTAAAGAATTTTTTCCTTTAGCCTAAATCCTATTTGAGGCTTTGTGTCCTTTTAAAAGCTCACCGTTTTGTTCAGAATAGCAATGCCTACAAACCCAGCAATTAAATATTTTCCTCCTCGATGGCCCTGTTCAGATCTTCAAGGATATCATACCTGACAGGCAGCTCGACATCCATAAAACCAATTACAGGCACAGCACCCGATATACTGTTAGTAATAAATACTGAATCAGCTTCCAGTAAATCTTCTAATCCGATCCTTACCTCTCTTATATCAAATCTTTCTATAAGGAGTTCAAGGGTAGTGCCTCTTAAAAGTCCGCATTGAACAGAGGGGGTTAAGAGAATATCATCCTTTAATATTAAAAGATTTGATGACGAGCATTCTGTTATTTCATCAAGCTCATTTAATATAATAGCATCGTCATAACCATCTTTTAAGGCCTTTCTCTTTACAAGAATATTAAAAAGATAATTCATCGTTTTGTGGTACACAAGGGGATCCTTTGAATTTATTCTAAAGGGAGACAGTGTAAGCCTTGCCCTTTGAAGCTGTTTAAAGGGTCTAACCACTACAATTATACTGTAATTTTCTGGATATGCATAAAACCTTGTATCTCCCTCTGAAATAAGACAGAATTTTACATATATATCCTTCTGACCTTTTGTCTCTTCCTCTATTGCCTCAACAAATTCCTCAAAAGAGGGACAGGGAATCTTAAAAAAATAAGCAGAATCTTTGAGCCTCCTGTAATGCCTGATAAGCTTCTTTGTCCTTCCTCTCCAGAGGATTGTTTCAAAGAGGCCTTCACCATAAAGAAGGGTTCTATTAAGATCAGTCATGACGACATAAGCTCAAGAAGTACAACCCTCAAGGCCTTTAAAGGATCTTCCTCACGCATTATTGCTCTACCAAGGATGATATAATCAGCCCCGCTTCTCAGGGCCTCCCGTGGAGTAATCCTTCTCTTCTGTTCATCAGGGGGATTCCATGAAAGCCTTATCCCTGGTACAACTACAATAAAATCCTTTCCACAGGTGTTTTTGATTGTTTCTATCTCATGGCCCGATGCCACAACACCGTCAAGACCTGCATTATAGGCAAGTCTTGCAAGATGTTTCACATGGGTTCTGATGCTATGAGGTATGCAGAGTTCGTTTTTAATAGCTTCTGGACCTATGCTTGTAAGGACTGTTACACCAAGAAGTCGTGGTCTGGAAAGATTTTCTTTAAGGCATGTCTCGACAACCAGATCCCTGCAGCTTTTCATCATCTCAAAGCCACCTGATGTATGCATATTGAGCATAAAGACACCCATTCGTGTAGCAGCCTGGGCTGCCCTACTCACTGTATTAGGGATGTCATGAAATTTCAAGTCAAGGAAAACCTTCTTGCCCTTTTTTATTATCTTCTGAACGATCTCAGGTCCTCCTGATACAAAGAGTTCAAGACCAACCTTGAATATGGTTATCTCATCGGAGAATCTATCTACGAGATCAAGGGCGTATTCAGGATCACTTGTGTCAAGGGAAAGTATTATGCGTTCTCTTACTGGCATCTTAAACCTTAGGAAGCATTATTCCTTTCTGGGCCTGATATTTACCCGCTCTGTCAGCATAGGATATCTCACATGGTTCCACACCCCTGAGAAATATAAGCTGAGCTATCCCTTCATTTGCATATATCCTTGCTGGCAACGGTGTGGTATTTGATACCTCGATTGTTACATGGCCTTCCCACTCTGGTTCCAGGGGAGTTACATTGACAATAAGACCACACCTTGCATAGGTCGATTTCCCAAGACATATTACAATCACATCCCTGGGTATCCTGAAATATTCAACGGAATATCCCAGGGCAAAGGAATTTGGAGGTATGGTACAGACATCACCTTTAAACTCAACAAAGCTCTTGGGGTCAAAATTCTTTGGATCAACCACTGTTGCATTAATATTGGTAAATATCTTGAATTCGTCTGCAATCCTCATATCATATCCGTAGGAGCTAACACCAAAGGAGATAACTCCTGTTCTTACCTGGTCGGGACTGAAGGGCTCTATCATGCCCTTTTGTGCCATCTCCTTTATCCATCTATCATTCATTACCATTAAAGACCTCCAGAATTTATATTGTTTAAAACGCTATCTTCCAGTCTTTAAGAGTTTATATTCTATGCTGTCCACGAGTGCCTGCCATGATGCCTCTATAATGTTTTCCGAAACCCCTACAGTACCCCACCTTTCCTGGTCATCTCCTGACTCCACAAGCACCCTCACCTTTGCAGCAGTACCTTTACCAGGCTGAAGGACCCTCACCTTATAATCGTGTAATTTCACATTCTTAAGAACAGGATAAAATTTTTCAAGGGCCTTTCTCAAGGCATTGTCAAGGGCATTTACAGGGCCATCACCCGTTGCTGCAGTGTGCTCCACATGACCTGCAACCCTCACCATAATAGTTGCCTCACTGAAGGGCTCTACTCCATCCTTTCGCTTTTCCACTATAACCCTGAACCCTATTAAATCAAAGAATCTCCTGTATAGTCCTAGATGCTTCTTCATAAGGAGCTCAAAGGATGCCTCCGCTGCCTCAAACTGGAATCCTTGGTTCTCAAGCTCCTTCAATAAGGCCACAAGTTCCTTGAGTTCAGGAGAATCGGGGTCAATCCTTATGCCGAATTCCTGTGCCTTTCTTATAATATTGCTCTTGCCGGCAAGGTCACTCAAAAGTACCCTCTGCGAATTTCCCACAAGCTCAGGTCTTATATGCTCATAGGTCTCCGGGTTCTTCAATATAGCACTTACATGTACACCTGCCTTGTGAGCAAAGGCACTATCTCCAACAAAGGGCTGCCGTTTGAAGTGTCTGAGATTAGCAATCTCATTCACAAATCTTGAGACCTCCCTGAGCTTCTTAAGATTATCTTCAGGAATACATTGGTAGCCAAGCTTGAGCTGAAGATTGGGAATCACGGAACAGAGATTTGCATTGCCACACCTCTCGCCAAGACCATTTATGGTTCCCTGAACCTGAATAGCCCCTTCCTTGATGGCCGCAATGGAATTAGCTACTGCACAATCAGAGTCATTATGAGCATGGATACCGAGAGGAGTTTTTATTGATAAACGAACAGCTCTTACTACCTCAGATATCTGGAAAGGTAGGCTCCCACCATTTGTATCGCATAGTATTATCCTGTCGGCGCCTGCTTCTTCTGCCACTTTGATACATTTGAGGGCATATTCTGGATTTCTCCTGTAACCATCAAAGAAATGTTCTGCATCAAAGAACACAAGCGAAGCCCTCTTTTTAAGATATGATATAGAATCATAGATGAGTTTCAGATTTCCATCAAGAGTGCATTTCAGGGCTTCCTTTACATGAAGATCCCAGGTCTTACCAAATATAGTCACAACATCTGTAGAGGCTCCAAGAAGTTCTTTTATAAGAGGGTCATCAGAGGCCTTATGCTTTGGTCTACAGGTGCTCCCAAACGCAACCAACCTTGAATTCTTTAATCTAAGCCTTTTTGCCTTTTTAAAGAAATCTGTTTCTTTTGGACTTGAACCAGGCCATCCACCTTCAATATAATGGACACCAAATTCATCAAGTTTTTCAGTAATCCTGAGTTTATCCTCTATTGAAAAAGATACATCTTCTGACTGGGAACCATCCCTGAGGGTTGTATCGTATATCTCAATCCTCTTCACCATACCTTAACCTAAGATTAACTTATCCCTCCTTGCTAAGTCCAAAGACATCATGCAAAGCCCTGACTGCGAGCTCTGTATATTTTGCCTCTATCAAGCATGAGACCTTTATCTCGGATGTGCTTATTGCCATGATATTTATGCCATGATTTGCAAGGGTTTCAAACATCTTTGCAGCAACACCTGAATGGGTCCTCATGCCAACTCCAACAGCAGATACCTTAGCTATATCCTCCCTCAGGTCAACCCCTCCTGCGTTAAGCTCCTTTGCAATATTCTCTGTGATAGCAAGGGCCTTCTTAGCATCCGTCTTCGGTATAGTAAAGGATATATCCGTTGATTTTCCATCACTTGAAACATTCTGGACAATCATATCCACCACTATATTTGCTTCAGCAATTGCGTTAAAGAGTCGTGCTGCTATGCCAGGCCTATCAGGAACAGCCTTAATTGTAATCTTGGCCTGGTTTTTATCATAGGCAATGCCAGATACAACAACCTTTTCCATATCTTTATCCTCCCTTGTTACAAGTGTCCCGGGATTATAATTAAAACTTGACCTTACCACAACAGGGACATTATATTTCATTGCAAATTCCACTGACCTTGTCTGCAATACCTTTGCACCAAGGCTTGCAAGTTCGAGCATCTCCTCATAGGAGATCTTTTCAAGCTTCCTTGCCTCAGGTACTATATTGGGATCTGTTGTATAAACTCCATCAACATCAGTATATATCTCACAAAGATCTGCTTTTAGGGCAGCAGCAATAGCAACTGCGGTAAGATCGGAACCACCCCTGCCAAGGGTTGTAACATCATCAGACTCCGTTATACCCTGGAATCCTGCAACTACAACTATATATCCATCATCAAGGGCCTTCTTTGCCCTATCTGCCTCTATCCTCTCAATCTTAGCCTTTGTATGGACAGGCTCTGTGATAATCCCCATCTGCCTTCCTGTAAGTGCTATAGCCTTATATCCGAGTGACTGGATCGCCATTGCAGTAAGCGCGGTGGTAACCCTTTCTCCAGAAGAAAGGAGAAGGTCCATCTCCCTATCACTGGGATTTTCCGAGACCTCATAGGCAAGTCTTATAAGCTTGTCTGTCTCACCCGCCATAGCAGAGACAACAACAACTACTTTGTGACCTTCCTCTGCTGTCTTTACAACCCGTCTTGCTACATTCTTAATCCTCTCTACATTAGCCACAGATGTTCCACCATACTTCTGCACTATAAGCATCCTCTACGTAAACCTCCTTATAAAGGTATTTTATATTTTACTCTAAAAGATAGATAAATTAAAGGGCTGAACTCACTAAAAAGGCAGAATTTTTGAGATGAGGAATCAGATGATCAATATGCCATAATAATAGCAGCAGAGTTCATTATCAAGGTCATTAATAAACGTTCTCTCGATGCCATCTTCAAAGGCAATCCTTACAAAACAAAATCCGCCTTCCAGAATAGAATGCCTCTCCTCAATGACCTCACCGACACCCCATTCATGATTCTTTCTATGCCTTACCCTGTCTCCAACTTTAAGATAGAGCCTCAATTGACCTCCTACTAAAAAATACCATAAACCCTGCAAAAATGTCGATAACATAATAAGGCAATTGGTAGTGTAAAATCTTCTGTGTAAATTTGAAAAAAGTGTAAAAAAAGGTGTATCCTCCACTGGTTAAACTTAAATTTTTATAAAAAGGAGGACACACCCATGAAAGAACTAAGTGAAATAAGTTTAACAGATTTATGGAAGGAATACAACAACACCTTTAGGGACTACTGGGTGAGGCATGAAGAGATGATAATGC
>Ga0197142_1002919_pt1 | contig 14662 bp, 16 predicted proteins | sample GBS60_MetaG_FD_148614 | JGI IMG/M metagenome (GOLD analysis project Ga0197142, IMG submission 148614) | Sediment microbial communities from Great Boiling Springs, Gerlach, Nevada, United States - GBS 60_MetaG | ecosystem: Environmental > Aquatic > Thermal springs > Hot (42-90C) > Sediment... | reverse complement strand
CCAGTTGCGCCGCCAGCTCCAGCAATTCCGGCGCCGGCAGGCGTGCGCCCGCCAGCACAGGAAGCGCCAGCAGCACGGCCGCGGCATCGCTCGAGCCGCCGCCCAAACCCGCTCCCATCGGGATGTGCTTCCGCAAACGGATTCGCACCTCGCCGCGCAGACGCGCCCGCTCGATGAGCTGCGCGGCGGCGCGCTCGACCAGGTTGTCCTCGATGGCGGGTTCGCTCTCCACGACCAGGCGGCTGAGCCGCGCCGGACGGTAGCTCAGCTCGAGCGTATCCGCCAGCGAAATCGTCTGATAGACGGTGCGCAGCTCGTGATAGCCGTCCGGGCGCCGGCCCGCCACGCGCAGCTCCAGGTTCACCTTGGCCAGCGCGCGCACCCGGGCCTTGCGCTCTTCCGCCGTCATTGTTCGTACTGCAACAGCGAGTGCACCGGATACGCCTCCAGCTTGCGCCGCCCGCCCAAAAAGCTCAGCTCGACGACGAAGCCGATGCCCAGCACCCGCCCGCCCAGTTTTTCCACCAGGTGCGCCACCGCCTGCGCCGTGCCGCCCGTGGCCAGTACGTCGTCCACGATCAACACCCGCGCGCCGGGAGCAATGGCGTCACGGTGAATCTCCAGACTGTCCGTGCCGTACTCGAGAGCGTACTCGATGCGCTCGGTGGCGGCAGGCAGCTTGTTGGGTTTGCGCACGGGCACAAAGCCGGCGCCCAGCGCGTACGCCACCGCGGGCGCGAAGATGAAGCCCCGCGCTTCGATGCCCACCACCACTTCGGGCCGGGCGGCGCGCCAGTGATCGGCCAGAGCCTCGATCGCCGTGCGCAAGCCTTCGGCGTTCTTGAGCAACGTGGTGATGTCGTAGAAAAGAATCCCAGGTTTGGGAAAGTCGGGCACCTGGCGGATGAGTTCCTTGAGTTGTTCGATTTGCACGCGCGTTCCTCAGAAGTACTCGATGCGAAAGTCGGTGTAGTGGAGCAAAGGCGCCTCGCTGCGTTCGACCCGGCGGACCCAGGCCATGCGCGGCCCGCGCCACAGCCGGCCCTCCAGCTCATCCAGCGCCTCCGCGGGCCCGATCGCGTACACCTCGACCCGCCCGTCGGCCAGATTGCGGGTGTAGCCGGCCAGACCGAGCTCGCGCGCGGCGTCCTCGACGAAGTATCGAAAACCCACGCCCTGAACTCGCCCCTCGACGAAGTACCGCCGGGCGATCAGGTCCTGCGACTTGCGACGGCTGCCCACCGTTCATCTATGCTAACGCGCGCCGCGGCATCCCGTCGTCCCCGGGCTTTGCATTCCCGACCCCAGTTGCGGTTTCATAGGACGCATGAGAAGCCTCGCCCTCATTGGCCTGTTTTCGACGCTGTCGGTTTTGGGCGCTGACCAGCGGTTCCTGGTTTACCTGGGAACCTACACCGGCGCCAAGAGTTCCAGCAAGGGCATCTATGTCGCGCGCTTTCACGCGGGCGCCGGAGAGCTGAGCGAGCCCGAGCTGGCGGCGGAAATCACGAACCCCTCCTTCCTGGCGCTTCATCCCTCCCGGCCCCTGCTTTACGCCGTCGGCGAGACCGGCGGCCCGCAGGGAGGCACGGTCAGCGCCTTCGCCATTGACCGCGCCGGCGGGCGGCTTACGTTGCTCAACCAGGCGTCCTCACGCGGCAACGGGCCGTGCCACGTGGTGGTGGACAAGACGGGACGCTACGTGCTGGTGGTCAACTACGGAACGGGCAGTGTGGCCGCCCTGGCCATCCGCGACGACGGCAGCCTCGGCGACTCCACCGCCTTCATCCAACACTCGGGATCCAGCGTGAATCCCAAACGACAGCAGGGACCGCACGCCCACTCGGTCAATCTCTCGCCCGACAACCGCTTCGCCATCGTGGCCGACCTCGGCCTCGATCAGGTGCTCGTGTACCGGTTTGATTCGGCTACCGGTTCGCTCCAGCCCAACGATCCGCCCTTCGCTCGCGTGGCCCCGGGCGCCGGCCCGCGCCACTTCACCTTCCATCCTTCGGGCCGGTTCGCCTACGTCATCAACGAGCTGGCCTCCACGGTCACGGCGTTCCGCTGGGACGCCCGCCGCGGCGCGCTCTCCGAGATCCAGACCATCTCGACGCTGCCCAAGGAATTCTCCGGGGAGAATTACACCGCGGAAGTGGTGGCGCATCCGAACGGGCGCTTCCTTTATGGCTCCAACCGCGGCCATGACAGCATCGCCGTGTTCTCGATTGACCGCCAGGGCAAGCTTACGCTGATCGAAACCACGCCCACGCAGGGCAGCTTCCCGCGCAACTTCGCGCTCGATCCCACGGGCCGGTGGCTTCTGGCCGCCAACCAGCGCTCCGATACCGTGGTCCTGTTTCGCGTGGATCCCGAAACCGGCCGCCTGAGCCCGGCCAATCGCACGATCCGCGTCGGCTCGCCGGTCTGCGTCCGCTTCCTGCCGGCGGATTGAGGCCGCGCCGCCGCACGGGGGTACAATCCGGATATGGCGTTCCCTGTGCATCGCATGCGCCGGCTGCGCGCTCGTGAACCGTTGCGCCGCCTGGTCCGCGAAACCCGGCTGGAGCCCTCGCAGCTCATCCTGCCCCTGTTCGTGTGCCCGGGCGAAGGGGTTCGCCGCGAGATCGCGGCCATGCCCGGCAACTGCCAGCTCTCGGTGGACGAGCTGGTCAAGGAGTGCGCCGAAGCCCACCGCCTGGGCCTGGGGGGCGTGATCCTGTTCGGCATCCCGGAAAGCAAAGACGAGCTGGCTTCCGGCGCTTACGCCGAGGACGGGATCGTGCAACGCGCCGTGCGCGCCGTCAAGCGCGAGCTGCCCGAACTGGTGGTCATCACCGACGTCTGCAACTGCGAGTACACCAGCCACGGCCACTGCGGCAAGGTGGTGCACGGCGACGTGGACAACGACGCCACGCTGGAGTGGCTGGCGGCCACCGCCGTCTCCCACGCCCGCGCCGGCGCCGACATCGTCGCTCCCTCGGACATGATGGATGGCCGCGTGGCGGCGATTCGCCGCGCCTTGGACGCGGCGGGCTTCACGCATACGCCCATCCTCTCTTACGCCGCCAAGTACGCTTCCGTGTTCTACGGGCCATTCCGCGAGGCGGCCGAATCGGCGCCCCGCTTCGGGGATCGGCGCAGCTACCAGATGGATCCCCCGAACGCCCGCGAAGCCATGCGCGAGATCGAGCTGGACATTGAGGAGGGCGCGGACATCATCATGGTCAAACCAGCGCTGCCGTACCTGGACATCATCCGGCAGGCGCGGGAACGCTTCGACGTGCCCCTGGCCGCCTACCAGGTCTCGGGCGAATTCAGCATGATCGTGGCCGCGGCGCGCAACGGCTGGATAGACGGCGAGCGGGCCATGATGGAGACGCTTATCGCCATCCGGCGCGCGGGCGCCGACCTGATCCTGACCTACTTCGCCAAAGATGCGGCCCGCCTGCTGGCCTGAGCCGGGATCAGGCGCTCAGAACCTTGACTGCCTTGCGCAGTGCGGCCGGCGCCACCGAGATCAGGGCGCCGAAGCGGCCGCCGCCTCCGCTGACGGCGTGCGCGGTGGCGACGTTGATGCCCGCGCCGGCCAGCTTTTCCATCACCTCGGCCAGCGCGCCCGGCCGGTCCTCGCCCGTCACCAGCAGGGCCTTTTGCTTCTTGCCCAGCGTCAGCCCGATTTTGCGCGCCACCGGGCCCAGAGCGGGCGCCTTTTCCTCGACCGCGAGGATGATTTCCGCTTTCCGCGCCTTGGGATAGCCCAGGAAGGCCATCAGATTGATTCCGGCCTCCTTGAAGGCGTTGAGCACGCGCGCGCCCTCGCCGGGTTTGTCGGCGATCATCGCCACGTAGTAAACCACCGGTGTCACTTCCGCCATTGCCATGTCCTCCTTTGACCGGAGCCGCCGTCGCGGCCCCGTATCCGTTGCAGGCGCTTGCGCGCCGCCCGTCGCCGGCCGCCCGGAGGCCGCCGGCAAAAACATGAAAATGATAACTTGTTTTACTCCCTACGCTACACCGAGCGCCCTGCTCCTGTCAACGATTTTTTTGGCTCGCCTCGCTTGACGCGGCGCGCGCCGGCACGCTACAAGGGTGAGCGGGCTATGGCCGCGCGCAATCGTATCGAAGTTCTCATCCGGGCGTTCCGGGTGCTGGAGGCGATGGCTCGCGGCGCCGCGGAGCTGCGCGAGATCGCGGCGCAAAGCGGGACCGGCAAAAGCACCGCCTTCCGGATCCTCCACACCCTGAAGGAGCTCGGCTATGTGGAACAGGCTTCGCCGGCTTCACCTTACGCGCTGTCCTGGAAAATGACCGCGCTGGTCAGGCAGGCCATGGGCGATCGCGTGCTGGCGCAGGCTGCCCGGCCCCACCTGGTGCGTTTGCGCGACGAGCTGCACGAATCGGCCTGGCTGGCCGAGCTGCGTCGCGACGGCGTGGTGCTGACCGAGGGAGTCCACGCGCCCCAAAAGCTGCGGTTGTCGCTCGATCTGGGCGACGGCTGTCCCTTGCATGCGACGGCGGTCGGCAAGGCGGTGGCCGCCTTCCTGCCCCGGGCCGAACGCAGGCGATTGCTGGGCAGGCCGCCGTGGCCGCGCTACACGCGCCGGACCATCACCAATGCCGCCGCCCTCGAGGCGGAGCTGGAGCGCGTGCGCCGCGACGGCTACGCCGTCAACGACGAGGAGACCGTAGAGGGCGCTTTTCTGGCGGGGGCGCCGGTGTTCGACGCCGAGGGCAGGGTATGCGGCGCCATCAGCGTCAGCGCGCCCACCGCACGCTGCGGGGAGGCCAAGCGCCGGGCGATGATCGAATCCGTGCGGAAATCGGCGGCCGAACTGAGTCGGGACCTGGCCGCGCTGGGCTTCGTGTCTCCCTGGTCGGCGGGCGGCCTGTGACGGTTTTCCGCCACCTGCCGGTTTCTTGACGGCGGGCGCGCCGCCAACTGCTTCCATTCCGGCAGGACCGGCCTGGCATGGCCCGTGCAGTGGGTCTGCGCGAGATGCTGGACGCGATTGCCGGCGCTTTGCAACGTTACATGGACTTGCTGGCCGTCCGCCAGAAGCTGGTGGCTTCGAACCTGGCCAACGCCGCCACGCCGGGCTATCGCACGCTGGATCTGGATTTCCAGCGCGAGTTCCGCAGCCTGTTGCCCGAGCTCGCGCCGCGACCCGTCGAGGTGACCGGCCTGCCGGTTAAAAACGACGGCAACAACGTGAGCGTGGACCGCGAGGCCCGGCTGTTGGGGGAGAACGCGCTGCGGTTCAACCTGGCGGCCAACTTGCTGCGGTCCAACCTGCGCATGGTGAGGGCGGCCATTCAGGGAGGCAAGCAGACATGAGTCTGTTTACGGCTTTGTCGGTGAGCGCCTCGGGACTGGCGGCGCAACGCACACGCGCCGAGCTGCTGGCGGAAAACCTGGCCAACGCGGAGACTACGCGCACCCCGGCCGGGGGACCCTACCGGCGCAAGGATGCGGTCTTCGCCGCCGAACCCGTCGGTTCGGCCTTCTCCGAGACCCTCCAGGCCGAGCTGAACGGAACCCTGACCGGGGTCCGCGTGATCGAGATCGTCGAGGATCCGCGAGAGCCTGAAAAACGCTACCTGCCCGGCCATCCGGACGCGGATGCCCAAGGCTACGTGGCCTTCCCCCGGATCCATCCCGCCGAGGACATGGTGGATCTGTTGGGCGCGGTCCGGGGCTACCAGGCCAATCTGGCGGCCGTGTCCGCGATCAAGGACATGATCCACCGCTCGATCGAGCTGCTGAGGTGAGGCCATGCCTGCGCCTGTGGGATGGGTGAGTGCGGCGCCGACGCCGGTCGGACCCGGCGGCGCGGCGTCGGTCGAGAAGGGGGACTTCGCCGGAGTCCTCAAACAAGCCATCGAGCGCGTGGAAGGGCTGCGCCGCGAGGCGGACGCCGGCGTCATGAAGCTGCTGGCGGGAGAGAACGAGGAAGTGCATCAGACCGTGCTGGCGGTGCAGAAGGCCGAGCTGGCCTTCGAGCTGTTCATGGAGATCCGCAACAAGGTGGTGCAGGCCTATCAGGAAATCATGCGGATGCCGATATAGGGGCAGGGACGCTGTCCGGCGCCGGACGCGGGCAGGCGGCTGTGCGGCGACGACGCAGCGGCGGGCGCGCGCGGGCGGCGACGGCATCCCCGATGCCGTAAGGCATGAACCAGATTCGCAAGCTTCTGGCCAGTCTTTCGCTGCGGCAGAAAATCAGCCTGCTGGCGGCGGCGGTGGTGGTGGGCGGATCGCTGCTGGCCGTCGCTCAATGGCGGCGGGAGCGGGACTTCCGTCCCCTCTACACGGGTCTTGCGCCCGAGGACGCCGGGGCGGTCATCGAGAAGCTGCGCAGCTCGGGGGTGGAATACCGGCTCACCGACAACGGCGCCTCCCTACTGGTGCCCTCGGCGCGGGTGGCCGAGCTGCGCTTGCAGATGGCCGCGGCCGGGTTGCCGCGCAGCGGCCGCATCGGGTTCGAACTGTTCGATCGGACCAACTTCGGCGCCAGCGACTTCACCGAACAGGTCAACTACCGAAGGGCGCTGGAGGGGGAGCTGGAGCGTTCGGTCATGGCCCTGGCCGAGGTCGAGCATGCGCGCGTCCATGTAACATTTCCCAAAGATTCTGTTTTCCTGGAGGCGCGCCAGCCGGCCAAGGCCAGCGTGCTGGTGCGCTTGCGCCACGGCATGCGCCTGCCGCCCTCCAGCGTTCAGGCCATCTGCTATCTGGTGGCCAGCGCGGTCGAAGGATTGAGCCCGGAGGCGGTGGCCGTGCTGGACATGCGCGGCAACCTGCTCAACCGGGCGCGGCCCGCCACGCAGGCTGAGGATTCCTCGGAAGCCGCGCTCGAGCTGCGGCAGCGGCTGGAAAAGGACCTGATGGCCAAAATCCACGCCACGCTGGAACCCCTTCTGGGGCCGGAGCGCTTTCGCGCCGGCGTCTCGGTGGAGTGCGATCTGAGCAGCGGCGAGCAGAGCGAGGAAATCTTCGATCCGGCGCGTTCGGTCATGGTCAGCTCGCAGAAGACCGAGGACATCAGCGGGACCAGTCTTGCCTCGGGGGTCCCCGGCACGGCTTCCAACCTGCCGCGACCTACGTCCCGACCGGGCGCGACCGGCGTGGGCATGACGCGGCGCAGCGAGAGCATCGCCTATCAGGCCACGCGCACCGTGCGGCGCACGAAGCTGCCGCAGGGCACCATCAAGCGGATCTCGATCGCCGTCCTGCTCGACCAGAACCTGCGTTGGGAGGGGACCGGCCCCCAGGCCAAACGCATCCTGGAGCCGCCGCCGCCCGAGCGCATCAAAGCCATTCGCGATCTGGTGGCGGCCGCGACGGGTTTCAGCGCCGAGCGCGGCGACCAGTTGATCGTCGAGAGCCTGCCCTTCGAAACCACGTTGAATCTTCCGCCGCCCGAGGCCACCCGGCCGGCGCCCGCGCCGCCCTCGCCGTGGCCGCCCTGGCTCGAGGACCTCCTCCGGAAGAACCCGGCTTTGATGGCCGCCGCGGGGGGAGCGCTGCTGCTGTTGCTGATCGTGCCGTTATGGCTGCTGCGCCGGCGCGGACGGCGGCGCGCGCGGGTCACGATGACGCCGGAATTGCCGCCGGCCGCCGCCCAACCCTCCCTGGAAGCGCCGGCCGCATCCGCCGCCGAGAATCTGGAAGCCCGCCTGGCCGAGCAGGCGGCCCGTCAGCAACAACTGGAAGCCGAGGCGCTGAACGCCCTCAAACTGCCGCCCGTGACGACCAAGAAAACCGAAGTGCTCACCAAGCACCTGGCCGAGACCGTAAAGAAGAACCCGGCTTCGGCCGCCCAGATTCTCAGGAGCTGGCTTTATGAACGGGAAAAGTAGACTGGCCGGCGACCGCAGCGCCGCACCGGAGCCCGGGCCATGATCGTCAACGCCGCCCAAAACGAACCCATGCCGGGCCTCCGCAAGGCCGCCATCCTGCTGGTTTCGCTCGGCGAGCAGACCAGCGCCGAGATCCTGAGGCATTTCGACGAGGAGGAAGTGCAGGCCATCGGGCGCGAAGTGGCGCGCATGGGATCGGTGAGCGCCGAGCAGGCCGAAAGCGTGCTGGAAGAGTTCTACCAGATGACCCTGGCGCATGACTTCATGCTCAAAGGGGGCCTGGAGTACGCGCGCAAGCTGCTGATCAACGCTTTCGGTCCCGACCAGGCCAAGAAAATCCTGGACCGCGTGGTCAAGGCGCTAGGCAGCGAGATGGCCAGCTTCGACGCCTTGCAGAAGGCCGATCCGCAGCAGTTGGCCAAGTTCATCCACAGCGAGCATCCGCAGACCATCGCCCTGATCCTTTCCCACCTGACGCCTTCGCAGGCTGCGGCGCTGCTGGTGTCGCTGCCGCCGGAGTTGCGGGCCGACGTGGCCCTGCGCATGGCCAACCTGGACCAGATTTCGCCCGAGATCATCGGCAAGATCGCCGGCATCATCGGCCAGAAACTCAAGGCTCTGGGCGAGATGAGCCGGGAGTCCTACGGCGGCGTGCGCGCGGTGGCCGAGATGTTCAACCGCCTGGATTCGGTCACCAGCAAGGAGATCCTGGACAAGATCGAGCAGCAGGAACCCAATCTGGCCGAGACCATCCGCCACCTGATGTTCGTCTTCGAAGACATGCTGCTGATTGACGCCAACGGCATCAAGGAGGTGCTGGCGCGGGTGGATCGCAAGCTGCTCACGCTGGCGCTGAAGGGGACGAGCGAGGAACTGAAAAAACATTTCATGCAGAATATGTCGAAGCGGGGCGCGGAAATGCTGCTGGAGGACATGGAGGCGCTGGGCCCGGTCAAGATCAAGGAGGTCGAAGCGGCGCAGCAGCAGATCATCGCCATCGTGCGGCAACTGGAGGCCGAAGGCGTCATCAGCCTGAAGGGCGCGGTGGGCGAGCAGTACGTGGTCTGAGACCGGGCGGCCGGAAGCGACGCAGGAGGCACGCGTGGGATCGAAGGTCATCCGCGGCGAGGCGGCGCAGGCGATCGAGCCCGCCCGCTGGCCTGTGGTGCAGGCGGGCGCGCCCAAGCCGTGCGCCGACGCGGACGCCGGCCACAAGCTGCGGGCGCTGGAGGCGCGGCTGGCCGAACTCGAGCGCGACGCCGCCGCGCGCGAGCAGCAGGCCTTCGAGGCCGGCTACCGCAAAGGCGCGGCGGAAGGACACCAGCAGGCCGCCGCTCAACTGAAACCGTTGCTCGAGGGCCTTGGCCAGACGCTGCGCGAATGGCAGCAATCGCGCCGCCGGCTGCGGCGAGAGGCCGAGCAGGATGTCGTGCAACTGGCCATCGCCATCGCCCGGCGCATCCTGCATCGTGAGCTGAACGTGGATCCGCAAGCGCTGCTGGGCATCGTCAAGGCGGCGCTGGAGCGCCTGGAAGGCCGCGAGGTGGACCGGGTGCGCGCCAACCCGGCCGATGCCGAGCTGATCCGGAGCTACTTCGAGCAGGCGGGACTGCGGCAGGTCAGCATCATCGCGGATGCGCAATTGGCGCGCGGCGCCCTGCTGCTGGAGACGGCTCAAGGAACGCTGGACGCCTCGGTGGAAACGCAACTGGAAGAAATCCGCTATGGTCTGCTGGACCGCCTGCGGGGGCCGGCATGAGCGACAGGCTGGATCTGAAGCGGTACCACCAGACCCTGGCGCGGCTCGATCCGTTCCGGTGGACGGGGACAGTCAAGGAGCTCGTGGGCTTGTTGATCGAATCGGAAGGACCCGCGGCGGCCGTGGGCGATTTCTGCGAGATCCGGTGCGCGGACGGGCGGCGGATTCGCAGCCAGGTGGTGGGTTTCCGCCAGGGCCGCGTGCTGTCGCTGCCCCTGGAGGAGACCGGCGGCTTGCAACTGGGCGATCCCATCGTGGCGCGCCGGGACGAGGCGCGCGTGGCGGTGGGCCAGGCGTTGCTCGGGCGCGTGCTGGACGGCTTCGGGGCGCCGATGGACGAAAAAGGCCCCATCGAAGCCGAGGACTACTACGAGCTCTACCGGCCGCCGCCCGGGCCCCTGGAGCGGGAGCCGATCCGCCGGCCGCTGGTCACCGGCATCCGCGTCATTGACAGCCTGCTGCCCTGCGGCAAGGGTCAGCGAATCGGCATCTTCGGGGGAAGCGGCGTCGGCAAGAGCGTGCTTTTGGGCTCGATGTCGCGCAACAGTTTCGCCGACGTGAGCGTCATCGCGCTGGTCGGCGAACGCAATCGCGAGGTGCGCTCCTTCATCGAGCAGGATCTGGGCGAAGAAGGCATGAAGCGGTCGGTGGTCGTGGTGGCGACCTCCGATCGCCCGGCGCCGCTGCGCGTGCGCGCCTGCTTTGTGGCGCTGGCGGTGGCGGAATTCTTCCGCGACCGCGGGGCGGACGTGCTGCTGGTGATGGATTCGGTGACGCGCCTGGCCATGGCCCAGCGCGAGATCGGACTGGCGGCCGGAGAGCCGCCCAGCCAGAAAGGCTACACGCCTTCGGTTTTCAACCTGCTGCCCAAGGTATTCGAGCGGGCGGGCAACTTCCGGCGCGGCTCGATCACGGGCTTCTTCACCGTGCTGGTAGAAGGCGACGACATGAACGAACCCATCGCCGACGCCGTGCGCGCCATTCTGGACGGCCACATCGTGCTGTCGCGCCGGCTGGCCGCAGCCGGGCACTACCCGGCCATAGACGTGCTCAGCTCGGTCAGCCGACTGGGCCCGGACATCACGCCGCCCGAGCACTGGCGCGCCGCCCAGCGCATTCGCGAGGCGCTGGCCGCCTATCATCAGGCCGAAGACCTCATCAACCTGGGCGCGTACGTCAGCGGGGCCAACCCGCAACTGGACGCCGTGCTGCGCGCGCGGCCGCGGCTGCTGGAGTTCCTGCGCCAGCCGGCGCAGCAAAAGTCGCCGCTGGAGGAAACGCGCGCGGCGCTGGAGGAGATCGTCGGGCTGCTGTGACGCGGCCGCCTGCGCCATCATGAAGCGGTTCGTCTTCGGGCTGGAATCGGTGCTGCGCTGGCGGCGCAGCCTGTTCGAGCAGGAGCAGAACCGGCTGCGCGCGCTGGTCGCCGAGCGGGACGCCATCGGCTTGCGGCTCCGGGAGCTGGAGCAGTTGCGACAGCGGGCAGAACGGGCGTTGCTGGAGGCCCCCGCGGTGACCGGCGGCGAGTTGGCGGCCCTGGAGTCCTACCGGCGTCGCCTGAGTGCGGAACGTGCGCGCCGGCAAGAGGAGCTGGCCGGCTGCGAGCGGCGGATCCAGGCGCAGCGCGAGCGCGTGGTGGAGGCGCGGCGGCGCGTGCGCCTGCTCGAACGGTTGAAAGAACGGCGCTACGCCGAGTGGGAGGCCGAAGCCAACCGGGAGCTGGAGGCGCTGGCCGCGGAAAGCTATCTGGCGCGGTGGAAGCGCGGCTGAGGCGCTCGGGGAACAAAAGCTCGCCCGGGCTCGTCTTTGCTTACAGATGAGCGGGACAGCATCACTGTGGGAAGCCGTGTCGGTGGCTGCCGCCTCGCTGCGCTCGAGCAAGCTGCGCAGTTTCCTGACCCTGTTGGGCATCATCCTGGCCACCACCACGCTCATCGCCGTCATGTCGGTCATCCACGGCATGGATGTCTACATCGCAGAAACCGTTTCCGACATGGGCGTGGACGGCTTCCGGGTGGATCGTTTTCCTGTCTCCGGCCAGTTCGATCCCAAGAAGTTCGTCGAGATGCTGCGCAAGAATCCCGAACTTACCCCCGAGGAGTTCGAATTCGTGCGCTCGCGGGCAAGGCTGGTGAGCGCAATGGGGATGCAGGCGAGCCGGCGCATTTCGGTGGCCTGCGGCGCCGAGCAGATTGACGACGTGGTCCTCTCCGGGGTCAGCCCGAACATTGCCGTGATTACCAACACGCGGACCGCGCTGGGGCGGTTCCTGGCGGAGAGCGACGACCGGCGGCGGCTGCCGGTGGCCTTCGTCGGCAACGACATCAAGGAAAAGTGCTTTCCTTCGACCGATCCCGTGGGCAAGACGGTGCGGGTGGATGGGCGGCCCTTCGAGGTGATCGGGGTGGCGCGGGCCATGGGGAGCGTCTTCGGACAGTCGCGCGACGCCTTCGTGATGATTCCCATACAAACTTACTTCAAAATGTTCGGGTCGCGCCGCGGGATCCGCTACGCCGCCAAGGCCATCGGTCCGGAGTATCTCTACCAGGCGCAGGACGAGGTTCGCATGCTGATCCGGGCCTGGCGGCACCTGCGTCCCGGCCAGGAGGACAACTTCGGCATCTTCTCCTCGGACACGCTGGTGGAGCGCTGGAACCAGCTCACCGGCGCCATCGCGGCCACGGCCATCGGGGTGGTTTCGGTGTTCATGGTGGTGGGCGGGGTGGTGATCATGAACATCATGATGGCGGTGGTGACCGAGCGCACGCACGAGATCGGCATTCGCAAGTCGGTGGGGGCGCGGCAGCGCGACATCATGAACCAGTTCCTGGTGGAATCGGCCATGCTGGCCGCGGCCGGGGGGCTCATCGGGGTGCTGCTGGCTTGGGTGGTGTCCCTGCTGGTGCGCAACCTGACGCCGGTGCCGAGCACGATCCCGGCCTATTCCGTCGTGCTGGGCGTGGGACTTTCGGCCGGCGTGGGACTGTTTTTCGGCATGTACCCGGCCCGCACGGCCGCGCGGATGGATCCCATAGCCGCCCTGAGGTACGAGAAATGACCTGGGAAAGTCTGTACTCGGGCGCCGCCATGGCCCTGGCCACCATCCGCGCGCACAAGCTGCGCAGCTTCCTCACCGTGCTGGGCGTCATCATCGGCACGGCGGCGGTGATCGGCGTGGGCTCGATCATCACCGGACTGGACGGCGCGGTCAGCAACATTTTCCGCTCTATGGGGCCGAACACGATTCTGGTCTTCAAGTTCCGCATCGGCCCGCGCGTCGGTCGGCTGAGCGCGGAAGAGCGCAACCGCAAGCCGTTGACGCTGGAGAATGCGCGCGCCATCGCCGAACGCTGCCCCTCGGTCGAGCACGTCAGCCCGTACCTGCTCAGTCCCAACGTGTTCTCGCGCTTCGGCATGGATCGCGCCCGTTACAAGGGCGACGACATTTACAACTTCGAGCTGGGCGGCACCGAGGAAGCCTACGCCTTCGGCGGCGTGGAGATGAAGTACGGGCGCTTCCTGTCGGCGATGGACAATCAGTATCGGCTGCCGGTGTGCGTCATCGGCGAGGATATCCAGAAACAGTGGTTCCCCAACCTGGATCCGGTGGGCAAGTGGATCGAGGTGAACGGGCGGCGGCTGGAGATCATCGGCGTCATGAAGCGGCCGGCGACGTCGTTCCCGGGCGAGGAGGATCGTCGCATCCTGCTGCCGTACTTCACCATGCGCAAGATGTTCCCCAATGCGCAGGAGCATCTGCTGGTGGTGATCGCCCGGGAAGGACGCCTGGCGCAGGCCATGGACGAAGTGCGGCACGTGCTGCGCATCGAGCGGCGCGTGCCGTACCACGCGCCGGATAGCTTCGCTCTTTCCACGCCCGAGCAGATGCTGGAGGATTTCCGGCGCATCATGGCGGTGACCGCCATTGTGATGGTGGTGCTGAGCTCGATCGGCCTTTTGGTGGGCGGCATCGGCGTGATGAACATCATGCTCGTGTCGGTGACCGAGCGGACGCGCGAGATCGGGGTGCGCAAGGCAGTGGGCGCCCGGCGGGTTGACATCATCTGGCAGTTTCTCACCGAAGCCGTGGTGCTGACCTTTCTGGGCGGCCTGTTCGGAATGCTGCTGGGATGGCTGATTTCCAAGGCGGCCGGGTTGGTGTTTCCCAACCTGCCCACCTCGGTGCCCTTGTGGGCGGCGCTGGCGGGCGTGGTGGTCTCGGTGGGAGTGGGTCTGTTCTTCGGGATCTGGCCGGCGGCCAAGGCGGCGCGGCTGGATCCGGTGGAAGCGTTGCGCTACGAGTGAGCCGGGGCGGCGCGCCTGCCGGCCGCGGGCGCCGGCCGCGGCGTGGTCTTCCGGGCGCGGAAGGCGCGCACCAGTTCCATGAACACGCCCAGGTCGGCGTCCAGATCGGCCGCTGTGCCGTCGAAGTAAAAGTTGCGAATGGGAATCCCCCCGAGGTCCCGGCTGAGCCGCGGATAAATCGCCTCCGAGACCACGCCGTTCATGCACGTGAACGGACTGATGTCCACGATGCCGTCCACCCCGCGCCGCGCCAGGCAGACGACCTTGCCGACGTTGATGACCATCTCGCCGATGGCCCCGTGCTGCGGCAAGTACGGGCGCGCGGCGTGCAGGATTTCCTCGATGGAAGGTTCCCTGTAGCCGGCCAGTTCAGCCGCGAAAGGCGCCAGCAGGTCATGCTCGTCGCGTCGCTGGATCCAGGCCCGGACGCGAGCCGCCAGCGCCTCGAGCGAAAAGCCCCGCCCTGCCAGCTTCAGCAAGCGCACCTGCTCGGCGTGGCTGTACCAGACCCACTCGGCGACGTCGGAAAGCCAGACCTCGGCTCCGTATTCTTCCAGGCGCCGGATGAGATCGGCGTTGGAGAAGCTGTTCAGGCGGCAGAAAATTTCGCCCACCACGCCGATGAGCGGAGTCGCGGGATCGCAGCGCACGGGCAGGGCGCGGAAGCGATCGCGGCAGCCGATGAGCGCCTGGCGCAGCGCGCGAATCTGGCGACGCGGTTGCAGGGGGGCCGTC
>Ga0197142_1002917_pt1 | contig 14664 bp, 17 predicted proteins | sample GBS60_MetaG_FD_148614 | JGI IMG/M metagenome (GOLD analysis project Ga0197142, IMG submission 148614) | Sediment microbial communities from Great Boiling Springs, Gerlach, Nevada, United States - GBS 60_MetaG | ecosystem: Environmental > Aquatic > Thermal springs > Hot (42-90C) > Sediment... | reverse complement strand
TCTCCCCGATGCCAGCGTCCTAAAGCGAAAAATCTAAAAAAAGTAACCCTCTCTTCTACCAAAACTTACAAAAACCCTTTTGTTCAGAGGGTTCTATTTTAAAATGGGAAAACTCTATTTCACGCTTTCACGCTGAACCAGGACATAAGGTCACACACGTAGGTAAGAAGAATCGCAAGGAATACTACACCTATAAGCTGGTGGAATCGGTTAGGACTGAAAAAGGGCCAAGACAGCTAACGCTGTTGAATTTGGGTACAAAGCTCCGAAGACAAGGCATCAACTATACCTGGGATACGATCAGAAAGGGACTATCCACTCATGTACGTATTTCCACTATCGTAAAAAGAGATGATGGCAAAACCATACACACGCGCAAATCTTCTCGACCCGAACCCTTCCATATCCAAATCTATGACGCCCTAAAACTCCCCCATCGCCCAGGCAAGACCATCAAGACGATCCTTTAACCCATGGCCCTTGGTGCCACATTACCAAAGGAAAGAAAGGCCCAAGCACATGGAGCTATCTAATTCTTAAGAAGGTAGTAGAATGGGCTGTTGATCTCTTTTGCTTGTCTTGCCTTTCTCGCCTGTTTCGCTTACAAAGTAGTGTCCAAATGCAAGTGCTCTGCCTTGCAACTGGTTGATATTATTTAAAAAAATTTTTTGAAGCATGAACTTGGGTTAGACACGGGGCAATGGACACTTAGAATTAGCTCTCTGTAAACACTTCCACTTTATGTACGGCTTTAAACTTGATGCAGGGAGACCAAACAAAAAAAGGTTTATTGCTCTTTGTTCTTTGGAACACCTAAACAAGTTTGAGGGACATCAAAACATGGTAAAGAACAATTCCCACAGAGGTGCTTAAATTAAGCGATCGTACGTTTGGGGATAACATGGGTATTTTGATGCTTTGATACTCTTCAAAAAAACTATCAGGCAGTCCTTTTGTCTCCGAGCCAAAGATGAGACAATCTCCTATCTCATACGTGAATTCGTAGTAATTAAATTTCCCCCTTTTGCTTAAAATAAGGCATCTTTTTGGCGACACCTTTGATAAGAACTCATCAAAATCCCTATGCACAAAGAGTTCAACATAATCCCAATAATCCAAACCTGCCCTTTTGAGATACTTATCCTTGAGTCTAAACCCGAGGGGTTCTATGAGATGGAGGGGTGTTTGGGTTGCAGCACATGTCCTTGCAATGTTTCCGGTATTCTGGGGGATCTCTGGCTGATATAAAATGACCCTAATGGGCTTGAACGGCATTTGGTTAGTTGCTGGCATATCGTTCTTCTTTGAAGGGATCTGCTGAATTGCTGTATCCTCGGGACTCCCAAAAGCCCATTTTGTCTTTTTCAATAAACTTTATCTCCTTGACCCACTTGGCACTTTTATATGCATATCTTTTTGGAACCACAAGCCTTAAAGGATAGCCATGTTGTGGTGGTAATTCCTTGTCCCATAATCCATAGGCCAAAATAACATCAGTTTGTAGGACTACATCGAGTGGTAAGTTGGTGGTATAATTATCGTAACATGTAACAAATACATACTTTGCAGAATCAAAGGGTTGAACAATATCCACAATGTCTTTAAAAAGAACACCTTTCCATTTAACCTCCATATTTGACCATCCAGTTACGCAGTGAAAGGGAGCTAATATTTCCACACTTTTTATCTTTAAAATATCTTCCATGCTGAATTTTAGGGAGTTTCTTACCAAACCATCCACCGTAAGGGACCATTGGTTTATATTTATCACCGGAACGCTTGAGTAATGTAGCACGGGGAGGTTATCAACTACCTTTTGACCAGGTGGAATATTTAAGGACATTTCATTCCTCCTTATCGGTATAAAAGTTTCTGTAATGCTTTCATAAAATCAAATATCCTGTTTGCCTGCTTGTCATTGAGACTACCCATTCCACAAGAAGGAGTAAAGATGGATTTCTCCCAAAAGTATTTGGAATCAAAACCAAGTTTTTCAAAATATGTGCTGTAATTAACTATTGCATGCTCAAGTGTGTTTTCATCTACTTTGTTAATATCATCGGAGGTTGGAATCAATCCCCATGCTATTATTCCTCCTTTTTCTATAAAATCTTTGATTTCCTTTGAGTACAAGAAAAAATGTTCTGAAAATCCATAACTATCAAGGCTAATGATATCTATTCCTGTCCTGAGTAAAAGGCCCCAATCTGTATTACCACAACAGTGAATCCCAATTAGAACATCTCTTTTCTGTTTAATGTTTGATATGAGTTGTGTTAATGAACTCAAAAGATTATTAGCATCTATTGTAGAAAAAGCAGAGCCATATCCTGAAAGTGATGGTTCATCTAAAAATATGACAACTTTTCTTAGAGTTTTTGAAAGAAAATCAATTTGCCATAAGATCTTTTTCTCTATAGCTACCAAAATAGCCTCGAAGATCTCAGTGTCGTTAACAGCGGAAACTCCGTTATCATCCTTTGCGGAAATCCCCATAGTAAAAGGACCAACAATTTGACCTTTAATGAAACCATTAGATGATTTGGGGCTTTTGTTAATCAAAAGCCTAACAAGTTCATATAAGCCGATTGCACTTTCCCTTGAAATGGCAAAGTAAGTAAGCTCCTCAGATATTACATTTTGATAGAATTTTGCCAGGGCACTTTCCCTCTCCTGTTTGTTGACTACCTTTAAGTCTCCATTTTGATCCAATTGCAAGAAATCGAGCCCTTCTAAAAACTGGTTCAACATCCTCTCTTTTGGGTTTAATCGTACCATCTGCGGCCAAAAGGGCATGTGAGGAAATGTCTCTAAAATCCTTTGGCAAGTGGTTTCATGGTCCAAAAAGGGCACACTTCCTATACCTGTGGTGAGGATCCTTGGTTCCATTTGTACCTCCTTTAAGGATTTTGGAAAGATCAGTGTTCCATGTCAACAGTTCTGTTAGGTCTTGATCTGAGGGAAAAAATTTGTTGACTTATAAAGGCAATGGAATTAGGGTAAATTTGTTTAGGTTTTGTAATTTAAGCATCCCTTTTGGAAGGCAAGAATATTTAGCAAAGACAGGAGGTTTGGATATGCCACAGATAATGACCACAAAGGAAGTAGCAAAATACCTAAAACTTCACGAGATCACTATTTGTAAATATGCTGCAGTGGGTAAGATCCCTGCGATCAGGATAGGCCGTGTTTGGCGCTTTGACAAAGAGGCCATAGACAAGTGGATTAGCAACAACCAAGAGATAAAGAGGCAGGAATAAGAAAGGGGTAACAAATGGCAAGATTCCTTTTTGTATTAAGCAGGGGCCCTGAGGACCCCACACGGGCTGTTAGGTGTTTTCAATTTGCAAAGATTGCCCTGGAAAAGGGCCATGAGGTAACGGTTTTTTTGGTTGATGATGCAGCCTATTTTACCAACATAGGCCTTGCCGAAAGGGTCAAGGCTCCCACCGGTGATGAACTTATAACATATTGGAAGTTTTTGTTGGAAAAGGGCGGAAAGATCCTTGTATGTAAGCCCTGTGCAGAGGCACGTATGATTGGTCCAGATGAGCTACCCAAGGGTGTAGAAATTGGTACGGGTTATCAATTAATAGATCTGGCAGCCGATTCCAAGGTCTTTAGCTTTTAAGATTTCATAGGAAAGAAGAAACGGCCTTTTATAATCCCTAAAGGTATGTTCAACATAAAGGATTATTTGTTTAAAATCCCTTCAGACTTAATTGCCCAAGAACCCAAGGAAAAAAGGGATGAGAGCAGGTTGATGGTGGTGGACAAATCATCCGGCTCCATCTCCCATCATCTCTTTAAAGATCTGCCGAATTTTCTAATGGCTGGTGATCTTTTGGTTATCAATAATACCAAGGTAATTCCTGCAAGGCTTTATGGAAAAAGAAAAACAGGGGGGAAAGTAGAGGTACTTTTGTTAGAAGGACACATGGAATCCACAAGCAGGAGATGTTTGCTTAAGAGTAGAAAGAAGCTTTTAAAAGGAGAGGATATCTTTTTTGATGAAGTAAATTATGCAAGGGTATTGGAGGTCCTACAGGATGGTTCCTATGTGCTGGAATTTAACTTAAACAATGATCTGAATACCTATTTGAAAGAAAAAGGAGAGGTTCCTCTGCCTCCTTATATTTCACCCCCTGGGGTTGAGAGAATGCCCTATCACAAAGAGAGGTATCAGACCGTATATTCAGAGGTGGAGGGTGCAATAGCTGCTCCCACTGCAGGTTTACACTTCTCACAGGAATTGCTTCAAAGCTTAAAAGCTAAGGGTGTAAGAATTGCTCCAATAACACTACACGTGGGATATGGGACATTTAAGCCTGTAAAGGTTCAGGATATTAGGGATCACAAGGTGGATCCCGAGCCGTTTTATATAACCAACCAGACTGCTTTGGAAGTGGAAAGTGCCATAAAAGAAAACAGAAGGGTTATATGTGTTGGGACAACCTCTGTTAGGACCATTGAAACAGTTACAAAAGATGATTGTAGTGTAATGGCAGGTGGTGGAGTTACTGATTTGGTAATCATACCTGGTTATAGATTCAAGGCAGTCTCCGGGATCATCACCAACTTTCATCTCCCTGGGACCTCTTTGCTATTTTTGGTGGCAGCCTTTATGGGGTTAGATTTCTTGCGCAGGGCATATGAAATAGCCATTGGAGAAAGATACAGGTTTTATAGTTATGGAGATGCCATGTTGATTTTGTGAGGAAGAGTTGGGGGATTATTTTAAAGTCATAAAAGAAGACAAGAGTTTTGCTGCAAGGATAGGATTTTTAAATACAAAGCACGGAATGGTTAAAACCCCTGTCTTTATGCCAGTGGGAACTCAGGGTACTGTAAAGGCATTGAGTCCTGAGGATCTAAGGGAACACAAGGTATCCATGATCCTTTGCAATACCTACCACCTATACCTAAGACCAGGCCATAAACTCATTAGTAACTTGGGTGGATTGCACAAGTTTATGAATTGGCATGCTCCCATACTTACCGATAGTGGTGGATTTCAGGTCTATTCCCTTGCCACATTAAGGAAGATAGAAGAAGAGGGAGTGATGTTTCAATCCCATCTGGACGGTTCAAGGCATTTTTTAACCCCTGAGCTTGCAATGGAGATTCAAGAAGATTTGGGTTCGGATATAGCAATGGTTTTGGATGATTGTCCTGCCTACCCCTGTGACTATGGAAGGGCCAAGGCCTCAGTTGAAATAACCATCAAGTGGGCAAAGAAGGCCAAGGCTTCCAAAAGATCAGAGGAGCAAGCCCTTTTTGGTATAATCCAAGGGAGCGTTTATAATAGCCTCAGGACAATGTGCGTAGAAAATTTATTGGAGATAGGTTTTGACGGCTATGCCATAGGAGGGTTGGCCGTTGGAGAAACAAGAGATTTGAGGTTTGAGGTCTTAGAACGGGTGCTGCCTTTGTTGCCCAAAGACAAACCAAGGTATCTTATGGGGGTAGGGACCCCTTTTGAGATCTTGAGGGCAGTAAAATTAGGGGTTGATATGTTCGACTGTGTGCTACCCACCAGAAACGCCCGAAATGGAACGCTTTTCACCTCTTACGGGAGATTAAACATTAGAAATTCTTGCCATGCTATGGATAAAAGTCCTTGCGATCCTAAGTGTAATTGTTATACGTGTAGGAATTACTCAAGGGCCTATCTAAGGCACCTTTATGCTTCCAAGGAGCTTTTGGCATATAGGCTGGGAACTATACACAATGTTGCCTTTTATATGGATCTTATGGAAAGAATTGTAAAGGCCATTGAGACCGATTCCCTAAGCTCCCTGGAAAAGGAATTAGAACCATATAAAAATGAGGAGGTATGAAATGGATTATGTGTCTTTGGCATATGCAATGGGAAGTGGAGCAGGAGGAAACGCATCTCCTCAGGGAGGGGCCTTTAGTGCCTTTATCCCATTGATATTGATGTTTGTGATTTTTTACTTTTTGCTCATCAGGCCCCAGCAGAAAAAGGCAAAACAGCATAGGGAGATGTTAAACTCCTTAAAGGTGGGGGACAACATTGTGACCTCTAGTGGTATATATGGAACAGTTACAGGATTAACTGAGGGTACTGTTACGGTGGAAATAGCCCCTAAGGTAAGGGTTAAAATTACAAGGGGTTCGGTTGCGGCAATATTGGGTAGGGGAGCGCAAGGTACTCAATCACAATAGGGGAGAAGAAGGTGAGAAAAGGACAGATCTGGCGTTTGTTTGTAATTGTTGCTGTTTTAATAATATCGTTAATTTATATTACACCCACTATAAATCCAGAGCTTCCCAGTTGGTGGGAAAAGATACTTCCCAAAAAAAAGGTGAACTTAGGGTTGGATCTGAAAGGTGGTATCCATATGATCTTGGAGGCTGATGTTAAAAAGTCGCTGGAAGCTCATATGGACGGAGTAACTGAAGAGCTCCGCAGGGAATTAAAATCAGAAAAGATAAGGTTTAAGTCTCTCTCTAAAAAGACTTATAACAGCATTGAAGTGGGCTTAGAAGACGATAAGGATAAAGGTAAGTTTATGGATCTCCTGCAAAAAAGATTTCCTGATCTTTCTGCTTCTTTACAAGGTGAGCCTAATTTGTTCTTGGTGAGACTATCTACCCAGGCAGAGGATTACATAAGAGAAATGGCTCTGGAGCAAGCCCTGGAAACCATCAGAAACAGGATTGACCAGTTTGGAGTGGCAGAACCTGAGATAAGGCGACAGGAAGAAGGGAGGATCCTGGTTCAACTACCAGGTGTACAAGACGTGGAGAGGGCAAAGCAGATCATCGGAAAGACTGCCTTGCTTGAGTTCAAATTGGTGGATGAAGAACACAGCCTTGAGGATGCCTTAAAGGGAAATGTGCCGCCAGGATCGCAAATACTCTATCATGTGAGCAAAGATCCCAAGACAGGTCAGGTTAATAAGATCCCCTATCTTTTGAAAAAGAAGGCAGTGCTTACCGGAGCCCATATAATAGATGCCAGGGTACAGATAGACCAGCAATACAACGAACCATATGTTACCCTTACCTTTGATTCAGTGGGGGCAAGGCTATTTGAGAGGATAACAGAAGAAAACGTCCATAAAAGATTGGCTATCATATTAGATGGGAATGTGTATTCTGCGCCTGTGATACAGGAAAAGATATCAGGGGGCAGGGCACAGATTACAGGTAGATTTACTATGGAGGAGGCAAAGGACTTGGCTATTGTACTTAGGGCAGGTGCTTTGCCTGCACCTGTGAATATAATAGAGGAGAGGTCCGTTGGTCCTTCCTTAGGTAAGGATACCATTGAAGCAGGCATAAAGGCTACAATCTTTGCAAGTTTAGCAATTGGGCTTTTCATATTTATTTACTACAGACTTTCTGGGTTGATTGCAGACCTAATGCTCGTATTAGACTTGATGCTTATTTTGGCAGGACTTGCTTTCTTCGGAGCCACCCTGACATTACCAGGGATTGCTGGTATTGCATTGACCATAGGCATGGCAGTGGATAGTAATGTTTTAATATACGAAAGAATCAGAGAGGAGATTAGGAACGGCAAGACCACAATGGCTGCAATAGAGGCCGGCTTTGGAAGGGCTACCATAACCATATTGGATGCCAATATAACTACTCTTATTGTGGCCCTTGTTTTATTCCAATTCGGCTCTGGACCTGTGAGGGGATTTGCCGTGACTTTAAGCCTTGGAATAATAGCAAGTGTTTTTACATCGGTGTTTGTATCTCGGGTTCTTTTCAATTTGATCTATGGAAATTTAAAGTTGAAGAAAATTAGCATTTAGGAGTTAACATGCAAATTATAAAACCAGATATAAATATAGATTTTGTTGGAAAGATTAAGATATTTGTTGTAATTTCTTTTGTACTCATAATTGGTACAATAGTACTTTTACTGACTAAAGGTGGAATAAATTATGGTATAGATTTCACAGGTGGACTTATGATTCAGATAAAGACTGACACGCCAAGTTCCATTAAGGATATTCAGCAGGTAATTCAGCTTACTTCTTTAAAAGATGCAATTGTTCAAGATTTTGGAGATAAAGAAAATAATGAATTTTTAATTAGGGCAGGTGTACAAGAGATCACGGTAAGCAAGGTACAAGAAGAGCTTAAATCTATGTTTAAGGAAAAAACAGGACGTGACATAGAAATAAGAAGGGTTGAGATGGTTGGTCCGAAGATAGGAGAAAAGCTTGCCCGTGAGGGTTTACTTGCTGTGTTTTTTTCTATCCTATTTATGGCAATATACATCTCAGGGAGATTTGAACACAGATGGATTGCAAGCGCAATAATGGCTGGAGCCCTGGGAGGTGCAGTGTACTTTGCATACAATTTGGGAATAAGTATCAAATTCATGATCGTCATTGCTGCTATATTGAGCATGGTGCTTTCATTCCTTTTGAAGTTTAATTTCTCTTTAGGAGCAATGATTGCCTTAATACATGATGTGACTATAACATTAGGAGCTTTTATACTTACAAACAGGGAGATGAATCTCCCGGTGCTCGCAGCCTTTTTGACGATAATTGGATATTCTTTGAATGATACTATAATTGTATATGATAGGATAAGGGAAAATTTACGTCTGGGTGCCAAAAATGATTTTTCAAGAATAGTTAATAAAAGTATCAATCAAACATTAAGTAGGACTATCTTAACATCCGGTACAACATTGTTAGCCCTAGTGTTATTATACTTGTTAGGTGGTGCTATAATACGCGATTTCTGTTTTGCTTTGATTGTAGGCATTATAGTTGGAACATATTCATCCATCTATATTGCCAGCCCTATATTGATATTTCTCTCAAAATCAAAATTGGTTAAAATTTGAAGTTAGAGAGCAAGGGAAAAGGATCATCCTACTTATGGGCCTTTTTACCAGTTTTAGCTATTTTAATTGTTCTATATAGTTGTTGGGATCTTTTAATAGATGGCCCAAGATTTCATGGTATTGAGGTTATATTAAACCAGAAAGAGATTTTTCTCCAACCTAATGCCACATTGGAAGTCTTTTCCAATGATAAAATATTCCTAAAAAAAGTAAAAACTAACATACCTTTTAATATAGGGCTAAAGGTGGAGGCAAAGGGTATTGACCTAGAAGGCCTCACCTCTTCACCACAAATAATGCATGACCTTCTCCAAGGTGAATGGAGCCAAGTTGAGCAAATTGTTATCAACTTTTCCTTCAGAAATAGCAATTTGGGCGTAATCAATATATTGTTTAAACCAGTGGTTGAGGATTGGTTGGAAAGGGCAGGGATGATACTTGACCCCAAAAAAAGGCTTTTGTTTTTGAAAAATTCTTTAATTTCTACGGATTATGATCCACTTATACAAAAAAGGATCACAAAGGAGATCATAGATAATGGACTGGAAGATCCCTTAGAAATACTCAAAGGAATAGATATTCAAAGGATAATAGAGCCTGAGCTTTTATGGAGTTTGTTTGAAATTGCAAGAAAATATTCGTATTCAAATATATTTGAAGCCATTGGCTATAGGATATTAGAACTGAAGCCAGAACTGAAAGAGGTTTACTGGCTTATGGGGATATATTGGGAAGAAAGGTCTTCGTGGGATAAGGCAGAAGAGTACTATAAAAAAGGCCTAAGCCAAGAGTATGGAAAGGAGTTTATGTTAGGATTAGCAAGGGTTTCTATTGGGAAAGGTGATCTCAAAGGTGCAGTGTTTTACTTGAACGGGATCATAGAAAAAGACAGGGATCAGGAATACTATCAGTTGCTTTGGAAGGCATCGGAAGGCATTGGTGATACAAAGGGTATGGTGGAGGCAAAAGAAGGTTATCTGGGGTTGCGGCCAGGTGATCTGGAAGGGAGGCTTGAATTTTTAGAGTTTTTATTGGGTGTTGGTATAACAGAAAAGGTAAACAGATATGTGGAAGAGATACTGGAAAGGGCAGTGGGAGAAACCGAGTTAATTTTAAGACTTGCAAATATTTTAGAAAAATACGGCCAAAGGGATTTGCTTTTTAATACTTACAATGCCATGTTAAAGGAAGGTTTAAGAGAACCTGTGCTTTTGTTTAACTTGGGAAGCATAGAATACGAGAGGGGTAATTTCTCCCAGGCCAAGGGTTATCTGGAGGCATATTTGGAAAAAGAGCCTAAAGACGAAATTGCCCTTAGGATGTTAATGGATATTTACTTGAGGGCAAAGGAACCCAAAAAATATGTAAATCTGGCCAAAAGCATGTTGGGGGCCGGTGTTAAAGAGGCCTGGTTGTATAAAACCTTGTGTAGTGGTTATTTGGAATTGGGAGATTACACTAATGCCAGTAGATTTGGGGAGGAAGGCATAAAGAGCTTTCCAAGGGAAAAGGCATTGGTGGAATGTCTGACAGCTTCATATTTGCAGCAAGGAAAACTTGGAAGGGCCCAGGAGGTATTGGAAGGGTATCTCATGCACAACAGGGAGCCTGACTTACTTTTGAGGTTGTCTGAGATCAGGGAGGCCACTGGAGATACAAGGGGAGCAATTAAGGCCTTAGAAGACTATATGAAGATTCAACAGATGGACCAAAGGATTCAAGAAAGATATCTAAGGCTTAGGCTTCGTTTGTTGGAGGAGAAGCTTAATTGAAAAGGATATCTGTTTGCGCTGGTGTTATAATCAAAGAGGGAATGGTCTTAATGGCCAAGAGACCAAAAGGATCAAATCATGAGGAAAAATGGGAGTTTCCAGGAGGGAAGAGAAATGGAGATGAATCCCTTTGGGATTGTATGAAAAGAGAACTGTTTGAAGAACTGGGAATTTTGGTTGAAGTGGAAAGATTTCTCTTATCCCATGAAGTAAAAGATAAAGATAACCATATTTCACTTGAATTCTTTCTATGTAGATTAGGAGAAACCAAACCAATTTCTAAAGAAGGTCAAGAGTTCGGCTGGTTTCCATTAGATTTTGTAATAAATTTGGATTTAGCCCCGCCTGACAAAGAAGCCTTGGATAAAATAATTAAGGAGGTGAAAAAATATGTTTAAAAGAAAGTTAGATGTGGAATTTAGGAAGGTAAATGAAGGAATACAGCTTTCCACATTAGTTTATGGAGAGAAAACCTCTTTGGTGGAATTTAGATTAAAGGCAGGTAGTGTTGTTCCTTCACATCAGCACCCCTATGAACAGACTGGGTATTTGGTATCTGGAGCAATCAAATTTACCATAGAGGACAAGACCTTTATGGCCATGCCTGGAGATTCGTGGTGTGTATTGGAAAATGTACCCCATTCTGCTGAAGTCCTTGAAGACTCTGTAATAATAGAGACATTTTCTCCCCCCAGAAAGGAATATATGTGAATAATAAATATTTGCCCTTGAAAAGATAAGATTTAAGATGATACTCTTAAAAAGGGAGTGAGCTATGGCTCAAATTGATGCCTTTTTTAAATTGATGATTGAACAAGGTGCCTCGGACCTCCATATGGTGGCAGGTCAGCAACCTGCCTTGAGGATAAGGGGGGATTTGGAAAGGATCAAATATCCACCTTTGGAGAATGATTCCCTAAAGGCCATGTTGTATGAGATCACCTCTGAAGAGAAAATCAAGGTATTTGAAGAGACAGGCGATGTGGATTTTGCATATGAGATCCCTGGGGTTGCTCGATTTAGGGCCAATTTCTTTATGCAAAAAAATGGTATTGGTGCGGTCTTTAGGCAGATACCGGACAAGATCCTTTCCTGTGAAGAACTTGGTCTTCCACCAGTGGTAAGAAGATTGGCCCATCTGCCAAGGGGGCTGGTGTTGGTGACAGGCCCAACAGGCAGTGGTAAATCAACCACCTTGGCAGCCATAATAGATGAAGCAAACAAGACCAGGAAAGATCACATAATCACCATAGAAGATCCTATAGAGTTCGTGCACAAGTCAGACAAGGCCATAATAAACCATAGGGAGGTTGGAAGGCACACCAAGTCCTTTGCAGCAGCCTTAAGGGGCGCTTTGAGAGAAGATCCAGATATTATCCTTGTGGGTGAGATGAGGGATCTGGAGACCATCAGGCTTGCTGTGGAAGCAGCTGCAACAGGACATTTGGTATTCAGTACCCTTCATACAATCAATGCAGCTAAAACCGTTGACAGGATTGTGGAGGTCTTTCCAAAGGATGAGCAGGAGCAGATAAGGAGCACTTTGGCAGATTGTATCAGGGGGGTAATTTCCCAAGCTTTGTTTAAAAGGATAGATAGAAAGGGCAGGGTGGCTGCCTTGGAGATAATGATTGCAACCCCTGCAGTTAGGAATCTAATAAGGGAGGGCAAGACCTTTCAGATTCCATCCATGATTCAAACGGGCAAAAAATATGGCATGCAGTCATTGGATGATGCCATTATGGATTTGTTGAACAAAAAGATAATTTCTCCTGAAGAGGCCTACAACAAGTGTGCAGAAAAGGCACGATTTATCCAATTCTTGAAATCCCCACCTGAGGATTTCACAGAGGTGTAAAATGAGACAGCGTGAAGTGGATAGAATATTAAATGCCATGTTGGATTCAAGGTCAAATGTCTCAGATCTCATCATAACAGTGGGCAAACCCTTTCAGGTGGAGGCAGACGGGGTTCTTCAACCGGTGAAACTCTCACCTCCTATAGAGCTCTTAACCCCTTACCAGACAGAACTCTTTGCCTTAAATCTCATAAATAACGACAGGAGACTTCTGAAAATTTTATTAATAGAGGGTTCTTGCGATCTATCCTATCAGTTGGAAGCAAGGGCCCGTTTTAGGGTAAATGTGTTTTCCCAAAAAGGTAATTACTCAGTTGTTATGAGACAGCTTGCAACCAAGATCCCCACCATTAGGGAACTAAATCTTCCTCCAGCCTTTGAAAAGATGGCCCAAGAGCGAAACGGGATCATATTGGTGACAGGTGCCACAGGAAGCGGAAAGTCCACTTCCCTTGCTGCACTTTTGGATAGCATAAACGAAACAAAGCCGGTGCATGTTATAACCTTAGAGGACCCCATTGAATTTGTCCATCCCCAAAAAAAGGCCACCTTCAACCAAAGGGAATTGGGAACGGACTTTGACTCCTTTGCTTCTGGGCTAAGAGCTGCGCTGAGGCAGGCACCCAAGGTCATCCTGGTGGGCGAGATGAGGGATAGGGAGACCGTTGAGATTGCCTTGGCAGCGGCAGAGACAGGACATTTGGTTATGAGCACATTGCATACCATAGATGCGGGAGAAACCATAAATAGGATAGTGGGTATGTTTAAGCAGGAGGAAGAAAAGCAAATTAGGATCAGGCTTGCTGATACTATTAGATGGATAGTGTGCCAGAGATTACTTCCTAAAGTGGGAGGTGGAAGAGTAGCGGCATTTGAGATTATGGGTTCTAACTTGAGGGTGAAGGAAGTGATTTTAAACGGAGAGTCTGAGGGTAAGACCTTTTATGAGATTATAGAGTCATCTCAAGCCTTTGGGATGATGACCTTTGACCAGTGTATTGTGGAGCATTATAAAAATGGATTAATTACAGAGGAAACAGCCTTAAGCTATGCCTCTAAAAAATCGGTGGTATTAAGGGCAATAGACCAAATAAAGGCAATGAGGGGTGAAAAGACCACTGACATAGAAGGCCTTACCATTGATGTGGACTACGGAAAGAAGAAGGTTTAGGAAAGATGCAGGTTATTTGCCCGAACTGTAATAGTAAATTGGAGATCTCCGATGAAAGGCTACCCATAGGAAAAAGGGTGGCTGTTTTATGCCCAAAGTGTAATTTTAAGATGTCCATAATAAGAGAAGCCCAAGGAGATCAGGCCCTTAGTCCTCCTATAAAAGAGGAGGGGAAAATTACTCCCCCTTCCATAGAATGGGAACTGGATAATTATCAAGAGGGTTTTGAGTATGCTATGGTGTTGGTGCAATCCAATGAGTCAGTAAATAAAATTTCACCTCCCTTACAGGAACTCGGCTACAAAATCCATCTGGAAACATCACCAGAAACAGGTGTTTCAAGGCTTAAGGTATACAAGTTCTCTATAATTGTTTTAGAAGATGGATATAAAGGCTTTTCTTTAAAACAAAATCCCGTAATGGAATACCTTAATCAGCTTAGTATGATGGTTAGGAGAAAAATGTTTGTTGTTGCAATCGGAAGTAATTTTAAGACTGCAGATCCAATGCTTGCATATTCGCTAAGTGTTGAACTTGTTATCAATACCAATGATTTGGACAGTTTCTATGATCTGGTTAAGACTACAATAAAAGCAAAAGAGACATTTTATAGGCCTTTTTTTGAAGTAATGCAAGAGATTGGAAAGGTTTGATATGATAAGTGATGAGAAACTTCAGTACTTGATACGTATTCAAAACTGTATTAATACAATACTTGACGTAAAAAGGGCCCTTGAAAGCATATATGGTGATTTAAGCATATTTCAAGAAATGAATATTCTTGAATCAGCTTCAGGTAACATAGATCCGGATCTTGTGTCTGAAAAAGAAGTATTCATGCTGGAAGAGGTTACCAACAATCTTTTAAAGGAATTGGAATTCTTGTGGAGGCTTGGAAATGGCAAACAAGTCTCCAAGGGAGTGATACATTAAGGCAAGGTAAGTTTATAGTTGTCCTTAGCCACATAAATTGGCCAATCCAAGCCATAGTCCCATCTAATGGTATCCACTATCAACT
>Ga0197142_1002916_pt1 | contig 14668 bp, 11 predicted proteins | sample GBS60_MetaG_FD_148614 | JGI IMG/M metagenome (GOLD analysis project Ga0197142, IMG submission 148614) | Sediment microbial communities from Great Boiling Springs, Gerlach, Nevada, United States - GBS 60_MetaG | ecosystem: Environmental > Aquatic > Thermal springs > Hot (42-90C) > Sediment... | reverse complement strand
ATTTTCTAAAAGAAAAAGAGTTTTTATTGCTTCTTTTAAAATTGAATAAACTTTAAGGTCATTTTTTAGTTCTTTTTTAAAGTAATAAATTATAAAAATAATTATTTCTTTTGCTTCTTCTCTATTTAAAACATCAATAAAAAAATTTCCTTTTTTTATTCTCTCAATAATTTTATAAATTTTTTCATTTTCTTTTTCTTCTAATTTGTTTGTTAGGTTAATAATCTTCGTACGAGAAATAATTGTGGGAATAAGTCTATGTATATTTTGACATACTAAAATAAAATAAACATTTAAAGGTGGTTCTTCCAAAATTTTTAAAAGAGCATTTTGTGATTCTAAAGAAGAGTATTCAAATTGATAAAAAACATATATTCTTTTTTTATTATTTAAATATTTAACTTCTTTTTGAATCATTCTTATTTGATTGATACTATATTCGTTTTTTTCTGGATAAATAAAAATAATAAAATCTTCTTTGGAAAAATTTTTTTTAAGAAACTCATCTACTTTTTGTTTTTTATCAGCCAAAATAACTATTGATTGCATAAGATAAATATATCAAAACTTTTTATCTTCACTATTGCATTTTTTTTAAAATATTTTTATATTTAAATTATGAATATCATCCCAAAACAATTACTTCAACATTTAGTAAAAAATAAAATTATTAATCAAGACCAAGCTGATAAATTTGAGTTAGAATCTCTTCAAAAAAATTTGCCCATTGATGATTATCTTTTTAAATTTACAGATATAAAACGCGAGCAGATAATTAAAGCGATGGCTGAAATTTTTGGCATATCATTCGTTGATTTAGAAAATATTCCCGCCGATCCCCAAGCAATAGCTTTAATTCCTGAATCATTGGCTAAACGTTTTAAAGTTATTCCCTATCAATTTGACGCAGAAAAAGAAATTTTATATGTGGCAACTTACGATCCGTTTAATACTTTTGCTTCTGATTTTTTAGAGAAAAAAACCGGAAAAAGAATTGTTTTTGCCTTAGCTGATCCCGATAAAATTCAAAAAATAATTGAAATCGTTTATGGTCAAGGACTTACTCCTGAAGTAAAAGAAGCTTTAAGGGAGTATCAACCGAAAAAAGAAAATACGTCTTTGCAAGAAACAAAAATAAAAGAGGCCCCAATTGCCAAAATTGTTGCCACCATCGTTGAATTTGCTATTCGTGGCCGTGCTTCAGATATTCATATTGAGCCGCAAGAAAACATGGTACGTGTTAGATACCGAATCGATGGAATTTTACACGAAAAACTGATTTTGCCAAAGGTAATTCAAGATGGAGTAATTTCAAGAATTAAAATTCTTTCTTCAATGAAAATTGATGAGAAACGAATTCCCCAAGATGGACGCTTTTCTTATCGTTTGGAAGATGAAGAAGTTGATCTTCGTGTTTCCACTTTACCTACTGTCTATGGAGAAAAAGTAGTAATGCGACTTTTAAAAAAAACCGGGGGTATCCCAAAGCTTTATGAATTAGGACTACGTGGCCCTCAATTTCGTGATTTAGAAGAAGCAATTTCTAAACCTTATGGAATTATTTTGGTTACTGGTCCTACTGGTTCAGGAAAAACCACAACTTTATACTCTATTCTTTCAAGATTAAACACGCCAAAGGTAAATATAATGACTCTTGAGGACCCAGTAGAATATCAAATTCCTGGTATTAATCAGGTGCAGATTAATCCTCAGGCAGGTCTTACCTTTGCATCGGGTCTGAGAGCTTTTTTACGTCAGGATCCAAACATTATTTTAGTTGGTGAGATTCGCGATAAAGAAACAACACAACTGGCAATTCAAGCGGCTTTGACGGGTCATTTAGTTTTTTCAACTCTTCACACTAACGATTCATCAACAGCAATTCCAAGATTGATTGATTTAGGAGCAGAACCTTTCTTAATCGCTTCTGTTTTAAATGCAGTTGTGGCTCAAAGAATTTGCCGTCGAGTTTGTCCTTTTTGTAAAAAAGAATATGAACCCGATGAACAGATAAAACAAAATATTATTCAGGCATTGGGCGATCTTTTACCAAAATCATATAAAGAAGGAAAAAAAATAGTCTTAGCCAAAGGAGAAGGTTGTTTAGAATGTAATAATACAGGATATTTAGGTCGAATTGCTATTTTTGAAATTTTAAAAGTATCACCAACAATTAATAAAATGATTTTAAAACAAGAATCAGCAAAAGATATAGAAAATCAAGCAAAAAAAGAAGGTTTAATTATGATGAAACAAGATGGATATTTAAAGGCTTTGGATGGAATAACAACAATCGAGGATGTTTTAAGGGTGGCAGAAGTTTAAAAAATCAGATAAATCAACACCGTATAAAAATTTAAGATAAATAAGAAAAATTAATTAAATTTTAAAGATCATATTTTATGATAAAAATTGAGGATTTTTTAAAATTAGCGATTGATAAAAATGCTTCGGATTTACATCTCATTCCCGAATATCCTCCTTCTTTACGAATTGAGGGTCAAATTTATTTTATTAATCATTTCCCTCCTCTTGAAGAAAAACAATTAGAAGAAGCCCTTTTTTCTTTGTTGAATGATGAACAAAAACAGATTCTTTTAACCAACAAGGAGTTTGATTTTTCTAAAGAATATGCCGATAACCGTTTTCGGATAAATCTTTACTACACGAAAAATGGTCTTTCTGCTTCTTTTCGTTTAATTCCTAAAAAAATAAAAACATTAGAAGAACTCAATCTTCCCCATTTTTTATATAAAATTTGTGATTTAACCCAAGGTTTTGTTTTAGTTACCGGTCCAACTAGTCATGGAAAATCAAGCACTTTAGCCTCTTTGATAAATACTATTAATTTGAAATACCCCTATCATATTATTACAATTGAAGATCCGATTGAATATGTTTATCCAAAAGGTTTATCAATTATTAGTCAACGCGAGCTTTACTCTCATACTTATTCATGGAACAAGGCATTAAAATCGGCTTTAAGAGAAGACCCAAATGTAATTTTAGTAGGCGAGATGCGAGATTATGAAACAATAAGTCTGTCTTTAACGGCTGCTGAAACTGGTCATTTAGTTTTTTCAACCTTACATACCAATTCTGCTCCAGAAACTATTGATCGGATTATTGATGCTTTTCCTTCACATCAGCAAAATCAGATAAGAATTCAGTTGGCTTCGGTTTTAAAAATGATTGTTGTTCAAAGATTACTTCCTCATAGTTCAGGCTCTGGCCGGATTCCGGCAATAGAAGTTTTAGTTAACACTTCTGCTGTTTCAAATCTTATCCGTGAAGCAAAAACACATCTTTTAACTGGAGTTTTAGAGATTGAAGAAAAAGAAGGATCGATTCTTTTTGAAAAGTATTTGACAAATCTTTATTATAAAGGATTAATCAGCAGAAAAACCGCTTTTTCTTATGCTATAAGACCAAAAGAATTGGAAAAGTTTATTTCAAGGTAAATTCTTATGATATTTTACTACAAAGCCATCCAAAATGGAAAAATTTTAAAAGGAAAAATTGAGGCTGAGGAAGAAAACGATGTAATAAATTATTTAAAGACAAAAGGGATTTTTATAATTGAAATTAAAAAAGAAAGAAGTTTTCAGATTTCTTTATTAAATTCCATTTTTGATCGAGTCAATTTCTCTGATATTGTTAATTTTACTCGTCAACTGGCAATGATGATTAATGCCGGTTTGACTTTAGTTGAAGGATTGGATATTTTGAAAAAACAGACAACGAAACAGAGTATTAAAAAAATAATTAATGATTTTTCAGAAGAAGTTAAAGCCGGTAATCCTTTTTCAACAGCTTTAAAAAAATATAATTCTCATTTTTCTAATCTTTATATTGCCTTAGTTCGTTCTGGTGAGGCCTCAGGAAAGTTAGGGGAAATTCTTTTAAAACTAGCCGATAATTTAGAAAAAGAACAAGAGTTTAAGGCAAAAGTAAAGGGAGCATTGATCTATCCGGTTATTGTTGTTTTAGCAATGATTTTCGTTATTTTTATTATGATTACTTTTGTTTTACCAAAACTTTTAAATCTTTATAAGGACTTTAATATTGATTTACCTTTTACTACTCAAGCTTTAATTATTCTTTCTTCTTTTATGACTAAATTTTGGCCTTTATTAATTGGTGGATTCATTTTAATAATTATCATTGTTAAGAATTATCTTAAAACTAAAGAAGGAAAATTTCTTTACGATTCTACTCTTTTAAAAATACCTGTTTTAAATAAAGTTATTAAAATGTCAAGCTTAGTTGATTTAACAAGAACTCTTTCAATCCTAATTGGGGCCGGTATCTCGATTCTAGAAGCTTTGGATATAGTTAAAGATACATCAGAAAATATTGTTTATCAAAAATCTTTTGCCAATATTTATAAAAAAGTTGAAAAAGGTGTTTCTTTGGCGACTGCGATGGAAGAGGAAGAGATATTTCCACCAATTTTAGTTCAAATGACTCAGGTTGGTGAACAGACAGGTCACTTAGATGATACTTTATCAAGAATTTCTCGTTATTTTGAAATGGAATCGGAATTAGCAGTAAAAGCAATGACTACTCTAATAGAGCCGGCAATATTGGTTTTTTTAGGTCTTGGCGTTGGATTTTTGGTAATGTCAGTGATTACCCCAATTTATAATCTAACTTCTTCTTTTAAGTAAGGAGTTTGATAAAAACATTAAACGTTAACCATTAAATCTTAAACATTAAACATTAAAAAAAGAAATAATAAATAGAAATAAAATAGAAAAAAGTCTGTAAACGTTGGGTAAAAATAGTGTAAAAGTTGGGTAAAAAGGAGTTTAAAGGTTGTTAAAATGTTTTTTTAATTATTATACGTTACACGTTACACGTTATACGTTATACATTATACGTTTTATAAGGTATTTGGTGTTAGGGGTTAGAAGTTAGATGTTAGATGTTAGTTGTTAGGTGTTAGGTGTTTAGTGTTAGGTGTTAGAAGTTAGGTGTTTGGTGGTTGGTGGTTGGTGATTTAATCTCTAGTTATCTGTTTAATCTGGTATTCTTTAATTTTTTGTGATAAGAGAGGAAATTGAGAAAGTTGATAGTGGGCAACAAAATAACTAACCGCATTTTTTGTCTTAGAAATAAGTTCATAATCGGTAAAAGAGGCCATTTTTAAATTAATAAAACCATGTTGTTTTTCCCCATAAATCTCTCCTGGTCCTCTTCTTTGAAGATCGTATTCGGCCAGCTTTATCCCAAGATTAGTTTTTGAAAAAAAATTCAGTCTTTCTTTCACTTCAGGAGTGTTACTGGTAGTAAAAAGAAAGCAGTAAGACTGTTTATTAGATCGGCCTACTCGACCTCGCAGTTGATGAAGCTGAGCCAAACCAAAACGTTCAGCTGCTTCAATAACCATAATTGTTGCTTGAGGAATATCAATACCAACCTCAACTACCGGGGTAGTCACTAAAATTTTTATCTTATCGTTTCGAAAATCTAAAAGAACTTTATTTTTTTCTTCATTTTTTAATTTTCCATGGAGAAGTCCCAATTTAAATTCAGAAAAAATTTTTTTAAGATTTTCAAATTCTTTTTTAGCTGCTCTTATCGATTTCATTGTTTCAACTTGCGATTCATCAATTAAAGGACAGACAATAAAGATTGAAGCATTTTCGTTTTTAATTTTTTCTTTTATCCATTGATAAGCTTTTTCTCTTTTTTCCTGAGGAACAAGATAGGTTTTAATAGGTAGTCTTCCTTTTGGCATTTCATCAAGATAAGAAATGTCTAGCTCCCCATACAAAACTAAAGCAACTGTCCGAGGGATAGGGGTAGCCGTCATTGTTAAAAGATGGGGGTTTAATCCTTTTTCTTTTAATAAAGCTCTTTGCCGGACTCCAAACCGATGTTGTTCATCGATAACAACCAAACCCACCCGGGAAAATTTTAACTTTTCGTTTAAAAGAGCATGAGTGCCAACGATGATGTTAAAATCAGAGATTGCCTCGTTATCTTTTCTCTTTTTGTTTATCTTTTCTGTTTTTGTCTGAAGACCGATTTTTACTGAATAATTTTTAAAAAGGGAAGAAAGTGTTTGAAAATGTTGTTTAGCTAAGATCTCAGTTGGCGCCATAAAAAGTGATTGAAAACCATTAAGATAGGCTAAATAACAAGCACAAGCCGCAACCACGGTTTTTCCCGAACCAACATCGCCTTGTAAAAATCGGTTCATTGGTTTTTCCTTTCCTAAGTCGTTTAAAATTTCTCTTATCACCCTTTTTTGAGCTGACGTTAATTGAAAAGGAAGATTTTTTATAAAATCCAAAAAACGACTTAGGTATTTGTCTGAAACTAAAAATCGATGACCCACTTTTTCTTTTTCCCACTCTTTTTTAACCAAGAAAGCAGAAAGTTGAATTACAAAAAGTTCATCAAACGCCAGACGTTTTTTCGATTTTTCCGCTAACTGCCTGTTTTTTGGGAAATGAATGTTTTGGTAAGCTAAATATTCTGAAAGAAGATTATTATAAGAAATAATTTCTTTGGGAAAAATTTCTGAAATTTCGTTTTCACTAATTTGTGAAATAAGCCAAAAGATTTTTTCGCGAATTACCCTAGAAGATAGACCTTTTTTTTCCGGATAAATTGGGACTAATCTGCCGGTATGAATGTTTGTCTCAACTTCCCATTCAAAAGGTGTCATAATGATTTTTTTATCAAATTCGTTGACTTCGCCGGCAAAAAAGACATCTTTTTCAAAAGGAATAATCTTTAAAAGATATGGTTGATTATAAAAAACAATCTCTATTTTTCCTGTCCCATCATAAAGAAGAAATTTTTGTAATCTTAATCCTTTTTTAGTTCTTTCTTCCTTTTTATCAAGAATTTTTCCCTTAAGAGTGAGTTTTTCTCCCGGTTGGGCTTTTGCGATTGAGGAGATTAACGAGTAGTTTTCATAGCGAAAAGGAAAGTAATTTAAAAGATCAAAAAAAGTTTTGATACCAATTTTTTTAAAACGTCTAATCGTTGCTTGACTAGTTGATGGTAGTTTATCAATTGGTTGTTCAAGAAACATAAATTTTTTATCTTAAAAGTAAAAAAGGCGCTAAAGATGATAAAATTAAAATCAAGGAAGAAATAAAAATAAAAACTTTAAGCCAAGTTTGTTTTTTTATTTTTTTGATTTTTAAAAAAAACTTTGATCTTATCATTTTAAAATATTATAGCAAATTGATATACTAATTTTATGCTTAGTCGAAAAGAACGAATTAAAAGAGCCTATTTTTGGCAACGGTTAATTCTTAAATCTTTGTTTTTTTTAACGATTATTTTTCTCTTTTTATTTATAGCTTTTTTAAGTCTTTTTGCATGGTATGCAAAAGATTTACCATCGCCTAAAAAACTTTCCGTAAACACCGGCTATTCAACCGTTTTTTATGATCGTGATGGAAAAATTTTATATGAAATGTACAAAGACAAAAATCGGGTTCCTGTATCTTTAAAAGAAGTCTCCGAATATTTAAAAAAAGCAACTATTGCTATTGAAGACAAAGATTTTTATAAACACCAAGGAATTTCACAGACAGGTATTATGCGGGCATTTATTAATATTATTTTTAAAAGACGATTAGAAGGAGGCTCCACCATTACTCAGCAACTTATCAAAAATTCACTTTTAACTCAAGAAAGAACCTTTTCAAGAAAAATTAAAGAAATTATTTTAGCTTTAGAGGTAGAAAGACGATATAAAAAAGATGAAATATTGGAAATGTATTTAAATGAATCTCCTTATGGCGGTAGTCTTTGGGGTGTTGCTTCAGCATCAATGGCCTATTTTGGTAAACAACCAAAAGATTTAAATTTAGTGGAGTCAGCTATTCTTGCTGGTCTACCTCAAAGTCCAAGTTATTACTCACCTTTTATTGGCAAAAACGATGCCTGGAAAAATCGCGCCAAACAAGTTTTGCGACGAATGCGTGAGGATGGGTATATTAGCAAAAAAGAACAAGAAAAAGCTTTAAAAGATTTGGAAAAGATAACCTTCAAACAGCCAAAAATTACCATTTTAGCTCCCCATTTTGTTTTTTATGTCAAAGATTTAGTTGAAAAAGAGTTTGGACCAAAGATTTTAGAGACCGGTGTAAAAATAAAAACCACTCTTTCTTTATCTATCCAAAATGAAGCAGAAAAAATCGTCAAGCAAGAAATCGAAAAACTTAAAAATTATAATGTCACTAATGCAGCGGTTGTTGTTTTAGATGTGAAAACTGGTGAGATTTTGGCGATGGTGGGTTCATATGATTTTAATAATACTTCTTTTGGTAAGTTTAATGTAGCTACCCAAGGGCTTCGTCAACCTGGGTCAACCTTAAAACCAATAACTTATGCTTTAGCTTTTGAAAAAGGCTATACTCCAGCAACCGTTTTAATGGATGTAAAAACTGTTTTTCCCAATCAAGGAGGAAAAGACTATATTCCTCAAAATTATGATGGAAAGTTTCGTGGGCCAGTGCAACTTAGGTTTGCTTTGGGCAACTCGATCAATATTTCAGCGGTTAAGCTTTTGGCAATTGTTGGTTTAAACTCCTTTTTGCAAAAAGCCTATGAGATGGGACTTTCTAACTTCGCCCCTACCTCAGAAAATCTTTCTCGTTTTGGCCTTTCAATTACTTTAGGAGGAGGGGAGACAAATCTTTTAGATTTAACTTCTGCTTTTTCTGTTTTTGCTTCAGGAGGTTTTAAAAAAGAGACGTTATCGATCTTGGAGATTAAAGACTTTAAAGGAAAAACAATTTTTAAACCAAAACCCAAAAAAGAAAAAAAAGTCTTTTCAGAAGAAGTTTCTTTTTTGATTTCTCATATTTTGTCGGACAACAACGCAAGAAGCGAAGTTTTTGGCCCAAATTCATTTTTAAAAATTCCAGGAAAGACGGTGGCGGTAAAAACTGGTACTTCTGATGATAAAAGAGACAATTGGGCTGTTGGCTTTACTAAATCAATTGTTATTGGTGTTTGGGTTGGGAATAATGACAACTCACCGATGAATCCCAAAATTGCCTCGGGGGTAACCGGCGCTTCTTCAATCTGGCATTATCTTATGAAAAAAATTTTGGAAAAATATCCGGATGGAATAATTGATAAACCAGAAAAAATCAAGGCTTTACAAATTGATGCTTTTTTAGGAGGACTTCCAAAAGAAGGTTTTCCAGTACGAGCAGAGTACTTTATTGAAGGGACAGAACCAAAAGAAGTTTCTCCTTTTTACAAAAGAATTAATGACAAAGATTATATCGTTATCAGAGAAACTGACCCAGTTTCAACTGATGGTATAAATCGCTGGCAGCAGGGAATTGATGATTGGGTAAAATCACAAACTGATGAAAAATATCATCCACCAGAAATAACTCCAACCGCTACTCCTGAACCAACAAAACAAGAAGATAAACCTACTATTACCCCTTCATCAGAAATAACCAATTCAGAATCTTCCCCCCCTCCTTCACCTTCTCCATCTTTAACTCCTACTCAAACACCTACTCAAAATCCTTCTGTTTCACCAAGCCCCTAAGTTTAACTTTAATCATTATAAGTTTTCCGGTTTATATAAATTTTTCAGAATTATTTTAAAAGATTTGAATTTTAGCTATTAGATGAAAATTATTATTAAATTTGAATTTTGTTTAATTCTTCTTTTGCTTCTTCTTCGGTTAGATTCCTATCTTTTGCTGAATAATAAAAACGAAGAGTTAGTTTATTTTTAAATAAAGATAGAATTTCAATTTTATCAAGATAAGGTGATTGAAAAGCTTTTTCTTTAATTTTTTTAAAATTTATATTTTTTCCTAGTTTAAATGTTTTATCAAGTTTTATTACGGCATAAGGATTGATTGGGTTAAATTTTGGAAGAAGCTTAATTTTTTCGATTAAAGATAAAAGATTAATTTCGGTTAAAAAAACATTGTTTTTTTTGATGATTTTGGGAAGAGTAAATGATTCGATATTTAATTCTAAAAATAAAGCCTCTAAAATACCCTTTAAATCAAAAAAATCAGTATTGACAGCAATGGCTAATCGATAATCTTCTTTTGGTAAATCATTATCTTTTGGAAGATAAACTTTTGCAATTTCAAAAAATTTTAGAATCTCCCGTTTACCTTCATTATCTTTAATATTTTTATATAAAGATGGTAAAAGAGAAATTCTTAAGTATTCAATCTCAGTAGAGATTGGGTTTTTAATTTTTAAGTGATTTTTTTCTTTTAATCCCCATTCTTCAATTATTTTTTTAGAAATCATTGAATAATTAATTACTTCGTTTAATCCTAAATGTTTTAAAAAATATTTTATTTTAGAACTTACTTTAAATATCTTTTCAAATTTTTCGGGTTGGAATACTTGAGCGGGTGGGGAAAAATTATTAGGAAGATTGTTATAACCGTAGACTCTGGCTACCTCCTCAACTAAGTCTTCGGCAATATTGATATCATACTTTCTAAAATGAGGAACAAACACTTCGATTTTTTCACCATAAACTTTTGTTTCAAAACCTAAAGAGTTTAATATTTTAATAATTATTTCTTTAGGTATATCTGCCCCCATTATTTTTTCAAAAAAAGAAAAAGTAGTAGCAACCTTCTTTTTTTGATAAGGACGAGGATAAATATCGTACAATTTTGAAGCAATTTTTACTGAGGCATATTGTTTTAATAAATAAACCCCAAAAACTAAAGTCGCCTCCACCCTTTCTTCATCCAGTCCTTTTTCAAAATAAGTTGCTGCTAAAGTTCGAACACCGGTAGTCATCACCGTTTTTCTTATTTTTTGTTTATTGTAGGTTTGGACAAATAAAATTATTTTTTTTGTGCTATTAGAAACACACGAATTTAATCCACCCATAATTCCACAAAGATCAATCAATCGTCCCTTTCCATCTTCAATGACAATATCCTCCCCAGGCAGCTTCACTTCTTTTTCATCAAGAGTAATAATTTTTTCTCCCTTTTTTGATTGACGCATAATCATGGTAGCACTTTTTCCATCGCTATTGCTAATTTTGTCAAAGTCAAAAATATGGGTTGGTTGACCTAAAGTAAGCATTAAATAATTGGAAATATCAACCACATTGTTTATGACTTTAACACCGGCGGCTTTTAACCTCTCTTGCATAAAAGAAGGCGAGGGACCAATTTTTACATTATCTAAAATAATGGCTGAAAATCTTGAACAAAGATTATCTTCTTTTATTAAGATATTTAATTTATAATTATCTTCCCTTTCTTCTTTGATGATTTTTAAAAATTTGTATTCTTCAAAAGGATTAAATTTAAGTTTGGCTTTTTTTCCAAAAAAAGGTAAAATGGCTACTGCTTCTTGGGCAACACCAAAAGCTGAAGCAGTATCAATTCGATTAGAAATAATTTCAATGTCAAAAACATAGTCATCTTTATCTTTCTCAACTTTTTCAATAGATGGACCCGATAAGGATAGATATTTCTGAAGTTCAAATGGGGAAGCATCTGTATTCAAAAAGTCCAAAATCCACTTGTAAGTTATTTTTATATTCATAAAAAAATTAAATTAAAAACTTCTTTAAATTCAATAATTTTTATTTTTAATTTTCATTTTGAGATTTAAATTTTGAATTTTAAATTTTCTTTAAAATTGTTCTAAAAATCGAATATCACCACTATATAAAATTCTAATATCATCAATTTTCATCTCTTCCCTCATCATCATGCATCTTTCTGGTCCAAAACCAAAGGCCCAACCGGTATAGACTGTTGGATTAATCCCACCCATTTTTAAAACATTTGGATGAACCATCCCAGCCCCAGCTAATTCTAGCCAACCTGATTTACAAACGCGACATTTTTTACCATCGATTTTACCTTTTCCCAAACATATGCCACAAGAAACATCGATTTCAAAAGAAGGTTCGGTAAACTGAAAATGAGCCGGTCGAAGTCTTATCGTTCTTTCTTTTCCAAAAAATTCTTTAACAAAATAATCAATGGTTCCTTTTAAATGAGTGATGTTGATATTTTTGTCGATACATAAACCTTCAAATTGATGAAACATCGGGGTATGGGTAGTATCCCAGTTAGGACGATAAGTTTTGGCGATATTAATCATTCTAATGGGGGGTTTTACTCGTTGCATTTCTCGGTTTTGACCAGAAGAAGTATGGGGAGAAAGAATCATTTTGCCAAATTTTTGATGTTCTTTTGCTTCAATAAAAAAAGTTTCGAAATCATCACGCGCCGGATGACCTTTGGGCATATTCAAAGCTTCAAAAGAAAAATACTCCCACTCCACTTCAGGATAAGAAACGCGAATAAAACCAATTTTTTGGAAAATATTAACAATTTCTTCAATAATATAAGTTAAAGGATGAAGGCTGCCTTTTTTATAAGGTTTTCCAGGCAAAGTTTCATCAAAAAATTCTTCTTTCTGTGTTTTTTTTAGTTCATATTTTTTGTGCTCGATTAAGGATGCAATTTCTTTTTTTATTTCGTTTATTTTTTGACCTTTTTCTCGTCGTTTTTCTTTTGGTAAAGTTTTTATTTCTTCAAAAAGTTTATTAATTAATCCTTTTCGTCCTAAATACTTAATCCGTAAATTTTCAAGAACAACTTCTGATTTTGCTTTTTCTATTTCTTCCTTATATTTTAAATCTTTCATAATTAAAAATTATAACATGGAAATTGCTTTTCTAGTTAATATATTGATTGCAACTTTTGGAGAATTTATGTGGTTAAAAATATTCAAAAAAACTTACGATGGCTTTTATCTTTTAAATAAAGTTTTTTAATTGATTTAACAATCAATTTTAATTTTATAGATTACTTTACTTTTTCTACTATTTTGGCAAATATCTTAGGATGCTCAACTGCAAGTTGACTTAAGATTTTTCTATCAATTTCTACTTTTTTTTCTTTTAATCTTTTTATAAATTGTGAGTATTTTAAACCTAATTGTCTAAGTGCTGCATTTAATCTAATTATCCAAAGTCGACGAAAATCTCTCTTTTTTCTTTTTCTTCCATAAAAAGCATATTCTCCTGCATGAAGAAGTGTTTCTTTAGCTTTTTTAAACTGTTTGTGGCGTGTCATCCAATAACCTTTGGCTAGTTTTAATACTTTACGATGTTTTTTCTTGGTTAAAATTCCTGATTTAACTCTTACCATATAACGTCGAATAAACTTTTAACTTTTATAAAAAAAGAAAATTAAAAATTAAAAATTGAAATCTAAAAATGATAACAAATTCAAAATGATTTTATCATTTAAAATTTTAAATTTATTAATTTTTCGTTTTGAAATTTATATTCAAATTACACAATCTAGGTTATTGTGTATAACTTTTAGCATTTTTTTTATCTGGTATTTATTTTATCCCAAGCATTTTCAATACTTTATTTTTATACTCTCCCCACAGTTCTTTCAACTTTTTTTTCCTTCGAAGCCATTTTTTACTTTTTTTTGAAATAAGATGACGAAAACCTTGTTGACGATAAAGAACCTTCCCCGTTTTAGTAATTTTAAATCTTTTTGCCGCTGATTTTTTTGTTTTTTGTTTTTGTTTCATGGTTTTTTTCTAGCAATAACTGTTCTTATAACTCGCCCTTCAAGCTTTGCTGGTTTAGTAATATTTACTTCCCCTAATCCAGCAATAAAACGATTAATTAAGTCAAAAGCCATCTTTTGCTTGGTAATCTCTCGTCCTTTTAAATTAAGACTTAATCTTAATTGATGCCCTTCTTCTAAAAACTCTTTTCCCTTATTAATTAATCTTTCCAAATCAGCAGATCCAATAAACAAAGATAATTTTATATCTTTAACCACTCCTTTGTTAATTCCTTTTTTTGCTTCTTTTTCTTTTTTTTCTTTTTGATATAAAAATTTATTGAAATCAATAATTTTTGCCACTGGCGGATTAGCATTTGGCGCAATCAAAACTAAATCCAATTCTTTTTCTTTAGCTAATTTTAAAGCTTCTTCTTTTTTTAATACCCCAATTTGATTATTAACTTCATCAATTATCCTTAATTTTGGGGTAGATATTTTTTCATTAATAAAAAAAAATGTCTTACCTTTTTGATTGTTTTTACGAAAAGTTCTCAATTTTTCTTTTTAAATCAGAAATAAACTCAATAACATCAACTAACCTCAAATCTTTTCTTTCGCGTGTTCTAACTGTTGCCATGTATTTTTTCTTTTCCCTAAAAAGCTTTTCTTCTTTTTCTCCTATTATAACCATATAAGGAATTTTTTGCAAGATGCAATAACGAATTTTTTTGGCTAAAGTTTCATTTTTAAAGTTAGTTTCTACTCTAATATTGTCTTTTTTAAAAAGTGTTTCAATCTCTAAAGCTAAATAAAAATATTTATCAGAAATAGGCAGAATAACTACTTGAGTTGGCGCAAGCCACAAAGGAAAAGCACCAGCATAATGTTCAATAAGAATTGCCACAAATCTTTCTAATGAACCAAGAGGAGCACGATGGATTAAAACAGGAGTTTTTACCTGACCATTTTCGTCTATATATTCTAATTTAAATCTTTGAGGTAACATAAAATCAACTTGAATAGTGCCACATTGCCATTCTCGACCAATGGCGTCTTTTATAATAATATCAAGTTTTGGTCCATAAAAAGCTGCATCACCTTCGCTTTTAATATAGGTTAAGTTT
>Ga0197142_1002914_pt1 | contig 14673 bp, 14 predicted proteins | sample GBS60_MetaG_FD_148614 | JGI IMG/M metagenome (GOLD analysis project Ga0197142, IMG submission 148614) | Sediment microbial communities from Great Boiling Springs, Gerlach, Nevada, United States - GBS 60_MetaG | ecosystem: Environmental > Aquatic > Thermal springs > Hot (42-90C) > Sediment... | reverse complement strand
AAGCGGTTTCAACGCTCACATCAGGCTCTTTCCCTGGTGATTACGCGCTATGGGAAGTATAGACGGTCGGTGCATGCCGCGCAAGGGGAAGAGAAGGGCGGACTGTCTGCATCACCGCGCTGAAAGGACATAGAGTTCTCTCCAGGAGTCGTAACGGGCATCCTCTTCGTTATCCCACACTCGTTGCAATGTGCCTTCCGACAGGAACGACCACCCTTCTCGCTCGACTTGCTGGTCAAGGAGATCGGTCAGACTGAAGAGAATGTCCAGGGCTTTCTCAATAATCTGGTCTTCGCTGAGGGCTTTAGCTCTGGCCAGGCGGCTCAGGCGGTCTGCGTGTTGCACCGATAGTCGGATTTGTTTTTCCACAACGCTTATCCTCTCACTCATCATCTCGTCTCCTGACTCATACTTCGCCTTGCTCTAGAGATAACCCACCTTGACAGGTCGTAGACCCCCAGATAAGCGAACGCCTCCGGCGTGTCGAATTACCTTCCGAAAAACACAACCAGCAGCGTCATGGCGAAGAAACTCAACGATACCGCGAACAACCCATACCAGCGTCGGTAGTGGTGCGGTGGACAGGGGTACGTCAGTGGACGAATGAAAACCTGAATGTACGCCATTGTCGCCACGAATTGTGCGATGAACAAGCCGATTTTCGTCAACACCCACGGCGTCCAGCCGGTGTACAGTTGCGCCAGCATGATGCCGGAAACGAGGACGCCTGCAAAGACGACATCAACGAATTTGACTTCCTGCCGAATGTAAGCGCGCAGGAGACTGGCATCCTGCATTGCGTCACCTGTCACGCCCGTCAGTCGCGGCTCAAGCGTGCGCACCACCAGCAGCGATGCAGCAACAGCGCCCATCCAGAGAGCAAAACAGGTAACGTGGATCAGGAGAAGAAACTGGTACATCTTCCACGTTCACCATTCAACCTTCAACCTTCAACCTTCAACCCTCAACCTTCACTGCGCAACGTTCAACCTTCAACCTTCAACCCTCAACCTTCAACGTCCTCAGCCATTCGGTCAGGTCGAGCAGCGCATCAAGATTGATCTCATGCGCCATAGGGTATTCGCGGTAGGTCAGCGCCACGCCAAGCTGGCTCAGAAAGTTCCGACTTGCGCGACCATGGGCAATCGAAACAACCTGGTCGTTCGTCCCGTGAACAACCAGGAACGGCTTGCCGACCAGCGCCTCCCGATCTGGCAGTTCATCGATGATCGACGACGGCACAATGCCGCTCAGCACGGCTGCGCCCGCCACCAGATCAGGGCGGGTCAGCGCCGTCAGCGCTGCCATTGTGCCACCCTGACTGAACCCGGCGACGATCACGCGCGACGGGTCGGCGCCATACGCTCTGGTCGCCTGTTCAACGAATTGCGCCGTGATCTGCGCCGCCTGGCGCGCCTGGACATCATCGACGGCAATGCGCCCATCGGGGGTGAAGCCGATCTCGAACCAGGCGTACATACCGGGCATAAGCGTCAGCGGTGCGCGCGTGCTGAGCACCAGAAACTGAGGATCGATATAGGGCGTCAAACCGAACAGGTCTTCTTCGTTGCTGCCATACCCGTGGAAGAGAACGAGCAATGGCGGGTGCGGATCGTCGCCCGCTGCAGGGCGCACCAGATGATAGAGCGGCAGATTACGTGACTCCACGTTTCTGTTCCTCCGATGGTTCGCCGCTGAAGGCTGCATTGCGGCAGTCGGAACCAAAACTCAGGATCGCCAGACCGCCGACGCCGCCGATGATGCAGGCAGCAGGCAGCCACGGCGCAGCCAGGGCAGGAATGGCAGCCGTCAGGAGACCGGTTTCTGCGGCGTGCAACAGATGCACCCCCAGCGCAATAGCGCCAAAGCAACTCACCTGCAACGGACGGAGGCGCGGTCCGGTCGCGCATGCGGAAGGTGTGCGCCCCTGCCGTAAGCGCACTGCCACCCCGCCGATCAGGACGGTCAGCGCCAGCCAGACCCCACCGGCGCCGGGCGCCAGGGTTGCATCGAGCCAGGCGATGATCACCCACGCGCACATGGCGCCGATGATGATCGCCACAATCAGCGGTGTACGTCCGGTAGAAAACAATCGCATCGATGCTGCTCAGGAGAGACGACCATATTCCAGGGCTGCGCTGGCTATTGTAGCATATCTCAGATGCAAAGCGTCGCTCGCTTGCGTGTGATACACTATGTGCATACGCCAGGAGAGGAGGGGTGATATGGCGTACAGTGATTTCAAACTGCCCGATCTCAAGCGGCGTTTTCAACTCGTGTTCGAAGAGGATGTTGATCTCTTCGCCGCCGCGCCCGAACTGCCGGTCAGCGAATGGTTGAAGGAGACATTGCGCGAGACCCTGCCGATCGCACTTGCGATTAACACCGAGAAAGTGCGATCCGAGTTGATTATTGCCCCTATTCTGGTTGAGTTGCGGCGGCAGACAGAACGTTCAATCAGTTTTTTCTCAGGGATCGATTTTTCTGTCGATCCTTCCCTGGGTCTGAACGGCGTATGCGATTTTATCGTCTCGCTGTCACCGGAACAACTCTATGTCAGCGCTCCGGTGTTGATCATATTCGAAGCGAAGAATGAAGACATCAAGGGCGGTTTTCCGCAGTGTATCGCCGCGATGATTGCAGCTCAACGCTTCAACGAGCGTGAAGGAAATACCATTCCGATGATCCACGGATCGGTAACCACCGGTACAAACTGGCGTTTTCTGCAACTGGAGCAGAATGTTGTGCGCATTGATCGGCGAGAGTATTATGTTGACAATCTTAATCAGTTGCTTGGCATTCTTGTGACTATGACAGGCTGGAAAACGCTGAATATTCCGGTTTCATCATAAAACTGCGCGTTTTCACGGTCATAGCGCAGGCAAGATATTGACCGAACTATCCGCTGGGCAGAGTCCTTCGTTTCGAAAGTCCAGGCATCGTGATCCATGCTTGCTCAGACGCGACAGAGAATTGTGCCCTGACCATCTATCGGGCAACCTGACTCCCATCCCGTGTCTCTCCGGTTTGTGATCGGTGACGCCCCGGCAGCCATATGGCTGCAACGAGCGCAATCGCGCACGCGGCCACTGCAAAAAGGAAGGTCTCTCCCACCACCTGCGCGGCTACATCGATCAGAAACATCCGCACCCGATCAAAGTCTGCCAGCAATGCCGGGTCCGCAGCGCGTCGCAGCGCGTCCTGTCGCTGCACGCCCCACAGTGTCAGGGTCGAAACGCCCGCCGTCATTCCGATCAGTCGCAGGATGATCACCAGCGCCGACGCCGCGCCGCGCCGTTCGGGTCCGGCAGCCGCGATGATCGTCGAAGCGGTTGGCGCAAGCGCCATGCCCACGCCGCACCCCGCCAGCGTCAACCCCCCGACCATCGTCCAGTAATCGGTGTCGGATTGCCAGCGACTCATCACCAGGTAGCCGACTGTCGCCACCCCCAGCCCGATCAGCGCCGGAAGGCGGTCGCCGAACCGTCCCGCCAGGCGACCGCCGGGCCATGCCAGCAGCGCCAGCGCCAGCGTCAGCGCCGAAAGCACCAGACCGGTCTCCCATGCGCCTCGCCGCAGGATGTCGGGGTCAGTCGGGTAGAGCAGCCCCAGGCGGGTGTTGATGAACAGCGGCACATTCGCAATCGCCAGCGCCAGCACGAACCCGATCAGCACATTCATGATCGATGCCGCAACAGTGCCGCGCTGCCGGAACAGCGCCAGGTCCAGCAGCGGGTCGCGCGCGCGGCGTTCGACCCAGATGAACGCCGCAAGGACGACAAGGGATGCCAGCGTCAGCGGCAAGGCATAGGGCGGAGGTCCAGGACGTTCGCCGTAGAAATCGGTCTGTCCCAGTTCTGCGCCTGCGCCCATCCCGATGTTGAACGCCGTCAGACTGATCGAGATCAGCACCGCGCCGCGCCAGTCGAAACTGCCCGATGCGCGGGTGATCACCACGCGCCGCAGCGCCAGCCAGGTCAATGCCAGGGCAATCATGCCGAATGGGACATTGATCCAGAACAGCAGGCGCCAGTCATCGAACAGACGCATAAGCGCACCGCCATACACATGCCCGACCATCCAGCCAGCGGTATCGACGGCGGCAATCACCCCCAGCGCCGCCGGGCGGCGCTCCGGCGGGAAGAGATCGCTCACCAGCGCCATCGAAATCGGCACCAGCGCCCCGGCGCCGAGCGCCTGCACCACCCGCCCCAGGACGACCTCTTCAAGCGCGGGTGCGACAGCAACCACAACCGAACCGAGGGTAAAGATGGTCAGACAGATCAGGTAGGCAATGCGTCGTCCATACAGGTCGGACAGGCGCCCGGTAAAGGTCATGCTGATGGTATATGCCAGCAGGTAGCCGGTAATCACCCATGAGGCGCGATGGAGTTCGGTGTCGATCGAGACGCTCAGATCGACCATGATCTTCGGCAGCACGGCGGTCACGATCGTCAGATCGACTGCGCCGAGAAAGACGGCGGCGCACACCAGGGCAAGCGCCGTCGATGGGCGTTGGAGCCACGCCATCGCGCCGCGATCCTGTGTCGTCTGCGCCGAACCAATCGCAGCTGGCTTCTGTTCGAGCGCCAAGGGATCCCCTTTCACGAACGATATTCAGCCCGAAAGACGGATCAACACTCGATCGGCGGGCGCACATCGACCGGCTGGTCATAGGTGCTGAACACCAGCGTCCACGTGGTTGGCTCTGGCGCGCCGGGCGCCTGATCGACCAGGACAATTTTTGCCAGGCGCAGCGTCTCCCGATCCGCCCAGATGTCGGCGGTGACCGGAGCAGCGCCGATCAACCCGCCACTGATGTCCGCCATGCGTGCGCCGGGAATCGTACCGCGCAGGTGGTACGTCAGGCGACCGTCGAGAGTTTCTTCACCAACGAGGGTGATATTTTCGATGCCATCCTGGAGCAGGCGTTCAATCCCTTTTTGGGGGTCAAACAGGATGGCGGCGTCGAACGCCTGCCCTGGCGTCAGGCACTGCCAGGCGCGGGTCAATGGATTGGTGGCGTACTGTTTCCCTGCCAGCGAAACGGTTCGCACTTCTGCGAGACCGGCTGCGCTGCGCAGTTTCAGCGTCGCCAGCACCCCATCCGGTCGGCGGAGGGCGCCATCGATAGCTGTGATGACGAAGACCCGCGACGGATCGGTGTACACCGGTTGCCCGGTGACGGTGATCGAAAATGCCAGGCTCTGCGCTGCGCCTGTCGCCTGCCCCGCGCGCGCACTGATCTCGGCAGGCGTCGGGGTGGGCGTGGGGGTGACAACCGGCGCCGCTCCGCCGCATCCGGTGATGATCAGCGCCACAACGAGGGATAGCGCTGCGCGTAACCACTGCGACATCTGTTGACTCCTTGATGGTATCTGTGCCTACGCGCTTTCATTATACGAGATGAAGTATCAGCAACACCTCGTCCTCCTCAGCGCATCCGAGTTTCCGGTAGAACGCACGCGCCGCCGGGTTGTCGCGTCCGGTCAGGATGCGCAACTCATTCGCGCCAGCCGCGCGCGCCAGACCCTGAGCGTGCGCCACCAGTGCAGATGCAATGCCACGACGCCGGAAGGGTTCCCGCACGAACAGTTCGGTCAGTTCTGCATATAGCGTATCGTAGCACAGCCAGGGGATCAACCGCAGGCAGGCGAAACCGACCGCCGTACCATCGATGCCTGCGATCAACGCGCGTTCAACATCGTAGCAGCGGAGCATCTGTTCCGCCATGCGTTCCGGCGTCATCTGCACGCCATTGAAGTCTGCGTTCAGATCGGCAAGAATGCGTGCATCCGCCAGCGTTGCGACCCGAATATCCATGGTATGCTTATCGTTGTCCGCTCTGATTGCATTATACCCGCTATCCCTGTATGCATGTCATTGTCCCTGGCGCAGGCGCTTCCGGTCTTGCCGCAGCCCGTCGTCTCCACGATGCAGGCGTGACGGTGCAGGTGCTCGAAGCACGGCAGCGCATTGGCGGCAGAATCTGGACCGACCGCACCTTCGCGCCATTTCCCGTCGAACACGGCGCTGAATTCATCCACGGTGAACACGCTGTTACCCACGCGCTGGTGACGGCTGCCGGTCTGGAGGCGATGCCGGTTGATCGTTACGGACGGTTGCGCTGGAGCGATGGCGGATCGGCGCGCACCATCGATGCGCTGCCACCGCACCGTCGTGACCTGATCGGTGCGTTGTTTCGCGCATTCGACCGGTTGCGTGATGTTCCACACGATGCGCCGGATCGTTCACTGGCGCACTACTTGCGTGAGTGCGGCTTCGACGAAGAGGCGCTCACGGTAGCGGATGTATTGCTTGCGCAGACGTGCTGCGCTTCCGTCGAAACATTGAGTTGCGCCGATCTCTCGCGTGAACTGCGCGTCGATCACGCAGGCAGGCGCGAGTATCGCGTGCGCGAGGGGTATGCGGCGCTGCTCGAGTGGTACGCGCGCGGTCTCGACATTCGTACCGGCACGGTGGTGCGCCTGGTGCGTCACACTTCTGGCGGCGTGATCATCGAGACCGATGCAGGTATCTTTCACGGCGACCGGTGCATTGTCACCATTCCGGTTGCCGTGTTGCAGCGCGGTCTTCCGCAGTTTGATCCGCCGCTTAGCGCCCGGAAGCGCCGGGCGATCAACGCATTGCGCATCGAACCGGCGACCAAACTGTTCTATCGGTTCGACGAACCGATGTGGGATGCCGACCTGACGTTCATGGCGCACAAAGGTCTATCGGCGCGCTGGTGGACCGCCGCGCACACAACGCGCAATGCGGCGGTGATTGTCGCCTATGCAACCGCAGCGCGCGCCCGTGCGCTCGATGCTCTCGACGATGATGAAGCGCTGGCTGCAGGTCTGGAAGAGTTGCAAACCCTGCTGGGGCGGCGCGATCTGACGCAGCGGCAGCGCGCGGCGCGGCGAGTCGCGTGGGGCGCCGATCCCTTCGCATATGGCGGATATGCGCACGTTCCACCCGGTGCAGCAGACGCGCGCATCGTGCTGGCGGCGCCGGAGGGTGCTACGCTCTTCTTCGCAGGCGAGGCAACCGCATACGACAGCAACCCGCAAACGGTGCATGGCGCCATCGAAAGTGGGTGGCGCGCTGCGGATGAGGTGGTCAGATGAAAGGACAATCTTGCTCTGCGCATGTGTCCTGCAGGTGCCTCGTGTCCGGCGACGAGTTCGGTTCCCGCAGAGGTGGATGATACGTTGACTGAATTTCCGTTCGCGATGACACGTTCACGGTAATACTCCAATCGAGCGCTCTTTCCATCCACAACGCATCAGGATCGGGTATACTTCAGTAGAAGATCCCGGTGATGCGGTGGATAGAAGCCCGGAGGGTTTCTCTCCGGGCTTTGTTGTCATAGCGACAAGAAGGGTCTTAGAAGAAGAGGTGAGTGATGAACCAGGGACAGGAAGGAAGGGCGTTTCAGAACCCCGATACGCGTGGACGTTCCGTATCAGTTCTGATTGTGTTGAGTTTGATCGTGGTGGTCGCGATTTTTCTCGGAAGCAGTTCGGTCACGACCATCGAGGCGGGAACGCGCGGTGTGCTGAAGACGTTCGGTGAAATCACGGGTGTGCTCGAAGAGGGGTTGCATTTCCGTATGCCGTTTATCACGTCGGTGACGATTGTTGAGGTACGCACCCAGCGCTATGAGTCGAACTCGAGCGCCGCTTCGCGCGACTTGCAGACAGTCACGACGCAGGTGGTGATCAACTATCGCCCCGATGCAGGTCAGGTGGATCGTCTGGTGCGCGAGATCGGCGTCGATTATGAGCGGCGGGTCGTCGATCCGGCGATCCAGGAATCGATCAAGGCGGCGACGGCGCGTTTTACGGCGGAGGAGTTGATCACCCGCCGTCCTGAAGTTTCGGAGTTGATCCAGCGCGGCTTGAGCGAGCGGTTGACGCCGCGCGGTGTGATCGTCGAGAGTGTGTCGATCACCGATTTCAACTTCAGCCCGGAGTTTGCCCGCGCAATCGAGGCGAAGCAGGTTGCCGAGCAGGATGCGTTGCGTGCGGCGCGTGAACTGGAGCGAGCGCGGATCGAGGCGCAGCAGCAGGTTGCGCGCGCCGAAGCCGAAGCAAAGGCGCGCCTGGAAATTGCGCGTGCGGAAGCTGAAGCGTTGCGCTTGCAGCGTGAGGTGATTTCGGCGGAACTACTGCAACTGCGCTTCATCGAGCGCTGGGATGGGGTGATGCCACGGTTTGTCGGCGGCGAAAACAGTCTGATGCCGATGCTCAGTATTCCATCGAGCGAGGTGCTGGGCGCTTCGACGCCGACGCCACCGCGCACACCAGCGGAGGATCAGGCGCCAGCGCCGGCAAATGAACAACCGGCAACGTCGCCGTAGGAGTGGGGGCGCATTCGGAACACGCAGCAGGGACGCGGCTTGCCGCGTCCTTTGCATTTCTTTGTCGGGAGAAAAACGGGGCGGCGTGAGCACATTCGCTGCTATGCCCGGACGCCGGGAATGCCGCCGTTCAGCACAATGCGCAGCGCGGCACGAATATCGGGCGCGACGTGGTCGGCAATGCCATCCGATCGATGCGCGCCCTGTTCGTCGATCAGGATGGTGCGCATGCCAAGTTCACGCGCCGGTGGCAGGTTTTGCGGCGTGTCTTCGATCAGGAGCGTTTCGCCTGCGGCGACTCCGAGCGCATCGAGCGCGCGGGTGTAGGCGGTCAGTTTCGGTTTGGGCTGAAACTCGAAGAAGCGAATATCGAAAATCAGGGGGAAGTGCCGCGCAACGCCGAGGGTGCGCAGCACCCGCGCTGCATGTTCGGCAGGCGAGTTGGTGAAGATTGCACGCTGAAGATCGAGGTGTTCCAGCAGAGCGTCGAGTTCCGGATCACGTTTCAAAAACGTTTCCAGGCGAATGTCGTGAATGACGCGCAGATAGTCTTCGACATCGATATGGTATTCGTGTTGTAACCCGGCGAGAGTCGTACCGTACCGTCTGAACCAGGAATCGCGCAGGATGGGCGCTTCTTCGAGGGTGCAACCGGTGACGCGCTGAACATACGCGTTCATCCGCTCGTCGAGAGCGCGCTGAACGCCTGCGGAACGCGGGTAGAGCGTGCTGTCGAGATCGAATAAAATTGCCGCAAGCGTCATGGCTTAACCCTTCTGTTTCCCTTACTCCTGCTGCGATCTCTGCCGGGAATGACGGGCATGTGTTGCTGGTGATGATCCTTAAGCATTATAGCAGTTCTCACCGGGGTTGAACCTGATGGACAAGGTTGACCGCTCCTGGGAATAGCGCGTTTCACGCGATGACCGAAATGAATTTCGGTCTACGAGCGGCGACCGAAATGAATTTCGGTCTACACTGCGTCTCGCGCGACATGGCAGACGCGAACGATGGTCAACGTATCTGAGAAATGCTGTAAATTCTCGATCTCCATCAGCCCGACTGCAAGGGGCAAATACCAGTTTATATTCTTATCACTCGAATGCCGTCATTGCGTCGTGCATATGCTGCTGGAAGGCGCGTTGCAGGATGGCGGCATCGACGGCGCCGTGACGCAGCAGGATTTCGCCGAGCGGTTCATGGGCGCCGGATGCGCGCAGACGGATCTGTTCGATCAGAGCGCGTTCGAGTTGATCAGGGGTAACGTGCCCCTGGGCGATCAGATACTCTCCCAGTGTGCGCGGCACAGCGCCGTTCACCGCACGGAGGCGGCTTTGCAGGGTCAGTGCGCGCGCCAGCGTTTCCGGCGCTACCCTGCCACGCCGCACCAGCAGGTCGCCCAGGAGCAGTGGGCGTCCAAGGCGGCGGAGACGATCCTGCTCTTCCAGCACAACTTCCAGATCGGTGTCGCTGATGGCACGCAGCGCGCGCAGAATGGCGCCGATCGGCTGCGAAGCGTCCTGGTGGCGAAAGACGCGCGGCTTGTAACGTTCCAGCGCACGGCGGGCTTTCGCTTCGCGCAGTTCTTCCGCTGCGTGTGCGTCTTCTGGATGCAGCACGACATAATGTTCGAGGCGGGCGATCTGCAGGTTCTGGTCATCGGGGTCGATGGCGCACGCACGTTCCAGACAGTCCAGGCGTTGCCACGGTTTATGCACCAGATGCGCTATCGCGATCCATGCGTCAGCGCAGCGATGACCTTCGGCGAGATGATCGCGCAGCCGGATGAGGTCATGCCGATGCCGCTGAACGAATGGGCATGGGCGGGAACAGGCTTGGTTCATTGCGACGTCGTGGTTCCTGCGTGACATTGAATGGTGCAAGTGCATCATGGCATTCTTGACAAACGGGTTGTTGTTGTCTTTTGGTTGTATGCTAAAACCGGATCGTAACCTGTGCAAACGTGCATGTGGCTGATTACGATCCGGTATCGCACGAATGGGGATCGTATCTCAGTGGTCTTGACATCTGTTCGGCGCCGTGCCATGATGGTGCGGTGTCTGAAGTTAGATGCATCGGCGGGCGCCTATGACCGATTTTGTTGAACTATTGCGCGGCGCGCGCGGTTATGCCGGTCAGATTGCGCATATCGAACGTCTCCCTGCGCGCGCTGCGCGCTTTGCGGAACCTTCCGCGCCGCTGCCGCAACCGCTCGCTGCGGCGCTTGCTGCACGCGGAATCACGCGCCTCTATACCCACCAGGCGGCTGCGCTCGATGCAGCGCGCGCCGGTTATCATATCGGCATCGTGACGGCGACGGCATCGGGGAAGACCCTCTGCTATCAGTTGCCGACCATTGAAGCGGCGATCACCGATCACACTGCCTGCGCGCTGTTTCTTTTTCCAACCAAGGCGCTCGCCGCCGACCAGTTGCGTGCGTTGAACAGTCTCCTTGCAGCGCTCAAAGCGGCAGGCGGTCCAGCGCTTACGGCAGCGACCCTGGACGGCGATACGCCTCGACCGGCACGCGACCGTCTGCGCGCCGGGGCGCATGTCATTCTGTCGAACCCCGATCTACTCCACCGCACGCTGCTGCCCGACCATGCGCGCTGGCAGGGGATCCTGGCGCGGTTGCGCTACGTCGTGCTGGATGAGGCGCACGTCTATCGCGGCGTGTTCGGCACCCACGTCGCACTGATCATGCGGCGGCTGCGACGGTTGTGCGCCCATTACGGCAGCGCGCCGCAGTTTATCTGCTGCTCGGCGACCAGCGCCAACCCACAGCAGCACCTGGCAGCGCTGATCGGCGATGAGGTGCAGGTGATCGACGACGATGGCGCGCCACAGGGAGCGCGCACCTTCCTGTTCTGGAACCCGCCGCTGACCGACCGGCAACGCAGTATGTCCTGGCTGTCGGAACAGGGACAACGACGCAGCACCAATGTCGAGACTGCCAGCGTACTGGCGCTGCTGGTTCGTGCTGGCGTCAAGACGCTGGCATTCACGCGCACCCGGCGCAGCGCGGAACTGGTGCTGCGCTATGCGCGCGAGGCGCTGGAAAACAACGCGCCGCCGGATAACGGGCGTGACCGTTCGATACGAGGTGACATAACCGAAACACGACAACCGGATACCGGACAGATCGCCGCCTACCGCGCGGGATACACGGTCGAGGAGCGTCGGCGTCTGGAGCAGGCGTTTGCCAGCGGCGATCTGCGTGGTCTGGTATCGACCAACGCCCTTGAACTGGGGGTCGATATTGGCGGCGTGGATGCTGTCGTCATGGGCGGTTTTCCGGGAACGATTGCCAGCGCCTGGCAGCAGGCAGGGCGCGCCGGACGCTCGCAGGGGCAGAGTCTGGCGGCGCTCGTGGCGCAGGACGACCCGCTCGACCAGTTTTACATGCGGCATCCGGCAGAGTTCTTCAGCCGTCCTCACGAATATGCCCGCGTCGCGCTGGACAATCCGTACATTCTGCGTGACCAGGTGCGCTGCGCCGCTGCCGAACTCCCGCTGCATGACGCCGATGATCTCTGGTTTGGCGCAACCTTCGCAAAATTGCGTGACTGGTTGCTCCGGCGCGGTGAATTAGCCGCGCTGCCCGACGGTCGATTCGCGTATGCTGGCGATCCCCGACCGGCCGCCGGGGTCAACATCCGCAGCGCCGATGGCGACCCGATCGACCTGATCGACATTGATACTGATCGTCGGATCGAGCAGATCGCCGCCACCCGCGCGCCGTTCGAGGTCTTTCCCGGCGCCGTCTACATGCACCAGGGCGATACCTACGTTGTCGTCGAGTTGACCCCGCGGCGGGCGCTGGCGCGACGGGCGCGGGTTGAGTATTATACCCAGACCCTGGACGAAACCGACATCACCATCGAGCAGGTGCGCCAGCAGTGCAACATCGGACCGGCGACCCTCTTTCTCGGCGTTGTCGAGGTGACGCGCCGCGTGGTTGGCTACCGGCGCAAGCAGCACTACACCGATGAGGTGCTCGGTGAGCATGACCTGACGATGCCGCCGCAAACATTTCGCACTATTGCGGTATGGTGGACAGTCCCCGATCCAATCTGTCGGCAGGTCGAGCAGGCGTGCGATGGAGTGATCGATGCGCTACATGCGATGGAGCACGCGGCAATCGGGTTGTTGCCGCTCTTCGCTCAATGCGACCGCGCCGACATTGGCGGGCTATCGACCGATGTTCACCCGGATACCGGCGCAGCGACGATCTTTGTGTATGACGGCGTACCGGGCGGTGTGGGGATCGCAGAAGTGGGATACGAACAGGCAGCGCAGTGGTGGGAGCAGACCTGGCGGTTGCTGATCGACTGTCCGTGCAGCGAGGGATGCCCGGCGTGCATTCAGTCGCCGAAGTGCGGCAACGGCAATCAACACCTGTCGAAGATTGGGGCAGCGACCCTTGCGGCGCTGCTGACGGGACATACGCCGCCGGCAAGGAGCGCGTTCGGTGGACATGGGAAGGGATCGGCGCTGATCGAAGAACTGAAACAGCAACTGGCGCGCGCGAAAACCGAACCTCCGGGTGTGCGTCGCACGGCCATGCTGGTTGCGTTGCGCTATCGGATTGCCACCGGGCGCACAGCCATCAGCGATGACGCTGGCAGATCGGCGCTGGCTGCCATCGAAGCCGAAGCGAATGCGCTGATAGCTAATAGCCGATAGGTGATAGGCGATAGCCGATAGCTGATAGCCGATAGCTGATAGCTAATAGCCGATAGCCGATAGCTGATAGCCGATAGCCGATAGCCGATAGGTGATAGGCGATAGGGTCATCATTGGGGTTCGCGTTACGTGGTGGTCAGCATGAGCACATCTATCGGCGTAAACGACCCAGATCGGGTCGCAAAGGCTGCCTCAGTGGTCTCATGAGCTGCCGGGCAGGCCTATAACAGTTCTCGCAAAGGTTGAACCTGATGCTGGGTGCGCGGGCGTCCGCGCCCGCACGCGGCGAAGGCGGAATGACCGCACCACGTGCGACCTGGATGCGCGGGCGTCCCCGCCCGCATGCGGCGAAAGTGGAATGAGCGCACCACGTGCGACCTGGGTGCGCGGGCGTCCCCGCCCGCGTGCGGCGAAGGCGGAATGAGCGCACCACGTGCGACCTGGGAGCGCGGGCGTCCCCGCCCGCGTGCGGCGAAGGCGGAATGAGCGCACCACGTGCGACCTGGGAGCGTGGGCGTCCCCGCCCGCATGCGGCGAAGGCGGAATGAGCGCACCACGCGCGACCTGGGTGCGCGGGCGTCCCCGCCCGCATGCGGCGAAGGCGGAATGAGCGCACCACGCGCGACCTGGGAGCGTGGGCGTCCCCGCCCGCATGCGGCGAAGGCGGAATGAGCGCACCACGCGCGACCTGGGAGCGCGGGCGTCCCCGCCCGCACGCAGCGAAGGCAGAATGAGCGCACCACGCACGTCCTGGGTGCGCGGGCGTCCCCGCCCGCGTGCGGCGAAGGCGGAATGACCGAACCACGCGCGTCCTGGGAGCGCGGGCGTCCCCGCCCGTGTGCAGCGAAGGCGGAATGAGCGCACCACGCACGTCCTGGGAGCGCGGGCGTCCCCGCCCATGTGCAGCGAAGGCGGAATGACCGCACCACGTGCGACCTGGGAGCGCGGGCGTCCTCGCCCGCATGCGGAGAAAGCGGAATGACCGCACCACGTGCGACCTGGGAGTGCGGGCGTCCCCGCTTGCATGCGGAGAAAGCGGAATGACCGCACCACGTGCGACCTGGGTGCACGGGCGTCCTCGTCCGCGTGCGGCGAAAGCGGAATGAGCGCACCACGTGCGACCTGGGAGCGCGGGCGTCCCCGCCCGCATGCGGCGAAGGCGGAATGAGCGCACCACGCGCGACCTGGGAGCGCGGGCGTCCCCGCCCGCGTGCGGCGAAGGCGGAATGAGCGCACCACGCGCGACCTGGGAGTGCGGGCGTCCCCGCCCGCGTGCGGCGAAGGCGGAATGAGCGCACCACGTGCAACCTGGGAGCGCGGGCGTCCGCGCCCGCACATTGAGCATTTCATCCGGTATGCGCCGCGTGCCGTGGGGCTAATGGAGATTGAGAAATAAATCCGCTATACCGCGCTAGCCGTGGGGCTGAAGCCCTCGGCTAGCCAGGGCGAAGCCCGCCTGCGCGGGCTATGGCGGAATAATTACTCAAAGACCATAAGCCCTCGGCTATGCAAGGCGAAGCCCGCCTGCGCGGGCTATGCTGGATTATTGACTTCACTGCAAAAACGCACCGCTGAGACGCCGAGGGCACAGAGAACCTTGAAAACGAACCATGATGGAAGCA
>Ga0197142_1002913_pt1 | contig 14676 bp, 8 predicted proteins | sample GBS60_MetaG_FD_148614 | JGI IMG/M metagenome (GOLD analysis project Ga0197142, IMG submission 148614) | Sediment microbial communities from Great Boiling Springs, Gerlach, Nevada, United States - GBS 60_MetaG | ecosystem: Environmental > Aquatic > Thermal springs > Hot (42-90C) > Sediment... | reverse complement strand
AGCCCGCAATCGGGCCAAGCCACCCGCGCCAGAGCAAGCCCACGGCAACCACCGACACGATGCCCATGGTCGCAACTAGGATCCGGCCAGCGAATACGAATGGAAACTGCTCTGGCGCGACATCCCAGGGACCAATGCCGTGAACCGCCGCGTCGGTGCGCAAGTCCACTTGCAGCCACGACTGCAGCACCGCCACGAGAACCGCCTCTGCGTAAATGAGAAAGGAAGGGTACTGAAAAAAATCTGGATCCAACGTTCGCTCGCGCACCAAACGCAGCGCACCGTGAAGAATGTAATGTTCGTCTGCGTGGTACACGTACGGCGCGCCCCACGAGAGAGCGCGCACGCGGAACAACGCGGCGAGCGACAGCAACGCTCCGCAGAACAGCCACAAGCTGCGATCGGTTGCCGCGCGCGGTTCCGCCGGGTTCATCGCGAACCGCGAGCTTATTCCAGCAAATCCTCGAGTGCCACAGCCGGCGCCTTGACCGCGGCCGCGACGCCCGGGTGCACCACATGTCCGTCGTACACGTTGACCCCCCGGCGCAGCGGGGCATTTTCCAGCAATGCGCGCCGGAAGCCTTTGTCAGCAATCTCCAGTGCGTAGGCAAACGTGGCATTGGTCAAGGCGTACGTGGAGGTACGCGGCACGATAGAAGGCATGTTCGTCACGCAGTAATGGACGACGTTTTCCGCCACGAAGGTGGGGGATTCCAACGTGGTCGGCCGCGAAGTTTCCACGCAGCCACCTTGGTCGATGGAGATATCCACGATGGCCGATCCTGGCCGCATCCGCCGCACCATGCTGCGCGTGACCAACCGTGGAGCCCGGGCCCCTGGCACCAACACCGCGCCAATCAGCAAGTCTGCGCTGCGAACTTCTTCTTCGATATTGGCGCGGTTGGACATCACTGTCGTGATGTGGCCGCCCAAAATGTCGTGCAAATAGCGGAGCTTGGTCGGATTCGCATCGATCACGCTCACATGCGCCCCCAGACCAAACGCAATTTGCGCAGCGTTGCTTCCCGCCGTACCTGCACCAAGCACGACGACCTTGCCCGGACGCACACCGGAAGCGCCGCTCAACAAGATGCCGATGCCCCCTGTTTGCTTCTGCAAGCACCAGGCCCCCACCTGAATCGACAGCCGGCCGGCCACCTCGCTCATGGGGGCAAGCAACGGGAGCGAGCCGTCGTCCAGCTCTACGGTTTCATACCCCATGGCGCGCACCCCCCGGCGGCACAGTTCTCGAACCAACTCCGGATTTGCGGCCAAGTGCAGGTAGGTGAACAGCACGAGCCCAGGACGCAAGTAACGATATTCAGCAGGCAGCGGCTCCTTCACTTTCAGGATCATTTCCGCGCGACTCCACACCTCGCGCGCGCTGCGCACTACACGCGCCCCGGCTTGTTCGTACTCCCGATCGGACATACCACTGCCAGCGCCGGCCCCACGCTCCACCCACACCTCGTGCCCATGGCTTACCAGCACGCCTGCGCCGGCAGGGGTCAGCGCCACGCGATTTTCTTCCGGCTTGATCTCTTTCACCACGCCCACAATCATGGGCGGCAGTAAATCGCAAATTCGCTTGGCGGGCTAGCCACGACTGGCCCATCGCGAGCAATTTCGCGGCAGGCCAACCTGTGTGCTTTACTCCCTGGCTGCGTTTCATTATGGCCGAGCCCGATGGCGCAACTCATCGACGGAAAAGCCGTAGCCCGCGAAATCCGCGAGCAAGTACGGAACGAGGCCGCCGAGTTCCATGCCCGGCACGGACGTGCGCCAGGTTTGGCCACCGTACTCGTGGGCAGCGATCCAGCCTCGTCAACGTACGTGCGAAGCAAGCGCCGTGCTTGTGCGGAGGTTGGTATCGCTTCCTTCCCCTTCGAACTTCCCGAAGAGACGACGATGCACGAGTTGCTTGCGCTTGTCGAGGAACTGAATCGCCGGGAGGATGTCCACGGGATTCTCGTGCAACTGCCACTACCAAGCCACCTGTCTGCGCAAGCCGTGATTGCAGCGCTCGACCCACGAAAAGACGTGGATGGGTTACACCCCGTGAACCAAGGAAAGCTTCTCCAAGGTGTTCCGGGATTGCGGCCATGCACGCCATTAGGGGTCATGGAGCTGCTTGCACGAACCGGCGTGCCGCTGGCGGGAGCTTCCGCCGTGGTGGTCGGGCGGAGCACCCTGGTGGGCAAGCCCACGGCACTCTTGCTGTTGGATTGCCACGCCACAGTCACTCTCTGCCACTCACGCACGCGCGACCTCGCCAGCGTCGTGCGCAGCGCCGAAGTGCTCGTCGTTGCAGCCGGGCGACCAGGTCTCGTGCGCGGGGACTGGGTCCGAACAGGCGCAGTGGTTATCGATGTGGGGATCAACCGTTTGCCCAGCGGTGAGTTGGTTGGAGACGTGGATTTCCACACAGCGTCGGGCCGCGCCGCGTGGATCACGCCTGTGCCCGGAGGAGTCGGCCCAATGACCGTCGCGATGCTTTTGCGCAACACCGTGCAGGCCGCGCGCTGGATCGTGGAAGGACAAGCCTGAGCTGGGCTCGTAGCGTTTGCCCACCATAAGCTTGGACGAAACAAATGGCCGAACTTGCTCGCTCTCCATTGTACGAACTCCACCGTGCCGCCGGCGCTCGGTTCGTGGAATTTGCCGGCTGGGAGATGCCTCTCCAGTACACGAAAATCAGCCAGGAGCACCTGGCAGTGCGGCGTGCAGCCGGGCTGTTCGACGTCAGCCACATGGGCGAAATCGAATTGTGCGGACCGAGTGCGTTCGCGACTGTGCAGGCGCTCACGACCAACGACGCACAGCGCCTCCGGAACTTGGAGGCACAGTACTCGCTTCTCTGCCTGCCCACCGGTGGCGTGGTGGATGATCTCCTCGTGTACCGCTTGGAAGACGAACGGTTCCTTTTGTGCGTCAACGCGGCCAACACGGTCAAGGATCTCGACTGGACACGACGGCATGCGTACTCGGACACCGTGGTTCGCGACGCGAGCCGTGATTACGCCTTGCTGGCGCTGCAAGGGCCAAAAGCAACGGACATTTTTGCATCCCTCGTTGGCGAAGACGTCCGTAGCGTGCCGCGATACGGTTGCTGTACCGTTTCGATCGGCGGAACCCGCGCCTTGTGTTCTCGTAGCGGGTACACCGGAGAAGACGGCTGGGAACTCTTTTGCCCTTGGAACGACGCGCCTGCTGTGTGGAACACCCTTCTCGCTGCGGGGGCGCCAGCAGGACTGGTCCCGACTGGTCTCGGAGCGCGCGATACACTGCGGATCGAGGCTGGTCTTCCGCTTTACGGTCACGAACTCGACGAACATACCACCCCGGTGGAAGCAGGACTCGGCTGGGCTGTGCGATGCGCAAAGGGCGCATTCCTGGGTTCCGAGGTGTTGTGCAAGCAAAAGCAGCGCGGGGTGGAACGGAAGCTCGTAGGACTGGTATTGACCGAGCCAGGTATTCCGCGGCAGGGATATGACATCATGAAGAATGGCAAACACGTTGGAGTCGTAACCAGTGGTTGCAAATCTCCAGTGCTTGGCACAGGAATCGCCCTTGGCTATGTCGCCAGCGCCGAAGCCTGGGTGGGCAACACGGTGCAAGTCCAAATTCGCCAGCACTTGATTTCGGCAAACATCGTGGCACGACCGTTGGTGCGACCGGATGTCTGAAGGAGGTTTGACGATGGAGTTCCCCGAAGACCTGCGATACTCGAAAGAGCACGAGTGGGTGCTCGTCGAAGGGAACGTGGCAACCGTAGGCATTACCGACTACGCGCAGGAACAGCTCGGCGAAATTGTCCACGTAGAATTACCGGAAGTCGGAGAAAAGGTGAGCAAGGAAGACGCCTTTGGCGTGGTGGAGTCGGTGAAAACCGTCTCCGACGTGTACGCCCCAGTCAGTGGTAGCGTGATCGAGGTGAACGACGACCTCCCGGACAATCCAGAGCTCATCAACGAGGATCCGTACGGTGACGGCTGGATGCTGAAGATCGAGATGAGCGACCCGGACGAGCTGGAAGAACTCATGACCGCCGAAGAATACGAGCGCTACGTCGCTGAGCTGAAAGAGTGACGCAACGCCGCTGTTCCGACCCTGGCACCGTCGCCCCAGCCCTCTTCGGTTCCCCAGGGCTACGCGCGGCTGAGGAACTCTGAAACTGTGCGGTTTTTTCCTCATACAGAGGTCGACATTCGCGCCATGCTCGACGCAATCGGCGTGGCCTCTGTCGACGAGCTTTTCCGCGACATTCCGGCCGAGCTGCGCGCCCGCGCAGGTCTCGACTTGCCTCCGGGGCTACCCGAACACGCCGTGCGCTCCCGGCTGGAACGCCTTGCCAGTCGCAACGTTACGTCACTGGAGCGGTGCTTTGTCGGTGCCGGCGCTTACCCGCATTTCGTGCCAGCAGTGGTGGACCACATCCTCCAGCGGGCAGAGTTTTACTCGGCGTACACACCCTACCAGCCCGAAGTTAGTCAGGGCACCCTACAGGCAACCTACGAATTCCAAACCATGGTGGCGCTGCTGTTCGCCACCGACATTGCCAATGCGAGCATGTACGATGGCGCTTCGGCCGCCGCAGAAGCCGTGTTGATGGCGTTGCGCCTACGCTCGTCGCGCCAGCGGGTCGTCCTTTCCCGCGCACTTCATCCGCAATATCGAGACGTCATTCGCACCTACCTCGAGGGCAGCGGCCACGAAATCGTCGAAGTTCCGTACGACAACAGTGGGCGAACCGACCTCGCCGCTTTGGCAGCCGCGCTGGATGATCGTGTCGCCGCCGCGGTGGTCGGCTACCCGAACTTCTTCGGCATTGTCGAGGACTTGGCCGCGCTGGTTCCTCCCATTCACCATTGCGGGGCTCTGGCCATCACCGCAACCGCGGAAGTGCTGGCACTGGGCATTCTCCGTCCTCCAGGCGAGTTCGATGTGGACATTGCCGTGGGCGAGGGACAAAGCCTGGGAATGCCGCTCTCGTACGGTGGCCCCGGAGTCGGACTCTTCGGTACACGCCTCGCCTTCGTGCGCAGCATGCCGGGCCGCTTAGTCGGAGAATCGGTCGACCGCGACGGTCGTCGCGGTTTTGTGCTCACTTTGGCTACACGCGAACAGCACATCCGCCGCGAGCGGGCCACGTCGAACATTTGCACGAACCACGGGCTCATGGCGCTGGCCTTCGCGGTGCACCTCTCGTTGCTCGGCAAGCATGGCTTGAGAAATCTCGCCGCGCACAACTTGGCGCGCGCCCATGCGGTGGCGACCACGCTTCAGGAACGGGGGTGGAAGCTGCCGTTCGGGGCGCCGTTTTTCAACGAATTTGTCGCCTCGCATCCCGATGCTCCAGCCCGCTACGAGCGCGCACTGAACCGGGGGCTCCTTGCGGGTGTACCGTTAAGCCGTTGGTATCCGGAACTAGGATCGAGTTTGCTTCTGTGTGTGACGGAAACAGCCAGCGAAGCTGCGGTGGGCGAACTCGTCGATACACTCGCACCGAAGGACGCGTGAACCGCCATGGAGCGCCAAAAACAAGAAGGGCTTTTGTTAGACGAGCCGTTGATTTTCGAGCGCAGTTGCCCAGGACGCTCCGGGGCCGACATACCGGCACCGGCGGAACGTCCGGAGGACTTCTTGCCACCCGAGTTGGTTCGCCCACCCATGGATGGATTGCCGGAGGTCAGCGAGCCCGAGGTCGTGCGGCACTACTTGCGGCTTTCCCAGTGGAATTACGGTGCCGCAACGACCTTTTACCCGCTCGGGTCGTGCACCATGAAATACAACCCAGTGGCAAACGAGCTCGTTGCGCGCCTGCCTGGCTTTGCCCACCTGCACCCGCTCACCCCCGACGCCCTTGCGCAAGGGGCGCTAGAGCTGGCCGCCGAGCTCGAGCGCTGGCTTTGCGAAATCACCGGCATGGTAGCCGTGACGTTGCAGCCGGCAGCCGGTGCTCACGGGGAACTGACCGGAATGAAAATGATCCGGGCGTTTCACCGCGACCGCGGCAATCCGCGGCAAAAGGTGCTCATTCCGGCTAGCGCCCACGGAACAAATCCAGCCAGCGCAGCTTTGTGCGGATACGCAACGGTGACCCTCGAGGGGAACCAAATTGGATTGATCGAACCCGATGCCGTGCGCAAAGCAATGAACGGTGAAGTTGCCGCGCTGATGATCACGAACCCGAACACCCTCGGCTTGTTCGAGCGCGAAATCCTCCAGATCTCGGAAATCGTGCACGCACAGGGTGGTCTCGTTTACCTCGACGGCGCGAACCTGAACGCCTTGCTCGGTGTGGCCAAGCCAGGCCACATGGGCGCGGACGTCATGCAAATCAACCTCCACAAAACCTTTTCGACTCCTCACGGCGGTGGAGGACCTGGCGCTGGGCCCGTAGCGGTCGGTGCCGCGTTGGAGCCGTATTTGCCCGTGCCCCGCTTGGTGCGCACCGGCGAGGGGCTGCGTTGGAGCGAGGACTTCCCACGCACCATCGGCCGGATGCGCACGTTTTACGGCAACTTCGGCATGCACGTTCGTGCGCTAGCCTACATGCTCGCGCTTGGAGGCGATGGGCTTGCGCAAGCAAGCCGCCTCGCAGTGCTTGCAGCAAACTACGTGCGGGTGCGCTTGAGCGGCACATACCACTTGGCGTTCCCAGGAACTTGCATGCACGAGTGCGTGTTCAGCGACAAGGGATTCGATGCTTATGGCGTCAAAACGCTGGATATCGCCAAGCGACTTTTGGACCTCGGATTTTACGCCCCTACCATTTACTTCCCCTTGGTCGTCCCCGGCGCACTGATGATCGAGCCAACCGAAACGGAGAGCAAGGACACCCTCGACGCGTTTATCGACGCCATGTTGCAAATCGCTCGCGAGGCGCGCGAGACACCCGAGCGCCTCAAACAAGCGCCCGTCCATACTCCCGTCGGCCGGCTCGACGAAGCACGTGCGGCGCGACGGCCGATCCTTCGCTGGCAACCACAGTCGGAGGCCCCTGGTAAGTCTGCGTAAGCGGCAACGCTGGCTGTACACGGTTCCGCGTGCCTCGGTTGACGCTGCTCGAGCGGCACGCAGAAGCGCCGAGCGCAGCAGCCATGTTGCGAATGCGAACGGCCGGATGCCGCCTAGCGGCGGCGATCCGCGAGCGCGTCCAGTCCGACACCAGCAATGCCGCGGTATCCGACTGCAACGCGCCCGGTTCGGGGGTCAGGAACGGTGACGACGTCCAAATCGATCAACAGGAGAAAGTGGATGTTCCCATCGCTCGCCTCGGCACCGGGTGGCGGGTTGGCATCGAAAAAGGTCTCTGGCGTCGTGACAGCGAGGAGGACACGATCCGCGCCAAAGGTGCTGGTACTCTGTCGTTCGACCACGCGCGCACGCACCAACCGCCCCTGGCGATCCATGACCGCTTCGACCACGGCGTACTCGCGACCTGGGCTCGCCACACCGGCCCGCGCCGTTTGCCGCAAGCGAATGTCGAGATGCTGAAAGACGCGCGCAGCCACCCGGCGTACGAACGGGGCGAATCGTTCCGCCTTGGTATTCAGCAGGGTAATGTTGCCCTCGCGAATCCCGGGGAGGAAGTCTGCCGTGCCCGGATGCACGGAAAACGCGGGGCCGCCGCTGTCCAATAACAGGCGCCGCGTGGGACGAGCCTCTGTCTCCGCTTCCGCGGCGCCTGCTGGAGTCGGGCGGGTGGCTGCGGATACCGCAACGTCTGCCAAGCTCGGCAGCAATTGGTCGAGTTTTGGTAACGCGGCGACTTGTTCGCCTGCGGCGCTTGGCGAAATTTCGGCTTTTTCGCGCTGCCGCTGCCTCCCGGCAGTCTGGCTCGGATCGACCACATTGGAACGCTTTGCCGGAGCCCCTTCGGCCTTCGCGGCTCGTTTCTCCTGATACCGCTCCGCCCGCTGCACCATTTCTTCGCGCACCCGATTATCGCGGTCGCTCAGCAAGCGCGTTTGCTCCGGTGGTTGTTCCTCGCCCGCATCCGGAGGCGCCACGATTTGGCGTTCCGGCAGCGCCAGGTTCGGCTCCTGCGGTAGGGTTTGTTCCGGTTGTGCGGGCGGTGGCGAAACGGCAGGAAGGCGCGCTCGGGCAGGAGGCGGCGGAGGGGCGAGGTCCACCTCGATCGGTCGGAGCGACGCCGGCAGAGCGGGCGTCAGGCCCGGCGCGCGCAGAATGCTCAGCGCCATCCAATGAAGGAGCAACGAGGCCAACAGGCCCCATGCAAGGCGTCGCTCTGGCCACGGTGTCTCCATTGAACGACCGATGCTAGCGCCACACGCTCCAGAGCGAAACCACGCGGTCGTGACTCAGCCAGCAGGAATCTCCGCAATTTGCAACGCCAGCATCGTCACTGTGCTGACTACGGTCCAGAGACATGCACTGGGTCCTTTCGGACCGACGATAAGCACCATCCCGCGAGGCACCGCGCTGCGGAGGGAACTACGCGGGGAGATGCCCACCCCAGTGTGGTGCGCTTCACGACCCCAGCTCGACGTCGGTGTGTTCGCCAGCGGTGGATATCCTTACCCACTGCCGGCCCTGGCGCCTCTGGACGACGATCCGTGCGGGCCACGCTGGTATTTCCCACGCCTGTTGTCCTGGCTCTGTGGGAATTCGGGCAAACTCTGTATCCCCGTCGCCCCGCAACTCTCCGCTGCTCAAGTCGAGTTTCACCGTTTCCAGTCGGGCACGATGGCTCACTAGAACCGTCCGTTTTGGAACCGACCACTCGACACGCAGCGGTCCGAGGATACGCTCGCCGTGAGGGGGCGGCGGACTCATGCGCACTTGCTCCGCATCCGCACGGTCGCGGCGCAACCCGGAGGTGCCCGACAAATCGGGATACGTTGGCAGCACCGCGCGCGCCAAACGATGCCGAATGCGAAGGCGCTGCGCCTCGGTCCGGGCAGCTTCGGCGTTTTGGGTGTCGCGTTCACCGATCGATGCGCGCGCAACACGCTCGAGCGAGACGACGAGTCGCTGAACCGCGAACGTCCTTTCTGCCGCATCTCTCGCGCTCTCGAGGAGCCTCCGGTAGTACCGTACAGCGTCGTCCGGCTTGCAGACGCGTTCAATTGCAGCCCCCACTACAAACGGAGAAACGTCGTGGAGGAGAGGACGAAATGGTTCAGCGTCGATTACCCGCTCTCGTAAAGCTGCGCCAAGTTTTTCTTTCTCGGATGTCAGACGGGCTATCCGATCCGAGCGCGCGAGCTCCGCGAGCAACGCTCTTACAAGCATGCGCAACGTTGACGGTTCGCGAACCTTGCTTTCGAGCACTTTGTCCTCACCGTCAAGCAGCAACCCGTCGGCAAAGCCCTCCTGCTCCAAAAGGAGCTTGCTTAACGGAACCCACTTCTGTACGTGTTGCTCCCTCACAGCGCTGCGCACCACCAGTGCCGCCACACGCGAGAGAAGCCGAGGGTTATCAGAGGCCAGCAGCTTCTTGAACAGTTCTCGAGACGCCTCGTAGCTAGGACTGCGTGAGAGAATGTCTGCGGCGAGCCCATATTCACCTATATTCCTCGCTGCCTCGAAGACGATCCGCAGAAGTTCCGGATTTGCCCAAACACGTGGCGGCAAGCGGCGGCCTCTCGCCCGCCACTCGTGAATGATTTCTGGGTACTTCTCCAACTTCGACAACCAACGGAGATTCTCCGGGAAGGGAGCGGTTACCGCTTGCGCGCGGTAGTACTGCTCGTGTTCCGTGTGGTCGGCTTGTTCCCACAGGCGAACTGCCTGTTCATAATCTTCCGCGCGAAAAGCGATCTCCGCTAGGCTGGCGAGGTCGATTTCCCGCACGTACGGTCGCAGCATAACGAACGTGCGACATAGCTCGGCCCATGGTAAGGCGTTGTACGCCTTCATCGCTTTCAGCCGCTCGAAAGACACGCGCAACACCTCCACCCAAACAGGGTCTTCACTGGCGCGCTCCGCCCGCTGATCGCGGCCAATCGAGACCAAGAACTCCAGGAACTGATCGTGAAATTTGCCGCTTGCCATGAACTGTGCCGCGTGCGTACGTTCGTCATTCGCCAAACGAGGCACCTTTTGAGCCACCGAACAGAGGCGCTTCCACTCTCGGCCATTCCAGAAACAACGATACGCGTCCTCGCGCATGTCGAGGCGCAGGTACCGCTCGCCGGCATCGGCGTACTTTCCTTCGAGCTCGGCAGCTCTCGCCAAGCATTGCTCTGCCCGCCGCTGATCCACTGCGTTACGGTACGCAATCGCTGCTTGGCGCAGCAAGTACGGATCGCGCTTCGCTTCGCCCTCGCGCTCGTAGTCAACCGCTTGCTCGCTTGGAGGAAGCTGGTGGCCCGTCCACCACTCCGGGTTCGCCGGGATCGGCTGGCCCAGCAGCTCCGTCCATTCCCGGCGCTGCTCCTCGCTTCTGCCCAAGCGTTGCACCAACCCATCGACCGCTTCCGTATCCGTAGCCCAGCGCCAAAAGCTGTCGATGGCCTCTCGAGTATCCGCGATGAACAACTGCGTTTTGGCACGACTCGCGGCCACGTACAGGCGATTGAAGAAATATTCCACAGGTAGCCGCGCCTCGGCTTCAAGATCTCCGTCGAGCGCTCCGTAAAAGTCTTTTGGCGCTGTGTCACCGAAGCGATACAGAACCACAGCAGGGAATTCCAAGCCTTTGGCACGCGCCGGACTCAGCACATTCCGATACACTTCCTCGATTTTCTCTGTCACGGCGTCGCGGAGCCAGGGATCGTTGTCCACTAGCTCGGTTTCCTCTCCCGCCTCGCAGTTGACGATTTTGACCAGGTCGGGCCTCTGCCGAAGCTTGTCCAGCGTGTTGCCGTCGAGCTCCACTAGTTGCACTTGAACCGGGTTTGTGACCCACCATGGTTTTTGTGGTTTCAGTTCCCGTAAGTCGAGCGCAACTGCCCGCCCAAGTTGCAGGAGATTGCAGAATTTCACGATGCCCGGGTTCGAGCGGTAGTTGAAGCTGAGTTCCCGGAACGAGATGCGCGGCTTCTCGCTCCACCTTCGCGAATCTAGCACTGCAGCAAATTTCTCGTGGTAGTCGGCTTGCACCGCATCCCATCGGAAACCCGTCGGGTTGATCGTCTGTAGCGGGTCTCCCGCAAATACGATCGGTACGCGGTGGAATTCCTCTGGGGTCAAACTCCGCCGTCCGAACAAAGAAAGCTGGAAGATGACCTCCAAATCCAGGGCCGTGAAATCTTGGGCCTCATCACAAAAAAGTGCGCCACACTCCTGCTTGCTCGGTAAATCGAGTTCCAGCACGCGCGCAACCAAGTCTTGGTCGTCCCAGTAGCCCTCGTCTCCCAGTTTCGCGTACCAGCCCTGCCAAACTTCCTTCCAAACCCGCTCGTAGGTCTCCACCGACAACGAACGCTGGCGCCTCGGCAACACGGCGAATTCATGCGGCTCGAGGTAGCTCTGATAACCTCCGAGACCTTTGATGTATGACCGAACCGTGTGCCACGCCAAATCCGGACTCAGTGAACCATGTTTCCGCCGCTGAACGCGGACTTCCCACAGGCGCCGAAATTTCGCGAAGTCCACGAACCTCGCCCGCGGAAACCGCCCTCGCTCTTCGGGCGGCAGCAGCGAGTACAAGAAATCGTGAAACACATTTACTGCCCCCTGGACCATCTCGTCCACCTGCTGCGCCGGCAAGGGGGCACGCAAAAGACGATCGTGATGGATACCCAGGACGCGGCGAACCACGTTGCGCGCACGCGCGGCAAGATCAGCGCTCGCGGTCAGGTACAGAATGCGGTGCTTCAGGTTGCTCCGGACAGCGTAGTCGATGTAATCCGCCAGCAAGTAATGTAATAGGGTTGATTTTCCACTGCCTGCTCGACCGTTGATAAAAAGAGGGAAGTGAGCCGAAGATTCCGGGGATCCCGTGCGAATTCCGTTGAGCAAAGCCGCTTCTTCCGGCGAAAGAGCGAGATTAGCGTCTTCGTCCTTCTCGATCTGGAGCCACAGCTCGTCATCGACCAGCATCAAAGCCGGGTAGCCACGCACGGCGAGTCTGCGGATGTCCTTCAGACCTGCCCCGGCTTTCCGTACAACGCTCTGGTAAGTGGAAACAACCTGGTTCCGGTCGTCTTCTCGCCGCAACGGTTCGATCAAGAGAATTTCTTGCGTGTTCTCTGGCCACAGGTAGGCAACACCCAGTTGCGCACGATTCGACCAGTGAACCTTCGCGTCCTCGACGCCTTGGCTCCGCTTCAGTCCGTCGCGATCAACAAACAGCTGCACCAAGAGTTGGTGGTACAGGGCAGCCTTCTCTAAGTACCGAGGGGAACGGAGTTTTTGGACCCACGCGTCAGTCTCCAGCAACATCTCGTCGCCCGTTCCGCCGTGCCACCCAATGGTCGGATACAGCCAACGCTTCTCCTCTTCGTTCAGGCTCCGCCGTGCGGCGGGTGGCTCGGTACACCGCCGCTGCTGATAAATGCTCTCTGCCGAATCCCCTCCGAGATGAACGAGTAGCTCTCGTTCCGCCTCGGAGGGCTTCTCCTTGGAGACGCGGAGAAACTTTTCGTATTGCCGTTCTCCGCGACCAAAGACACGGCAAAACACCAGCAGAACGTCGTCACCGAACTGCTTGCTCCAAGCCACCAAACGAAAGTTGCCCACTTGCCGTTTGAGAAACGGGCTTCCACCCATTCGGCCGAAGCCAACGTAGTTTCCTCCTTCCTCCACGCGCTGCTGGATCCGCCGGATGTAGTCCAACACACCGTGTTGTTTTGCATCCTCGGTGCACGCTTGCGTGACGTGGACGAAAAAGGCCATGTTCACCTCCTGAACGGCACGCGGTGCCCTGCATTGGATCGGCTGCAGGCCCCGAGCACTATTGGCCGAAGTCCCCGGCTTGCCGAAGTTTCTCTGAGTTTCCGCCCCCTGACCCGCACGCTGTTCGCTCCGTGCTTGCCCCGCTTGCCCCAGACGGTTGGCGAAGTCAAGCCTGAGCACGTGGAGCAATGCCCGTGAATCGGCTGCTCAAGATGAGAATCAGTTTTTCAGCGCGATTCCCGCGGAACCAAATCGCAGCTTGCCGAGGAATTACTTTGTTCGCTTGGTTCTTCGGCCAATCAGGCCCATCTCCGCTAGATACCGCGACGGCACGCAGGATTCGCGTAGAATGCTGTCGTTGACCACAAAGTACAGATATCGCCGGGCACGGGTGACAGCGACGTAAAACAACCGCCGCTCTTGTTCTTGCTCCTCCTCGGTCTGGGCAAACCGGCTCGGCCAGATGCCATCGTTAGCATCGAGAACGATGACAGCATCGAACTCCTTGCCCTTTGCCCGCAGCGCGGTCATCAGATGCAGCCGGCGCTTCCAATCGGCCTCTTCTCCAGCCGCGCCCTCTTCCTCCAGCTCGTCATCCGGGGACACTCGCGCCAGCGTGCCAATTGCCCTTTCTACGTCCTTATAGAAAGCAGTAAAATCGTCTCCGTATCGCTCTGCGAACTCTGCCAGGTATAAAAACGGCGGGTCTGCGTAAAAAATGTCGTCCAAAGATTTGCCGTAGTCCTTTTGCAGCCCCTCGAAATGCTCGCTTACCGCGCGAATGCACTCAGCCACCATTTCCGCCCCCATCAAGGCGCCAACGGCTTCAGCGAACCGACGGCTCATCCGGCCGTCTTCGTTGGTTCCTTTGAGCGGACCCGTGTACTCTAGCAACGCTTCCCAAGCTGCGTGCAAACTCGTGGGGCGCTGTGCATACAAATGCCGCAACAAGCTTCCACGGTCTGCTTTCGACAGGGGGTAACGCTTCACCTTGTCACAGAGCTTCAAGAGGTCTTGCACCGGGTCCGAGCCGAATGGCAGGTCGAGATCGCGGGCGGCACGAATCTTCAAAATCCCCTTGAGTTCCTCGAAGGCCTCGCTGAGAAGCACGTGCAGGTCCTCCGCAGCATAGAAAGGAATCCCCTTACCCGCGAAAACGATTTGATAGGGGATGATTTGGCTGCGTTTGCGGCCGATCAGCGCGATGCGCTGGCAATCGTTCTTCTGCAATAGTTCCTCGACAAGCTGCACCGTACGGTCCACGGAATCGGGGATCGCCGGGCACTCGAGCACCTCGATCTTTGCGTCCCAGTTCAACACTGGCTGGACATCCTTGGACACCCGGCGACGGTTGTGGGCGATCAGCTTTTGCGACAGCAACACGATGTTCCGGGGCGAGCGGTAGTTCTTCGTGAGAATGCAGGTTTTGTAGGGACGGCCAAGGAATTGTTGGGGCGCCAAAATGAATTCTGGCGTCGCCCCCCTCCATTCGTAAATGGCCTGATCGTCGTCGCCCACGATGGTCAGTTCCGCCCCGTGTACACCGACAACTGCTCTCAACAACTGGAGGTCGAGAGGGTTGATGTCCTGGAACTCGTCCACCAACACGTACTGGTACCTCGCGGCACCACTCGCCCCGGCATTTCGTGCCAGTTGCTCCTCGAGCACGATGCGAGCCCAGTATTTTTGGTCGTCCAGCGTGAGCAAGGCAGAGCGACCTAGGTGGACACAACTCTCGACCCAAAATTGGACAAAGTGTTCGAACGCTTGCTGCAAATACGTTTCCCGCTCGCCGCTGATCAGCTCCATGTCCTCCAATCCACGAAAGAAGCGCACGAGATGTGCTTGCAACCGGCAAGCGCGCAA
>Ga0197142_1002910_pt1 | contig 14680 bp, 14 predicted proteins | sample GBS60_MetaG_FD_148614 | JGI IMG/M metagenome (GOLD analysis project Ga0197142, IMG submission 148614) | Sediment microbial communities from Great Boiling Springs, Gerlach, Nevada, United States - GBS 60_MetaG | ecosystem: Environmental > Aquatic > Thermal springs > Hot (42-90C) > Sediment... | reverse complement strand
GATAATCTTTTTGGACTAATAATTCAGCATCTTTCAGGGCAAGATATATCACCTTAGGAGGAATATTTTCAAAACAGGGGCTGTAAAACTGTCTTTTTACCTGTGCCTCTAAGCAAGGACCTTGAAGGGCATGAATATTACAGGGACTTTCACAAGTCTGACCCTTGTAGTTTGCCCGCAAAGGTATTACTGTAGGATAATTACCAGATGTAAACTCTGCCTCAATAGGTCCAGAAACAAGAACAGTAGGCTTACCCAATCCTCCAGCAATATGAAGGGTTGCTGTGTCTGCTGTAATTACAGCATCAGATAAAGCAACAGAGGCAATAAGATATCTAATATCCTTCATAAAAACCGATAAATTAGCTGCCCTTATTCCATAGACATCTAAGGCTGTCTCAACAGTTATGTCCTCATCAGGAAGAGAGCATATTACAGGAACATACTCATCCCATATTAAATCCTCAATACCTTTAAGAAGTCTTGGTGGAAGAGTTCTGTGAACAGATGAGGCAAGATAGTGGAATAAAAGTATTTTTTTGCCACCAGAGGCATCCCTGATTTTCTGAAAAGCCTCATTCATTTCATTAAGAACTGCTTCATCAATCTGAACATCGGGAGTTTCTTTTTCTGCTTTATAAATATATAGTTTCCACAGATAGTAATCAACAAGGCTAAGATTGTCAAACTGGGGAGTGTTGACCATTTCAATGGTTTTTACAATATAGTCAGCCTTTGAAACCTCCTTAAAGGGAATTGGCATTGTAAGGAGATTATCAATATATGGAAGTCCCTCAAGAACAGGTCTTGCCTTTCCTGATATACTTACATTGAGAGTGACCTGAGGATATAATTTTTTAATCTCCCTCAATGCAGGTGTCATACATAGGGCATCACCAATTGCAGCCTGAGCAATAACAAGTAAAGTTTTTCCATTTAAAGGTTCACCTTTATAAAAGGGAGGAAGAACACTATGGGCTAATTCAAATCTTGATTTTATCGGTTCAGGAAGAAAGTTGAAAACATCATCAGCAAAAAGGAATTTGTCTCCTGGACGAATCTTAAAGTCGTAACCATTGAAATTTAGCTCAATCCTATCCTTTGCCTTCCATACTTTCATATTTCAATTCCTTTCATAGAGTTTTTTTATACATTATCCCCCTATCTGCATATACTTCACTTTGAAAAATTGTTAAAGAGGAAAATGAGAAATTTATGCCATTATAATTATGCGCGGAATGATAAAAAGATTTAATTTTCTGTGAATTAAAGTATTTCATAAGATATTTTATCATTTTTATATCTCCATTTAATCCCTTTTTAGAGATGAAAACTGATTGAAAGTCTGTGCTTTACTCATAGGTTCATTTATTTTATCATACATGTGAATTATAAAAAAATCCTTCCTTTGTCATTTCAAGGGGTTATATACCCCGAGGAATCTCTCATTAAAAAACCTTTCAGTTGAAAAAAGAGGAGATCCTTTGGTTTCGCCTCAGGATGAAAAAAAGGGATAGGATGACAAGAAATGGCAAATTCATTTTTCTCTATCGACAAATTCAGGTTCTATAAAAATTAGGTTATAATATACTGATTATGGAATTCACCATAAAAAAATTAAAAAAGGAAACAACCACGGAGCAAAAGATATATATATCAAAAAATACTTCCCAAATTTTTTTAAAGAGAGTATTAGATTATTTATTCATCCTTATTTTTTCTCCCCTTATATTAGCTATGGTTACTTCTATAGCAATATTACTTAGATTAACTTCTAAAGGAAGCATTTTTTATACTCAATATCGTGTTGGTAAAAAGGGTAAACTTTTTAAGATTTATAAATTCAGAACAATGTATGAAAATGCTGAAGAAATATTACAGAATACCCTTAAGAAAAATCCTGTAATCCTTGAAGAATGGAAAAAGAAAAAAAAATTAAAAAATGACCCAAGAATTACAAAGATAGGTAAATTCCTAAGAAAAACATCCCTCGATGAACTCCCTCAGTTTTTAAATGTCCTTAAAGGAGAAATGAGCATTATTGGTCCAAGACCCTATTTACCAGAAGAGTTAAATGAAATAAAACACTGTAAAGATATTATTCTTTCAACCCTGCCGGGTATAACAGGGCTTTGGCAGGTAAATGGAAGGAGTAACACAACCTTTAAAGAAAGAGTAAATCTTGACTGCCAGTATGTTAAGAATTGGTCTTTGTGGCTTGATTTAAAGATAATTTTAAAAACAGTGAAAGTTGTCTTAAAAGGTGACGGAGCTTACTGAAGAAATAAAATCCTTTATTCTCTCTCTAAATCTATCACTGCTAAATCTCTCTGCATTTTTTCTTATTTCAAAGACATTTAAATTCATTTTTTCAAATCTGTAAACTGCATCAACAATGGAATCTCCATTTTGTTCCATAAAAAACAGTCCAGTTTTACCTTCAATCACCGTCTCCCTTGCACCGCCTCTTCCAAAAGCAATTACAGGAGTCCCACATGCCTGAGCTTCCACTGGCAAGATTCCAAAATCTTCTTCAGCAGCAAAAACAAAGGCTTTTGCTTTTGATAGATAATCCACAAGAGTATCTTTTGGCTTATGACCTAAAACTGTTACATTTTTACCTGCCTTAGATTTAATTTTTTTTAATTCAGGTCCTTCACCGATTATGACAAGTTTTTTATCAGGCATTTTTGAAAAAGCCTCAACTATCAAATCAGTTCTTTTATAGGGTACAAGCCTTCCTGCAGTAAGATAGAAATCCTCCTTTTTTTCTCTCACACTAAACTTTTTCACATCAACAGGCGGATATATGACCAGAGAGTCCTTTCCATAAAACTTTCTTATTCTTTTTGCAACAACTTCAGAGTTTGCAATATAGTAATCCGGTCTGTTTGAGGTTGCCAAATCCCATAGTCTTATCTTATTGAAAACATACCCTGCGAGGATTTTCCTTAAACCCCTGTCTAATCTAAAATCCCTAAGATACCTGTGATACATCTCCCAAGCATACCTCATGGGTGTATGAATATAGGAGATATGAATCTGATTACTTCCAGTAAGAACTCCCTTTGCAAAGGCATGGGATGAAGAAATTACCAAATCATACTCTGTAAGGTTAAGGCTTTCAACTGCATAGGGCATAATTGGAAGAAGGTATCTATATTTTTTATCCACAAAGGGAATCTTCTGCATAAAAGAGGCTTTTACTTTCTCAGGTTTTATTCCAAGCTCAATCAGTGAAGATTTTTTATAAAAAAGGGTAAAAACATCTGCCTGTGGAAAAAGAGAATAAATCTCCTTTAAAACCTTTTCAGCCCCTCCCAAAGAAACAATCCAGTCATGGACTATAGCAATTTTCACTTTTTTATTTCTTTTGAGATTCTATCTAAATCAGCTTTAACCATTATCTCAACAAGTTTGTCAAATTTTGTCTTGGGATACCATCCAAGCTTTTCTCTTGCCTTTGAAGAATCGCCAATCAATATGTCAACTTCAGCGGGTCTAAAAAACTCAGGGGAGACCTCAACAAAAACTTTACCAGATTTTTTATCCCTGCCCTTTGTGTTTACTCCCTCTCCATCCCACTCAATTTCAAATCCTGCAGTGCTAAAGGCTTTTTCTACAAACTCTTTTACTGTATGGGTCTCTCCAGTTGCCAAAACATAATCATCAGGTTCATTTTGCTGAAGCATCATCCACATTCCCTCAACATATTCAGGAGCATAACCCCAGTCTCTCTTTGAATCTAAATTACCAAGAACAATTTTATCCTGTAATCCATATTTTATCCTTGCCACACCATAGGTTATTTTTCTTGTAACAAACTCAATACCCCTTAAAGGAGATTCATGATTAAAAAGAATTCCTGAACAGGCAAAAATCCCATAGGATTCTCTGTAATTGACTGTTATCCAGTGAGCAAAGAGTTTTGATACTGCATAGGGAGAACGGGGATAAAAGGGAGTTTTTTCATTCTGTGGAATTTGTTGGACCTTACCAAACATCTCACTGCTTGATGCTTGATAAAATCTTGCATCAGGTTTTACAACCCTCAGTATCTCAAGAATTCTCAGCACTCCCATTGCATCAACATCGGCTGTAAGAAGAGGCATATCAAAGGAGGCTTGAACGAAACTTTGGGCTGCAAGATTGTAAACCTCATCGGGCATAATTTTTTCAACAGTTCTCTTAATATTTGTAAGCTCAAGCAAATCCATATAGACTATTTTTATACTTCTTTCAATCTTAAGCTCCTTAAGCCTCCAGCTGTTTCCCTCTCCACTTCTACGGTCTGCGCCCCATACTTCATAGCCCTTTTCAAGCAACAATTTGGCAAGGTATGCTCCATCTTGCCCACGAATTCCTGTAATCAATGCCTTTTTGCTCAATCTGAAACCTCCTCAAAAATTTTTAATATTTCTTTTGCAGTATTTTCCCATCTGAAATTTTTTGCCCTTTCAATTCCTTTTCTGACAAGCTGATTTCTTAATTCTGTATCCTCAATAATCTTCATTATAGAGTTAGCGATACTTTCAGGCTCCTTTGGATTAACATACAAAGCTGAATCACCACACACCTCTGGAAGACTTGCACTGTCGGAGACAATCACAGGACATCCACAAGCCATTGCCTCAAGGGGAGGAAGTCCAAAGCCTTCGTAAAATGATGGAAAAACAAAAACAGAGGCTTTGTTGTATATAAGAGCAAGCTCAATTTCAGAGACATAGCCTGTGTAGATTACTTTATTATTTTTATTTAAAAGACCCATAATCTCACTATTTTTCCAGCCACTAAAGCCTGTAAGAACCAAACTAAAATCCCTTTTTAAACTCTCAGGCAATAAATTATAGGCTAAAATAAGATTTTTCAAATTTTTTCTTGGTTCTATTGAGCCAACAAAGAGGATAAAATTTTCAGGAAGTTTATATTTTTCGCAAACCCTTTTAACCAAATCTGAAGAATACTCCCTGAAAATATCATGGTCAACTCCGGGATAGACAACTCGTAATATAGATTTATCAAATTCATATTTACTTATAGCTTCATGATAAATAAAATTGGAAGGCATAATAATTATATCTGCTTTTTTTATTGAATTCCAGAAATTTTCCTTAAAGTATAAAACTCTATCCTTAGGATGCCACTCAGGATATAAATCAAAGGAAAAATCAAAAACAGAGACAACTCTTTTTTTTGATTTTATGGAATCAATAAAAATAAAATTTGGTTCAAAGTAAATGTCAAATTGAATTTGTTTTAACAATGCACAATGAGATTTAATTTTTCTAAAAAAATAAGAAGCAGGACTTACTCTAATGAAGTCTTTAATTTTCTGAAAAGTTTTCTTATAAGGTGAATTTTTAATCTCCTTGATATTTTTAGAGTAATAACCATAAAAGTATGTATAGCTGTTATATATGTCAAACTTTTTAATAGATTTGGAAACATAATAAATATATTTTCCTACTCCTGTAGGCAAAGTTAAAAGAGGAATTGCATTTATTAATATTTTCAATTTTCTGCCTCCCTTAAAAATACTTCATAAAAAACTTCTGACATAGATGATAAAAATTTATCCTCGATAAAATCAGGCATAGGTGGTGTTAAATTTACTAAATCCTTCAAAAGGCAATTTAAAATCTTTTTTTTATTAACTTCCAACATTTTATTATCTGTAAAACTAAGGAAATTCTCCATGAAAAAATCAGGATTATATTTTTCAAGGATGTATCTTCTTGCTTTATCACCTAAATCTTTTAGAATTGCTGGATTCAAAATTACCTGAAATAACTTTTCTTTCAACTGTTTAATATTTTCTAATTTAATTAAAACATTATCCGGTAGTTCAGAAAAAAATCCGTTGTTAAAAGACATGACTGCCTTTCCAGATATCATCTGCTCAAGAACGCTCCATGATAAACCTTCTGTACTGTATCTTCTTAAATTTATACACAAATCAGAAACTGTAAGATATTGATTAAGCTCCGCATCAGATATGTAACCGCAAATTCTTACATTTTCATTTAATCCATAATTTTCAATTATTGATTTTATTTCATTTAAATATTGATATTCAAAATTACCTGCAATTACGTAAAAAACCCTCATTCTTATTTCTTCATATTCTCCAATTAATTTTAAAATTTCCTCAATCATTCTGTTTTTACTCATAAAACCATAGGAAAACAAAATAATATTTTCATCAGGAAGATTTAATTTTTTCCTATCAAAATTTTTATCGAAACCTGCATCTTCAATCTCAAAAGGCGCTGGCAGATAGATTTTAATACCATCGTATTCCTTAAATATCATCTCTAAATAATTTTTTGAATTAACAATTATTGCTGTAGCATAGGGATATATAAGCTCTCTCATTGAATATTTAACACAGTCTTCTGTTTCCCATATTAATATTCCTGATTTATTTTGCCTTTCAGCATATTGAGCCACATAATTTCCATAAATATAGTTTAAGGCTTTGTAATATAAATCAGGTCTTTTTAAATGCTCAAAATAATAATAGGCAAAAAGATGATGATAGGTTCTGTCATGCAGTATTACTATACCGGGATATCTTCTTATTGCTTCATAAAGTAATATGCTCTGATAGGTATTTCCAAAATTATAAAATACTGTTGAAAAATCTGAAAGAGCATCTATGTCAAATTTTTCCTCAGCATTAAAAATATGAAAATCAAAAAATTTTTCAAGGTATTTTTTAATAATTTTCGTATATTTACCTATACCTGTATTTAAAGAGGGAATAACCCATGCAACTTTATTCATAACAGAGTTTTTCTACTACCTTCTCCCAGCTTATTTCCAAAGATGTGATTTTTTCATAGCCTTGCTTTCCCATTTTAATTGTTTTATTTTTATCATTATAAAGCTTTTCTATGGCATAGGCCAGAGATTTTTCCTCTGGTTCAACAATAATACCGTTTATGTTATTATCAACAAATTCTGTTGGACCTCCTGAATCCTTACAGGTTATTACAGCCTTTTTTGAATACATAGCTTCAATTGTAATATACCCATAATCTTCATTATAGGTTGGGAAGACAACTGCAAGAGCTTTTGAATAAAGTTCAACAATTTCCTTTTTAGTCAAATTTTGCATTATTTTCACCTTATCTTGAAGATTATATTTTGAAATCAAACTTTGCAAAGTCATAAGATAATTTTCATCCTCCACTCCACCAGCTATTATTAATCTTACTGGAGATTTAACAAGTTTCATTGCTTCAATTGCAAGATTATGTCTCTTAATTGGACTTATTCTGCTTGGAAACAGAAAAAAATCTTCATATCCCTCGCAGTAAAAAACTTCTTTATTTTCAAGGGGGGGATAAAGAACTTCTGCTTTTATACCATTGAACTTTTCTAATCTCTCAGCTACTGTTTGACTTATAGCAAAAACTCTTTTTGTCTCCTTAAGCATTTCTGTATCAGATTTGATTATTATATCTCTTATTGCCTTTGTTTCATCATTATGAGGTGGACTAAAGGGAGTATCCCATAAATCACAAAATTGTCTGTAATGGTGTAAAAACCATATTACTTTATTTTTGTGCTTGATATAATAGGAAGGAAACTTTAAAGTAATTATCCTGTCAAGGGATAAAGGAAAACTTTCAATTTCCATCATTCTTGTCTGAATCATCATTTTTAAAAGATAATCATAGTATGCACCCCAATTCTCCATAATCCTTATAATATCAACATGATTACCCGCATTTTTTAGTGCATTTATAAGTCCCTTTTCAAGAGCTTCTGCTCCACCTCTTATAAAAGGAACTCTGGTATTAATAATTAAAATTCTCATATTATCTTTTGAATCCTAAAATTGCATAATCCATATAATCACCAACAGGATTCCCTGTTCTAAAAGACCTTACTACTGGACTGTTTAAAATTAGCTTAATCTCTTTAAAGCCAGCATACTCAAAAAGAAAGCTCAAAAATTCATAGGGACAGGGTCTTATATGGGTAAAATCAATATAAAAATTAGCAAGAGCAATAGAACATTTTGGATTAGGAGTTTCGACAATCAACAAACCATCGGTTTTTATCTTTCTGTAGGAAAGCCCAATGAACTCTCTCTGCCTCTCATATTCAAGATGTTCAATAACATAGATTGCTGAAACACCAAGTAATGAATTGTCTGGAAGGCTCTTTAAATACTCTATTCCTTCTCCATAGTGAACATCAAAATCCTCTTCTTTAAGAAGTTTAACATACTCTTTATTGATCTCCACACCAACAACAGGAATTCCCCTATCCTTTAAGACCTTCATGAACTCTCCTTTACCACAGCCAAAATCTAGAAATAACGAATTACCCTTTGTTTTCTCAAAAGAATCTCTGATATAGGGTAAATACTTCTTTGCTCTTTCCTTATATCCTGACCTCTGAAAGTATCTTCAAAAAGAACATAAAAATCATGAGTTTTTTCTTTTATATTTCCTCTTATTAACCCTTCTAAGTTGAAAACTTTGATTGTTTCTGGCTTGGTGTATCTAAAGAAAAAAATCATTTTTCAAAAATTCTAAAGACTCTCTCATTTCATTAATCATAATTTTTGTAAGATTAAGCTCTTCATAAAGACGCTGTTTTTCTTGATAAAGTTCTTTGATTCTAAAAGGAGCTTTTAGAAGACTATAGCAGTACCATGCAAGCTTTCCTAAGACGGGGAATTTCTTGATTTTTTCCCTAATACTCTGAACTTCATTGGATTTCTTTTCCGAAAAGGCAACAGAGTCTAAATTTTCTTTTCTTTCCAATGAGAGAATTCTTAAATCCCTTTTAATTATATCCCTCTTGTCCATCATTTAAGGAACGATATAGCCAATCTGTCAAGAAAAGGTTTAAAAAGATAACTCAAAAAAGTCCTGCTTCCTGTCTTAATCACAACCTGAACAGGCATACCCGGAGTAATCTCCTTTTTTAAACTCTTTATTTTACCCATAGATTCATCTTTAATCTTTATCCTTACAAGATAATAGGGAGCCTTTGTTACCTCATCAGTGAGTATATCAGGAGATACATATACAACTTCTCCGTCAAGAACAGGTGTCTTTTTAGGGTCAAGGGCAATGAAGTGAAGGTCTGCGAACTGACCCTGCTTTACATTCTCGATATCAACTGGTGAAAGTTTTGCCTCAACAATTAACTCTGCATTTTTTGGAACAATCTCAAGGATTGGCTGTCCTGGAGAAATAACACCTCCTATTGTATGAACCCTCAGTCCCATCGCTAATCCATCCTCAGGAGCCTTTATCTCTGTTTTCTCAAGCATATCTCTTATAGCATTATAAGTATCCCTTAATCCCGGAAGTTTCTTTTCAATATCTGCAAGTTCTGCATCAACATCTCTCAGATAATCCCTTTCAATGGCACTCATTCTCATCATATATTCCTGCACAGTTGCCTCTGCCCTTAACTGATTTGCCCTTGTTTCAGCAATCTTACCAACCAAGTCTTCTTTTACCCTTTGAAGTTCAAGAAATCTATTCTTAGGATAGTAACCCTCCTCAGAAAGACCCTTAAGGGAATGAATCTGTCCGTTTATTATCTCAAGCTGACTTTCATAGGCATTTCTCTGTCTTGAAAGCTGTTCTGCATACTGTTTAAAACCTCTCATGGACTCATTTATTATGCTTCTGTCTGCATTAAGCTTAGCTTTTCTTGCTCTGAAGTATTCCTCCTGGGCATCTATGACTCTTTTTATTTCTGGTTCATCCTTGAATTTTAAAACCTCCTCTGGATAAATAATTTTTGACATAAAGGCTCTCTCAGCATTAAGTCTTGCCTGAATTACAAGGGCTGTTATAAACTCTCCTCTAATCTGGGCATATCTTGCCTTAATGTCTGAGTCTTCAAGTTTAATTAGAACCTGTCCTTTTTTTACCTCTTCACCTTCTTTGACAAGTATATCCTTTATGGTTCCTCCATACTGATGCTGAATGACTTTTCTGTAATTGGCAACAGTAACAAATCCTCCTGCCGCAGCTCCCTGATTCAGGGGTGCAAAGGCAGCCCAAAGAAGAAAAATTCCAAGAGTGCAGGCAAGAAATATAAAAGAGATTTTTACTATCTTTGATGTATCTGTTTTTAGACTAATCTGTTCAGTTTTCTGTTCCTTAGCCTGATTTTGCGTTTCCATCTGTGCTTTCTCCTTCCTCTCTAATTTTTTCCTTTGCAGCCATTTCAGCCCTTCTTCTTAATACCTCCATAATCTCATCCCTTGCTCCGTAAAGTTGAATAGTACCGTTTCCTAATAGCATTATTTTATCAACAATGGAAAGAATATTCATCCTGTGGGTGATAACAAAAATAGTTCTTTTCATATTTTTCATAATCATCATAGCGCGCATAAGGGCAAGCTCACCCTGTTCATCAAGGTTAGAGTTTGGCTCATCAAGAACGATAAGGACAGGGTCACCATAAAGAGCTCTTGCAAGACCGATTCTTTGGCGCTGTCCTCCACTAAGGTATCCTCCACCTTCTCCAACCTCTGTCTCATAACCCTTTGGAAGCTGAAGAATCATATCGTGGACACCTGCAATCATTGCAGCTTTTATCACATACTGCATATTTATATCACCAAATCTTGCTATGTTTTCCGCAACAGTGCCGCTGAAAAGCTCAATATCCTGTGGAAGATAACCAATTAGTCTTCCTATCTCATCTCTGTTATAAAAACTCATCTCAGCTCCATCAAGCTTATAACTTCCACTCATAGGAAGCCATACTCCCACAAGCATCTTTGCAAGGGAGCTTTTACCAGAGGCTGTTGGTCCAATGATTCCAACAATTTCTCCGGGTTTTGCCTCAAAGCTTAATCCTTTTAGAATAATCTGTTGGGAACCTCTTGGTGCAACAATAGCATTTTCAACCTTAATAAAACCCTGTGGAACAACAAGAGGTAGGTGTCTTTCTGGTTGTGGAAAGTCACTTAAAATACTTTGAAGCCTTTCATAGGACTGTCTTGTACTTATAAACTGTCTCCACATTGCAACTACTTGGTCAATTGGAGCAAGAGCTCTTCCCATCAAAATTGAAGCCATAATCATCATACCAGGTGTAATTATATTATGAATTGCAAGGTAGGCACCAAGACCTAAAATCAGGGATTGGGCAGTAATTCTTATTGTCCTTGTAATGCTCTGCATTTTACCTGCATTTTCACTTGCCTCAGCCTGAAGTGCAAGCATCTTCTCATACTTATCTCTCCATTTTTTTCTAACATTTTCATGCATTCCCATAGCCTCAATAACCTCAGCATTCCTTAGATTTGACTGTAAGAAGTTTTGGGATTCCTGGAAATGTTTGTTGGACTCTCTTATTTTTTTGTTTGTAAGCCTTTCATTTATTAAAGCAACTGCAATCTCAACAATACCTGAAACCAAAGCAAAAACACCAAGAAGAGGATGAATTAAAAAAATCACTAAAAGAAACAAAAAGCCAAATGGTGCATCAAGAAAAACAAGAATACCTGTTCCTGTAACAAACTGCCTCAAATTTGTAAGGTCTCCAAAAGCCTGTGCAGGATTTGTTGTGCCTGTTTGAATTATTCCTGAAAGAACAGAATGAAAGGTCCGATTACTTAGTTTCTGGTCAAAATCATTGTTAATCCTTATAAGAATCTGAGACCTAACCCAGTTTAAGAATCCAAAGACTAAATACATAAAAATAGCAATCAAAGTAAGCATTATAAGGGTCTCTGTCATTCTACTTGTAAGAACACTGTCATATATCTGAAACATGTATAGGGCAGGCACAATCATTATAAAGTTAATAATTGCAGTGAAGAAAAGGAGAATCCAAAAAATTTTTTTGTAACTGGAAAGAACCTCAAGAATCTCGTTTCTCTCCTGCTTTTTTAGAATTGAAATTATTTTTGCCATATTAATTTTCATTTTTAATTCCTCTTAAGCCAATTATTTATCTTTAAAACATGTTCCTCTGAGATTAACCCACTGTAAAAATAAATGTCCACAAAATTTTTTATGTAATCATAGCTTGCCTTTAAATAGTTAAGCTTTGCCCTGTAAAGGTTTGATTCAGAATTTAAAATATCAACAAAGGTTCTTATACCTGCCTCAAATCCTTTTTTAGTTGACAAAAGGGCAAGCTCTGAAGCTCTGACAGAAGCCTTTGAAGATGCAATTCCTGCAATGGATGATTTTACACCAAAGAAACTTTCAACAACCCCCTGTGATACATCGGATACTGCTTTTTCATAGTCTTTCTGTGTCTGCATAACTTTTTCCTTTGCCTCTTTTATTTTTGCTGTAATGTAGCCTCCACTGAGAATATTAAGATTTACCTGAAAACCCAATGTAAGATAGGAAAGGGGTTTTACCTCTAAATAATCCCTTGTGTTAGTCCTTGTGTATCCAGAAAAAATACTCAGTGAGGGAAGCCATTGAGCTTTCTGTTTTCTTAATTCATCATCTGCAACTTCTTTTTGAAAAAGATAAAACTTTATCACAGGATTGTTTTCAAGGGAGATATCAATCCATCTCTGAAGTTCGTCAGGTATGAGTTTTTCAACTGGAAGCTCGACAGAAAGGGTGCTTAAGTTTTGTGGCTCCTCACCAATTAATCTTGCAAGAGCTTTTTTCTTTGCATAGAGATTTTTCTCTGCATCGACCTCCCTGAACAATACATCATAAAGCTTTGCCTCAGCATCATGAACATCTGCAAGGGTTGCCTCACCAGCGGAAAAAAGTTTTTTTATCATATTAAGTTGTTCCTCAATTGCCTTTTTTTCCTCTTTAATTACCCTCAGGTATTCCTCGGCATAGAGAAGGTCAAAATATGCCTCTGATACTCTTTTGATAAGGTTCTGTTCAGCATTTTTAAGTTTGCTTTCAGAAGCCCTAACCCTTACATCAGACTGTTTTATCTCAATCATAAGGGGAACGTTTAAGACTGCCTGCTGCATAGAGATATTGGTCTGCTCTGCAGAGTAATCCCTGTAAAAGGGCTCTCCAGTGATAAACCTGTAATTTGAAAGAGTATATGAAGCATTAATCTGTGGAAGCACCCTTGATACAGCCTGCTCAGTAAGAGTAAGATTAGCCCTGTATTCATAATAAACAGAGAGATACTGAGGGTCATGGGCTTTTGCCTTATTGTAAGCCTCAAAAAGGTCTAAGGCATAGCAAAGGGAGCTCAAAAAAAAGATAAACAAAATATTTGTAAGCATTAACAAAGGCATAACTAAAGATAATAAAACATTTCATTAAGATAAATCAAACCTACCTCTTTATTTATTAAAATTGCCAATGGAAAAATAAAAAGTCTCCTACTCCATTGTCTTTCTAAGGGACTCAATGTTCAGAAAAGTTGTCCTGAAACCCCCTTGTCGACCTTAGACGTGAGCCGAAGGACCTCCCTATGTCACCCTGAGTGATAGCGAAGGGTCTCCCCGTCGTCCTAAAAATTTGATTTTTTTACTAAGAAAGGGGCATCTCGTAGGAAAAGTAAAGCTTAATTCCCTTTTCTGCAATATATTTTCTTACTGGAGGAGATGTCTGATAGGTTACTGCTATTAAAATCTTCTCTCCTTTGAGAAAAGGCTCTATCTTTTTTACTAAATTAAGAAATTCATCCACATCGGTCTTCTTTAGCTGACTCTTACAATCTCCGATTATCCATACCTCTTTACCATTCTTCCTTCCTCTTCCCAGTATGTTTACTTCTTCATATTTGTCTTTGCTGATTTCAATATAACTTCTTCTTAGATTCTCTATGACCTCAATCCCAAAATCTCTCATAATAAGTGGAGGAAGTCCTTTATAAGCTCTGTCTTCAAGAACATATCCAACTGTGTGAGTGAGATTGCCAAGCTGTTGCCTTGTTTCCCTATGCTCTTCAATTAGTTTCCTAAGCTCTTCCTCTGTCTTCTTCTGGGCTTCTGCAAGCTCATTCAACCTCTGCTCTGTCTTCTTCTGGGCTTCAGCAAGCTCATTCAACCTCTGCTCTGTCTTCTTCTGGGCTTCTGCAAGCTCATTCAACCTCTGCTATGTCTTCTTCTGGGCTTCAGCAAGTTCATCTATGGATTTCCAGACTCTATTGAAATTTTCCTCTGTGGATTTTTTAAAGTTTTCGAGGCTTTCCTCTGTCCTTTTCTGGGCTTGAGCAAGCTCATCAATTGACTTCCAGACTCTGTTAAAGTTTTCCTCTACGGTCTTCTTAAAATTCTCAAGGGTTTCCTCTGTTTTTTCCTGTGCTTTAGCAAGCCTGTCTACTCTCTCACTAAGTAGTTTAACTATTTCTGTAAGTTCCCTAAACTCTGCCTTTGTGACAGTATTGGCAAGGTCTTCATAAATTTTGGCAAAAATCTTTACAAGTCTTTCAGCCTGATAGGCTTCAAAGGTCTCCTTAAGTTCCTCAAAAATTTGATATGTGTTAATCATGACTTTAATATTATATCACAATTAAAAAATTTGTTATAATTAAACATGCCTGAAATCGAGGAAAAAGATTTAGAAAAAGAGATTGAGCAATATCCTATAATTACCTTTGCAGATATATTGCGTGCTCTTAAAAGCCATCCAGATTGGCTTGAAGAGTTAAGGAAAATTATTTTGACTACAGAGCTTCTTGAACTTCCCAAAAAATTTGATGAACTTCTAAAAAGAGTTGAAAAAATTGAAAGTGATGTAGA
>Ga0197142_1002909_pt1 | contig 14682 bp, 12 predicted proteins | sample GBS60_MetaG_FD_148614 | JGI IMG/M metagenome (GOLD analysis project Ga0197142, IMG submission 148614) | Sediment microbial communities from Great Boiling Springs, Gerlach, Nevada, United States - GBS 60_MetaG | ecosystem: Environmental > Aquatic > Thermal springs > Hot (42-90C) > Sediment... | reverse complement strand
TCCTAGATATTTTTCTTTTTTCGAACGCAATCCTAAACGTAGATAGTATCTATTAATACCAAAAATTTTTAAAAGATAAACTGTGTACTCAAAAACACCTAAAAACTCATCAACAATTTGATCTTCGCGACAAAAAATATGAGAATCATCTTGGGTAATGTGTCTTACTCTCAACATTCCCGAAAGCTCACCCGCTTTTTCATAACGATAAACAGTGGCAATTTCAGCAATTTTTAAAGGAAGATCTTTATAACTTCTTATTTTTGATTTGTAAATCATCATATGAAATGGGCAGTTCATCGGTTTGACAAGATATTCTTCCTCATCAATTTTCATTGAAGAATACATTTTGTCTCGATATAAATCCCAATGACCAGAAGTTTGCCATAAAGTTTTTTTTCCAATATGAGGAGTGTAAACATGAAGATATCCTCTTTTGGTTTGTTCGCTAATAATTAAATTTTCAATTTGTCGTCTTATAATTGCTCCTTTTTCCGTCCAAAGTAAAAGTCCACCTCCTACTTCATTGGTAAGTAAAAATAAGTCTAATTTTTTTCCCAAAACTCGATGATCTCTTTTTTTTGCTTCTTCAAGCTGCCAAAGATATTTATCAAGTTCTTCTTTAGTAAAAAAAGCAGTGCCATATATTCTTGTTAACATTTTGTTTTTTTCATCACCACGCCAATATGCTCCGGCAATTGAGAGAAGTTTAAAGTATTTTAACTGTTCAGAAGGATTTTCAATATGACCACCACGACAAAGATCAATAAAATCACCTGATTTATAGATGGTGATTTTTTCGCCGCGTGATTTTATTTCTTCGATTAATTCTAATTTATAAGGATTATCTTTAAAAATTTTTTTTGCTTCTTTATAAGATACTTCTCTACCTTCAATCTTATCCCATCTTTTGACTAATTCTTTCATTTTTTTTTCAATTTTTGGCAAATCATCTTCAGAAATTTTTTCATTGCCAAAATCAATATCATAATAAAACCCCGTGTCTGTTGGTGGACCCAAAGTAATTTTTGCCTTTGGATAAAACTCCAAAACCGCTGCTGCTAAAAGGTGAGACGCGGTATGACGAAGATTTTGAAGATCATTACTATCCATATAATAGATGATGGTTTTTTAATTAATTATAAATTTAAATTTTTAAATTTATCTTTTAATTGTTTTTCGTTATATTTTTCTTATTCTTTTGTGGTCGCGAGAGGACTCGAACCTCTGACCTTTTCGATGTCAACGAAACGCTCTAACCAACTGAGCTACGCGACCACGATTAATAAAATTATATCACTTTTAAAAAAATGTGGGCGAGGGGAGACTTGAACTCCCACGCCAAAAAGGCACAGCCTCCTCAAGACTGCGCGTCTGCCAATTCCGCCACTCGCCCAAATAAAAATTCAAAATTTAAAATTCAAATCTTAAAATAAAAAATAAAAATTAAAAATTAAAATCAGATTAAAAACTAATGAATATATTTGTCATTCCTCAATTGACTAGGAATCTATAAAAAATTACTGTATAGCAACTTTTAAACTATTTTTATATTATATCATTTTCACTCCCAAATGTCTTAAAGCTTTATCAGTTAAAACTCTTCCTCGTGGTGTTTTTTTAATGAGTCCCAATTGTAAAAGATAAGGTTCAATATATTCCTCAATCGTTCTTTTATCTTCAGAAAGAGTTAAGGCAATTGTTTCTACTCCAACTGGTTGATTATTAAATTTTTCAGCCAAAGCTTTAAGGTATTTTAAGTCAATATTAGTTAACCCCAAAGAATCAATTTCAAGCATTTCAAAAAGTTTTTCCAAAATTTTTTCATCGATTACTGAATATTTTTCCACCTCAAAAATGTCTTTTACTCGTTTTAAAATCCTATTGGCAACCCGGGGTAATCGGCGACTTCTTTCACTAATTACTTTAACTGCCTCTTTTGTTAGAGGAATATTTAAAATTTTGGCTGATCTTTCAATAATTTCTTCCATCTCAGAAGGTAGATAATAATCAAGTCGTAAAATTAAACCAAATCTTTCTCTAAGTGGCGTTGAAAGAAGAGCAATTCTAGTAGTGGCGCCAATAATAGTAATTTTAGGAACAGGTAGTCTAACAATTCTTGCTGAAGCACCTTTGCCAACAACAATATCTAAACTATATTCTTCTAAAACTGGATACAAAAGTTCTTCAACCGTTTTTGGTAAACGATGAATTTCATCAATAAACAGAACATCTCTATCGTTTAGATTGGTTAAAATAGCCGCAAGATCAGCTCCTTTTTGTAAGGCGGGTCCTGAAGTAATTTTTAATTCACCAGTAAGCTCTTTGGCAATTACATGTGCCAAAGTTGTTTTTCCAATTCCTGCAGGACCATAAAAAAGAAGATGTTCTTGAGAGACTCCTCTTTTCTTTACTCCATTTAAAAAAAGCTTTAAGGTGGAAATAATCTTTTTTTGACCAATGTATTCTAAAAGACTTTTTGGTCTCAAAACATTTTCCATAAATTAATTATATCTTATTTTTAAGCGCCCATTTAATTTTTTCTTCTAACGAAAGATTTTTTGGAATTTTGGCAAAAATTTTTTTAGCAAAGCTTGGTTGATAACCTAAAGTAATTAATGTATCAATAACAGTTTTATCTTCATCAGACAAATATAAGTTAGAAAGATCAACATCTTTTTTTAATTTTTGAGAAATTTCTAACATAATTTTGGCGGCTGTTTTTTTTCCTAATCTTGGCACTTGTGCTAAAACTTCAATATTATTTTCTTTAACCGATTTTATTATATCTTCCACGTTTAAAAAAGAAATTACCGAAAAAGCCGTTTTTGCACCAACTCCAGAAACAGAAAAAAGAATTAAAAAAAATTGATATTCTTTTTTGCTTTCAAAGCCATAAAGATTTAAAGCATCTTCTCTAACTTCTAAAAAAGTATAAACTTCCACTAAAGAGTTTAATGGATGTTTTTTTATAAAATTAGAAGAAAGATAAACTTGATAAAAAACACCACAAGATGTTTCTATTAATCCTAAATTTTTTTCTATTTCAACCAACCTACCTTTAATCTTACCAATCATCGCATTTAATTAAATAACATAAATTAAATTTATAACTGTTTGATATAGTATTTTATTCTTAACTTTTACCGCAATAAAAATAAAATAATAATTTTTATCTTTATAATATTGTTTTAAAAATTCACCATCAGTCTATAATAAATTTTTATTTATCTCTACTTATAACTATAAAATATGCATTTATTTATATTTATTGAAATGTATATAAAAATTTTTTAGATTTCTTTATTAATTTCTCTTTCTATTTCCCATAATCGATTGTATTTAACTACTCTTTCGCCTCTTGATGGAGCTCCAAATTTTATCAGTTCTGCTTGAACGGCAACAGCTAAATCAGAGACAATTGTTTCATTGGTTTCTGAAGAAATATGGGAAATAATGGGAGTTAAATTATTTTTTTTTGCTAAAGCAATAAATTCCATTATTTCCAAAAGAGTACCAATTTCGCTTGGCTTAACAACTATCGCTGAGGCAGCTTTTTTATTAATCAATTGAATAAGTCTTTCTTTGTTGCCTGAAACTAATTCATCAGCTACTAAATATATTTCCTCAGATAAATTTGAAGAGAGATATTGCCAATAATCAAAATCATCAAAAGATGAGGGATCTTCTAAAAGAAGAATGGGATAATTTTTAATAACAAACTTTAAAAAATTAAAAAATTCTTCTTTAGTTTGAGGTTTTGATTTGTCTTTTATTATAAAATGATTGTTTTTATAAAAATAAGAAGCAAAAATATCGATACCAAAAAAAATGTCTACCCCCAAAGAAATATTTTTTTGCTTAACGGTTTCTTTAATAAGCTCTAAAGCATCAAGATTACTTGATAAAAGTGGCGTAAACCCCCCCTCCATTCCTAAAGAAGGAATAGCTCCTTTTGAAATAATAATTCTTTTTAAAGTATGAAAAATCTCAACTCCCATTTGAAGACTTTGAGAAAAAGAAAAACGTGAGGAAGGAATTATTTCAAATTCTTGAAAATCAATTGTATTTTCAGAATGCTTTCCTCCACTAATTAAATTAAAAACAGGGGTTGGTATTTTCTTAATCTCAATCTTTTCAGAAGTTATTTGGGTATAAAAATTATTTAGATAAACATATAAGGGTAAACAAAGATCTTTTGAAGCAGCTTTGGCTAAAAGATAAGAGATAAGAAGAGTGGTATTAGCGCCTAAAATTTGTTTATTTTTTGTACCATCAGCTCTTATCAACCACCTCTCAATTGCTTCATGTTTTTTTAATTCCACTCCATAAATTTTTGGCGCAATCAGATTATTTATATAATAGACTGCCTGTAACATTCCTTTTCCGAAAAATCGTTTTTGATCATTATCTTTTAGATGATAAGCGGAAAACTTATGAGAAAAACTGCTACTTGATACAGAAGCTTCAACTTCAATACCATTGTCACAAATTAATCTACCAAAAAGAGCAGGAAAACCACTGCTGTCTAAGATTTCATAGGCTATTATTTTTTGAATTTTAGCCATAATTTATAAATTAATTAATAAATCGTAATTTTTTAATTTTAAAAAGAGTTTATAAATTACAATCTATTTTTTAGACTATTTTTTATACAATTTTTTTTCAATCTCATAAACCATTTCTCTTGTTCTTTGAATCGCATCAATATTAACAGAAAGACTGCTTATTCCTTCTTCAACCAACTTTTCAACAATTTGAGGATAATCAGAAGGCGCTTGTCCACAAATTGAAGAAGAAACGTTATATTTTTTTGCCATTTTAACAACCTCTATCATGGTTTTTAAAACTATTGGATTTTTTTCATCGTAAAGATAAGATACTGTCTCATTATCACGATCAACTCCTAAAAGCATCATTGTTAAATCATTACTTCCAATTGATATTCCATTAATACCAATTTTTAAAAACTCTTCGATTCCTAAAGCAGCAGATGGCACTTCCACCATCATAAAAAGTTTAAAATCAGGAGAATTAAGCAATCCAAAATCATAAACAATTTCTTTAATAGCAATAAGCTCCCAAGGAACTCTAACAAAAGGAATCATTAAATGAAGATTTTTAAACCCTTTTTCCCAAACATTGGCTAAAGCTTTTAGCTCTAAAAGAAAAACATCTTTATAAACTAAATAACGAGAAGCTCCTCTGAACCCAAGCATTGGATTTTCTTCTTTGCCCTCAAATTCTTTTCCACCTATAAGATTACGATATTCGTTAGTTTTAAAATCAGTAGCTCGATAAATTACCGGTCTTGGATTAAAAGCATAAACAAATTTTAAAAGATCATTTGTTAATCTTTTTATAAAATCACGTTCTTGTTTTTCAGCGATGATTTTTTTTGGATGGATGCCGATATTAGCCATCATAAATTCTGCCCTAAGAAGCCCCACTCCATCAACGTCCATTTGAGAAACTTTTTTTGCCTCATCTGGTTCAGCTAAATTAACATAAATTTTAGTCAATGTTTTTAAAGAAGAATGGGATTTTTTTTCAATTTGTTTTTTGATTAGTGTTACTACTTTACCTAAAAAAATCTCACCGGTTTCGCCATTAACTGTTACTATCTGTCCATTTTTTAAAATTTTAGTGGCTTTTTCTGTCCCAACAACAGCGGGAATACCAAGTTCTCGAGAAACAATTGCCGCATGTGACGTTCTTCCTCCTTTGTCGGTAATTATTGCTGCTGCTTTTCTCATTGCCGGAACGTAATCAGGATTAGTTTGAGTGGCTACTAAAACATCACCTCTTTCAATTTTGTCAATTTCTTTTGGAGAATGAAGAATTTTTACTGGACCAAAAGCAATACCAAAAGAAGCTGGTGCTCCAATTAAAACAGGAATTTGGTTAATAAATAAACTTAAATTTTCATTTTTTTCTTGTTTTTTTTGATTAACAGTAGTTACCGGTCTTGCTTGAACGATAAAAACTTTTTTTCCTTCAATTGCCCACTCAATATCTTGAGGAAAGTAATAGTGTTTTTCAATATCTTTTACTAAAAGAGCAACTTTTACAATCTCTTCATCAGAAAGTTTCTGAAGATAACCCTCTGCTTTGGAAAGAGGAATTTCTTTATTTTTAACTCCTTTTTTAATAAGTTTAACCATTTGTCTTTTTATCTCTTTTTTGATAATAGTAAAATTTTTTTTATCAACTTCATAATGATCAGGGGTTACCTTTCCCGAAACAATATATTCACCTAATCCAAAAATCGCTTCAATTATAATTTTGTTTTTATCGTTTGTCACGGGATCAATTGAAAAAGCAATTCCCGATTTTTCTGATTGAACCATCCTTTGAACAACCACAGATAAAGCTACTTTAAAATGATCAAAATTTTTAGTTTGTCGATAAAAAATAGCTCTTTCGGTAAAAAGAGAAGACCAGCATTTTTTAATGGTTAATAAAAGATGAGTTTCCCCTTTTATGTTTAAATAAGTTTCCTGCTGACCAGCAAAAGAAGCATCAGGTAAATCTTCAGCAGTTGCTGATGAACGAACAGCAACCAAAGGTGGTTGATAAAGATTTTTTATTTTATGAGCGGTTAAATGCCAAAATGTTAAGGGTTTTCTTTCTTCTTTTAGATATAGATGGTCGTAGAAATAAATAATTTTTTTCATTAACTTTTCTGGAATTTCACCATCTTCAATAATTTTTCTAATGTGAACTGATGCTTGATGAAGTTCAATTGGATTTTCAACATTAATATTTAACAAAAAAGTTTTAATTTTAGGCATTAAATGGTTATGATTTAAAAATTCAAAGTAAGCATCAGAAGTAATAACAAAACCAAAAGGTATTGGTAATCCTGCTTGAGTCATTTCTCCTAAATTGGCTCCTTTTCCCCCAACCAAAGAAACATCATCTTTACCAACCTCATCAAACCAAACAACCATTTTTTTTTGAGTCATATAGATTTAATATAAATAATTTTTTAAAAAGTATCAAGATTAAAAATATAACTTTTAACCATAACTTATAATTTGCTACTTTAATAAATATTAAAATTTAACTTTTGACTTTTAAATTTTTACTTTTTATTATATTTATATGTACGATTTGATTTCTGTTGGAACAATAAGCATTGATTTATACTTTCAAGGAAAAAGTTTTACTTTTAAAGATAATCGTTTTGCTTTAGCTTTAGGAGGTAAATATCAGGCAGAAAATTTTTATCTTTCGGTTGGTGGCGGTGGAACCAATGTTGCCATTGGTGTTGCCAAACAAGGTTACAAGGTTGGTCTTTTGGGAAAGATTGGTAATAATCATTTTAAAAAAATCATTGTTGAATATTTGAAAAAACATCAAATATCTCTAAATTTAATTGATTTTGAAGAAAATTATTATAATATCTCAACAATTTTACTTACAAAAAAAGGCGAAAGAACTATTCTTCACTATAGTACTCCTCATCAAAATCTTTTTTCTTATACTAATCCTTTAATTGGATTAACAAAAACTAAAATTCTTTATCTTGGTAATATATCTGAAGTTTCCTTAACCCAAAAAGTAAAATTTTTAAAGTTTTTAAAAAAACATCACGTTATACGAATTGTTAACTTAGGCGTTTTTGACTGTCGTCGGCCTAAAAATCAAATAAAAGAAATCCTTGAAGAAGTTGACATTTTAATTGTTAATGCCCATGAATTCTCAGAATTAATTAAAGCACCATATCTTGATATTCATTTTCAAGAAGATGTAATTTCATGGTATATTCCCTATCTTAAGGAAAAAATTGTTATTATAACCGACGGTGAGAATGGAAGTTATGCTTATCATCAAGGAAAGGTTTTTTTTCAAAAAGCCTTAAAACCAGCTCAAATCGTTGACACTACTGGTGCCGGTGATGCTTATACCGCTGGTTTTATTAGCGAGTTTTTGAAATCAAAAGATTTAGTTAAATCATTAAAAAAAGGTGCTTTGTATGCTGCTTATATTTTGGGAAAAATTGGCGCCAATTAAAAGAAAAATATGTTAAATATAATTTGCGGCCAAAATACCATTGAAGCCTACCAATATTTTTTAGAACAAAAGAACCAATTAAAAAAAGCAAATTTTGAGATAATTGAAATTGATCCCCAACAATTTGAAGAAATAATCTTTTGGCAAAAAGACAATCTTTCACTTTTTTCTCAAAAAAAAGCTTTTTTTACCCGAAATCTTAATAAAAAAATTAACAAGAAAAATGAAAGACAAAAAAAAATTATTGAAAAAATTATCGAAGATGAAAATCTTATTTTAATCGATTTTGAAGAAGATTTAGAAAAATGGGAATTGAAAATTGTTGATAAAAAAGTAGAAGTCAAAGAATTTAAACTCCCAACCTCAATCTTTAATCTTTTAGATAATTTATATCCAAAAAATCTTAATTCTTTTATCAAAAGTTTTACTCTTTTAACTAAAAAAATTCCCGAAGAACTGATTTTTTACATGATCACCAAAAGAGTCCGCCAGCTTTTACAAATAAAATTTGATCAGAAAATAGAAAATCTTCAATCTTGGCAGTTTAGAAAACTTAATTTTCAAGCAAAACTTTGGCCTAAAGAAAAACTAATTAAATTATACCAAAGTCTTTTTGCTATTGAAAAAAATATTAAAACTAATAGTACTCCTTTTGATTTAAAAAAATCGCTTGAATTATTATTTATTTATTTGTTATCATAGTAAAGTTATGATTAACCCAAATATTTTTAAATCTTATGATATTCGTGGCATTTTCCCAAAAGACATCAATGAAAAAAATATTGATTTAATCGCTAAAGCAATTATTAGTTTTTTGCTTAATAAATTTAAAAAAGAAAAATTAACTATTGCTTTGGGCCACGACATGCGTTTTTCTTCTCCTTTAATTTTTGAAAGAATTAAAAATATATTTCTATCGTATGGAGCTACTATTTATAACTTAGGTTTAGTACCAACTCCGACTGTTTATCTTTCAATTTTTCGTTTTAATGCTGATGCAGGAATTCAAATATCCGCTTCCCACAATCCTAAAGACTACAATGGAATAAAAATTGCCCTAAGAAATGGAAAAAACTTAATTAAAGTAGGAAAAAATACTGGTATGAATGAAATAAAAGAAAGAGCGTTAAATAACAATTTTATTGATAAGAATAATTATTACAATAGTAAACTCATAGATGTGAAAGATGCAATTGATTTTGAAATTAATAAAGCCATTTCTGATTTAAATATCAATAATTTAAAAAAATTAAAATTAGTGGTTGATCCGGCTAACGCAATGGGAATTTTGTATTTTAAAAAATTAAAAAAAATAATTCCTGTAGAAATTGAGATGATTAACGATCAATTAGATGGCAATTTTCCCTCTCATCAAGCTGATCCTTTACAATTTGATTTATGGAATGATTTGAAAAACCAAGTTAAGAATAAAAAAGCTGATTTAGGAATAATGATTGATGGTGATGCTGACAGAGTGTTTTTTGTTGACAATCAAGGAGAAATAATTCCTGCCACTTTAACCACTGCTTTGATTTTAGAAAAAATTTTTGCTTTAAAACCAAAAAGCAAAATATTGGTTGACATTCGTTACATACTTAATGTTAAAAATCAAGTAAAAAAACTTAATGGTAAATTAGGTATTTCTCCAGTTGGACATGCTTTAATAACTCAGCAACTTAATGATGAGAAAGCAGTTTTTGCTGGTGAATCTTCAGGTCATTATTACTTTGAAGAAATTGGGGGTGGAGAAAGTTCTATTAGAATAATACTTTTAATTTTAGAAATTCTTTCAGAAAAAAATCAACCAATTTCCCAATTAACAAAATCGATTCAAACGGCTTTTGAATCGGGGGAAATTAACTTTATAAGAAATGAAAAAGACTCTCCCAAACAGATATTGAAAAAAGTTGCTCAAAATTTTCAAGATGGAGATGTTTCTTGGCTTGATGGCCTATCTATTGCCTATTCTGATTGGCGTTTTAACATTCGTGCTTCTAACACTGAACCGCTTTTAAGATTAAACGTTGAAGGATTTAATAAAAAAAAAGTTGAAAAAAAAACCAATGAATTAATTAAAATTCTCCTTTCCTTAGGTATTAAAAAACATTCATCTTAAATTAAGAAAGATCTTAAAAAATAAAGTAAAAAATGGTATAATTATGAAAAACTCGTATGAGTGAGACAAAAAACATTGAACTTTCAAAATATACTTTAGCTTTAATTGCTGCTTTAAAATCAATTCAACCTAGACCACTTCCAGATGAGTTTTCAAAAATTGAGGTTTCACAAACAGTTTCTTTATTTGCGTTATTTTATGAAAAAATGCGTAACGCAGTCGAGTTTTTAGAAGATCATTTAATTCTTAGAGCAGCAATTGAAAGAATAATCAAACGAAGATTAGCCATTAATCCTTCAGGTGAAGATGAAGCTGAAAATGTTATTCGAGAACTACTTTGGGCACGTTATTTTGATAATGGTGTTTTTGGCAAAAATGATGTTTTTAAGATTCAAAAAATTATTGACACCTACTTAAAAATAAGAAGAGAATTAATTATTGGTAGGCCATCAAAAATTCAAATCTATTTAAACGAGTTTATCTTTGATCTTCTAACTTCAGAAATTGCAGAAACTTTAACTCCGGAAAAAGCTCAAAAACAAGCAGCAAAAACATTTTATATTTATCAAGTATTAAGAAAAAAAATAAAAATTGAGGAGCTTAGTGAAGTTAAAAAGGATGCTATCTTTTTAGCCGCATTAGAGAAGGTTTTTCGCCGAAGCGACCGAGCTCATCAGCGTTATCATCTTTTTATTACTTTTTATCAACCATTAAGTGAGTATAGTAAAGAAGAATTAGAAAAATTGATTCCCAAACTACCAGAAATTTTTCAACGAATTGATGAATTTATTAAAAATCAGTATATCGATATTCTTTCTAAATTTATTAAAAAAAACCTTCCCCCTTTTATTATTCTTTTTGAAATTTTGGAAAAAAAACCCGAAGAAATAGAGAATATTCTTACTAATCAAGAAAAAATAAAAAATACAGTAGATACCGTTTGTCGTGAAAAATATGAACAACTATCAATTAAAGTCCGAAACTTAGCCTTACGTGCTTTTATCTATATTTTTTTAACCAAGATGATTTTTGCGTTGATTTTAGAATTTCCTCTATCAAATTACTTTTATGGAAAAATTGATTTTCAATCAATAATAATTAATACTATTTTCCCACCAATTTTGATGGCATTAATCGTTCTTTCATTCAAAATACCTGATGAAAAAAATACCCAAAGAATTTTTCAAAGATTAATTGAAATTATTAATAAAGATAAAACCTTTGAAAAAAACATTTCTTTATTTACTAAGAAAAAAAAAGTCAAAAAACCAATCTTAATTTTTGGATTTACCGTTTTTTATTCAATGACGTTTTTTGTAACCTTTAGTTTAATACATGAAATTTTAGTCCAGCTAAATTTTAATCTTATTAGTGAATTAATTTTTATTTTTTTTGTTTCGATTGTCACCTTTTTTTCATATCGAATAAAGCAATCAGTTAATGAATTAAAACTATCTGAAAAAGAAAGTGTTTTTACTCCCTTGGTTGATTTTTTCTTTATGCCTATTCTTTCATTAGGTAAGTTTTTCAGTCAAGAAATTTCTAAACTTAATTTTTTTATCTTTGTTTTTGATTTTATTATTGAAGCTCCTTTTAAACTTCTTTTTGAAATCATTGAGGAGTGGATTGTTTTTGTTAAAAAAAGAAAAGAAGAAATCGTTTAAAATATTATTGATTTGATCTTGTTAATTGCAACTCTTGAGATAAAGAATACTGGGTTCCTTTCTTTTTTGATAAAGCCATAAAAAGAGAACCTCGCTTTTTTTTACGAGAAATCATTGCGGTTAACCAAGTTTTTGATTCTCCAATTTTTTGACGCAGACTTTTAAGAATCCGAAGAACAATTTCTAAAAATCTTACATGATAAATTCCTGGCTTTTCGGACAACTGTTCCACACTAATATTTTTAATCTCAGAAACTTGATTAAGAAGCGCTTTATCAGCTTTCTTAATTAACTCAATTTCTTTCCTTATCTGTTCAACTAATTCTTTTATTTGTTTTTTTACTAATTCTCTTTCATAATACTCTTGATATGAGAATAAGGAAAATTCTTTTCTCATTGATCGCGTTACTTGTTCTTTTTGTTGACTAGTTTTTTTTTCAGAAAAAGTAGAATAATAAAAATCAAAAGGATTATTAGTGGGGGTTTCCACCGGATTTTTATAAGGAAATTTTGATTTACTTTTTTGATTTTGAGAAATGTTGGAAAAACTCATGCTATATTTTACTATAAGCTAATTAAATAATCAAGGGTCTTTTGTTTGCGAAGAATAGAAGCATAGAAATAACTGTTTTCTTCGGCTTTTTTCTTTTCTTCTGGCGAAAGACGATTAAAAATTTTTTCAAGATCTTGTTTTTCAACCGTAATATTTTCTTTATCAGCAATGGCTAAAAGAATAAACTCTAATTTATAGGTTTCTTCAATTTCTTTACGATATTGTTCTTTTAATTGTTCGATCGTTAAGTTTTTTGATTCTAAATATGCCTCAATTGTTAAACCAATCTTTTTAATATCATCTAATAAAGAAGCTAACCGATAATTAAGCTCTTGCTCAATTATCAAATCAGAAATTTCACAATCAATTTCTTTTAAAATACCGTTTAAAATTAAGTTAAGAAGTTTTTGTTTTTTAACTTCTTCATTTTCTTTTTCTTTTTGATCTTTACCTGGGATCCAAATATCGTCTTTTTTTTGTTCAGCTTTAATTTTATGAATTATTGTTTTTAAGTTTTTTAATTCAATTGTTGGTTTTTGAGCAATAGTAATTTTAATTTGCCAATCCTCTCCTTCTTTAGCTTTTTTAAGATCTATTTTTGGTGAAGTAATTGGAGTCAAATTTTCTTTTTTAATTATTTCCTGGTAAATTTTTGGTATAACCTCATTGATTAATTTTTCGTAAACTTTTTCTTTTTCTATGTTTTTCTCTGCTAATTTTTCAGGAACTGTTCCTTTTCTAAATCCTGGAATAACAAGATCTTTTTTTAATGATTCAAAAGCTTTTTTATAAGCATTATCAATCTCTTCTTTAGGAATATCTATTAAAAATTCAATAGTATTTTTTGGTAAGGTATTTTTTTTATAGGAGTACATATTTATAATTCTACCTCATTTTTTTCAAAATACAATCGAATATTTTCTTCTTCTTTTTGAAATTCATTCATAAAAAATATAACTTTACTACTCCAAGAAGGACTTTCGGCATAAACTTTACCAATTGATTCAATGCTAGTTAATCCACGATCAAAATAGTTATTTTTCAATCCTTCTGAAACTTTCTCAATAGCCTCTTCCCAATTTTTAAAAATAATCTTACCTCCTCCCCAACCAAAAGGATTAAAAGATGAATGGATGATATAACGACCAAAAGTTGATTCAACTCCAGCAATTGATGGGAGAAGATAACAGTTTATTTGTTTTTCATAACAAACTTTTATAAAAACATCAGCATAACCACTAAGAGGCGATTGGTATTTTTCTAAAAGATTTTTAATCGCTATTTTTTTGTAAAAAATTATTTTTTTTTCTTCTTGTAATGTTGTTTTATAAGTCATTTTACCTGATTCACCGGCTTCTTTTCCAAAAACAAAAAATGGATTTAAAAACAAAAACAAAAAAATAATGATAAATATTATTTTTCCCATAAAAAAGATCCTAAAGCTTTTAAGAGAAATCTTAAAAACCTTAGGATCTAATATATATTATAGCATAAAATTATAGGTTTTCAATAAGATTTGAATTAATATAATAATAAGCAAGACCGCAAGCAATGGCATCCATTTCATCATCTTCTTTTTTTTTAGGAATTTGTTCTGATAGATTAATCATTTTTTGCAATGATTTTTTATCCGCTAAACCATAACCAGTAACTGCTTGTTTAATTGCCAAGGGAGAAATAAATTCTACTTTAATATTTGTTTTTGCTGCAAGAAGAAGAATTACTCCTTGTACTTGGCTAACAGGAATAATCGTTTTTTTATTCTTAAAAAAAAATAATTGTTCTATAACAACAACATTTGGAGAATATTTTTCGATTAAGTTTTTAAGATAAGAATAAAGAAAAAAAAGCCTTTTTTCTAATTTATCTTTTTTATTTGATTTAATTAATCCAGAAGTTAAATATTGGTATTTTTTTTGCTTTTTTTCTATATAAAAAAGAGCATAACCAAGTTTTTCAAGTCCTGGGTCAATGGCAAGAATAATCATTCAGCTATAAACTAACAAAAATGATGGGAGAGAATCGCCATTAGTACGCCTCGGCATACACCTGGCGCCTATTAATCCGCTAATCTTGCGGAAGGCTAGATATGGATTCCTCATCTTGAGGTCCGCTTCGCACTTGAGATGCTTTCAGTGCTTATCGGATGGCAATATAGCTACCCGGCGATGCAACAAACAACCGGTACACCAGGGATTGCCACCTCGAGGTCCTCTCGTACTGTCGAGGTGCCCCCTCAAGAATCCAAGCGCTTGCACAGGATAGAGTCCGAACTGTCTCACGACGTTCTGAACCCAGCTCGCGTACCGTTTTAACGGGCGAACAGCCCG
>Ga0197142_1002908_pt1 | contig 14687 bp, 11 predicted proteins | sample GBS60_MetaG_FD_148614 | JGI IMG/M metagenome (GOLD analysis project Ga0197142, IMG submission 148614) | Sediment microbial communities from Great Boiling Springs, Gerlach, Nevada, United States - GBS 60_MetaG | ecosystem: Environmental > Aquatic > Thermal springs > Hot (42-90C) > Sediment... | reverse complement strand
CCACCCCCACACCAACGTTCACGCCCACGGTTACGCCAACGCCCACGCCCACACCGACACCCACCGACACCCCCACACCAACGTTCACGCCCACGGTTACGCCAACGCCCACACCTACCGAACCATCCGCAATCACACCCACGCCCACACCGGTATGGCGCTTTCGTGGTTACGTATGCATGGGTCTGCCTGCCAGCACGACCCAACCCGGTGACCCCTGCCCGCCCTTGCCATCAGGAGCCTGGATCGAGTTACAGCTCTTCGGCTACAACGAGAACCAATCCCCACCCGGTACCCTCATCGAAGGTAAGAGGACCGATGCTTACGGATTCTATAACTTTTTCGTGGTCCGACCGCGGGTTTACGATACCTTCCGTCTTGTCATCTTACCCCCTACCGGCCGGGTGGTGGCCGCCATCCTGAGTCGCGATGGCACCATTCTTGACCCCACCACCGTGGTGTGGTTCCGCCCCGCGCCTGAGATCCATCTGACCAATTTCTACCTCGAACAACCCACTGCCACTCCTACACCGACCAATACTCCCACGCTCACGCCAACCTATACTTCCACACCCACACCACGACCCCACGTCCTTTTCCTACCCCTGCTATGTCGCCGTTGAGACCGGTTGCGTCGCCGTCCCCGGTCCCTTGGCTTCAGCACCTTGTCATGGTCCCGGCGCCGGGGTGGACTCCCCTCGTTTCATCCGCCCTCTTTCTCAACGGCCTCAGGCTCCGGCCGCGGTCTCGCCCCCGTGGCCGGACCAATTCGTATGGAAAAACTGCCCGGCCGGACGGTCGATACGCTCGTAGGTGTGGGCGCCGAAATAGTCCCGCTGGGCCTGGATGAGATTGGCCGGCAAACGGGCGCTGCGATAGCCGTCGTAATAGCTCAGGGCCGCAGCCAGGGCCGGAACAGGGATGCCCAGGGTTGCCGCCGTGGCCACCACATGACGCCAGGCTGCCTGCCGGTCGGCCAGGGCCGTGCGGAAGAAAGGAGCCAGCAGCAGATTGGGCAGATCGGGCTGCCGGCGATAGGCAGCCACGATGTCGTTGAGAAAGGCGGCGCGGATGATACAGCCTCCCCGCCAGATGCGGGCGATTTCGGCGTAATCGAACCCATACCCATAGGCCTGAGCGGCCTGGCGCAACAAGGCAAAGCCTTGGGCATACGACACGACCTTGGCGGCATAGAGCGCCTCGCCTACGGCCTGGATAAAGGCCTCTTCATCGCCGGCAAAGCGGGTTTCCGGTCCGACCAGGAGGGACGCCGCGACCACCCGCTCGTCCTTGAGGGCCGAAAGGTAGCGGGCAAACACGGCCTCGGTGATCACCGTGGCCGGGACGCCGAGCTCGAGGGCATTCTGGCCGGTCCAGCGGCCGGTGCCTTTCTGGCCGGCGCGATCGAGGATCAGGTCCACCAGGGCCTGGCCGGTGGCTTCCTCGCGATAGGCCAAGATGGCCGCCGTGATCTCGATCAGATAGGAGGCGAGCGGCCCCTGGTTCCAGGCCCTGAAGACGGCATGGAGGCGCTCGTTGCTCAATCCCAACCCGCGGCGGAGCAGGTCATAGGCCTCGGCAATCAGTTGCATATCGCCGTATTCGATGCCGTTGTGCACCATTTTGACATAGTGGCCGGCCCCGCGCGGGCCGATATAGGTCACGCAGGGTTCATCGTCAACACGGGCAGCAATGGCCTCCAGCAAGGGACGCACGACCTCATAGGCGGCGGGCGGGCCACCCGGCATCAGGCTGGGCCCCCAGAGCGCACCCTCTTCGCCACCCGATATGCCGATCCCCATGTAGTGGATGCCGGTTGCCGCCAGCGCGGCGGCGCGGCGCTCGGTATCGGCGAAGTAGGAATTGCCGCCATCCATGAGGATATCCCCCGGTTCCAGCAGGGGCTGCAATTGGCCGATGACGGCATCCACGGCCTCGCCGGCCTGGACCATGAGCAAAATCCGCCGCGGTCGGGCCAGGATGGCCACCAGATCGGGCAGGGTATAGGCGGCCGTAATCCGGGTAGCGGCCGCAGGCCCGGCCATGAACTCCTGGGTACGGGCGGATGTGCGGTTATAGACCACCACGCGCAAGCCGTGGCGGTCCAGGTTGCGGGCCAGGTTTTGGCCCATGACGGCCAGTCCGATCACACCGATGTCGGCAAGCATAGGCAAAGGCACAGGTTCAGGCCAGGCCCAGGGCCTGGAGGCGGGTCGGTGTGGGCGCACCGGTGACGGGATCCCACCCGCGGGCTTCGTAGTATTCGGCCAGCATGGCGCTCAGATCGGGCAGGTTGCCGGCGGCGCCGCCGTCGGGCCGCGGTTCCCTCAGGAAACGGGCCGGCAGGGTGTCATCGGCGGCGGTGATGCCGTAGCGCAGGTTGATCAGCCGTTTCAGGTTGAAAATCCGTTCACCGGTCAGGAAAACCGTGGCCGGAGTCCAGTCCCAGCCCAGGGCCGTATTGACCAGATCGGCTACAAGCTGCGGTCCCGCCAGCCCTTTGACGATAAAACGGCACAGACCCAGAGGGTTGTAGACGCTCTGATAGTTCTGGTAATGGACGGCCATCCGTCCGCCGTCGCGGCTGTCGAGACGATCGCGGAAATGGTCCACACCGGGGTGGAAGACCAAACCCGGCACCTCGATGCCGTAGCCCTCCCAATAGGTGATGGCCTCCATATGACAGGCCCCGCGGTTGGCCGTGGCGTAGTTGGCAGCCATGCTGACAAAGGCGCGGGGGTCGTGATAGGGGATCTCCAGGCCTTTGACGTGAAGGGCCAACGGCGCCGCCTCCGGGCCCAGCGCCGCGGCCATCGCCCGCACCCCCTCGGCCAGAAAGGCGCCGATCCCCTCCCGCCGGGCGATGTGATGGACACAGGCCACGATGGCCGGAGCGTTCCCCCAGGTCAGCTCATGGCCGTCAAGCCGGATGGGCGCCAACAGGCCCCGTTCCACGGCCTCGATGGCGAAGGCGATGCAGGCCGAGGTGGAGATGGTATCCAGCCCGTAGTCGTTGCAGAGCATGTTGATGTGGGCGATGCTCTCCAGGTCGTTGTTGAGGAGCATGCCGCCGAAACCGGCCAGGGTCTCGTATTCGGGACCGTGGCCGCGCGTACCGGCATAGGGCCCCTGGTCGATCTGGACCGTTTTGCCGCAGCCGATAGGACAGGCAAAGCAAAACGTATGGCGTTGAAAGATGGTCTCGGCAATGCGTTGGCCGGAGATAAGGGCAGCATCGGGCCAGGTCCCGTCGCGCCAGTTGCGCAGAGGCAGGTCGCCGTAGGCCTCGCTGTTGATGACGCCACCGGCCGTACCCAGCAGGCTCAGGCCGAAGGAATGGTCCTTGATGGCGGCGTTGGCAGCCTTCACCGTCTCGCGAAAGGCTCCGGCATCGGCATAGGTAGGCTTCTCGCGACCGCGCACGACCATGGCCTTCAAACGCTTGTGCCCCAGGACCGCCCCCACCCCCGTGCGACCGGCCGTGCGGGCGTGTTCGATGCCGCCGGTCATGACCCCGGCATAGCGCACGCCGTTCTCACCGGCCAGCCCGATGCAGGCTACCTGGGCTTTGGCATCGGTCTCGGCCAACAGAGCGGCCGCCACCTCGTAGTGATTGCGTCCCCACAAATGGTCGGCCGGCCGCAGGGACACCTGACCGTTGCGACCGTCGATCCACAGGTACACCGGCTGAGCCGCGCGGCCGGTGATGACCAGTCCATCGTAGCCGGCAAAACGCAGTTCGGCGCCCCAATGGCCGCCGACGTTGCTCTCGCCCCAGATGCCCGTCAACGGCGAGCGGGTGCACCAGGAACTGCGACAGCCGGTGGGGGCAAAGGTGCCGCTGAGAAGGCCGTTGAACACATACACCGGCATGGCCGCATCGTCCCAGGACAAAGCCGGATCGACCTCCTGATAGAAGCGATAGGCGGCATAACCGCTACCGAGGAGAAAACGGCGGACATCCTCCTCGGCAATGGGATGCTCGGTGATGGTGCCGTCGGTGAGGTCAATCCGCAGGTACTTACCGGCATAAACGAGGGGCATAGAAACCTCCGCTGATGGCGTGGATAGCGCAAGTCTAGCAGACGGCGGCTGCTCTTTCAAACCGGGCCGACGAGCCTGTAAGTGCGGCCTGTGCCGGCAGAGCAAGGGCGATGTGCCGGTTTGCCAAAGCGGCCCCAGGTAGCGCACAATGGCCTTGTTCGGGAGGATCACCATGACCTACGAAACGACCGAAACCACCGATGCGCTCACCCTGGCGGTGCCGGAACCGCCGGCGCCCGGCCTGCCGCGGCCGGGCAATCGCATTGCCGTCCATGTGCCCGACCGGCACAACCCTACCCTCCGGCAGATTATGGAGGCCGTGGCGGCCGACGACGAACTCTACACCCTCTGGTATTGCCAGAACGTCAACGCCGTTGACCGTCTGGGCATGACCGATCACGGGCCGGTGCATGTGCGGATCGTGGCCAATATCGCCCTGCGCCTGCTGCGTCTGCTCATGGCCAGGGGCATCCAGCCCAATGTCGTGCGCGATCACGGCCTGACCGCCGACGATGCCGAGGTAGTCGTGGTGCTGGCAGCGCTGATGCACGACCTGGGGATGAGTATCCATCGCGCCGGCCATGAAGAGTACAGCCTCTTCATCGCCCAGCAAAAGCTGAACGATATCCTCCCCGGGGCCTATCCCGACCCGGTCGTGCGCACCGTCATCCGTTCCGAGGTCCTCCACGCCATCATCGCCCACCGTCGGGAGGGACGCCCGTTGACCCTGGAAGCCGGGATCGTGCGGGTGGCCGATGCCCTCGATATGGCCCAGGGGCGGTCTCGCATCCCCTTCGAGCGCGGGGAGCTGAACATCCATTCGGTATCGGCCATGGCCATCGAGCGGGTCACCCTCGAACCGGGGGAAACAAAACCCGTCCGCGCCCGCATCCTCATGCGCAATTCGGCCGGTATCTTTCAGATCGATGAGCTTCTCAAGGAGAAACTGAAGGGTTCCGGGCTGGAGAACTACATCGAAGTCCTTGCCACCATCGAGCGGGAGACAGAAGCGCCGCTGGTGCAGATTTTTCGTCTCTAAGGAGCCTACCCCGTGGACGCCGATCCCGGATATGACGATAGGGAAGCCCCTTCCCCCGATGACGCTTCTCCTGCAACGCGGACGGTACCGGTCCTATGGCCGTCCGGAGCGCAGCGTCCTGTGGTTACGTATGCCATGATGGGCATCAGTCTGGTGGCCTTTGCCCTGCAGGTACTGAGTCGGCTGATCCTGGGTTGGGATTTGCCGGGTCAACTGGGCATGAAGGCAGCCGAAGCCATCCTGGCCGGACAATGGTGGCGGCTGTTGACGCCGATCTGGTTGCACGGCGGGATTATCCATCTGGCTTTCAACATGTATGCCCTTTATGCCCTGGGCTCGTCATTGGAGTACGCCTACGGACACGGTCGTTTCCTGCTGCTCTATTTGCTGGCGGGCTTTGCCGGAAATGTCCTGTCGTTGATCATGAGCCCGGCCTATTCATTGGGCTCATCCACGGCCATCTTTGGGGTGTTGGCTGCCTATGCCGTTTTCCTGTATCGTAACCGTGCTTTCTTCGGCGAACGCGGCCGGCCGGTCTTGATGAACATTTTGGTTGTTGCCCTCATCAACTTCCTGATCGGCCTCTCACCGGGGATCGACAACTGGGGCCATCTCGGCGGCTTTGTGGGAGGGCTGGGATTTGCCTGGTTCGCCGGTCCCCTTTTGCAAATCGATGCGGTCGGAGACGGCTATAAGCTGCGCGATCGGGTAAGCAGGGTTCGGGTTTTCCTGGTGGGTCTTGTCGTTTTCGCCGTGACGACCGTCCTGGTCATGGCGTGGATGGCCGGCCGTTAGGGCTATGAGCCGCCGCGGCCGGTCCGTAACCAGCGCCACAGGCGCCGCGGCTCGTAAAGGCGATGGTGACGGATATACCAGGCCGCGGCTATCAGGCCGCCCAGCTCCCATCCCCATAGCTCCGGTCGGCGGGTAAAGGCAAACCAGTAGGCCAGACGGATATCGCTCTGTTCGCTGCCCCGTTTCTGCCAGACGTGAAAGCGCCAGCCCCGCAAGGGCCAGTAGAAGGTGTCGGGGAAAAACCAGATGCGATCGAGGAGCAAATGGCCGAGGAAAGCCAGGCCATAAGGCCACCAGGACGGGCGCCGTCGCCACACATAAAGGGCCAGACCCAGGTTGAACAACAGGGTATGGGCAAAAAGCAAGGCGGCCTTGTAACGACGGTAGAAGTACAGCGCCGCCAGGGGTTTATCGAGCAAATCCGGTCCTGTGGCGGCCAAAGCTAAAAAACGGGCGTCGAGCTCGGGCAGGTGCGGGAAGCGACGCCGGAGCTGTTCATAGGCAACCAGGGTGTAGGCGATATGGCTTTGCGGTAACATAACGAAGCAACAGGGAACAAAAGCCGTCGTGACGAGAAGATAAGGTGACCGCTCAGACTTCTGGGGCTATCGGCAAACCGATTTTAGGAACCCTGACGACAGCAAGTACAATAAAGGCCATCCTTTTTTCCTCATGCGCCGGACCTCCTTGTCGAGGCCTCCTGTGGAAAGGCACAAGAGGCCATTTTAGCAGAGTTCGTAACGACCTGCCCATTGTCAGACGAGGCGGCGATAGCCGTCGAAGGTCACGGCCCGAGAGGCCTCGCAAGGGCCACGCCGATGGCTCGCCCGAGGCGCCATCTCCAGGCCGACCTTTTTAGCACGCGAGACGATTGCTTCCACCACCCCCACGCTGCGCTCGGGGCAAGCGCTGCGCTTCACCACCCCCACGCTGCGCTTCACCACGCTGCGCTCGTGACAGGCGTGACAGGCGTGGCAGGCGGGACATGCGCTCCGCCCGCAATGACAAATCGAACATTGTCGAGGTAGTTACGATCGTTGTATCCGACGGCGGCTTCAACCGCTTCCCGTTTCCTAAAGGCGAAGGCCTTTCGGTGATGAAACGATGACAACGCTTATCCTCTGGCTACGGCGGCTCGGAGTGCGCTGTCGCCGTTCCTCTCTCCAGGAGCGTGCCAGGGCTATAGTCAGAGCCGCCATTCCTCAGCGCTGGCGCCATAACCTGGGCGTGCAACTATTGGTCTTCTATGCCCTCTCCATCGGCCCCGTCCTTTTGGGAGCCGTGGTCTTCGACATCCTGGCCGGCCGCAAGCTGCAATACGATGTCCAGACGGCCGATCTGGCCTTAGCCCATGCCATAGCCAGTGAAACCGAGACGTTGCTGCGCAATGCGGCGACAACGGTGGCCAATCTGGCCCGGGAAGAAGCCGTCCTGACGGCCGACACGGTCGGGATGCGCCGCCTTTTCCAGGCATTGGTGCTCGGTCGGCAAGACATCAATCTCCTCTATCGCCTGGATGCCAACGGTATCATGCTCTACCACTACCCCGAAGGCCCCGGGAGCACCGTCGGTGTGGATTTCTCTTTCCGCGACTATTTCCGACGGGCGTTGCTCAGCACCGGTCCCCTTTTCTCCAGCGGCCGTATCTCACCTACGACCGGTAAACCGGTAGCCACGGCGGTTATGCCTCTGCGCGCTGCCGACGGCACTTTTCTGGGAGTAGTGGCTACCAACCTGGCCTTGGAACAATTCAGCGATACTCTGGCCCTCATCAGCAACGAACGCCAACAGCTGATGATCAGCATGGTGGATGCGCGCGGCCAGGTCATCGCCTATCCCGGTCTGGTGACGGAAACGCGCACTCCGGCCGAACTGATCAAGGCACCGACAGCGCCCCTGACCCCAAAGGATACCGGCCTGCCCGCCAACCTGCTGCCCGACTGGAATGCCTGGCAAGATGGCGTGGTGGCGCGCGTCCTGGCCGGTGAGATCGGCTCGGTCATCGTCACGGCGCCGGACGGTAGCCGCTGGCTGCGTTCTTTTGTCCCCATCCCGGTGGCGGGCTGGGGGGTGATCGTCCAGCGTCCGACCGAGGTCGCTTTCGCCACCGTTTACCACTTCCATCGGCTGCTCATCACCGCCATCGCCATCTATCTCATCGGCGGCATCCTTTTCTGGTTGTATCTCTCACGCCATGTCATTGTCCCGCTGGAGCGTCTGGCCGCCTTCAGCGAACGGGTCGGGAAATGCGATCGGCCCGCCGGTCTTTCGCGAACGGCATTGCAACCCTGGTTGGCACGTCATGACCAAATCGGCCATCTGAGCCGTTCCCTGGTCACCATGGCCGCCGACATCGACCGGCGACTTCACGAATTGCGCACCCTCCTGGAGACGGGCCGTGCCGTCCTTAGCTCCCTCGACCTCCCGACCGTCCTCGACACCATCCTCAACGAAGTGCAACACCTTCTCCACATCGAGCGATGTGCTATCGTCTCCCTGGACGAACGCTTAGGCGTCTTTCGGATCCGGGTCAGTCGAGGCCTCTCCGATGATTATGTCAAGCAACTGCGGATCGAACCGAATGAACCCGGTTCGGTGGCGATGCAGGCCCTGGCCACAGGAGGACCGGTCCAGGTGAGCGATGTGGAAGCGGATCCGAACTATCCCACGGCCTTGCGCGAACGGGCGCGTAAAGCCGGTTTTCGTTCTTTATTGGCCATTCCCCTGCTCACCCAACATGCCGTGCCCTCGGTGTTGGTGCTTTACCGCCAGGAAACCTACACCTACAGCTCGGCCGAGTTGGAGCTGGTGGCCGCTTTTGCCAATCAAGCCGCCATGGCCCTGGAACATGCCGCCCTCTATAGCCTGACGGATACCCAGCTCCAGGAACAGACCCGACGTCTGGAAGCTCTGGTCGAGAGTCTCCAGGATGGGCTTATCCTGGCCGGTCTTTCCGGCGAAATCCTGTTCTGCAACCAACGGGCGACCGAGCTGGTGGGAATGCGTCGAGCCGAAATCCAGCGGGTGAAGGCCGGGGAACTGACGGCTCGTTTGCTGAGCACGGCGGACAACGCCGAGGCCATGACAACCGCTCTGGAGCAAGCGTTGGCAGCCAGGCAATCCCCCAACGGAACCATCACCCTGGATATCAGCCGCAGTCATCTTCCGGGAAATCCGCTGACCCGGCGGCAAGACCTGCGCCTGCACATCTTTCAGGTCACCGATGTCCATGGTGAACGGATCGGTCACGGCCAGATCTGGCAGGATATCACCCGCGACAAAGCCATTGACCGGATGAAGTCCATCCTGCTCTCGGCCGTCTCCCATGAGCTGCGCACCCCTTTGGCCATCATCAAAGGGTATGCTTCCACCTTGCTGGCATCGGATGTGGCCTGGGATCCGTCGAGTCAACGGGAGTTTCTCCAGGCCATCAGCGACGAAAGCGACCGGATGAGCGAATTGATCGCCAATCTGCTCGACCTTTCACGGTTAGAAGGAGGTAGCCTGCCTCTGCGCTGGGAATCGCACGAGCTGAGCACGATTCTGGAAACGGTTATCGCCTATGTCCGCCATCGCCAGGCAATCCCGATCACCCTGGACATCGCCCCGGACCTGCCACCCGTATGGATCGATCGGCCCCGCATCGAGACGGTGATGCGCAATCTGTTGGAAAACGCCGCCCGCTATACCAAGCCCCAAATGGGCATTCATGTCCGGGCCGACCTGTTCATGAGCGGAGAGGAAACGGCCGTGGTGGTCCGGGTACGCGATTTCGGTCCCGGTGTGCCGTCTCATTTGCGCTTGCGCATCTTCGAACGTTTTTACAGTTCCTCCCTCAAGGCAGCACCCTTCCCGATGGAAGCGGGCACCGGGCTCGAAGGCAATGCCGATGGTGGGCCTTCGTTACGAGAAGGTACCGGTTTGGGATTGGCCATTTGTCGCGGTTTTGTCGAGGCCCATGGCGGTCGGATTTGGGTCGAAGACGGCCATCCCGGCGCCGTTTTCTGTTTCACCCTGCCCCTTGTTCCTCCACCCGACCTATGAGAGCAGCCATCCTTGTGGTCGAAGACGAGAAACCCCTGCGCGAGTTCATCGCCCGCAACCTGAGCGCACGCGGCTTTGGGGTTCTCCAGGCGGCCAACGGCCTCGAAGCCCTGGCCTTGTTTCAAACCGAAAAGCTCGATCTCATCATTCTCGACCTGATGATGCCGCACATGGATGGGCTGGAGCTTATCCGCCGTATCCGGCGCCATTCGCTGGTTCCCATTATTGTGCTCAGTGCCCTCGATGAAGAACAGGATAAGGTGAAAGCCCTGGACGAAGGCGCCGACGACTACCTGACGAAACCGTTCGGTGTCGAGGAACTGTTGGCCCGGGTGCGGGTGGTGCTACGTCGCAGTCAATACCAGCCGCCCTCCAGCCGTCACGAGGTCCTGCGCATAGGAGACATCGAACTCGATGTGCAAACCGGTCGCGTCCTGCGCCGCGGGGAGATGGTCCGCCTGACCCGAACCGAGTTTGAGCTCTTGCTCTATCTGATGCGAAACCCCAACCGCGTGCTCAACCACCGGACCATCCTCCAACACGTGTGGGGTCCTGAATACGGCGAGGAGACCGAGTACCTGCGAGTTTACATGGGACGCTTACGCCGCAAACTGGAAGACGACCCCGCCCATCCCCGCCACCTGCTCACCGAACACGGTCTGGGCTATGTTCTGAAGCCGTGAGGTGCCCCTGGAGTTTTCTACCGAAACCGGTCCCATATGGGAAAGGGGTAGCAGAAGGCGACAATGCCTTCTGCTACCCAAAGGGCCAAACGCCAGGCATAGCGGGTCTTTTGCATCCGCAGCGCCGGCCCGCTTTCAACCGGTTACTCCGGCCTGGCGCAAGGCCCGCCATACCCGCTCCGGCGTGAAGGGGATCTGGCGGATGCGCACGCCCGTCGCGTTGTAGATGGCATTGGCCAGGGCGGGGGCCACGCCGTCTTTCGGGATTTCGGCGATGGCCTTGGCGCCAAAGGGGCCGGTCGGTTCCAGGGTCTGCACCAGGGTGACGGCCAGTTCGGGCATCTCGTCGGCGCGATAGATTTTGTAGGGGCCCAGCCGGGGGTTGACCATACGGCCCTGCTCGTCGTAGACCATCTCCTCGCAATGGGCATAGCCCAGGGCCTGGGTCATACCGCCTTCAACCTGTCCGGTGGCCGTCAACGGATTGATGGCCACACCACAGTCCACGGCCATGGCCAGTTGGGTCACCGTGACCTGGCCTGTCTCGATATCCACCTCTACCTCGGCGAACTGGGCGGCAAAAGGCGGCGGCGAATCGGGAGAGACATAGGAGGCGGTGGCCATGAGCTGGCGCTGATGGGCCTGGTGCAACGCGTGCAGGGCGATCTCGGCCAGGGAGAGCGAACGGCCGTCAGGCGCCCAGGCGCGGCGGTCGCGCAGGACGATCCCGCTTTCATCGGCTAAGCCGAGCATCAGCGCCGCCCGCTCCCGGATCTGCGCGGCCAGCTCTTCGGCGGCCTTCTTCACGGCCATGCCCGAGATATAGGTCGTGCTGGAAGCGTAAGCGCCCACGTCAAAGGGAGTCAGGTCGGTGTCGGAGGAGTAGACGATGATATCCTCCAGCGGCACCCCCAGGACCTCGGCGGCAATCTGGGCCAACACCGTATCGGCGCCGGTGCCTAAATCGGTGGCCCCTATCAACAGATTGAAACTGCCGTCGTCGTTGATCTTGATGCTGGCCGCGCCCATATCAAGCCCGGGGATGGCCGTGCCGTGCATGCAGACGGCCATGCCGATCCCGCGGCGGATGTGAGGCCGGTCCGGCGGCGCCTTCCACAGCGGGTCCTGACGGCGTTCCCAGCCGATGGCCTGCATGCCCTGGGCCACGCATTCGCTCAGGCCGCTGCTCTGGACCACCGGGACCACGATGGTCTCGCTCTCCCGTTCGCCCAGATAGGGCGCGATGTTGAGCGGATCGCCGACCTTCACCCAGTTCTTGCGTTTGAAGGCAATGACGTCCATGCCCAAGGCCTCGGCGATCTCCTCCATGTGGCTTTCGAGGGCGAAATGGGCCTGAGGCGCGCCGTAGCCGCGATAGGCCCCGGCCACCGGCCGATTGGTGTAGACGACCAGGCATTCGAATTCCTTATTCGGGCAGTTGTAGGTGCTCAAGCCGCGCAGCCCCGTCACGGTCTGTACCGTGAGACCGTGGGTGGCATAAGCGCCGGTGTTGCCGATCACCGTCATTTTCATGGCCACCAGGGTGCCGTCCTTCTTCACCCCGGTTTTGTAGTGGATGGTCTGGGCATGCCGCGAGCGCGAGGAGATAAACTCCTCCTCTCGCGTCAGCTCCAGGCGAACGGGCCGTCCCGTGGCGATAACCAGATGCCCGACGATGTCCTCGATGAGCATCTCCTGCTTGGCGCCGAAGCCGCCGCCGATGCGGGGCTTGATCACGCGAATGCGTTTGACCGGCAGCCCCAAAAGGGGCGCCACCATGCGCCGCACATGGAAGGGGACCTGGGTGGACGTGCGCAACACCAGCCGCTCATCGGCATCCCAGTAGCCGATGCAGATGTGCGGTTCGATGGGCACCTGCTGTACCTGATGGACCCGATAGGTATGTTCGAAGACATAATCGGCCTCGGCAAAGCCCTTTTCCACATCGCCCACGGCGGCATGGATGCGGTGGGAGATGTTGTGAGCGGGGTCGTAGGCGCCTTCCATGTCCGGTTCATCGTGGATGACGGGTGCGCCTTCCCGGATGGCCTCGTTCTCGTCGAAGACGGCCGGTAAGACCTCGTAGGTCACCCGAATCCGTTTGATGGCCTCGGCCGCGATCTCCGGCGTTTCGGCAGCTACGGCCGCCACGCGATCGCCCACATGCCGCACCTTGTTGTCGAAGCTGACCTGGTCCCACGGCTTGGGATTGGGATAGGACTGACCGCCGGAGGCATAGCGCACGCGCGGGATGTTTTTGTAGTGGATCACAGCATGGACGCCCGGCAGCGCCCGCGCCTCGCTGTCGTCGATGTCGAGGATACGGGCATGGGCATGGGGACTCGTCAGGAGTTTGGCATGGAGCATCCCCCGCATTTCCACATCGTCCACAAAGGCCGGATTGCCCTTGACCAGCTTGAGGGCATCCACTTTGACCTCGGGCTTGCCCACGACCCGCAGTTCCTGGAAGGGTGGCGCCACGATGAATTTGGGCAGGGTCCGCGTGGCCGTGGTGGCAGGGCCGCCGCTGCCGACCTCGGGCATTTCCTCGGCCCCGGTTTCAGGGCCACCTCCCTCATCGCCGCCGGGCAGGGTGATCGGGGTCAGCACATTCGGCTCAAAGACGGGCGGTTCTTCCCCGCGCAGGATGGCCGCCGCCTGCAAAATGGCCTGCACCGGCTTGAGATAGCCCGTCTCGCGGTCGAGGACACCGGATAAGGCATCGCGGATCTCGGCCTCGGTGGGATTGGGGTTGCGGTCCAGCAGCGCCTTGGCCGCCAGGACCATGGCCGGCGTGGTATAGCCCGACTGAATGGCGCCGGTGCGCATGAAGGCTTCCTGGATGGGATGCAGTTGGGTTCCACGCGCCAGGCCCTCCACCGTTTCGATGCTGTGGCCGTCGGCCTGGGCCGCCAGGAGGATATCGGCGCTGACAAGACGGCCATCGAGCAGGACGGCAGCGGCGCCGGTTTCGCCCGTATCGGAACCGTAGTGCAGGCTGTAGTAGCCGGCGCGACGGAGGACCACGCGCAGGTTCTCATGAGGCTGGCAGGTCAGCGTTTTGGCTTCGCCGTTGATGGTAACATGGATTTCCATGGCAACCTCCCTTTCAGGACAGACGGGCAAGGACGCGGCGGGTGAGGAGTACGGCCATCTCGCGGCGGTATTCAGGGCTGCCGCGGAAATCGCCCGGCGGCTCCAGGGCGGTCACCTGCTCGGGCGCCACGAGGACGGGCGTCTTGGCCACACCGCACAGGGCCAGGCGGATATGGCCTTCCGGCGTCTTGCGGCCCACGGCCGCGACAATGGGCGTATCGGCCGGGGTACGCGCGACCCGCTCGGCCGCGGCCAGGCCTGTCGTGGCCACCTTCACGCCGGTGAGGATGCCGCCGGACAGAGCCGCCGGTCCCTCGGCCAGAAAAGCCTCCAGGGGCAGGGTGCGGCTGCCGGCCGGGGTCTGTACCGTCACCTCGGCCTCGAAAACGAGCAATGCCGCCAGTAGCTCACTCTCCGGATCGGCACACACGATGGCCCCGCCCACAGTGCCCTGATGGCGGAAGGTATTCGGCCCCTCGCGATGGGCCGCCTGACGCAACACCGGCGGGGCGGCATCCAGTTCAACCAGGGTCTGCACACGCGTCATGGCCCCCATGTGCAGATAGCCATCGGCCAGGGCCACGTTGTCCAGGCCCAACGCCTGCAAATCCACCACCTCATCCACGCCCTCGGCATGGGCATTGAGATAGGTCCCCCCGGCGAGCACGGCGGTTGTGATCCCCGGTCGCGCCAGCAATTGCAGCGCTTCGGTCAGGCTCGTAGGGCGATAGTAGGCACGGATGACTCCCATAGCATGCTCCTTTGCATACGATAGCGAGGGCAAACGTCGGCAAGACCGACGCATTCCGGTCTTAGTGTACCACAGGAACGGTCCGATCGGCCACAGCCGCCTTTGTCATGGGTGTCCGTCCTATTTTGGCGTCCCATGTCATGCTGAGGAGCGAAGGCTGCGAAGCGGCCGCAGCGACCCTGAGCGCCGTCGCAGGGAATCCCGTTTTTTCGCCGGAACTGCCCGGCGAGGCTGC
>Ga0197142_1002907_pt1 | contig 14690 bp, 8 predicted proteins | sample GBS60_MetaG_FD_148614 | JGI IMG/M metagenome (GOLD analysis project Ga0197142, IMG submission 148614) | Sediment microbial communities from Great Boiling Springs, Gerlach, Nevada, United States - GBS 60_MetaG | ecosystem: Environmental > Aquatic > Thermal springs > Hot (42-90C) > Sediment... | reverse complement strand
CATCAGGCCAACGGCAAATCGCCGCACGTCGCGCAGAGTGCGCTCGCCGTCGCCGAGCTGCGCGGCGCAGGCTACACCGGGGCGGTTTGCCCGGTGTGCGGGTCGATGCGGATGGTCAGAAGCGGGAGCTGTATGTATTGTTTGGACTGCGGCAGCACCACCGGTTGCTCTTGAGCGTCAGCGTCGTCGTGGGGGGCTATCCCCCCCACAACAGCCCGCGCCATCCGAGCAAGCGTCGCGCCGGCGCGCCCTTTTTGCCTCGCTGACTCATGAAGCACGATCGTCGCCCGCTCCTACTCACGCACGCACCTGGCGAGTTGGCTGTGCGCACGAATGCCGAAGTGCCGGATAGAGGTTGCGCTTTCGCGCCGTCTCTTGGCTATCCCCGTGCCGGGCTTGGCACATCATAGCACCGCGCTGAACACGCTCCCGCCAGCGCAGCGGTGGCCGTTGCTGAATCGGCATCCGGTAGGCCGCTGATGGCTGCGGTCAGAATGGTGACGATGACGATTGCCGCCGGCGTGAAGACCGATCAACCGTGTACGACCTCGTGGTTGACGGGGGACTTGAACGCGATGATGACGATGGGCCTGTCCGGCGATTACATCTTCCTTTACTGAGCAGACCGAGGCGCGTGCAGGTAGCAGCCCTTCAGCGCCTTGAAAGCTGTACAACCGAACACCTCTGTTGCCCACTTTAGCAACGAGGATATTTTTGTACAAAAACACAGTCTCAGTATAAACTTTACTGCGTGGCGATACTATACAAGGGGGCTTGGTGAGGATGGACAGGGGTCATGCAGGTGGGCTACTGTTTTTGCCGTTGGTGACCATACTTTCAGCCGATGGCTCTCCATGACGCCTTCGCCTGCGCCATCCAGCCGTCATCGCCGCACTCGCGCAGCGCCTCGGCCAGCGCGTCGCTTGCACGCTTGGCCGGCCAGTGCTGCCGAGCGAGGCAGAGATACTTGCGGTTGCCCGTCTTGATCAGGGCCTCCAAGATGTCGTCCGCGTAGCGCCCGTCCGGCCAGTCACGCCCGGCGAGGTAGAGGCGCTTGGCATCGCCGGTTTGGACGAGTGCCTTTCGAATCTCGTCGCTGTAGCGCTCATTCGGCCAATCCCGACCGGCAAGCTGGAGGGTCTCGGGGTCACCAGCCTCAAGCAAGGCCTGCGTCATAGCCTCGCTGAATCGCCCTGCCGGCCAACGCCCGCCGGCGAAGTAGATGAGCTCGATGTCTTTCGTTTTGGCCAAGGCTTGCGCCAAGGCTTGATCGTAGCGCTCATCCGGCCATTCCAAGCCGGCAAGGTAAATATACTTGGCGCTTTTCGTCGTGGCTAAAGCTTGCGCCATGGCCCTATCAAACCGACCATCCGGCCAGTCCTTGCCGGCGAGGTAGATATGCTCAGCGTCTTTCGTTTTGGCCAAGGCCTGTGCGATGCCATTAGAGAAACGCTCGTCCGGCCAATCTTTGCCGGCGAGATAGAGGTGCCGAGCGTTGCCGACATCAATCAATGCCCGTGCGATAAGTTCGTCGTAGTATTCATCTGGCCAAGTAAGACCGGCAAGGTAGAGATGCCAGCTATCGCCGGTCTCGGCCAGTGCTCGGGTGATCTCCGGCGCGAAGCGCTTGGCCGGCCAGTTCCGCCCGGCGTAGTAGAGATGCTTCGCATCACGGGTCTCGGCCAACGCTTGAGCGATCTCCGGCGTGAAGCGCGCATCTGGCCACTCTTCGCCAGCGAGGTACAGACTCCAAGGGGTGCGGGTTTCGGCCAGCGCTTTGGCGATCTCTGGCGTGAAGTGCGCATCCGGCCAGTCTAAGCCGGCGAGATAGAGATACTCTGCATCTTTGGATTTGGCCAGCGCCTGTGCGATCTCCGGCATGAAGCGCTCGGCCGGCCAGTTCCGCCCTGCGAGGTAGAGATAGCTCGCGTCACGGGTTTCGGCCAGCGCTTGGGCGATGCCCGCGTTAAAGCGTCCGTCACGCCAGTCGCGCCCGGCGAGATAGAGATACTTCGCATCACGGGTGTTAATCAGCGCTTGGGCGATCTCCGGCGTGAAGCGCCCGTCATGCCAGTCGCAACCGGCGAGGTAGAGGCACTCGGCGCTGCCGCTCGTGCTCAGCGCTTGCGCGATCGCAGGGCTGTAGAGCTTATTCGACCAGTTTTTTCCGGCGAGGTACAAACACCCTGCGTCATTGGCCTTGACCAAGGCCTCAGCAATTGCGCCATCGCGCCGCCTCGCCGGCCAATACCTCCCGGCCAAGTAGAGATATCTGGGGTCGCCTAGCCTGATCAAGGCCTCCGCGACGGCCTGCTCATAGCCCTCGTCCGGCCAATCCCGCCCGGCGAGGTAGAGATATCTGGCGTTGCTGGTTGCAACCAAGGCCTGCCTGATCGTCTCGATATACCCTTCATCATGGCATGCCTTGCCGGCGATATACAGTCTCTCAGCATCTTCTGCGTCGCTCAGCACGCGCAAGACCCATTCACGGTCCGGACGAGACCACCACGCGCCGAGGTCTATCTGTCGGACGGCCCAGCGCAGGACGCCTTTGAGCTGCGGCATGCCGGCGTTATATGCTGCAAGCACAAGCCGGGCGATTTGCGGTGCACTGTCTTTGGTTAGCCGAGCGAGGCATAGCGCGCCTTCGGCGCGCCAGCCGTCCTCGCCGACGATGGCGAATTTCCCCGGCTCCGGGGCGACAAGATAAACGTCCCCGCCGTGCTCATCGGCATACCACCGCGCTTCCTCGACCGTCGCGGCGTACACGCCGTGCCCTGCTTCAAACGTCCTCTCTTCTGCTTTCAGACACGGCAAGCCGAGGGCTGGGTCGACCTTCCACGGGGTCTTTTGTCGAGCGGACTTGAGCGCGTTAGGGTAGCGACCCTTCAGCGCCTTGAAAGCGAGATACGCAAGCATCTCTATCGTTCATTTTAGCGATGAGGATAGACTCAGGAATGCTCGAATATAAACTTCCCATTGGGAGGGCGCGGGCTGTCCCACAAAGAGGGGGATGGAAGCGCTCAGCGCTCTTGCTTGGTGGAAAGCTGCGATACAGGAGCCCCTCGCCTCTCCTGAGTAGACTTGCCATGGTCTACGAGATGGCGACTGCGACGTTAGTCCCAACTGACGGGATATTTGTCTGAGCGAAAATATCGGTCAACCAGCTTCCGTATTACACTTGGTCGCCAGTGCCCACTCCATCCTGTTTCGCGTGAATCAAGTATTTTGATCCCGCGAGGCGCGTCCCCCTGCTGTGCGCGTTCCAGACTTGTCAACTGGCGTTGGCGCTCCTTCTCGGCCGTCGCCGATGCCGGTTGGAACGTCTCAGGCGGGCGCGACCACATCTGATGGTCTACCAACCCCAATGGCACACCTCGCGGTATGCAAGTACTGCGCTGGATTGTCTAAGTGTCTTGGTCCTTTCGTTAACGGATGATGAGCAAAGTCCAGGTTGGTGGCCTCTTCGATCAACAGCACGCAGGATAATGCGCTCAACTGTGCTGCGAATCCGAGCATCGCTTACGCTGATTGTCCCGGAAACGGTAGGCCGCCTTTGTGTGTGCCGCATGCCTGCGTGAGCCGGTTTGGCGCTGAGGGTTTCTACTCATTCAGGTGCTTGCCCCCTAAATCCGCGTTTCTTAAGCAGCTATGATGTTCCACACGCGCTCGTGTCCGGTAGCCTTCCTACTTGTGGGTAATGCCACTGGCCAGGTAGAGCAGAATAGCGCGCTCGCCTGCCAGTATCGTCTCGCGGATCACCTTTGCCCATCGCTCGTCGTCGCAATACACGCCGAGCTGGCAGATCCAGTCAAGGTCGCCGCGCCTAACGACGAATTTGAACGCCGCCTTGAGTACATCCTGCGGACAGCCGCTTGTCCCGTGCGCTTTGGCCAGTACCAAGACGTCCCACGTCTTGCGATAGCTCATCTTGCCGCCCGTCATCTTGATTGGGGGCTTGAGACGCCTCAGCCAAGCTCGCCGAACCTCGCTCAGGGCTATCACCCCTTTTAACTTTAACAGGATGCTGCAGAGCTGGTTAAATTGGTCGTTGCTCAAGTAGTGCAACAGCTCGGCCAGCCATTCGGCGCGCCCTTCGTTGCCGCCGATGTCCACGACATCCTTTAACGATATCTTCTCGGGCATCGCCAACCTGCCGATCGCTGCAGAGACGGTGAGGATCGCCCAGCGCAGGGTGCGCTCATTCACTCTATCACCAGCGTCGTGCATGGCGATGATGCTTTTGGCCACTTCGAGCTTGCAACCTGCCGTATCCAGATGGGGTAGAAGCGATACAAGCCAGTCCTCGGTTTCGCCTTTCACGAAGCGGGCGATAAGCGACTTGGCCGTTGGCCAGAGCGCTTGATCCGTCTCCAAGCAGGCGACCAAGTTGGCCCAGCGGAGGATGGCCGGGACTTGGGAGAGACCTTGCGCATGGGCGGCGAGGATAAGATGCGTGATTGCCCCGATGTTCTCCTCGGTGAGCGCCCCAAGGCAGAGCGCCGCCTCGGCGCGCCAACCCGCTTCACCCACGACGGCTTGCCTCCCCGGCAGCGGGGTGACGAGGTAAACGATGCCGCCGTACTCATCAGCATACGACTGCGCCTCATCGACTGTCGCGGCATACACGCCGCGCCCTGCTTCAAACGTCCCTTCTTCTGCTTTCAGACATGGCAGGCCGAGTGCTAGATCAATTTCCCACAGCGTTCCTTGCTGAGCAGACTTGAGCGCGTCCGGGTAGCGACCTGTCAGCGCTTTGAAGGCGAGGTAAGCGAACATCGCGCCTTATTGTAGCCACGGGAATGTCAGTCTGTCGCGTGGTGGCATGTGCGCATGGCGTGCGTCTGCGCGATGGCATGGACGAGGGTTTTGTGCGGCGCTGCCGGAAGGTCTACCCGTTGTATGAACATCTTTTGTGGAGAACTTTTTGCCTGTCTTGTGCGTCTCATTACTTATCTTGGTCTTGGCCTTGCCTTCCAGCCCGATTCTCTTCGCCGGTTTCACTCTTGCTGTCGCGTCGCCCTCGTCGTGTTCTGCTTAAACTTTCCCTGTGCATTTGGTATCATTGCACTTCATACTGCCCCTTCCCAGCAACGAGGAAAACACATGGACACCGGATGCTGGTAAGGAACGCACCTCCAGACATTCGTGAGTAGATTGAGGGTAAGCGACTTCGGTATCGCATGAGCCGGCGGGAATTTATCCTGTCTATCCTCAAAAGCGTTAGTGAAGGCACTCAACCTTGGCTATTTCCGCCTGAATTGGAAGCGAGGGAGTCATGCCTTCGGATTCGGCAAAAAGCATTTCACAACTGCTACATAGCCGGCGAGTCAGCGACTCCCTCCTCTACGCGAGCATGCTTGTATGTGTGTGCTGCTGCGCGTCCTCTTGCTTGAGAACTGACACGGATGGTTGGCCGGTCTTCCAAGAATTAAACCGCTTCTGCTCGGTTCACCTCCGGCGCTTTGAAGGAAGTTCGGCGCTTGCTCCTTGAACTTGGTGATTTTTATTTGATAACCCACCCTCGGGACTTAAGATTCACTGCGCCAGGCAATCCAATCGGCCTTTCCAATCCCCCACTTGAGATAATATCTATTGGACTCAAGCATGGCCATCACTTTAGTCCATGCTCGCTTGTTCTGGGTAGCACAAGTTTCTGGTCTCACTGCGACTGCGGATTTCCAATCCCTCGCACGGGTAATGGCGTTTTGCTGCGCCGATCAGGCGGTTTTGCGTCGCGCCTTTGGCATGTTCAAGCGGTACCCAGACAGTGTCATTGCTCAAGCGCTTACGACCAAGATGTTCATACATTTCTAGCTTTTAATCTTTGAAATGTCAACCCTCAAATGGGATAGCTGGTTACTACACGGGTAGGACTTTCCATTTCCAATCTCTCGCTTGGAGTATAACGGTTCATCTATCTACAACAATATAGTCTAGACCGCCCTTTTTCCAATCCCACACACGGGATGTTATCAAAAAATTATATAAAAATGTTTATTTATACCTTTTACTCGTTATATATAATAACAATATCTTAACCGACTCCTATTACTCGTTCTCATAATCCTTTCACCCGTTAAGTTACACGATCTTCGGATTTAATTTATTACTTACTATATGGAATAATATTTTGAGCTAAAGGATCAGCATAGATCATTTTTCTAATCCCTCACGCGGGATAATATCGTTTAGCCAAGCCAGCACAACTGCATCAGTTTTGCCTTTCCAATCTCTCTTGTGAGATAACTAAATCTTTCCACTGTGTACTCGCAGCTATACCATTTTCCAATCCTTTGCACAGGATAAAGCGCTGATGGAGATCGATCGCCCAATCTCTCTCACGGGATTCTCTATATGCCAAAACAGAACAGTCCCCATTTCCTTCCAATCCCCCACATGGAACAACCGCGTTTCAATATTGTGTAGGGACAGCAGTTTCAGTTTCAAATTTGGTTGATCTTCTAGTTTCCCGCACAGGTAACTGCGTTTCAATCGCTTTGGTGAGTATCGCTTCTGATTTCAATCCCTCGCATGGGACAACTGCGTTTTAATCAGGACCTAGCAGCGACATTGAGGCCAACCTCGACTTTCCAATCTCTTGCATAGGATAACTACACTTCAAGTCCACCAACAACTATCTTTTATGTTTAAATCCCTTATGCAGTATAATTATTATTTAATTTATATATACCGCAGCAAATAGTTCGACCAAGCTCTTTAGTTCCTCGCAGAAGATGGCTCCGTTTTATTGAGCGCAGATTAACGGTTTTCAATCGTTAACACGGGATAATCCTTCACACAGGATAACCACATTTTAATCTTGGCTGCTTGCTCTGGAGATTCAACAAATTTCCAATCCCTCATACGGGATAGATAGTCGTGTTTCAAGTATTCTGCGGCCATCCTCCCTGCCTTAGCCAGAGCCTCTTCCAATCTCTCACACAGGATAACTACGTTTCAAGTTCCAGCCGGCGCTGAAGCTCGGTTCTGTTAACCCATCTTTCAATCCTCTCACACAGGATAACTGCGTTTCAAGCTCAGTAAGCCGCTCCTATGGCACTCCTACCGTTACTTTCCAATCCCTCACACAGGATAACTGCGTTTCAGGCTCATGTCCTCGAGCTGAGTATCGCGGGACTCGATACGCAATTTCCAATCCCTCACACAGGATAATTGCGTTTCAAGTAAGCTGATCTGTTGCGGATCGCCGATCAACCGAAATTTCCAATCTCTCACACAGGATAACTGCGTTTCAAGCTATTATCGACACAGTGGACATGATCGGCAGCAAGCCTTCCAATCCCCCACACAGGATAGCTGCGTTTCAAGCTTGCGGGTCGGGCACAATGATCTCAGCATTGAGCACTTCCAATTCCTCACACAGGATAGCTGCGTTTCAAGCATGTGCGCCGAACCGGAATAATATATTTATGTCCCTTCCAACCCCTCACACAGGATAATTGCGTTTCAGGTCTTCGTAGACAAGGACTTCGTGCTCAAAGTAATACTTCCAATCCCTCGCACAGGATAACTGCGTTTCAAGCACGATCGGCCGGCCGTCGCTTAGCAGGCAGGATTTCTTCCAATCCCTCGCACAGGATAACTGCGTTTCAAGCTTTAGGGCGCAAGTATCTTCACCAGCTAGGCAGCCTTCCAATCCCTCGCACAGGATAACTGCGTTTCAAGCCGACACGCTGGGGGTGGAAAGGGTTAGTTCGTTCACTTCCAATCCCTCGCACAGGATAACTGCGTTTCAAGCAGAGCACCAGCCGCCCGTTCAGCCGCAGATATTGACTTCCAATCCCTCGCACAGGATAACTGCGTTTCAAGCCGCTCTGCGAATCCTCGCCTCTAGGTCGTGGTTCTCTTCCAATCCCTCGCACAGGATAACTGCGTTTCAAGCCCCCTCTCACCCCATCACCACCACGCCACCACACGCCCACACCATCCTCAACAAATTCCACACCATATCCCCCCCGCAGCTCATCTACGCCAACATCCTAATCTCATCCTTCCCCACCTCACACGCTCCTGCTCACTCGCCAAACCAAAAGGTAAACTTCCTACCACAAGTACAACGTACCTGCCTTAATACTATAGAAAGCGCGCACCTCACCGGAAGCACACACGCACCGCACCGCTCGCGCCCCCGCAATCACCGCCCATAGCTATCCTCGGTATAACACTTATTGTTAAATTGCATATTAATTAAAAAAGGAATATTTAAATAAATAAAGTGCACGCCCTTAAATTTGTTTGACTCAAGCCGTGGCTTTACCCTCCCCTGAGCCAACAACCATTCGCACATCCACCTATCCCCAACCCCTAGGTCACCTTCACGCCAAACTCCCCTCCTTGCCAACCTCCACACGCCGAGCCATACCCATACCCTGCGTGGTCTTGCGACCAACGCCAGCATAGAACGCCAAGTCGGCCAGGGCATTAACCATCCGAGCCATCATCCCATCCTCGTGCGCCAAGAGACGATAAACCACCCGGCCGGTCACGCCGATCTGCGGCCGGTTGTTCAACCTGATCCCATGGCGCATCAACCGATGAACCTCCATGCGCATATGCCCTTCGACAAAGCGCTCCACCGCTTGCACTAACGCCTCGCCGAAGATGTTCGCCCACACGACAGCCAAACTGCCGAAAACCAACCTGGGCACAGGCAGCGCCTCAATATGGCTGCCGAGGTTGAACGAGGTCGGCGTGTGGAACTCAATGGCGATAGCGGTTTGCGGTGGCTTCTCGAGCGTGCTGCGCAGGTCATCCAGATCAAGCACACCCGCCCAAGGATGGCTGCCCGGCATGGTGAGCACTTCCTTGACCAAGAAACGTGCATCTCCTAATCGGATGAAACAATCATCCTGCGCAGCACGAAAGTACTCGATAAACGAGCGGAAGAGCGTCTCATCAAGCAGCGTGACGCGCAGCCAACACGCCTGATGAGTAGGTACGAAGCGATCCTTGGCAGGCGACCCCGGCAAACCCATCAGCGGGCTGATGGTGAAGGGCTTGCGACGGCCCTTGCCGGCTATCTCATGGACGCTTGCGGCAAGCTGAGGGTCGAACTGTGCGAGGATCTTAAAGAACGCTGCATGCGCATATTGGCCACCCCCGAAGGCCGGGATGACGGTTGGCGTTTGGGCAACCAACCTGATAACGGAAGCGTAGAGACGCATAGTAAAAACAGAGAACCGAACAGTAAATTACACTTCACACGCACGAGATAGCGACGGATATACTCCGAACATCGGGATGCGCTCAGGTGCTTGGTTCAGTCTCGAGAGTCCCACGCTTTTGTCCACTGCTGGCTTTGCGTGCGGCTTGTCTGCTCGACAGACGAAGTACAAAGCACATGCCCTCCGGTAGGCGCACAACATCCCCCCCAAAGTGCGCTTCGTAATGTGGCCACTCCGGGAACTGCGAACGCTTGATCAGGCGGGTCGGCCGACTGGCGATGACCACGTCGCAAAACTCAGGATCCACAGGCAAGTCCTGCCAGTTGAGGTAAGCGTCGCTGCGGAATGCCGACTTGCGCATAACCACCTGATCGGCCGGGCTTAACTCCACGCGAGATTTCGCCATGAACTTGCCGAGGCGCACATACACTGGTTTGCCTTGGAGCAGGTAACCTAGCGTTGGCGCAGCGGGTAAGTTCTGGTCTTGGATGAGCACGTAGAAGATGAAGCGCGACCCGGGCCGCAGCATGTGAGCAAAGCCCCAATCAGGATAGCCGATCGAACGCTCCTTTCCCGAGATGGTATATGACTCGTTCAAGGTGTTCCATTGTATGGTCGAGTACGCCACGCGCTCCGGCGCAGCCGGCGTGATGTAAAGCCGACCGTTGAGCGACGTCAGCTCTTCCTTGTAGCGCGGCTTTTGCACCAAGTTGGTATATCGCGCACCCTGTGCCAGCCCAAGGGCATAGGTCAAGGCGTAGTTATGGATAAACTCCCCTGTCTCGTGCGTCAACCCGCGCTCGGTTGTGGCGTAGAAGACGTAGTCCAACAGTTCCAGCTTGCCGCGGTAAATCTGCATTTCAGCTACTGAAGGTCGCGGAGCGGGTGTTCAACCTGCGTAGAAAATCGGCCAGGCGAAGCGGGTCTTGGTTGAGCGCCTGCACCTCGCGGATGATCTGTTCCAGCGCATCACCGGTGACCAGCTCGCATCGACCGATCGCTCCAAATGTGAGCTGCCTAAGGACGTTGGGCATCAGTCGGCTCAACTCGGCCAATGTCAGGTTGCCCATAGACAAGTCGCTGCCCTGAGCGCTTCGCGCATCTACCAGCGCGTCGTAAAGCGCTTGGGTGAACTCTAGGTTTGAGAACAGCTCGACGTCCGAAAACGCGATTGCCACGATGTGATTGCGGACAAATCCTTGTCGGGTGCCTTCCTTGCCATATCGCGTGGTGCGGAGGACGTTGCCCAAGACGTAAACGAACTCGTCGCTGGTGAGGTCCACCGTGGTCTCGACGGCCGGTAAAAAGACGCCAGGGATGGTGTAGTCAAATTCGGTGATCGTGCCGGAAGTTTGATCAGCCTCATCGATCACGTTGAACTTGACCTGCTTCTGGATCATCTCGTAAGGACGGATGCTGAAGCAGGTGTCGGTCATCACCCGTGCGCGCCGTGCACCTTCGCCCTCCACCGCAGCATAGCCGTATATCATGCAGTCCGGGCAGCGCGTGCACATGTTCGCCGTGAGCTGACAATCCTCAATGCTCTCTTCGGCCCGGCGCGCCTCGTCGTCGTACAGGACTTGTCCATCACGCAGCGCGAACGGGAAGACTCCGTATTGCCGCAACAATGCCTTCCCCAACCGTCGCTCCGGTGCGATTTGCTTGCGCTTGAACATGATCAAGCGAGTCACCAGCTGTGGGTTGGCCAAACCAGCCGGCACCTGTTCGACGTCCTGCTGCTCCCCACCCTCGCTGGTGAAGATGGCATACGACTTGGTCTCACGAAGCAAGATGATGCTCGCATAGCGATTGGTAGGGGTACGTGGAATCTCAGCAACGAAATAGTGTTCGTATGGCTTTAAGGTATTTATAGTCATCACTCTGCTCCTGAATCTAGCTTTGATTCTTCCTTCTTCCTCTTGTATTCATTCCAAAGATCGTCTAAATTGATGTCTGTGTAGTAATAAACTCCGTTAGCCACTTGGTTTTCGAGTTGTAGAAAAGCAGCTAAGTCACCCTTTGCCCGCTTGAGGTACAACTCGTCCACCACAAGGTCCACAAACTCCTTGACGAGGCGGTTGAGATCCTCCCCCCATGCACGAACGAAGACGCCCCAGCGCTGGTTGTCCTGCCGACGCCGCAGCATCTTCAGCACTGCCCCAACCGTCAACACCTTCAGTTCGGCCACCACCTGATCCGACGGGCGTTGTGCTCGCAGCGTTGCTTCCCGCAGCTCCGGGATGACCTGCTGCGCCTTGCGCATGGCCGCGACCGTCTCTCGAAAGAGCAGTTCGTAGCGATGCGCCTTGCCCCGCCCTATCGCGCCGATCGGCAAGGCGATCTCCAGTGATTTCCGGGCGATCTGTTCAACGATACTCATCCACTCATCTCCTTTCTCCTGCAGGATTAGCTGACACGCCACACCCACCAGGCTCCTCGGTGACGTGTTATCTCGCTCTCGGTCGTATTGTCTGTAGAAAAATGCCCCGGCCAGCGGGTCGATGTTGAATCGCTTTATCCGCGCCGAGACGTATTTGTCCTTGCTCGGCAACAGATTGATCGTCAGGACCCAGAACGCTGCAATCAAGTCGAGCAAACGCTCAAGCCCGCTGCGCTCGCCTCGCCCCTGTTCGCCAAGACGCAGCGCATCCCGCCCGCCCAAGAGCACGCGCAAGGAGGGCGGCGGGCCATCCAAAACGATCGTTGGCTCCAAATCAGGAGGCGGTATGTAAAATCGCTCGGTGATGCACACCTTACAGCCGGTCATCCCGTGAATGACAGCCGCGGCAAAGAGCACCTTAGCCCATGCCTCGACCCGCGTGGCGATCCGATTGTTCTCACCCCCGACCTCTGGCCCTCCCCGACGCGCTGCCTTTTGCCAAGCGGCAAAGTAGTAGTGCGGCCGCTCATCAGCCTCAGCCAACACCAACCGCTCACCGACGAATTTCCGTCCGCCCCGCTCGGCGATCTTCGCGGCCTCGCGGACGAGCACGCTCCGCAGCTCGTCCAGCCAAGTCGCATCGAAGCGCCGATGCGCCAACCAGAGGTGCGGCAGTCCGCGCTCCCCGCCATAGTCGCGTACCAGCATGTTCGTCGCCTGCCGAAGCGGCTCCAGCGGTGCGTCAAACAGGCGCATGTGCAGCGGGGTAAAAGCATGAGCCGGCATGATGTATAGATAAACGCGCCGCGAAACCTTATAGTCCGCCCCGATCGGCAACCCCACGCCTCGGCGTTTGCGGAGCACGAACTCCATGTGGCAGACCGGACACCATTGACGGTTCTCAGGTGAGGCATAACGAGCCGCCAACACCCGATTGGAGAACACGCGGCCGTAATCCTCCAAGATCCTGGTCCTGACCCCTGTGGAATGACGACTCGCACGGTTGCACAGCGAACAGAAAGGCTTGGTGTGTCCCTTCCTTTTTTCGGCCACGAATTCATACGCGCCATCTTCCGACAGCGTGGTGCGGGGGGCAAAGGAGAGGAACAAGGCTTCACCCAGGTAACTCGCCATATCATCGCGTATTCCCATCCGGGCGATGATCGCCTCCCGTCCTGTCTCCAGATCGAGTGACTTGATCGCCGACATCATCTTGTCGTGCAGCCGCTTTAGCACTTCTTCACCGGGGAGCGCTTCTGCAGCTTGGTCGGCGAAATCGGCACCCACCAAGAAGTGATACGCGACGACGAGCACATACTTGGGGATGCTGCCGGCCGACCAAACTGCTATATCCTGGCGCAGAGGTTGCGCGTAGCGCTCCGGGATGGCGAAGGTGCGGACAAACCAGTCCAAACGCTGTTCACTATCATCCATCTGGGCCAAGATCCGCAGCACGCTGTCTGCATAGAGCAGATAGCGATAGGCGGCAAACCAGCGCTCATTGAATGCCCTGTGTTCTTCGCCATCGACAATGCGAATGCCGAGATGGGCCTCGACGGCCTCCGGTGACGTAAGGGATTTTTCCCTGCCTATCGCGACGATTTTCTCGACCTCCTTGCGGGCAAATTCGTGGTCGGGCTTCGCCGCGAGGGCATCGTGAGCAACGACCTCCAGCACCTGCTCGGGCGAGGCAAAGGCAAAGACGTAATGCTCAAAGTCATACCTTACGCTGCGCAGCCCATCGCGGATGTCGTCCGCATCCCCGCCCTCTGCCAAAAGCCCGACGATCTGGTCGGTCACCGCGCAGATCAGATCGCCGACGTCGTCCCTGACGTCGCTCGGGCCGACGTAGAGCGTCCCGTCAGCGAAGAGCAGCCAGGGATGGAAGCCGTGTCTACGCGCCAACTCATCCTCAAGCGCCCGATGCAGCGCGTTGCCGAGCGCCGCGCGCATATCCTTAAGCTGATGATAATGCAAGGCGTATTTGTCGGCAAATTGCGGGATCAGCTCACGCAAATGGCAGCCTAATGTCGTCGCTGCCTCTGCCGGGTTACGGGCGGAAGCGGCGGCATCCGCAATGCGCACAAGCAACTCGACCCGTCGCGCATCCTCATCTGACGCACGAGAAAGCTGTAAAATTATCTCGTCCGCGAACTCACGTAAACCCAAGCACGTATAGTTATTTATTAGCTCATCAATACTAGATAGTATTTGTTTAAAATCTATACTTTCTAACTCATTAAATTTAACTGTATAAATAAAAGCGGCCCATCCAAGCGTGTTTATATCAATCGGCGCCCCGATGGCGCGCAAAATGACAGCCAAGTGGAACAACCCGAGCGCCCCGTTGACGACGCGGACTAAATCGGATTGCTCAGATGCGCGGCCTTTGCCGAAGCGCAGATGGTATCCATGCGCGATCAGCGCTGGTGGCACCTTTTGCAGATAGAGGTTGGTCATCCGCTCCAATGCTTCTTTGCTCATGTCGCCTAAAGCGCAGACTCTCTTTTTATTATACCTCACTTTGGCCAGCCAAGCAAACACCGCCATCGCGCCGACTTGTGTTGCCCCAATCAGAACTTGAGCGGCTTGCGCAATCAACCGTGCCCTGTTATCCTTGCCTTCATCGCTCGGCATGCTGCGCCGCCCTCGAGATGCCAATCATCCGATGCGCTGCCCTGCAACGGGCGAACGCAGGCCACGGCCAACGCAAGCGTCGACCAGCGTTTTGCCCGGCACGCCCAACGCAGATAAGCCGTTCTCCTCGGCTTGACCGGTTTTGGTCGTCACCGCACATGTAGGTAGCCGACCTCGCCCCTGCGCGACCGCCAGGAGCGACAGCCGAGAATGCGCAATACCATACGCCATCCGCACGCGTTGACGGCTGGTCGCGTGAAACGCTTTCCCATTGGGTAATCCGCGACGAAGCCGCTTGGGCCGTTCGCATACGTCGTGCGGGAGACCGGAGCGCGTGCGAGGCGAATAAGGTTGCGCAGATCGCGAATGCCATCCGTGCCGCAGAGAGAGGCGACAGCTACATCGAACCTGGCGGTCGCAGCTTAGATTCTTGTCATGCGCGTCGCCGAGCCGGTTAGGCTGCCGGGAAGGGCACGTGCGCGGCT
>Ga0197142_1002905_pt1 | contig 14701 bp, 15 predicted proteins | sample GBS60_MetaG_FD_148614 | JGI IMG/M metagenome (GOLD analysis project Ga0197142, IMG submission 148614) | Sediment microbial communities from Great Boiling Springs, Gerlach, Nevada, United States - GBS 60_MetaG | ecosystem: Environmental > Aquatic > Thermal springs > Hot (42-90C) > Sediment... | reverse complement strand
ACTACCATTACGATAAGAATAATAACCAATAAATACGATCTGCTCTAAACTACTCCATGCTCGAAGGAAGGTTCGTAAGGTATAGAGATGGAAATGGTAATATGTTAAGAAGCAGGACTGAGCACTCAATCGCTGAACTGCTCAGATTCTTAAATATAGAGTATGAGTACAATTCTGGAGTAGGCTCAGAGCGTATAGACTTCAAGACCCCCTACGGCTATATAGAAGTAGTAGAGGATAAGAGCGATCTTGATAAGTTAAGGAGGGTAAAGAGTACCAATCCAGATGTAAAGGTAATAGGCATAGGTGAAGGGATTGTGACAGCTAGTGTAGAAGAGTTGGAGTCATTATTCACTTACAAGAGCGATGATTATGCGAGTGTTGTGGTAGAGGACCCATCATTATCATTCGATTATGCCCATATACTACCCTTGGTGAATAAATGCTCGGTACTCCATGGGCATACTTCTAGCGTTGTAGTAGAGTTGATGGGTAGCAAAAAGGATGGTATGGTTATAGATTTTAGTGATGCAAAGAGGATAATAAAGCAGGCGTTGAATCTACTGGATCACAAGTTCTTCATAAGTAGTAAGTATATGGTAGATGAGGATGATAAGCATTACAGGGTTGCGTTCGATGGACCTAATGGTGTCTTTGACCTCAAAGTACCAAAACATACCACATTCATCCTTGAGGGTGAGGCTACAGCAGAGAATCTAGCATCTGTTATAATAGAAGAGATCGCTAAGAGTATACCTAGCAATATAGATGCCATAGGAGTATACATATATGAAGGAGTAAGCAAGAGTGCGCATATAGTATCTAGGATAAGATAAAATAAATAGGTAGGATAAGATAAATGATGAGTAGTAAGGATAGTAATAATGATAAGGCTATAGTATTACTCTCTGGAGGGATAGACTCCTCTACATGCCTATACTGGGCTAAGAATAGAGGTTATGAGGTGCATGCACTGACTATAAACTATCACAATAGATGGATAAAGGAGATAGAGGCTACTAGAAGTATAGCAGAGATGGCTGGTGTAGAGTTAAGGGAGATAGACGCACCATTCGTCATGGAGATATTCAATTTGTACGGTCTAGATAGTAAGAACTATAAGAGCGATGATCCAAGATGGCCGTTCTACATAGCATCAAAGAACCTACTATTCTATGCTATAGCAGCGCATATAGCAGAGTACATGAAGGCTAGATGGATAGTAGGAGGGCATACGAAGGAGGATACGTTATTCTTCAAGGATGCTACAAGGGAGTACATTGATGCAATGAACAGTCTGCTAAAGCATGGTTTCATGCTCAATGAACCAGCGGAGATAGTTGTACCTCTTATAGATATAGATAAGTACGATGTAGTCAGACTTGCAGTAGAACTGGGTGTTCCACTCGAGCATACATGGAGTTGCCATCTGAGAGTAGAGGAACCTTGTGGTAGGTGTAATGGGTGTGTAGCAAGGAGTAATGTATTCAATGCGTTGGGCATCAATATTAGAAAGTCAGCATAAAATATGACAGATCACTCATGTGTGAATGGCTAAATTAAATTATATATTATTCATAACCATAAGCAAGAAGGAGCATTATGGAGCCCAAGTTGAATGCTAAAGCATGGGATGCGAGTATAGAGGAGAAGGTACGTGAGAGATGGAAGGAAGATTATGCTACACTATACTCATTCACAGTAGACCATACAAAGAAGCCGTTCGTTATAGATACACCACCACCTTACCCATCCGGTAAGCCTTGGCATATAGGTGCTGCTGCACACTACTCCCAGATAGATATGATAGCAAGGACAGCAAGGATGTTAGGATACAATGTATACTTCCCCATAGGCATAGATAGGAATGGACTGCCAGTCGAGATATATACAGAGAGGAAGTATAAGATAAATATCAGGAGCGTTGATAGGGAGAGGTTCCTAGAGTTATGTAAGGAAGCGTTGGATGAGTTGGAGCATGAGATGGTTGAGATCATGAGATTACTGGGGTTGAGTGGAACACTAGATGATCACTACAGGACAGACTCCGATGAGTATAGAGCATTAACACAATCAACATTCATAGAGTTATGGAATAGGGGTCTGGTCTATGAAGCCACTAGACCGAACAACTACTGTTATGACTGTGGTACTACGATAGCTGATGCTGAGATAGCATACAGGGAGATGCCAACAAAACTAGTATATATAAACTTTCAATTGAAGGGAGGAGAGGATGATAGTAGTAGCAATAATGAATATGATAGTAAGAGTATAATTATAGCAACCACAAGACCAGAGTTACTATGCTCATGTAGGGCAGTCATAGTGAATCCAGATGATCAGAGATACAAGCATTTACATGGTAGATATGCAATGGTACCTATATACAATAATGAGGTGAAGATAATACCACATCCATCAGCTGATATGAGCTTCGGCTCTGGCGCAGTCATGGTATGCAGCTATGGTGACCATAACGATGTTAGGTTATTCAGGGAGTTGGGATTAGAGGAGGTCATAGCAATAGATACCAATGGATGTATGAGCAGCAACTCTGGAAGATACAAAGGGATGAAGGTCAACAAGGCTAGAGAGGCTATAATAGAAGACCTCAGAATAGAAGGACTGATACTCAGAGAGGAGAGTATAATGCATAGAACCCCCGTATGTGAGAGGAGCAATACCCCCATAGAGATAATACCTATGAACGAATATTACATAAAGCAGTTGGAGTTCATAGAGGTGATGAAGGATATAGCATACAGGATGAGGTTCTACCCTGAGATGCATAGACATATTCTACTCAACTGGCTCAACTCAATAACCATAGACTGGCCAATCTCAAGGAGGAGGTACTATGCCACAGAGATACCTATATGGTACTGCAAGTCATGCAAGAGGCCTAATATACCTGAGAAGGGCAGGTACTACAGACCATGGAAGGATGAACCCCCGTTCAAGCAATGCAGGTACTGCAACGGTAGCGAGTTCATAGGGGAGGATAGAACATTCGATACATGGATGGACTCGAGTATAACACCACTCTTCATATGCAGATACGGGAAGGATGAAGACTTCTTCAAGTACACATATCCTGTAACATTGAGGCCACAGGCTAAGGATATAGTAAGGACTTGGTTGCATTATACAGTGCTTAGATGCTACCAACTTACAGATAAAGCACCATTTGATAGCGCATGGATAATGGGCTATGGATTGGATGAGAAGGGTGAGAGGATGAGTAAGAGTAAGGGCAATGTAATAGACCCCATGCCTATAATAAAGCATTATGGTGCAGATGCGTTCAGGTTCTGGAGTGCTAGTGAGGTTAACCTAGGTTATGACTTCAGATGTTCAGAGCAGAGGATAGCTAATGCTCAGAGGTTCCTAACCAAACTATGGAATACTGCAAGATTCATATCATCATTCCCATATCCTGAATCTAACAGCATCGATGATCTATATCCTACTGATAGATGGATACTAGCAGAGCTCTCAGTACTTGTAGAGAGATGTATCAAAGGTTACAACGAGTTCAACTTCTTCATACCATCGAATGCCGTAAGGGAGTTCATATGGAATATATTTGCACCTCATTACATAGAGATGGTCAAGGCTAGGGCATATGGACAGATGGGTGAAGAGAGACAGCACTCAGCATGCTATACATTACATAGATGCCTATCTACTATACTACTACTCCTGGCACCTATAACACCATTCATAACAGATTACATATGGACGAGTCTATACTCTAAGCAGAGCATACACAGAGAGAGATTGCCTACTGCAGAGTATGATAAAAGTATGCTCAAGTACACAGATATTATAGTAGATTTCAACTCATCCATATGGAATAGGAAGAAGAGTGAGGGTAAGTCATTGAAGGATGCTATAGAAGCTGATATACCTGAGGTATTAGAACCATTCAAGGATGATATCATTAGCATGCATAATATAGTAAGGAGGCAAGGATGAGATACATGGATGTATTGATGATGACTAAGGCGTATATAGGATAGGAGATAGAGATAGGTATGAAGGCTATAGTACTGAATGAGCATGGGGGCGTAGATAAGTTAAGGTATCAGGACTTCCCAGAACCTGTCTGCAGGGAAGGCGAAGCGTTGATCAGGGTAAAGGCATGTGCAGTGAACAGATTGGATGTATGGGTTAGGAGAGGACTCCCCAACAGGAGCGTAAGGTTCCCCCATATACTAGGATCGGATATCTCTGGTCAGCTAGTCTACAGCGTAGGGGGATTAAGCCCTGGGGATGACGTGATTGTATACCCTGGGATAAGCTGTAATAGATGCGGATACTGCATGCAAGGCAAGGAGAACCTCTGTGATAGATTCAGTATAATAGGGGGTTTCAGTGATTGGCATGGAGGCTATGCTGAGTATGTAAAGGTACCAATACATAACCTCATAAGTATGCCTAAATGGCTTAACTATGAAGAAGCCTGTACACTAGGTGTAGCATACTTGACATCGTACAGTATGCTAACTAAGGCTATAAGTCTATTAAACCATGAAGATTCTGATGAGGGAATAGATATAGATGATCATACCATACTTGTATACTCTGCAGGGAGTGGTGTGGGTATAGCAAGTATACAGTTCGCAAAGGCAATAGGTATGAAGGTTATAACTACAAGTAGTAAGGGTAAGTTGGATAGAGCAAGGAGCATAGCAGATTACGTAATAGATAGAGAAGAGTGTGATATAATCAAGGAGGTCATGAGAATCACTGATGGCAAGGGTGTGGATATAGTTATAGATCAGTTGGGTTTATGGGATACTAGCATAAGGGCTGTTATGAAGGGGGGTGTCATAATGGTCTGTGGTGCAACAGTTAATGAGTACGCACAAGTAGAGGTTAGAGCATTATACAATAGATTGAGTAGTATAAACGGAGCTTACCTAGGTACCAAGAGGGAGATGCTTGATATGCTTGAGTTCATACATGAATATAACATAAAGCCCATAATAGATAGTGTATTTGCTCTGGAGGATACCATGCTAGCCCATGCAAGGATGGAGATGAACCATCACTTCGGTAAGATAGTGCTGAGACCATGAGGGCTAGGTTAACTATAACACTCGAGCTCTTTCTCAGGGATACCTTACCTGGCATGGATGAGTTCATAAGAGCGTTCATGAGTCATGGCTTCTCCCTTATGAACCAGGAGCAGTGTGTGCTCTTCAAGGGGAAGCATACTGTGAGACCATCTAGGTTCACTAGAGTTAAGGGTAAGGCTATCAACACAGCTGCGATAGGTATAAACCTTGATGAGCTACACCAATTCGTCAACCATCTACACTCACTATTCTTCATACTCAAGGACCTTAATGTAGGAGGTAATGATATAGAGGACTGCGCACTCCTGATAAACTCATGGATAGTGAGTGGTATAGCAGGCAAGGTCATAACATCCATAAGGAGCCTCGATTACGCATTCCCAGATTATGTGTACCATAGGAATCCATTCGGCAAGATAGAACTTGTATCCAAGGAGTCCTCTCTTGATGGTAGATGGAGTAAGATAGAGATAGACTACACAGAGGATGATGAGTATCTCATATCACTCCACTACTACACGGATAGTATGGATAGTATAGTAGAGTACATAATAAACTCACCCAATACACTCACAGGGATAGTAGAGGCGTTGGAGTCATCATATAATGCTGGTACTTAACACGCATAATCATTTAATATATGTATACTATAGCATCTATATGTCATTCGATGATCTAAGGGAGTATATAGATGCGTTGGATGAGCGTATGATGCTCTCTAGGGTTAAGAGTAAGGTCAGTGTAGAGCTCGAGATGGCAGAGATACTAAGGAGGGTTATGTACTCGCATGGGAAAGCGGTACTATTCGAGGATGTAGATGGTTATAGTATGAGAGTATTAGGTAATGCATTTGGTAGCGTAGATAGGTTAAGGCTGGCTCTGGGAATGGATAGGTTCGAGGAGATAGGGGAGAGGATAGTCTCACTTACAAGGATGGAGATGCCACAGAGTATAATAGGGAAGATAAAGATGCTCCCAAGGCTCGCTGAGATGGGTGATATAGCACCAAAGATCGTAGGTAAAGGAAAGGTACAGGAGGTATATGATCATGATAACGATGCCTCACTACTCTCATTGCCTGCGCTCAGATCATGGTCGAAGGATGCTGGCAGGTTCATAACCTTCGGGCTCGTGCTTACCAAGAACCCAGAGGACGGTGTGAGGAACCTCGGTGTGTACAGGATGCAGATATTGGATGAGAAGCATGCTATAATGCACTGGCAGATACACAAGAGGGGTGCACAGCACTACATCATGAGTAAGGAGAAGGGTAAAGGTATAGATGTTGCGGTTATAATAGGCTGTGATCCTGCAACTGTATTCTCTGCTGTAGCGCCTGTGCCTGAGGGTCTGGATAAGTATCTATTCTCTGGTATAGTCAGGGGTAAAGGGCTCAGGCTCATCAGGTGCAATAGCATAGACCTAGAGGTACCTGCTGATGCAGAGATAGTGCTAGAGGGATACGTGGACCCTGATAGTATGATGCTTGAGGGGCCATTCGGTGACCATGTAGGGTACTACTCACAGAGGGAGTACTATCCCGTCTTCACACTAAAAGGTATCATGCGTAGAGAAGACCCTGTATACTTGACTACTGTAGTAGGCAAACCTGTACTTGAAGACTCATACATAGGCTATGTCATAGAGAGGTCATTCTTGCCATTGATAAGGCTATTCCACCCTGAAGTGGTTGACTTTGCTATGCCTGCACACGGCTGGTTCCAGGGTCTTGCGATAGTATCTATAAAGAAGAGGTACCCGTTCCAGGCAAAGAAGGTTATGTGCGGTCTATGGGGATTAGGACAGCTAGCATTGACCAAGATGATCATAGTTGTAGATGATGATATAAACGTGCATGATATGAACGAGGTCATATGGGCAGTCACAGCAAGGTGCAACCCTGCTAGGGATATAATGATAATAGATAACGCACCAACGGATACCCTAGACCCAGCAGCGTACTCTAGTAATGTAGGCTCTAAGATAGGTATAGATGCAACTACAAAGACGAAGGAGGAGGGTGCATGGGAAGTATTCGAGCTTGCAGAGGTAGATGAGGCTACCAAGAAGTTGGTGGATAGTAGATGGAATGAGTATGGGATAACCTGATTAATAACCATTATTATATTATAATGTTACATAATCTCTCTTCTTCTTATTATTATATTCGTCACTCTGCTATAATACGTATATTATTATATAGGTTATCCCTCTCTACTGCTACCATGCCTACCCCTCTTATGGCCTTAACTATCATATCTTGGGTCAGGGTAGTAGATCTCGCACCAGTAGCAGTCACAACTTCCTCGCCGTACAGAGTCCCTCCAAAATCATCCGTGCCATGTAGCAGTGCAAGCTGAGCCATCGCTACACCATTAGTCAACCAAGATGACTGTATATGGTCTATAAGACCATATAGTATTATCCTTGATACAGATATCATCTTAAGCAACTGCATACCCCCAGAGGAGTACTTCACTACACCCTCCCTCTGTAACTCAGTATTATTAGGCTCAAAGTTCCATGGTATGAATGCTATGAACCCTCTGGTCTTTCTTTGAAGCTCTATTATCTTCATTAGTGAGAGTGCTCTATCCTCTACACTCTCAACATGCCCATACATCATCGTAGCGCTAGATGGTATGCCTAGCATATGTGCCTCCTCCATTATCCTTAACCATTGCTCACTCCTTATCTTCAATGGACTTATCATATCCTTAACCTCATCCACGAGTATCTCTGCCCCCCCACCTGGTATTGAGTCCAATCCTGCATCCTTGAGCCTCGCAAGTACCTCTCTTGTACTAGACCTCTCTACCCTTGCTATCATATCTATCTCAGATGGGCTCAAGGCATGTATTGCTATATCACACTTATCCTTTATACCCTTGAATAGACCCTCGTAGTACTCGATACCTAGTTCTGGGTTATGCCCTCCCTGTATGAGTACCTGCCTTATATTGTATAGACTCTTCGCTCTTACCACTCTCCTTATAGCCTCCTCTATACTTACCGTATAAGCCTCGTCATGCCTTGGTGGTCTATAGAATGCACAGAACTTACAGTAGGTTATACATACATTCGTATAGTTGAGTATAAGATTGTTTATGAATGTAACCCTATCGCCTAGAATCCTCCTCTTTAACTCATCTGCTACAATACCCATCAGATGCACATCGTTAGATCTCATGAGCCTAAGGCAGTCATCGTATGTTATACCATCCTCGTAGTTATTGAAATCATCACTCATCACCCTCTCCAGTACATCCTTTATATCGTCCATAATCAGATTGGGTCTTCTAGGTATTTATTCCTTATAGGCACTAATCAAACAAAATATGTAAATATGAACGAAGTCGTTATTGATATGTGCAAAGCATACAGGGGTTGATAGATGGATCGAGGGCATTAGAGCGTGCCATACATGGAGAGGAGCTATCATTCAATGACGGTATCGAGCTGATGTCCTATCCTAGCATACACATATTAGGCTTGGTTGGAGATACTGTAAGGAGTATGAAGAGGGGTAAGATAGTGACCTTTACCTCTTCTTACTATATAAATTACACCAACGTATGTGCTGCTTCATGTCCATTATGTGCATTCTACAGGAGAGAGGGTGATGCGGATGCATATACATTGAGTGTAGAGGATATGGTAAAGAGGGCATCCATAGCAGTAGAGATGGGTGCAAATGAGTTACATATAGTCGGGGGGTTCCATCCAAGGCTAGGCATAGAGTACTACGAGGATATGATAAGGGCAATAAAGTCCAGGTTCAATGTAACTATCAAGGCACTGACACCAGCGGAGGTATTCTTCATAGCAAAGGTTACACGTAATAGTGTAAGGGAAGTACTATCCAGACTCAAGGCTGCTGGACTCGATGCATTGGCAGGTGGTGGTGCAGAGATATTCCATGAGGAGGTTAGGAGTAAGATAGTCAGGGGCAAATGCTCTGCAGATGAATGGCTTAGTACTGCTGAGGAGGCGCATAGACTTGGTATAAAGGGTAACTGCACCATGCTCTATGCACATATAGAGGATTACAAGCATGTAATAGACCATCTGATAAGACTCAGGGAGTTACAGAAGAGGAGTAGGGGGTTCCTGACGTTCATACCTCTAAGGTTCAGTAAGGAGAATACGGAACTACTTGAGAGCGGTATACTCAAGGAGTACCCTGCTACCTATGATCTAAGGATAATAGCGGTATCTAGGTTGATGCTTGCTAATGCTATAGATGATATATCGGTATACTGGCTTGCATTGGGTAAGAAGCTGGCTCAGGTATGTCTATGTTATGGAGGCAACGATCTGGTAGGGACAGCATTCGCTGAGGAGATATACAGAGCAGCAGGTATCAGGAATGTGACTACTGTGGAGGAGCTGGTACATATGGTGAGAGAGATAGATAGGGTCCCAGCATTAAGGGACACATTCCATAACATAGTAAGGTATCTCTAGCTTAATTGATGGCTCTGTTAACTTGAGGGCTTAATGTGGCATGTATTGTATGCTAGAGATATCGTTAACAGAGCCTAATTAATTAATTAATGAAATAAATAATGAAATAAATAAATAGGAAGGGAATGGGTTATTATTGTTATAAACTCATACCTCCACGGTATCTCTATCCTGAGGGTCCAATCTCTTCCATAGTATCATCCTTGCCTTCTCTACAAGCTCATCACTAGAACCCCTATCCTTTATTATATCCATCAGTGCATCATTAGATAGACTCTCAAGCCTTAAGAATGCAGAGTCATAGAGGGTGTGCATATCCTTCCTTGCTAGTCTCTTATTAGCAAGTAACTGACCCATACATTAATAATGTAGTAAGATACTTAAATGCATTGTGTTACTTTATATTGCCCTTCTGCAGAGAGCCATATCCTTCCCCTTTATTCCTTCTTCTCCTCAATCCAAAACTTATTATCAACATCAATACTCCTATACCTGCGGTTATAGCGCCCAACTGAGCTATGCCTCTAGCCTCATTCCACATACTTAGAGGGCCTGATGTAAGCATACTACCAGATACCATACTAACATATGCGCCTACTGCTATGAGTACTGCGCCTATAATCATTATACGTATATCCATAATGATTATACAGTAAGATACGATATTAACTTTTTTATATAGGTGGTAAGGTTATAATCGTATGCCAACACATGGCTCTATAACCAAAGCAGGCAAAGTTAAAAGTCAGACTCCTAAGCTACAGGCTAGACCAAAGCATAGTAGTGTACCAAAGGTAAGGAATAAGCGTAACTTCATAAAGAGGTTCAAGTTGAAGAGGAAGCCTGGACAGAACTGGGAGCTTATGGGTTCAAAGTGACAAATGATCGTAACCAACCGATTGATCTGTAGATGACTCTGTTAACTTAACACTATCACCTAGCATACCTTACATGCTTCACTAAACCCTTAAGTTAAGAGCCCTGTAGATAGTAGAATCTTAATTAATAGATAAGATGATGGATCAACTCATTCTTTGTTAACTCATTCTTTGAGTCTTAGATGAACATCTCCATATACTACCCTTCTTACGCTACTACCATCATCTACTAAGAGTGAGCCATCTTGCTCATCTATGCCTATAGCATAACCTTCTATACGCTCTCTCCCTATAACACTCACCCTCCCAAGGATGACTCTCTTACATAAATCATTGATCAACAGTACTCTATCTTTATTCATTAGAGAGTAGAGTCTCTCCGACTCGAGTATTATGCTGCCTAATAGGTTCAGTCTATCTACACATCTGTCAAGTTCATCCATCAGTGTAGTGACTCCATAGTAGCCCTCCTCTCTCTTATCCATACCCAGTGAGTGTATGCTAGGCTCTATCTCACTCTTACTTATATTTGCATTAACACCTACGCCTATTACAGCGTAGTGTATCTCATCCTGCTCTATACTAGCATCTATTAATATACCTGCAACCTTCCTATGGTCTATCACTACATCGTTGGGCCATTTTATCATTGCATTAAGGTTATAGTTACTATTTATAGCGTTGCATATAGCCAATGCGGTAACGAGTGATAGTAGTGTTACGCTCTCTAAGCGCATACTAGGTATGATCAGTGAGAACCATATCCCCCCGTCTGGTGATACCCATGCCCTTGATGCTCTACCTCTGCCTCTGATCTGCCTCTCGGCTACCACTAATATAGAGTACTTCCCCTGCTCAGCAAGTCTTAATGCAACATCCTGTGTAGATGCAACTTCTCTATAGTATACTACATCCTTGACCAATGTGCATCCTCCTAGTCTATGCATGATCTCCCAAGGGTAGAGTCTATCCGGTACCTCTAGGAGTCTGTAACCCTTCCTCTCTTTAGCATCTATTATGTAGCCTTGGTCTCTAAGCCATTTTATATACTTCCATACACTGGTCCTTGATACACCAAGTAGCCTGCTTATATACTCACCAGATAGATACTCGTCACTATCTTTTAATAACCCGAGTACCCTTATACTATTACTCATATATACAAAAGAGATATTAAATAATAAAATCTTTATTAGTATATGCAGAGGGATGGTTACTCTGATGATGAGATAAGGGCTATACTCAAGAATAGGAGTATAGCAGTGATAGGTATCTCTAGGGATGCAAGCAAGGAGGCACATATAGTCCCAAGATTCCTTATGGAGAAAGGATACAATGTAATACCAATAAACCCATTCGCAGATGAGATACTAGGGAAGAAGGTATACAGGAGTATAAAGGATGTACATGAGCATATAGATGTTGTGGATGTCTTCAGACCATCTGATCAGTTGGGCCTAGTGGTCAATGATGTTGTAGAGCGTAATAAGGCTAGAGGAGATGCGGGGATACTATGGCTCCAGCTTGGGATATACAACAAGGATGCCATAGACAAAGCTGAGCGTAACGGTATAAAGGTGATATACAATAGGTGCATGATGCAGGAGTACAGGAGGCTATTCTAATGAACAACATAGATATCATAAAGGAGTTATACAGGGATGCAAGGATAAGCGTAGATGAGGAGAATGGTGTTATAAAGATATACAATGATACTAACATGCTCAAGGGTGCTAGGGCTGGGTTAAGGGATGTACTAGAACTGGCATACACTACTGCGGAGCATCATCCTTACTGGGCTCTAGCATACAACGCAAGTGAGATACTCAATATAGTACTGGAGCACTGGGATGATGTTTTAAGCGATGAAGATGTTAGGGAGATAGAGTGGAGGATAGATGAGCTGAAGAGTGCCATAGAGAGGCTTAAATAACTCATCATCCTAGTAATAGCGTGCCAATAAGGATAGGTCTGATAGGTAAGACTAATACGGGCAAGACCACATTCTTTAATGCAGCCACTCTAGCCTCGGCTGAGGTCTCTACGTATCCTTTCACTACCAAGCAGCCTAATTACGGTAAATCCTATGCAATAACACTATGTGTACACAAGGAGTTCAATGTCAATGATAACCCAAAGAACTCACTATGCAAGGACGGATGGAGGTTTATACCTATAGAGATAATAGACCTCCCTGGACTGATCAAGGGCGCATGGCAGGGAAAGGGCCTAGGTAACCAGTTCCTAGCAGTTGCTACCCAATCAGATGCATTACTGCATATAGTAGATGCCTCTGGTAGCATAGATGCCTCTGGTAGAATAACAGAGCCTGGTGCAGGTGACCCTCTTGCAGATATAGCAGATATAGAAGAGGAGTTGGTTATGTGGTATGTAAGGCTCATAGAAGGAAATAGAGATAAGATAATCAGAAGCGTAAAGATGGGAGAGGATATATGTAAGGCAGTAGCAGATATACTGGCAGGTATAGGAGTTAAGGTGCATCATGTTGCAACAGCATTGAAGTTAAGTAATCTTGAGGGTAAAGACTTTGGGAACTTCAGCATTGAGGACGTCAAGAGATTCTCATGGATGCTAAGGGATGTATCAAAACCTACTCTTATAGTAGCAAATAAGATAGATATACCTACGGCAGCAGAGAACTTCAAGAAGATAAGGGAGACATACAATGATATGTTCGTTGTACCTGCAAGTGCTGAGGCTGAACTCACATTAAGGAAGGCTGAGAGTAGAGGGTTGATAAGATACGTGCCAGGGGATGAGAGGTTCGAGGTTATAAAGCAGAGTGAGTTGAATGAGAGGCAGAAGTGGGCGCTTAACTTCATAAGGAGGGATATACTTGGGGAGTATATGCGTACTGGTGTACAGCATGCTATAAACGTTGCAGTATTCAAGTTGTTGAAGATGAATGCCATATACCCAGTGGCAGATACATCTAATCTATCAGATAAAGATGGTAATGTGTTGCCAGATGTATATCTACTACCAGCAGGTTCTACGGTAGAGGATCTAGCAAGACAGATACATAGTGAGTTGGCAAAAGGCTTACTCTATGCTATAGATGCTAGAGACGGCCTAAGGCTTCCTGCTGACTATGAATTGAAGGATAGGGATGTCATATCTATAGTATCAGCATCTGCTCTAAAGAAGAAGTAATAACGATAGATACAAGATTTGACACTCTCACCCTGAAGAGTGAGGATTCTAAGATGCTCATTGCTTTCTTTAGATCTCATAGCCCTTCCATGCATCAATCTATCGTTGCTCCACCTTAGAAGCAGAGGATGTGCCATCACCCTGATGGCTATACCTTCATCCATCTCTTGAGTATATGAATAAAGGGTAGCCATATCATTATTGTATGCTATATTCAATATACCAATAACTCACATATACCACCACCAAGAATACTAGGGAATATAAATCTTATAGACATTACTTCTTATCATCCCCGCCTTAAAAGGTGAGGCTTTCTTTTTGTAACTAATCTGATAGATCTATCTGATCTAGTTCGCTTCATTATCGTTGTTATTTTATATTATTCTATGTTATTTCTTTACATCATGTTGTTATATCAAGGTCATTGCAAGAAGAGCAGCCCATATGAACACCATTCATTCTCTCTTAAGGTGCTCCCATCCTTTATCCTCAACTTCTACAAGTTTATTATCATGCTTGAGCATAACACCAGAACCCTCGCTTACCTTTCCTATGATTCTTAGATCACAACCATATACAGATGCAAGGGCCGATACCTTACCTAATGTATCCTTGCTTATTGTAGCTACTATCTCATACTCCTCCCCTCCATATAATGCTAGATCATTCACATCGATCATATTATCATCTGCGAACCTCTTCAGATCGTTGTTTATGGGGAGCTCATCTATTATAAACATCTTCTTACTTGCCTTGCTCATCGTATGTAATGTACTCGCCAAACCATCACTTGAGTCCATGGATGAAGTTGCATAATCGAATAATGATAATCCAAACTCTAACCTTGGTTTAGGCATCAGTACACTCCTTACTGCTCTAGCCTTGAACCACTTGCTGGCCTTTAATTCATTATATAATAACATCAGACCTGCCTTTGTGTATCCGAATATCCCGGACGTTACTACAAGATCGCCTGTCCTCGCTCCAGAACGTCTTACGTATCCCTTCTTACATATGCCCAGCATGCAACAGTCTATAACCACCTCTCTGCCTTCATTGGTATCTCCTCCGATTATTCTTATACCAAACTCA
>Ga0197142_1002904_pt1 | contig 14702 bp, 8 predicted proteins | sample GBS60_MetaG_FD_148614 | JGI IMG/M metagenome (GOLD analysis project Ga0197142, IMG submission 148614) | Sediment microbial communities from Great Boiling Springs, Gerlach, Nevada, United States - GBS 60_MetaG | ecosystem: Environmental > Aquatic > Thermal springs > Hot (42-90C) > Sediment... | reverse complement strand
ATACTTTAAACCCATATCCTCTACCTGCAACAGTTGTTGGGTCATCTTGATTCATTTCCTCATCCGGCACAGGGTCAATTCCCCAATCTTCCATAAGTTTTGTCCTTTTCTCTTCAAGATATTCCTCTGCTAATTTGAAAATTTCCACATCCTTTTCAGTTGCAAGTCTGTAAGTTTTTCCTTGCATTTTTGGATGGTGTAAAACAACCGCAACCATTCTTTGTCCCGCTTTTCCATCCTGAAATAGTTTCTTTACTGTATTATCATCAACCGTTGAGCCACAAACTAAACAATGGGCAATCGCCCTTGATACTGTTCCTTTTTCAGGGTCAAAATCTTTTGGAAAAGGTTTATCCTGTCCCACTATCTCAAACTCAACTTTACCATCCTTTACAAACGGCTTTAAGGCAATTTTTTTATTATCTTTTTTTGCGAGCCAGAATTGGCGCATCAAAGGAATCTTGGCATTGCAGGATGGATTCTGGCAGGGAATTGTCCTTGCCCAAATATAGCCTACAGGAATTGAGCCATCTTTATCTTCTGGATAAAAACGCCCTATTTCCTTCTTTGCCTCTTCTAAAACCCAATTCCCCCATTTTTTCACATCCTCAAGTAAAGGATTTTTTACACTCTTCCCTAATAATCCCCAATCTTCTTTCACTTCTTTTGGCTTTCCATATTTTTGCGGATATTCAAGTGTGCATTTTAGAATTAAAACTGCAACAGGGTTGTATTCTATCGCGTGTGCTTCTAAACCGAGCCTCAAGCATTCCAAAGGAATTGAGCCACCGCCTGCAAATGGGTCCAATACTCTTAATGGCTTCCCACCGTTTACAGATAAAATATCTTTTCTTGCCTTTTCAATAATTTTAGGATTTAGAGAATTCTCCCATTTTGAAAGTTCTATTATGAATTGTCTTTTTTTATCCCATTCTAAATCGTTCTCTGGAGCAGGAATTAAAGCAGCATAAGAAGTAGTCCTTGAACTTGAAAGCGGTCTTCTCGCCCACCATATATGAAGTGTGGAGATATGTCCGTGTCTTATGTTCTTTTCCCTTGCGGACTCAGTGCTTACTTCTTTAACAGGAAAGCTTACTTCAATGTAGCTTTTTTTCATACTTTTACTCCTTTATTTTTCCATTCTTCTGGTTTAATTATAAATCTCACGATTTCAATTTTTTCTTTGGCTTCTAAATTTTCTGCTGGATTATTTATAATGTAAAGTGTCGGATTGGAGGTGGCATTTGCTACTACATAAAGCCAATACTTTTCTTTAAATCTTTTTGCTTTAAACCATTCATTTTGAGTTAGAGCAACTTCTCCTTCATCTTTTCTTGCTTTGACTTCAATGTATCTTATTTCATTTTTACCTCTTGATCTGATGTCAAAGCCAAGGTTTTCTTTTGAAACATCTTCAGGCTCTCTGCCTTGGTTTCTTTCATACTGCATAGCGAACTCCATCCCAATTTTTTCAACTTCCTCATCACTTGCCATTTCTTTTGAACTCATTGGTTTAACAAAGATTGCACCAAGGAGTTTTGGCGTAGATGATAGCAAACTCTTCTCCCTTTCTATTTCCTCTTTCAATTTCTCTAAATTTTCTTCATATTGTTTTTTTCTCTCTTTTTTGTTTCTTATGACGATATCCACTTTTTCACCTTTTTCTTCTCTTTCATAGAGTTCAATGAGTTCTAGGTCAAGTTGGTTTATCAGATACTCCAAAGATTTGATCCCATATTTTCTTTTTATTTCTGCTTGCCTTTCCCTCTCTTTTAATAAATCTTTTCTATAATTTTCAAGAATGTTTATTGAATATTCCAATGATTTGTTTTTATCTGGGATTATGTGTTGGGGGTTGGAAATTGCAGTGTCATCAACAGGGACAAGATCCCATAGAATTGCTGGATTGACTTCTTTTAGATTTTTACCATCGTCATAGATCGCTATAAGTTTTTTACCAGCGGTTTTCCCATTTCCGTCTTTTACTTCTCCTTCAAGAAACCATATAATTCCGTTATATTTTCCGGATGGGTCTTCAAAAACTGCGCCTTTTTGTAGTTTTTCAAAGTAGTTTTTATTTATCCAATCAATCAATGCTTCAAGTAATGGATGACCAAAGGAGATGAACTCAGCATCGGGATTTTTAAATGCGATGTCTTTGTCAAAAGTCGCCTTTGGATAAGATTTCAAGATGCTCCCATATCGTATTTTAAAATTAAAATCATCGGCGATTTTTCTTATATCATAGGGAACTGACTCTATAGCGATAAACCCATCTTTTCTGATTCTGAATTTTCCATTCACTTTTTCCATCGCTTTTTTAAAGAATTCTTCAACATATTCAGGAATTAGTTTATATTCTTTTGCCTTTTCAGCCATTTCCCTTATTCTGGTATAGTCAATGTATCTTGTGGCCAAACTTTCCCCCAAAGCATCTTTGATTTTTTCAATATATTCTTGATCTACTTTGATATCAAGTTCTTTTATTATTTCATCCATACTTCTTGCGTTGGCTACAGCTTCTAAAATTAGCTGATAAAGATTTTTTCCGTAAAAGACATCTCCAATAACATCAAAGACCTTATCAGTTCCAATAGCATGTCTAATTTCTTCAAGTTTATCTAAAATCTTGGCTAAAACCATACCTTCTCTTGTATCCTCTGCAACAAGGTTAAATATATAAACATCTTTTTGTTGTCCGTATCTGTGAATTCTTCCCATTCTTTGTTCAAGCCGAGTGGGGCCCCAAGGTATATCGTAGTTAATCATAAGATGACAAAACTGAAGATTTATCCCTTCACCAGCGGCATCTGTGGCCACCATGATTTGTTTTTCGTCTCTGAAAATCTTTTCAGCTTCAATCCTGTCATCTAAGGACATACCGCCGTGGATGAAGTTAACAGAATATCCCCACAATTTTATTTTTTTGACCAAATGATCCAGCGTATCTTTTGATTCGGTGAAAATCAAAATTTTCTCATTTCCGCCAAATTCTTTTATTTTCTTGAAACCTTCCTCTATTGCTTTTTTTAATTCTTTTAGTTTTATTTCATGCTCTCCATTTATTATTTCTTTTGCTTTTTCTATAAGCTTGTCAATAATGTTAATTTCTTTTTCCAGTTCTTCTTTGTTTTCCGCAACGCTTAATGTCTCCCATTTACTTTCCTGTTCCCATCTTTCTTTCTCGTCAAGATCCTCAACTTCTTCAACATCAAAGGTTAAAACATCTTTATCTTTTAGGGATTCAGATCTTTCAAGCAAATCTTGAAGTTTTTCTTTTCTTCTTTCAAGTGATTTCAAAAGAGCGTAAGTGCTTGAAGCCATTCTCCTTTGTAAAATCAGAAGCGCAAACGCGATGTTCCTTTTTTTGTCCATCTTTAAAGCTTTGTTATACTGTGAGATAACATATTTTGAGAGCTCATTGTAAAGTTCTTTCTCTTCCTCAGATAATTTAAATTTTATGGTTTTGGGATATCGGTTTGTGAAAATTGGTTTCCCTTCAAAATCTTTTAAATCTTCCTTTAATCTTCTTATAAAAAGAGGATTGTCTTTGTTCTTCAAAGATTCATTAATTAATTCTGAGGTAGCGAAAAATCCGGGCCGTAATAGATCAAGAAACAATCTGAAGTTTTCGGGATCGCCTTTATGGGGTGTTGCAGTAAGAAAAACCAAATGGTCAGAATTTTTTGAAAGGATTTCGCCTAACTTATATCGCTCAGTTTTTGATAATTTTTCTCCATATTTATAAGCAGCCATTTTGTGAGCCTCATCTACTATAACCAAGTCCCAGTGAACATTACTCAAAGATGTTAAAATATCTTCCTGTTTTGCAAAGTCAATAGAGGTAATAACCTGGTTTTCCCTTTCCCAAGGATTTTCACCATATAAACTATCTATTATGCTTCTATCAATTACAAAAAATGTTTCTTGAAATTTCTCCTTCATTTCTCTTTTCCACTGGTCTTTAAGATGTCCTGGAACAACTATTAAAATGCGATTTGCAATACCTCTCAATTTCAGCTCTTTTATGATAAGTCCCGCCATAATGGTTTTACCGGCTCCGGGGTCATCTGCTATGAGAAATCTTATACGAGGAAGTTTTAAAATATAACCATATACTGCGTCTATTTGGAAAGGTAAAGGGTCTATTTTTGATATATTCATAGCCAAAAGTGGGTCAAAAAGTGATGCGAACCGAAAACGAATTGCCTCAACAGCTAAAAATGCTTCCGAGCCTTTAGTGGTAAAATCTAAAACATAATTTTCTACTTTGATTTTAAATTTTTCCCCTTTCGGTATGAACTGGTCTATATATTCGTTAGAGCGAATGGTTACACCTATAATACGAATCAGTTCGTCAAGTTCTTTAACTTCTATCACCTTCACAGGTTCTTTCCAGAAAGGACCCGAAATTATATCGCCTTCTTTAATCATGAAAAAACTTTAAATTTTTGATTGGTTGTTTTGTGACGATAAAAATTTGAATTTGATTAAATTTAAATAACTTTTCATCAAACTTCAAAGTTTCCCGAGAAAACCTTTGATTTTACAGGGGGAATTTTTAAATTAAAAACAAGTAAAACAAACGGAAGATTTTGAAGCATGATCACAAGAGAGATGAACAAATCGGTTAAAATTAATCCATCCGAGGTTCATTCAATTCTTTCAAAGCACATTTTAGTTGATGGTTTTGATATGGTCATTGACCTTAAAAATAGTCAGGGTCGGCGTCTTGTTGACGCTAAGACGGGCAGGGTGTATCTTGATTTGTTTTCTTTCTTTGCTTCATCGGCGCTTGGGATGAATCATCCTAAACTCCTTGAGGAGGAGTTCCTTGAGAAGCTCAAGCTTGTTGCGGTTAATAAGCCGACGCTTTCCGATATTTACCCGCTTGAGTATGCTGAATTTGTTGAGACATTTTTCAATCTTGCTGTTCCGAGTTATTTTAAGTATGCTTTTTTCATTGAGGGTGGAGCTCCAGCGGTTGAAAACGCACTTAAAGTTGCTTTTGACTGGAAGATGCAGAAAAATCTTGAGCGTGGTTTTTATAAATCGGTTGAAGATGAATCAAAAATGGTTGTGATACATTTCCGTCAGGCATTTCACGGGCGACTCGGTTATACGCTTTCTCTTACTAATACTGACCCAATAAAGCATAAATATTTCCCAAAGTTCAAATGGCCGAGAATTCATAACCCGGCTATAAAGTTTCCACTCAACGAAGAGAATTTGAAGAAGGTTCAGGAAGAGGAGAATTTAGCCTTGAATCAGATAAAGGATGCGATAAGGGAATACGGTCATAACATCGCAGCTTTGATAATTGAACCGATTCAAGCGGAGGGTGGAGATAATCACTTCAGAAAGGAATTTCTCGTTGCATTGCGTGAGATTTGTGATGAAAATGAAATTATGTATATAATGGATGAGGTTCAAACAGGAATTGGTTTGACTGGAAAAATGTGGGCGCATGAGCACTTTGTTAAACCAGATATAATTGCTTTCGGTAAGAAATCACAAGTTTGTGGGATCCTTGTTAGTGAAAGGGTTGATGAGGTCAAGGACAATGTTTTTCATGTTTCAAGCAGGATAAATTCAACATTTGGCGGTAATTTGACAGACATGGTCAGGTTCGCGAGAATCCTTGAGGTCATACACGAGGAAAATTTAATTGAGAATGCAAGAGTTGTTGGGGATTATCTCTTGGATAAGTTGATACAATTACAAAGCGAATTTCCAGATATTATTTCAAATGCGAGGGGAAGGGGTTTGATGTGTGCATTTGATTTACCCGATGCCGATTTCAGGAAGAAATTTTTAAGGAAGGTTTATGAAAATGGCGCTGTGATGATTGGTTGCGGTGAGAGGTCAATAAGATTCAGACCACCTCTTACGATCACTAAGGAAGAAGTAGATGAGGGAATGGAGATAATAAGGAAATCGCTTTATGAGTTGAAAGATTGATTTACGGGATAAAAAATTTTGTTTAATCAAATGAAGCACTTTTACCTTGTATTGTTTTTTCTGTTTTCTTTTGCACTTTCTCAACCTAAGTTTGAATTTAGAGGACTTTGGGTTGCTACAAGTGGTCTTGATTTTCCTCTTTCTGTTAGGGCTACAAATCAAAAGCAGGAGCTTGACAGGATAGTTAATGTTGCAAGAAGTGGAGGGTTCAACGCAATAATTTTTCAGGTGCTTGCTCGTGGTCAAGCTTATTATGAGTCGGAGATAGTTCCTTGGGCATCGTATTTAACATCACCCTTAATGGTTGATCAGGATGGGACGCTTTATCCTAATCTTGGGACCCCGCCTGGAACGAAGGAAAATCCGCCACAATTTTATGATCCGTTAAATTATCTCATTCAAAAATCTCACCAATATGGGATTGAAGTTCACGCTTGGATAAATGTTTATAATCTTTTGACTTTGCCGGACACAATTTATCATCTTGCTATTTCACAACCAAGACACATAGCTATTGATGACAGCAATAGGTGGAACACCAAACTTTTCGCTAAAGATTCGCAGGGCAATTGGCTTATAACATTTGGAAATTTGAAACTTATTTGGCTTGACCCAGCAAATCCCTATGTCAGGAAATATCTTTTAAGTGTTGTTTCCGAGCTTGTCAGGAAGTATGACATTGACGGAATTCATTTTGATTATATTCGGTTTCCCGGGGCATATACTTACGGTGATTCTTTCAATTTTTATTTTAACAATCGCAGTGATTATGAAAATGGTAATCCGTATGGATTGGGTAGAGATGATTTCGCTCGTCTTTCAATTGAAAGGTTTGTCAGGGCTGTTTATGACACTGTTAAAAATTTGAAGCCGTGGGTTAAAATTGGAACCACGACTCCGGGAATTTATCAAGGTTGGAGATTGCCGATAAATCAAGCGTATTTTGACCTCTATCGTGATGGAAGGTCTGATCCGAGAAAGTGGGCTCAATTAGGATTGATAGATTATCACGCTCCCCAAGTTTATTGGGATATCGGTTCTGAATACGATTTCAGGGTTATATCTCAAGATTGGAACGCAAATATGTTTGGTAGACATGTTTATATCGGAATTTATGGGGATAATCCTTTTAGCGAGATTTCCGCAGAAATAGATTTTACAAGAGGCATTGCTGCGTATGGAGCGGTCATTTTTAGGTACTCAAACGTTTTAGCATATCTTGACTCACTCAAACAGTTTAAATATGGGACATTTGCAATTCCTCCAGCGATGCGTTGGAAGGACAGCATACCTCCAAATCCGCCTCAGGGACTTTTGATAAGAAAACTGGATTCATATACCTGGCAACTTGTTTGGTTTAATCCAGAGCCAGCTTCGGATGGTCAAAAGCCAAGCTATTATGTCATTTATAGGGTTGAGCAAAGTGAGATCGTTAATTTAAACGATCCGAGAAATATAATAGGAATAGTTCCCTCGGCTTCTTCTGTTAACATATATACCGACAGGATTCCAGATACGGCGAGGATTTATACCTATGTTGTCACATCGCTTGATAGATTGAAAAACGAGAGTCAACCGTCAAATGTGGTTATAACGAATGTCGGGCTTGAAAGTATCTTGGCAGATTTTAATCTGTCTCCAGGGTATCCGAATCCGTTCAACTCAGTTATCAATTTTAGTTATTCTGTCCCGTCTGGCTCGTTTGTTGATATCAGGATTTATGATCTGCTTGGGCGTGAGGTTAAAAAGATAGTTTCTGGGTTTCATTTTAATGGACGATACCAGTTTTATTGGGATGGGACGGATAATAACGGAGTTGAAGTTGCAAGCGGGTTTTATGTTTGCAGGATGAATGCTTTTAAAAACGGGAAAGTTATCTTTTCAAATTCGCGGAAAATCTCATTTTTAAAGTAAATTTTCACGAGTAAGTGCCGAGAAATCTTGAGATCAAAGTTAAGTTTGATGATATATCTCTGGCTGAGAGAATAGCTGTTGAAGTTGGAGCTGAACTCAAGGATGATTTCATTCAAATTGATACTTATTTTAAAGTTGGAGATGGTAGATTGAAGATGAGAGAATTTAACACGGGCGGTGCGGAGTTGATTTTTTATCGCAGGGATGAAACAAGCGATAAGCGATGGAGCGATTACCGGGTTTTAAAAGTGCACAATGCGGATGAATTGAAAGTTTTACTTTCGGAAGCGCTCGGCGTAGATGTGATTGTTGAGAAGAAGAGAAAGGTTTTTCTTTACAAGAACGCAAGGATTCACATTGATGAGGTGAAGGAGCTTGGAAATTTCATTGAATTTGAAGTGATTGATGATGGTGGTGATGTTGATGGATTGATGGAGTTTTTGATTGATAAGTTTTCATTGCGCGGTTCTGAATTTGTGAAGGTATCTTATTCGGATTTGTTAAAACAAAATCAGGGAAATAAATGAAGCGGGTAAAAATTTTAGTTTTGTTCGCTTTTTTTATTTTTTTGTTTTCTTTCAGCTTATATGCTCAGCAATCGCTTAAGCCGAAGAATATAATTTTGATGATCGGTGATGGGATGGGGCTTGCGCAAATAAGCGCTGGGAAAACATATAAGGGAAATTTAAATCTTGAAAAGTTTAAAGTCGTTGGTCTTTTGACGACGAATTCGTGTGATGAATATATAACTGATTCAGCAGCTGGGGCGACTGCGATGAGCACGGGCTATAAAACAAAAAATGTTGCGATTGGGATTGATTGTGATGGTGAGAGAAGGGAAACAGTTCTTGAATATGCGAACAAGATTGGGAAGGCAACGGGTATAGTTGTCGTTTGCGCAATTACTCATGCAACGCCAGCTGCTTTTGTTGCACATGTTCCAGATAGAAACATGCAAATTAAAATTGCCGAACAAATAGCAAAAGAAGCAAACGCTGATCTTTACCTTGGAGGTGGTTGGGGTTGGTTTTTGCCTAAATCAAAGGGTGGAAAGAGAGAGGATGGGCAGGACTTAATTGACACGATGAGAAGAAGAGGATATTATTTTATTTCAAAGCCGGAGGAATTTTACAATTTTAACTTTGATAAAGCAGGTAAGGTTATAGGTTTGTTTGCTGAAAATCATCCGCCTTATGCCCCGAATAGAAAACCGACACTTTCGGAGATGACGAAAAAGGCAATTGAGTTTTTATCAAGGGATAAAGATGGTTTCTTTCTTATGATTGAGGGTTCTCAGATTGATTGGGCTGGGCATGCAAATGATAGTGAACAAATTTTAAAAGAAATGGCTGATTTTGATGAAGCAATTGGGGTTGCGCTTGAATTCGCACAAAAAGATGGAAATACTCTTGTTATAGTCACGGCTGACCATGAAACAGGGGGTTATGCTATTGTCGGTGGCTCGGTAGAAGAAAAGAAAGTTGAAGGGAAATTCGTTACGAAAAATCACACAGGGATAATGGTCCCTGTTTTTGCTTTTGGACCGGGAGCAGAGGCGTTTGCTGGCTTTGGAGATAACACATTGATCGGGAAGAAAATTTTTGAATATCTGAAAAAGTGATTAAATTTGCGAGCGAAGGAAGAAATTAATCTCAAAGAGGTGAAATTTTAAATGAGCAAATCGGCTAAAAAATCCTCGGGAAAAAAAGGTAAAAAGGGAAAGAGGATAAAACAACTGAATGAGAAATCAATTGAAATTTTGCCAGTCATTGAATATGCGATTTATGAGGTTGATAAAATTTTTCAGAATCAAGGCGATAGGTTAACGGATGCTTACCTTGTTTCATCTCTTAAGGGGCTTGTGAATGAAATAAAGTCAAAATCTTTTAAGAGATTGCTTGAGGAAGTAAGGGGTGAGATGATTGAGGACCCGGATATCATACATTGGGATATAGTTTCTCGGCTTGGTGATCATATTGAGTCGGGTGATTTGAATTATTCAGACAAAGACATTATTAAGGCGATTGATGGTTTGATTGATACGATAAAAATTCAGATGTCAAAAGAAAACCCAAGGGCTTATCTTTCCTTTCTTTCGGAGATCATGCGCGGGGCGGATGATTTTGCTAAAGGAATGCGAAGCGATATTGAACCGGAGATTGATGATTTTGATGAGGATGAAAACTTTTAAAATTTTTGCTAAACTTTTATGGGTTTTAAATGTGGCATCGTTGGTTTGCCAAATGTTGGCAAGTCAACACTTTTTAACGCTTTAACATATTCCAGCGTCCCAGCTGAAAATTATCCCTTTTGCACCATTGACCCGAACATTGGGGTTGTTCCCGTTCCTGATGAGAGATTGAAAAAGCTCGGTGATGTTTTTAAACCAAGGCGAGGGATAACCCCAGCTGTTATTGAATTTGTTGACATAGCTGGGCTTGTCAAAGGGGCAAGCAAAGGTGAGGGTCTTGGAAATCAATTTCTTGCACATATACGAGAGGTTGATGCAATAATTCATATCGTTAGGTGTTTTGAAGATGAAAGTGTTGTCCATGTGAATGGGAGCATAAACCCAAGAAGGGATATTGAGATAGTTGAGACGGAATTGATTTTGAAAGATATTGAGACGGTTCAGAAAAGAATTGAGAAAATTAGAAATATCGCAAGGAGTGGCGATAAGAAAGCACAACATCAGTTTGAAGTTTATGAAAGTTTGATTTCACATTTAAATGGTGGGAAATTTGCTCGCAGTTTTAAGTATAACCCTGAGGATAAACAAATAATTGATGAACTCCACTTATTGACGGCTAAGCCATTTATTTATGTTGCAAATGTTGATGAAGCGGGTTTAAATGGAAATAAATATGTTGATGAGGTTCTTTCCATAGCAAAAGAGGAAGATGTCCCAGTAGTTGTCATTTGTGCTAAGCTTGAAGCTGAGCTTGCGCAATTTCCAGAGAATGAAAGGATGGAGTTGTTAAAGGAACTTGGTCTTGAAGAATCCGGGTTGCAGAAGGTGGTCAAGGTCGGGTATGAAATTCTTGATCTTATAACTTTTTTCACCGGGAATGAAAACGAGGTTAGAGCTTGGGCGGTTAAAAGGGGGACGACTGCTTATGAAGCAGCTGGAAAAATTCATTCCGATTTCCAACGCGGTTTTATAAAAGCTGAGATAATGAGATGGGATGAACTTGTAAAGTTTGGCTCTGAGCATGCGCTTAGAGAACATGGGCTTGTGAAGTTTGAGGGGAAGGAATACATAGTTCAAGATGGTGATGTAATTTTGTTTAGATTTCAGGTCTAAATTTGGAACTTGTTAACTTTCTTTCTTCGTCCAAATTTTAAACAGAGTTTAAAACAAAATTTGAAAAACGATATGAGGGCAAAATTTTTATTTCTCTCTTTGTTTTTGCTTTCCCTTTTTATCACGGCGGTTAGTCCGATCTTTTCGCAAAGAAAGGTTCAAGTGATTCAGAAGCAAGCGATTTTAAAGTATGATACGAGTTTATATCGTGCTTTGCAGTGGCGTGAGATCGGTCCCTTTAGAGGTGGGAGGTCAATCGCTGTAGCTGGACATCCATCACAGCCGTTGACTTATTATTTCGGCGCAACTGGTGGAGGTGTTTGGAAAACCGAGGATGGAGGTTTTACCTGGGTTAATATCTCAGATGGTTTCTTTAAAACGAGTTCAGTTGGAGCTATAGCTGTTGCTGAGTCCGACCCTAATGTTATTTATGTTGGGATGGGAGAAGCCTGCTTGAGAAATAACATTTCAATTGGTGATGGTGTCTATAAGTCGGAAGATGCTGGAAAAACATGGAAAAATGTTGGGCTTGCTGAAACGAAGGTCATAGCGAAAATTCGCATTCATCCAAGGGATGCGGATATCGTTTATGTTGCTGCGCTTGGAAACCCATTTGCACCGTCAAAAGATCGTGGTGTCTATAAGTCAATTGATGGTGGGAAAACTTGGAGAAAGGTTCTATATAAAGATGAAAAGACGGGCGCTGTTGATATCGCAATTGATCCAACGAATCCAAGGGTAATTTATGCTGCGATGTGGGAAGTTTATAGGAATTTTTGGACGCTGTCAAGTGGAGGTCCAGGGAGTGGGCTTTGGAAGTCAACGGATGGTGGAGAGACATGGTTTGAGATTTCAAACAATCCAGGATTTCCAAAGGGGATAAAGGGTAAGATCGGTGTTGCTGTATCGCCTGCAAAGCCAGGACTTATTTGGGCTCTTGTTGAAGCTGAAAACGGCGGGTTATACAAATCTGAAGATGGTGGAGCTACATGGAGGAAGGTCAACGACGATAAGCGACTTTGGCAAAGACCGTTTTATTATATGCATGTCTTTGCCGACCCAAAGAACCCCGATGTCGTTTATGTTTTAAATGTTCAGTTCTTGAAATCAATTGATGGGGGTAGGACATTTAACATTGTTAGAACGCCACATGTAGACCATCACGATTTGTGGATTAACCCGGAAAATCCGAAGATAATGATTCACGCAAGCGATGGTGGCGCTTCTGTGACATTTAATGGTGGAGAGACATGGACGGAACAAGATTATCCCACAGCTCAATTTTATCATGTCACGGTTGATAATCAATTTCCATATTATGTCTATGGAGCTCAGCAAGATAACACAACGGTTGGAATAGCAAGCAGGACAACTGGGATGGGAATTGGTGTAACCGATTGGTATCCTGTTGGTGGTGGAGAAAGCGGGTATATTGCTGTAAGACCGGATGATCCGAACATAGTTTATGCTGGAAGTTATGGCGGGCTCTTGACAAGATATAATCACAGAACAAAAGAAATCAAAAACATAAGCGTCTGGCCTGAATCGCCAATTGGTTCTGGGGCAAAGGATATAAAATATCGTTTTCAGTGGACATATCCGATTGTGATTTCACCCCATGATCCGAATGTTTTATATGTGACTGGGAATCATGTTTTCAGAAGCACCGATGAAGGAATGAGTTGGGAGGTGATAAGCCCGGATTTAACGCGCAATGATACTTCAAAAATTGGTCCTTCGGGTGGACCGATAACGAAGGATAACACGACAGCTGAATATTATTGCACGATTTATGCTTTTGCTGAATCACCGGTTAAAAAAGGTGTTTTATGGGCTGGTTCAGATGACGGTTTGATCCATGTTTCAACTGATGGTGGTAAAACTTGGCAAAATGTCACGCCGAGGGAATTGCCTGAGTGGAGTTTGATTAGCATAATTGAGCCATCTCCTTTTGACGCCGGGACGGTGTATGTTGCAGCAACGAAATATAAACTTGGTGATTTTAAGCCCTACATTTTCAAAACGACTGATTATGGTAAGACATGGAAAAAAATTGTAAGTGGAATTCCTGATACGCATTTCACAAGGGTTGTCAGAGCAGACCCTAATAAGAAAGGAATTTTATATGCTGGGACTGAGTTTGGAATTTATGTTTCCTTTGATGATGGCGAAAATTGGCAGACCCTGCAATTGAATTTGCCTGTTTCACCGATTTACGATATTGCTGTTCATCCGCGCGAAAAGGATTTGGTTGTTGCAACGCATGGTCGTTCTTTTTGGATACTTGATGACCTTGAATTGCTTTATCAGTTAAGTGATGAGGTGGCGAAGTCGGATATTTATCTTTTCAAGCCGGCGGATGCTTATAGGATGCGCGGTGGAAGTTTCAGGCGCCCAGGCATTACGCTTGGTCAAAATCCACCAAACGGTGTTGTGGTTTATTATTATTTCAAGGAGAAACCGAAGGATGAAGTTAAAATTGAATTTTTTGATGAAAAAGGGAACTTGATAAAGTCATTTTCAAGCAAGGAAAGACCTGAAAGGGAAGGGATGCTTGAAGAGTTTGGATTTTTCTTTGGTCAGCAAATTCAACCAAGCGTTACTGCAGAACAAGGGCTGAATAGATTTGTTTGGGATATGCGTTATCCAGACGCTGAGAACTTGAAAGATATAAGATTTTGGACTTGGGGTGGAAGCACAAGAGGTCCAGTGGCTGTTCCTGGAAAATATCAGGTTAAACTTACTGTTGGGACAAAGTCATTTACTCAGTGGTTTGAGATTAAAAAAGATCCGAGAATTTCAACTACAGATGAGGAGTTCAAAGAACAGTTTAACTTACTCATAAAGATCAGGGATAAACTCAATGAGGCAAACGGAACTGTGAATAAAATTAGAGATATAGTCAAGCAACTTGATGAGCTTGCGCGAAAATTGAAGGGAACTTCAAAGGAAGGTGAAATTAATAAACTTATTAAGCCGTTGAAAGATAAATTGACGGCTATTGAGGGAGAAATAACACAAAATAAAGCGAGAAGTTCTCAGGATTTGCTTAATCATCCTGTCAAATTAAACGGGAAACTTGCAGCTCTTGCGAGTGCTGTTGCAAGTGCTGATTCTAAACCGACAAAGCAGATGTATGAAGTTTTTGATGACCTTTCAAAGCGACTTGATGAGCAGTTGAAAAAATTCAAAGATATATATGAGAAGGAAATCCCTGAATTCAATCGCAAGGTTAAAGAGCTTGAGATCCCGGCAATTATAGTTGAGACGAAATAAACCCTTGGTAAATTTGATGATTTTAGTTTTAATTTTATTGGTTTCAAGTTTCTCTTTCGCACAGGACACAGCAAAGACATATTATTTAGGTGAGATTGAAGTTACTGCTTATCGTGTTGGTGGTGAGGCATTAAATCTTCCCATGGCTGTTAGTTCAATTGGTCGTGAGTATATAACTTTAAAGAGAACGATCAGCTTATCTGATGTCTTAAATTATGTTCCTGGTGTTCTTGCGCAGAGTAGAGCC
>Ga0197142_1002902_pt1 | contig 14719 bp, 10 predicted proteins | sample GBS60_MetaG_FD_148614 | JGI IMG/M metagenome (GOLD analysis project Ga0197142, IMG submission 148614) | Sediment microbial communities from Great Boiling Springs, Gerlach, Nevada, United States - GBS 60_MetaG | ecosystem: Environmental > Aquatic > Thermal springs > Hot (42-90C) > Sediment... | reverse complement strand
TGGTTATGAGACTGCGGTCTCGGTGGCCAGAAGGGTGCGGGCCAGGGCTTCTTCCTCGGCCAGGGTGCGAACACGGCCGTCAATGCGGGCCGCGCGAATGGCCTTCAAAATCTGCCGGAAGTGAGGGCCGGGCGTTGCCCCCAGGGCTTTCAGGCGTTCGCCGGTCAGCTCGGTGCGCAGCGGACGCAGCTCGCGACAGTACAACTCGATGCGTTCGCGCAGGAGCGGATCCTCGGCATCCACCACGGCCAACAACAGAGCCGCTTCGCCGAAAGGTTCGAGCAAGGCATCCAGCCGGGAAAGCGGCAGTTCCGGGGTCAACAGCTCGGCCTCGCGGGCGACCAGGGCGATCCCTTCTTCGATGAGATGACGGGTGCGGGCATTGACCTGCAGTCGTGTGACCATAAAACGCTGCACATCAGGCGCCTGACGACGGAGCCAGAGCCCAAAGTAGAGTTGCTCGATGGCTGCCGGCCAGGGTTGGCGTGCGGCCAGCCGTTGGCGCAGGTCCTCAAACTTGGGCGCCAGGGCCTCCTGGTAGCTCAGATGGGGATGGAGGGCCTTAAGAACACCCAATTCCTGCAGGCGACGCAAGATGGCTTCGGGCAGGCGCTCTTGAAAGATGAGGTCGAACTCGTGGCGCAGACGGGCGCCGCTCACGCGTGCCAGCAGGTCCACGGCTTCGGCGATGAGTTCGGCGCTGCGCGGTTCGATGCGGAAGCCAAAGCGTTGTTCGAAACGAGCTGCCCGCAGGATGCGGGTGGGGTCCTCGATAAAGCTGAGGGAGTGGAGGACACGGATGATGCCTTCCTCCAGGTCGCGCCGACCTCCGTAGAAATCGAGGAGTTCGCCCCAGTGAAGGCCGTCCAGACGAACGGCCAGGGTGTTGATGGTGAAATCGCGGCGGTGCAGGTCGAGTTTGATGTTCGAGCGCTCGACCACGGGCAATGCGGTCGGTTCCTCGTAGTACTCGATCCGGGCCGTGGCGAAATCGAGGCTGGCAGGGGTGTTATCGGGCAGGGGTTGACCGGCCGCAAAGGCGGCGTCGTCGCGAATCCATTTGGCCGTGCGGAAACGGCTGTGGGTGCGCACTCGCCCACCGTAAGTCGCGGCCAGGCGGCGGGCCAGGGTGGCCGCCTCGCCTTCGACCACCAGGTCCACATCCAGATTGGGTTGTCCCAACAGCAGGTCGCGCACGAAGCCGCCGACGGCGTACAGGGGATATCCCAGCTCCGAAGCGGTGGCGCCCACCCGGCGCAGCAAGGTCAGCAGACCCTCGGGCAGGGTCCTGGCCATGTCCTCGGCTATGGAGGGTGGGGTCCGTTCCTCGCGCGGGGTGGCCCACAGTTTGAGCAGGTCCGTGCGGGTGACAATGCCGATCATACGGCCCTGTTCATCCACAACCGGCATCTGCCCCCAGCCCGTCTCCATCATCCGTTTTTGCAGGGTCTGGACCGAATCATCGGGTCGTACCGTGTGCTCGCCCACCCGCATGACGCGGCGGATGGGGGCTTTGTCGAGATGGTGGCGCTGGGCGCGATCGAGGTCGCGACGGGTGATCAGGCCCAACAGACGACCGTTTTCGACCACAGGAAAGCCTTCGTGGCCCAGCAGGTTCATGCGTTGCACGGCTTCCTGTACCGTCATCTCGGGCGAAAGGGTGTTGACGCCCCACGACATGATGTCGCGCACGGTGACGGGTGGTCGAATGGATTCGCTCAGGATGGTCAAAAGGCGCTGCACGGCTTCATCGGCGCTCATGTTGCGGATGAGGGCGGCCGCCGCCCGGGCATGACCGCCGCCGCCGAATTGTTCGGCAATGGCGCCGACGTGGATATGGTCGGTGGTCGAGCGGGCCACGAGCTGGATGCGATCGCCGAAATCCACCACCAGGAAGAGGCCATCGGGATCAAAGACATCCCGCAGTTTGTGGGCCAGGGTGCTGATTTCCTCGACGGGTTCTTCCACCCGGGCGCGAGCGATGATGATGGTGTGGCCGGCGATCTCATGGCTTTCGGCGTTGTTCTGGAGTTGTTTGAGCAGACGCAATTGGGCCGGGGTGAGAGGATGGTGGAGGAAGTCGTTGACGACTTCCAGATTGGCGCCGTTTTCGAGCAGCCAGGCCGCGCAACGGATGTCGCGCGGGGTGGTGTTGATATAGGTCAGGCTACCGGTGTCTTCATAGATGCCCAGAAAGAGCAGGGTAGCCTCGATCGGTTGGAGGGGGATGCCCCGTTTGATGATTTGTTCCAGCAACAGGGTGGTGGTGGCGCCGACGGGCTCGCCCCAGTAGTGGTAGTTGGGGGGTAAGGGACGTTCGCAGGGATGATGGTCAATGATACGGACGCGGGTCTCCTGGGTCATGCCGCGCACGGCCTGCACCTGTTGCGCATCCACGAAGATGGCCAGCTCGACCGGTCGTCGCGGCAGCTCGTCGGCACGACGGAAGGGCAAACTGCTGCGATACAGGGTGAGAAAGTCACGCAGGTTGCGGTTCAGGGTGTGCGGCAGCACGGGAATGGCTTCGGGAAACAGTTTACTGGCCGCCAACAGGCTGGCCAACGCGTCGAAGTCGGCATTCTCGTGCGTGAGGATGACTTCCATGCCGTCTGCGTTCAGGAAACGGTACCCGTTACCACTATGACTTGGTGCCCAGGTTCGGTGGGGACATAAAAGACGGTCGTATGTTCTCGCCGATAAGGCCAGATGACGTCGGTAAGGCCGTGCGTACAGGCTCTACTGTCGGTAGTTCACCTTCGCAGAGATGATTATACTCACAAAAGGGAAAAAGCGAATACCCAAGAAGCCACATACGGCCTGGCCTCTATCGTTGAGGGCGGTCTCCGAGCTGTCCAAAGCCTTTGCCCTCGCCGTGCCTCACGAGGAAGCTCTGGCCATCCGTGACGACGTGGCTTTCTTCCAGGCCGTCCGGGCAGTGCTGGCCAAGCGGGCGCCCGTTGAGGAGCGCCCAGAGGAGGAGTTAGACCACGCCATCCGGCAGATCATCTCGCGGGCCATCACGCCGGAAGGTGTCATAGACCTCTTCGCCGCCGCGGGCTTGAAGAAGCCGGACATCTCCATCCTTTCCGACGAGTTCCTGGCCGAGGTGTGGGGCATGCCGCAGAAGAACTTAGCGGTGGAGCTCCTGCGCAAGCTCCTCGAGGGCGAAATCAAGACCCGTCGGCGCCAGAATGTGGTCCAGGCGCGGTCCTTCGCGGAGCTGCTGGAGCAGGCCATTCGCCGCTACCAGAACCGGGCGGTCGAGGCGGCGCAGGTGATCGAAGAGCTCATCGTCCTGGCCAAGACGATGCGCGAAGCGGACCGCCGCGGCGAAGTGCTTGGTCTCTCCGCAGAGGAACTCGCCTTTTACGATGCCCTGGAAACCAACGACAGCGCCGTCCAGGTCCTCGGCGAGCCAACTCTAAAGCTGATCGCCCAAGAACTGGTGGAAACGGTCCGCCGCAACGTCACCATCGACTGGGCCGAGCGGGAGAACGTGCGGGCGCACCTGCGCCGACTGGTCAAGCGGGTGCTGCGCAAGCACGGCTACCCGTCGGACAGGCAAGACAAGGCCACCCAGACGGTGCTGGAACAGGCCGGGGTGCTTTCGCCGTCATGGGCCCACCGGACATGACTTCACCCTTTCTCTTCTGACGGTACTTTCGATTTGGGACCGAAAAGCGGTAAAGTAAAGGCCCTCGGCATCGGACCTCTCGTTTAGCGCTCCCCTTTCCCCGGTTGGCACTCTCCCGTGACCTCCCCTTGCTTTCGACGCGCCCCCATCGCGATCATCCTCCTGCTGGCAGCGGCGCTGCGCTGGTATGAACCGGGATGGGTCGAGTACAAGTACGACGAGGCCCATATCACCGGCATGGCCCTGGCCGTGGCGCGCGGGGAAGCGCTCCCCCTGCTCAGCGGTGGCACGACCCTCGGTATTCCTCGGGCGGCCTTGGTCGTTTATCTGCTGGCCATCCCCCTGCGGCTGCTGGCGCCGCGCCCGGAGGCGGCCGTATGGCTGATCGCGGCGCTCGGGGTGATGGCCGTGGCCCTCACCTATCGTCTGGGGCGCCGGTTGGGCGGCGAGACGGTGGGATGGGTCGCTGCCCTCTACATGGCCGCCAACCCCTGGCTGGTGGCTTACGACCGCAAGCTCTGGGCGCACATTCAGGTCGTGCTGAGCGTGGCCCTCTTGCTGGCAGCCTGGCAGTGGATCGTGGTGCGACGCCCGCAAGCCGGCTTTTGGCTGCCGATCCTGGCGGCCCTTCAGCTCCTCAGCCATGTCCTGGCCCTGGTCCAGGCCCTGAGCTGGGCGACGGTGCCATTCCTGGCCCGCTATGAAAACCCCGGTCCCAAGCCCCGGCTTTGGCGCAGGCCCTGGCTGTGGGGGATGGCCGTGGCGATGGCGTTGCTTGCGCCCTATGGCTGGGCTCTGGCGCAGGCCATGCTCCCTTTGCCCTCCTGGCCTGCGTTATCCGACGGCGGGGCTCCGGCCCAGCCGCCGGCCTGGCAGTCGGCTTTCCGCCTCTTCGGCGGCAGCGGCATCGCCGCCCTGACCGGCTTACCGGGCACGGCCGACCGACGCTGGCAGATGGCGGGAGCGCTCGCCGCGCCCGTATGGGTGGGGATCGGCCTGGGCGTGGTGCGGGCCGCGCTCTGGCTGCGCCATCCGCAGCGACGGCGGCAGGGTAGCCTGTTGCTGGCCTGGACGGCCGGTCCCACCCTGGCTTTGCTGGCGGCGCCTTTGCCGGTAGCCCAACAGTATTGGACCGTTCTGCTGCCGTTGCCGGCGCTTTATTTTGCCCTGGGTCTGACGGCCATGACGGCGGGGCTGAGGCGATGGCAACGGATGGCGCCGGTGGCCGTAGGTGCGGTCCTGGCGGCCGTGTGGGTGAGCAGCTGGCTGGCCGTGCTGGCGGCCGTGAGCACGGGCGCAGGAGGAATGGCCTTTGGCATTCCCCTGGCGCGCTGGCAGAGCACCCTCACCGCCGTGCGGACATGGGCCGCCCATCTGGGGGTCGAGGAGGTGCGCGTGGCCGTGCGCGGGGTCGATCCCGGCCAGGAGGGCGATCCCGCCGTCGTCGCCACCCTCATCGGCAATCCGCCCTTTGCCCGCTTTGTGGCGCCTTCCTCGCCGCCGGCGCTGTTGCTGGCCGCCGACCGGGAAAGCCTCTATCTGTGGGCGTTGGCCGATGCCGAGGGCGAGGCCCAACTGGCCGCCTGGGGCGAGCCTGTCTGGGAAGGATTCCTGGCCCAGGACCTGCCCCGGCCGCGGCTTTATCGCTTGCCGGCCTTCTCACCCGCTGCTTTCGACATCATGCCCCCGCCGACGGCAGCCGTTTTTGCCGATGCCGGCATCGAGCTGGTAGGCTATCGGCTCACCTCGCTGCCGACGGCAGCCGGCGTTGTCGAGGCCCTGCTCATCTGGCAGGTCACGCAGCCACCGGCCGCCGTGCGCACACGCGATGTCACGGCCTTCAACCACATCCTGGAGGCGACCGGCGGAGAGCAGGTGGCCCAGGTGGACGGCCTGGCCCTGCTCAGCCGCGATTGGTGGCCGGGCGATGTGCTCATCCAGCCCTATCGGGTAACCTTGCCGCCCGGGACCTACATCTGGCGTGTGGGTCTGTACAGCCGCACCGACGGCGGGCGCTTTACGCTGCCCGACGGCCGGGATGCCGTGGACCTGGGCCCGTTTGGGGTGGAATGAAGGGGTTCAGGGATAAATGCCGCGCACCTCGATGGCCTCGACCACCCGGCTGATGGCCAGGGTATAGGCGGCGGTGCGCATGTCCACCTGCCTGTCCTGGGCCGTCTCCCATACGGCGCGGAAGTTCTCCAGCAACAAACGGCGCAGGCGCTCGAAAATCTCGGCTTCGGTCCAGAAAAAGCCCTGCAAGTCCTGCACCCATTCGAAGTAGGAAACGGTGACGCCGCCGGCATTGCAGAGGATATCGGGTACAAAGGTGACCCCTTTATCGAGCAGGATTTCCTCCCCCTCGGTGGTGCAGGGGCCGTTGGCACCCTCGGCGATGAGTCGGGCCTGCACCTGCGGCGCGATCTGTTCGTCAATGACCCCTTCCAGCGCAGCCGGGATGAGCACATCGCAGGCGCAGGTCAACAACTCGGTATTGGTGATGGCATCGGCATCGGGATAGGTGGAGACGGTGCCGTGCTCTTTCTGATACCGCATCACCTCGCGCACGTTGAACCCGCGGGGGTTGTAAATGCCACCGTTGACATCGCTCAGGGCGATGACCTTGCAGCCCTGTTCCCACATCCGTAAGGCGGCTACGGAACCGACATTGCCGAAGCCCTGCACGGCCACCGTGGTCTCGGCCGGATTCAGGCCCAGATGGCGCATGGCTTCCATCGTGGTGAACATGACCCCTGTACCGGTAGCCTCGATGCGACCCTGGGAACCGCCGATGCTGATGGGCTTGCCCGTGACCACGGCCGGTGTGCTGTAGCCCCGATGCATCGAGTAGGTGTCCATAATCCAGGCCATGACTTCGGGGTTGGTCCCCACATCGGGAGCCGGCACATCGCCTTCGGGGCTGATCAGGATGCTGATCTCGGTGGTGTAGCGCCGGGTGAGGCGACGCAATTCGTTTTTCGAGAGCTGTTTGGGATCGACCTGCACCCCGCCTTTGGCGCCGCCGTAGGGCAGGTTCATCAGCGCGCATTTCCAGGTCATCCACATGGCCAGAGCCCGGATTTCATCCAGATTCACATCGGGATGATAGCGAATCCCCCCTTTTGTCGGCCCTTTGACCGTATTGTGATGAACCCGATAACCGGTAAACATGCGCATACGGCCGTCGTCCATAATAACCGGAAAATGGACGATCAGCTCGCGTTTCGGGGTCAGCAGATATTCCACCAAATCATCGCTAAGATTCAGATAACGCACCGCCCGCAAAAACTGCGCCCGGGCTACATCCGATGCGCTATAGCGCCGCTTCGTCGCGGTACTCACATAGGCCTCCTCATTGAAACGAATGGGGGCTTCGTTGCCCCGTGCGAACGCGTCCCGGCCGTCCCCCTGGCGGTCTGGCCGGGACGCCGGCGATCAGGGTTGAACGGTCACGGTCATATCGAGAGGGGTCACCTGCCACCAACTGGTGCCAGGTTTGAGGGGAATGTCGTTGCCGGCAGCGTCCACAAAACGGAACGGTGCGTAGCGTTCGGGCCGCACCCATTTGCCCTCATAGACCCGGCCGTCGCGGAACACTTTCAGGGGGCCTTCGCCCCAGATCTGAATTTCAATGGAACAGTTGCGGCAGTTCTGGCCTTCGCCCATGCGTTGGGTACCGTGCTCGATGATGAGGGTGACCACATGATGGATGCCCAACACGACGATGTTATCGGCGACGACCTGCTCGCCGCTGCCTTTGTCGATATGGGGCTGACCTCCGGCCCAGCGCCACCAGCGCCCGCGGCCCGGGTCGTACTGCCAGCGCACCGGTAGCACGGGATAGGGCACGGTCAGGGCGCTCGCCGGGCTGCCGCCGGGCGGCGGTGCGGCGCTAAAGACGGTGCGCAGCGTCGGTTGGGGCGGCGTGTTCCACCCGCGGCCGGCGGCCGTCTCCCGGAGGACACGCGTATCGGCGAAGAGGTTGTTGGGCGGCGGCCAGGTCGTATCCCGGTAGAAAGAGGGACCGTTGATGGCCTGCTCGATGAGTTGATCCCGCAGATCCGAGTTGTAAAGCTGATCCCGCACGTCCTTGACCGCGCCCGAGAAACAGAGCACGGCATCGAAAATGACCGGCAGGTCGCGGTCGATGAGCCGGGCGCTGCGGATGGTGCCCACGCGGGCCGCATCCTGGCTGTGATAGAGGGCCGTGTAGCGGGTGTAGTTGAACTCGACCCGGCTTTCGACGATGATATCGGCCTTGTTAAGGTCGGACTGGCGCTCGTGGGCGATCTCATCGTTCGAAATCTTGATGGCCAGGGGGCGTCGTTGCCGGACCGCCGGGTCCAGGGGCAGGCCGGTGAAGGGCGAGAGGTTGGGATCCCGCGCCGGATCGAGAATGTTGGCATCAGGCGTGGCCGTCGGCGTGGGCGTATCCGTGGGGACCGGCGTCGCGGTGGGCGTGGGAGTCGCCGTATCGGCCGGGGTCGGCAGCGGGGTCGGTGTAGCGGTCGCGTCCGGGGTCGGCAGGGGGGTGGGTGTGGCCGTGGCTACCGGCGTGGGGGTGCGCGTGGGCGTCGGCGTAGGGGGTGGGTCGCCGCCACAGGCCGCCAACAGCAGGAGCGCCGTCAGCAAGAGCGGCCATCCCCACAACCGCCGGCGGGAGGGAAGACGAGGCATTCGAAAGCACATGGCATGTCCAGGCATGACGGACGAGATAGACCGGCGCCATCGGCGCGATGGTGCCTATTCTAAGAGGTGGAGCAGGCTTCGTCAAAAGACACCGACCCCAGAAGGAGACGAAAGGAGACGCGACCGGAGACCGCCGTCCCCGCGCGCAAGGCCGCAACGGAAATGGACGATACCCACGCCATCGGCGATAATCTTCGCCATGCCTACCCGCATCCTCACCTCCGACGGTACCTGTACCCTCTCTCGCTACACCCTGAACCGACCCGACCGGGACGAGCCGCAGATCGTGGATGTATGGCTCCCGCCCGGCTACAACGAAAGCACCCAGGCCTATCCGGTGCTCTACATGCACGACGGCCAAAACCTCTTCGACCCGGCTCTGGCCACCATCGGCGTGGATTGGGGACTTGACGAAGCCGTCATCCGCTTGATGGAGGCCGGCGTCGGCCGGGGCCTCATCGTCGTCGGTATCTGGCACAGCAGTCAACGCTGGCAAGACTACATGCCCCAGGGTTTCTGGCCCCTTGCCCCGCCCGCGGTCCGGGAGCTTTTTCACCAGCGCGGCGGTCCGCCGACCGCGGACGGCTATCTGGCGATGCTGGTCGAGCGCATCAAACCGTTGGTGGACGGCCACTACCGCACCGGCGCCGATCGCAGCCATACCTGGCTGATGGGCTCCAGCATGGGCGGACTGATCTCCCTCTACGGCGTCGAGCGCTATCCCGATGTCTTCGGCGCTGCGGCCTGCCTCTCCACCCATTGGCCGGCAGGGGGTCATGCCCTGGTCGATTACCTCGGTAGCCGTCTGCCGCCGCCGGGCGCCCATCGGTTCTATTTCGATTACGGTACCGAGACCCTGGATGCCGACTACGAACCCTATCAGCGTCGCATGGACGGGTACCTGCGGGCGGCCGGTTATCGCCATGGCTATGACTGGCTGACCCGGCGCTTTGCCGGCGCCGAACACTCCGAGCGAGCCTGGCGACAACGGCTGGATATCCCGTTACGCTTCTTGCTGGCCGCTGAAGCACCCGCAGAACCCGAACCCGGATAAGGAGCTGCCGAGACCCTATGAGCGCCATCATGCCGGACTTCGTGTTCGGACCGTTGGAAGACGATACCACCACCCTGGCGACCGACCGCGGGCAATGGTCGGGTCTTCGCCATCGGCACGAGATCGAACCCCGTGATCCCTTACCGGGCCAGCCGGTGACCATCCGGGTTACGGTCGGCCGCGGGGTGCCGATAGACCGCGTGACCGCCTACGTCACCACCGACGGCAGCGAACCGGCCGGCCATCGCGGGCAGGCCGAACGCGGTTTTGCCGTGCCTTTGCGCCGGGTCGAGACCCTGTGGCAGCCGCTGTACTGGGACTACGCCGAAATCTGGGAGGGCGAAATCCCCGGCCAGCCGGAGGGGACCCATGTCCGCTATCGCCTCGAAGGCTGGCACAGCCGGGAGGCAGGCCTTGTCGAACCCGGCCGGGAGATGAACCTCGATCGCACCGTCGAACGACCGGCCCTTTACGGCTACACCGTAGACCGTCATCGCGCCCCGGCCTGGGCCCACGAAGCCGTTGTCTATCAGATCGTCGTGGATCGTTTTGCCCCGGTGCCGGCCCGCTGGCTCGAGCCCGAGGAGATGACCCGTTTCGTCGGCGGCAATCTGAAGGGCATCTACGACCATCTCGACTACATCGCCGACCTGGGTGTGAGCGCCCTCTGGCTCACGCCCATCTTTGCCTGCCATTCCTATCACGGCTACGACACGCTGGATTATCACGAAGTCGAACCGCGCTTCGGCTCCAAAGACGACCTGCGCCGTCTGGTGGATGCCGCGCATGCGCGCGGATTGCGGGTCATCCTCGATTTTGTGGCCAACCACGTCAGCGTGCATTCGTCCCTGTTCCAACAGGCGCAGGCCGACCCCGAAAGCCCCTATCGGCGCTGGTTCACCTTCGGCCCGGAGTATCCTCACGGCTATCGGACCTTCTTCACGACGGCCTCAATGCCCCAGCTCAATCTGGATGAGCCCGGGGCACGCGCGTTTGTGCTCGCCGCGGCCCGCTATTGGCTGACCGAGTTTGCCGTAGACGGCTATCGGTTGGACTACGCCGCCGGCCCCAGCCATGACTTCTGGAGCGCTTTCGGCGCCGCCTGCAAGGTCGTCCGCCCCGATTGCTGGCTTTTCGGCGAGGTCACCCTGGGCAGCGACCGGTTGCGCACCTACGCCGGCCGCCTGGACGGCTGTCTTGATTTCAACTTTACCCGGCAGCTCCGCCGCCTGTGCGCCGCTCCGGCCGGAGAACGCCCCGACCTGGCCGGTTTTGTCACGGCGATGGAGCGCACCTGGCGCTTTTTCCCCGCCGGCTTCACCCATCCCTGCTTCCTCGACAACCACGACATGAACCGGTTCCTGTGGGTGGTGGGCAACGACAAGGCCAGACTGCGGCTGGGCGCCACCCTGCTCTACGGCCTGGGCGGCTCGCCCATCCTGTACTACGGCACCGAGGTGGGCCTGAGCCAGCCGCGCGCCAAAGGTCCCTATCGCGAAGAGGCGCGGCACCCCATGCGCTGGGGCCAGGCCCAGGATACGGCCCTGCTGGCCTTCTTCCGCCACCTGATCGCGTTTCGACGGCGGCATCCGGCCCTGGCCTACGGCCAGGTGAACACGCTGCGCCTGGATACCGCCGCCGGCATCTGGTTGGCCGAGCGGGAACACGAAGGCGACCGGGTGCTCATTGCCCTCAACATGGCCGACACGGCGGCCGACCTGGCCCTGCCGGCCGGCAGCTTCACGACCCCCACCGGGGAATCGGTCGCCAGGCGGGTGACGATCCCCGCCGGCAGCGCCTTGCTCCTGGGGATCTGAACATCCTCTGCCCAACCCCAGGCCAGACGGACGGTCAGCCGGGCATCGCGGAGGCAGCGCGTGCGGACACCTCGGTCTCCAGGCGTTCGATCAGCTTGAAGGCGGCCTCCCGCAGGGCAGGCACATGGTCGTACGCAGGCACGCCCAGCCGGTCGGCCTCTTGCACGCCTGCGGCCGCCGGCAACCAGCCCAACAAGGGCAAACCGGGCGATTCCGCCTGCAAAAAGGCCGCCTCGCCCTCATCGCGCACCTTGTTCCCCACCAGCCATAGCCGTGTCAGGCCGATATCCTGCGCCAGCCGGGCAATCTGAGCGGCCGTGCCCAGGCTGCGTCGCGTGGGCTCGGAGACGATGAGCATGGCATCCACAAAGTCGGCCGTGGCCCGCCCCAGGTGCTCCACGCCGGCGTACATATCGAGGATGAGCACCTCGTCTTGCCGGAAGAGGAGATGGGTGAACAGGGTCTTGAGCAAAGCGCTTTCCGGGCAGATACAACCCGATCCGCCCTTTTCGACCCCGCCCATTTCCAGCAGGCGCACCCCGCGATGCCGGATGCTGAACTGTTCGGGCAGGTCGTCGACGCGCGGGTTGAGGGTGAAAAACCCGCCGTAGGTGCCCGGCCGGGCCCCTGTGCGCTCGGCGATGAGGTCGGCCATGGCGGCGATGGGCTGCAATCCGGCCCGCAGCTCGGCCGGAAAACCCAGGGCCTGGGCCAGACAGGGTGCGGGATCGGCATCCACGACCAGAACATCGCGACCGGCATCGGCATAGGCCTGGGCCAACAGGGCGGCCAACGTGGTCTTGCCGACGCCTCCTTTACCGGCAATGGCGAGTTTCATGAGGGCATGCGAGCGAAGCGGGGAAGGCGGAGAGACGTTGACAAAGGAGGAGCGCTACGTCGTCACCGCAGAGCGGGCGCGCACAAGACGCCGCGTGAGCATACTGCCCAGAAGAGCACAACCTTCGGTGGACAGGTGGTGGGGTACGGCGGCGTCGAACAGAAGGCGGTATGAGGTGGGAACGTCTTCGTCCCCCGGCCAGGCCGCCACTGCCAACGGTACCAGCGGTAAGACCCGAAACACCCAGGCCATCGGCGCGGCGACAGTGGCCCCTTCGCCCTGGCAACCGGGCACCTGCATGGCGCAGCGGCTAAAGGCCTCCAGCGCATCGCCGAACTGTCGGGCCAGGACGGCAGCGGTATAACCGCTAAAGGCCTGGCTGTAGAACATCCCGTCCGGCAACTCGCCGAAGGCAATCCACCGTCCCGTGGGCCGGGTGCCGTCGCTATGGTGCAGGTGGTGGAGCAACAGGGCCTGGCTCAGCTCGTCGAGAGGCCGGCCGGAAGCCGTCTGCCAGATCAGCTCAGGATACCGGGCCTGCACGGGCTCGTCCCAGAAGGAGAGCGCCAGCGTGGTCGTATCCAGCAGGGTCGCCGCCACCCGCGGCGCCAACCGTTCCGGCGGCACGGCGATCAGCTCACGGCGTAGAGCAGCCGCGTACAGCGCCAGTGGCTGCCCCTCTGCCGTCTGACGACGTTGGCGCAGGGACTCCTGGAAGACTCCGAAGAGGCTCATACCCGGCTTACCGCCATGGGCGAGGCGCTCGGCACCGGCGCAATCGTGGGCACAACCTGCCGCTCCAGCCCGGCTTCCCGGATCAAGCGCGGGACAATGCTTTCCCAACCCACGGCCATGATGTGGAAGCCGTGCACGCCTTCCAGGGTGCGGATACGCTCCATCAGCTCGAGGGCGATGGTCACCCCTTCCTCGGCCGCGCCGTCGCCGGCGGCCTCCATCCGTTTCAACAGCGGCTCGGGGATGCGCACACCGGGTACCTCGTGGTGGAGATAGCAGGCCATCTTCAGGCTCTTCAGCGGCGTGATGCCGACGAGGATGAAGACCTTGTCGAGCACCCCGCGACGGGCCAGGGCCTCCAGCCAGACCTCCAGACCGTCGGGGTCATAGACCAGGTTGGTCTGGAAGAACTGGGCGCCGGCATTGACTTTCTTCTGCTCGCGCAGGGCCTGGAAGCGGGGTTCGGAGGCAAAAGGCGAGGCCGCCGCACCCAGGAAATAGCGCGGGGGTTGCTTGATGGGCCGACCGTCGAGATAGTGGCCCTCGTCGCGCAGCCGCCGCAGAATCCACAACATCTGGATGGAGTCGATATCCACCACATCCATGCGGGCGTGGGGCGGCGGCCCCAGGCGGGGGCTATCGCCGGAAAGGCAGAGGATGTTGCGGATCCCCAGGGCGGCGGCGCCGATGACCTCGGCCTGGAGATTGGTGCGGGTGCGGTCGCGGGCGGCGATCTGCAACACGGGTTCGGCCCCGCGTTGGAGGGCGATCAGACAACAGGCCAGGCTGGACATGCGCGGGGTGGCCGAAGGCGAATCGGTGAAGTTGATGGCCGTCACCAGGGGCTTGATCAGGTCGATGTTTTTTTCCAATTGGCCGGTCGCCACACTCAGCGGCGGCGCCACTTCGGCCGTCACGACGAACTCGCCCGCCCGCAGCCGTCGTTCCAGCTCGGAGACGGGCTCGCTATAGGCCGGAGGATGGTAGGCGGCGTCGCCCTGCCACCAATCGGGCTGACGCACAGGCCGGAAGATGCTATCCCAGGTGGCCGCACGCGTGGCCGCCGCGCGCGCCGTCAGTCCCGACACCACCCGACCTAGGCCCACCTTTTTCACCTGCGCCCACACATCGGCCCAGGTCTCACCGCCGACCTTGTCCCAATCGAGGGGTGGCAGCACCTCGAGCAGCAGGTCCTCACGGCCCATGCGGAAGGCGCGTTCGTAAATCCGGTACCAGATGCAGGGACGGCTCTCGTCCACATAGCAGCGCGCGGGCGTCGAACCTCCGCAGGGCCCGTTGCGCAGCCCCTTGGGACAGGCCATCGGACAGATGAAGGCCGTCTCTTGCAGCAGGCAGTTGCCGCACATCCGACAACCGAACAGAGGCCCTTTGACCACCCGCTCCAGGCGCACGAAAGCGCGTTGCCGCCACGGCGGCGGTTTATGGAAGGGGGCAAAAGGCGGCTGCCAGCGTCGTCCGGGTGTGAAAAGAGGCATATTAACACCTCCCAAGGTAACAATCGGCAATTGCATTCCGTTAATGGAACAATTACCGATTATCCTTTATCACTCATTAAGATAACCATCGGCATAGATAACTTTATTCAACAAGACTTGCACTGTTTTCCAAATAGCCCGTTGTTCCGGATCGTTCAGATCAAAATCGTCCGGTTGAGGTTCTTCCATGGCGGCAATACGGTCATGGAGTTTGAGATAACAACGGCCCAGAGCCGTACTGGCATCGCGGGTCTCGATGATACGGATGGTCTCGCGTAACTGCGCGTCGAAGGGATCGGCAATCATCATCTTCAGCCCGGCGCCCATGAGCATGGCGCAGTAGGTGCGGTTGATGAGGGAGCGATGCGGTCGCGGTACCCCGTTGGAGACGTTGGAAAGGCCCACCGAGACCGGCGGCGGCGGATCCCAGACCACCTGCAGGGCATGAATGGCGTT
>Ga0197142_1002901_pt1 | contig 14721 bp, 16 predicted proteins | sample GBS60_MetaG_FD_148614 | JGI IMG/M metagenome (GOLD analysis project Ga0197142, IMG submission 148614) | Sediment microbial communities from Great Boiling Springs, Gerlach, Nevada, United States - GBS 60_MetaG | ecosystem: Environmental > Aquatic > Thermal springs > Hot (42-90C) > Sediment... | reverse complement strand
CTTCCACAGCTGTTGGAAACGCTTGAGAGGAAGACTGTCGAGGAGGCTGGGATGGAGCTGCCTGTTTACGCCCGAAACCTTCTCAAGCTCTCCGTGATGGGCCTGTACCAATACGTCAGCAGCAAAGATAGGGCTATTCGGCGGAACTAAATTTGTGAATTATTATTATAAAATTATCCCAGACAAATATTTATATAAGCACTTCCCCACCTCAAGCGATGATTGAAACAGGGATGGGCGCGGTTCTTCTATTCAGCTACCTTACAGCCCCCTTCCTAGTGATTTTCCTGCTGCTGGTGGTTTTGTCGGTTAGGCGTGGTAAGTCTGGGGGGTTTGGCGCCCATACAGAGGTGTTGAAGGTTGTTGAGGTTGTGTGGCTTATCGGCGTGGGCGTCGTATGGTTGACCATAAACCTAGTCAGCATACCGTGGATACCATGGCTTCAGACAGCGATACAGCAGCCGGCTGTGGCTGGGGAAGCGCAGGTCGTCGAGGTCGACGCCTACATGTGGGCTTACAAAATAAACCCGATGGAGGTTAGGGTAGGGCCTGTCAAGTTTGTGGCCCGAGCCCTAGACACAATACATGCTCTCGCCATCTACAAACCAGACGGCCAGCTTTTAGCAACCGTCATGCTTATGCCGGGAATGCGTGAGGAGATAACCGTGGTCTTTGACAGGGAGGGGGAGTATGTGATAAGGTGTTTGGAGTACTGCGGCGACGGACACGGCTACATGTTCTCTAAGATTATCGTGAGGTGACGCATAGCTTGAAGATAGAAGATCTCACAACCTACCCGCGGAGAATGGTCCTAACATCTATGCTCTGGTTCTACACAGGAGGAGCGCTAGGCATAACAATGCTCCTACTACACCTAACAGGGCTGGCCACGCCCCAAACCTACTACCAGCTTATGACGTTTCACGGGTTCGCGATGCCCTTCGGAGGCCTTTTCCAGCTTATGATGGCCCTCTCACTCCTGAGGGTAGGCTTCTGCTACGGAAAACCAATAAACGACGGGCTTGTCAAGCTCAGCTACATCTTACTGAACTTGGGCATGCTCCTAGTAACCTTGGCCATAGCCATGGGTGCGCGGACGAGTTACACGCTCATGTTTCCCCTTCCGGCTGCCGGTGCGTTCAAGGAGCTCTGGCCGTTGGAGGCTGTGACGGTTCTTGTATGGGGTGTGGTCATGGTTTTGGCTGTGGTCATAGTGCTGTATCCGGCGGCCCTAGCTAGGCTCATCTTCACAGGGAAGACGCGGGAGGCCCTTGTGTTGGAGAAGTTCATGGGGACGCTTAACCCCTCCGGGATGGCTGGGATGCTGCCCTATATCTTCATTATACCGCCCATCGGTGCCGCGATATCTCTTGCGGCCGTAGCAATAGGGACGGCGTTGCTCGGACTGGTTCCAATAAGCTCCGTGGGCTGGGCGCTCCATTCCCTCAACTTCAACTACCCCTTCTGGATATTCGCCCACAACCTGATGGAGGCAATGGGCATAATGGCCATAGGCACAGTCTACTGGCTTATACCTAGATACACCGTCACAGGGGCCGGGGGCACAGGTGTTAGAACACTCTACAGCGAGAAGCTCGGGCTTTTCGCCATTGTCTTCTACTCGACTGCCGCCATAATGGCCTTCCCACACCACCTCTTCACGATGCCGACCTCACAGCCCCAGGGCCTCAGCTACACCGGGCAGGTGGCCAGCTGGCTCACAGGGTTTGGCGCGGCTTTCTCTGTCTTCAACGTTCTCGCAACCTCATACGTCTTCGGGCTCAGGCTGACACCCGCCTCGCTGGCGGCCATTCTCGGCTTCGGCGTCTACGTCGCAGACGGCTTCCTCGCCATGCAGCTGGGGACCATAGGCTGGGCCTACAGGCTCCACGGAACATACGCAGCAACCGCACACCTAATGACAATCCTGCTCGCCGTAACACTCATCTGGATAGGCGCACTCTACCACAGCCACCAACTCCTCTTCGGAAGGCCTGAGAACAAGAAAATGGCTTACATCCACGTCACCACCACGGCTGCGGCCGCCCTCGGACTACTCTACACGATGGCTGCATTAGGTGGCTTAGGCATACCGCGTAGGGCCTACCCACTACCGTTAACAGACCCAACCTACGTGGCAGTCCTACTCCTATTCGCAGCAATACTTGCTGTAGGGCAGATAGTTTTCCTCATACAGTTGTTCAAGCCGAAAATCGTTAGACCTGTAGCAGTGAAGGTCTCAGGCTAGGCTATCTCTTGGGCTTCTTGACCTCGCCGGTTATCAGGAGGTTGAGCGGCGCCCCGTTGACCATCGTGACCTTGTAGCGGACGCCCGGCAGGTCGCCCATCGACTTCCCCATCGAGCCCCCCAGCCCCTCGATTATCACCTCGTCGTGTTCGTCGACGACGTTTAGGGCGCCGTCACCGGGCAGGAAGGCAGTGACGACCTTGCTGTTCTTGATGAGCTGGACCCTGACGCATTTGCGGACAGCTGAGTTAGGCTGGCGCGACTCGATACCGACCTTCTGGACAACTATGCCTCGGGCCATCGGAGCCCCTTCAAGCGGGTCCGTCTTCTCCTTAAGCTTAAGCCTCCTTATTCTATACTTTCTGATAGCCCACCTGAACCGGTTACGCACCCGCTTTAAATGCCGTGCAGCAAACAGTCCGTTACCCAAGTCCCTTCCACATCACACCTGTTCTTCCTAATATATTTACAACGCTCTCCGGGTTACGTCAGTATACCGGAGTCTTATCCATGCTGTTGCGAGTGCGGCAGCAGTGTATGTTGCGATGTTGGCGAGCAGCATTGCTGTTTCACCTGTCTGGCTGAGGGATGTGAAGAACCTTAGGAAGACTGAGCCGAGTGCGGGTGCCCCCAGCATGTTGAAGGTGGTTGTTGAAGCCAGCCTGACAGCCCCCCACGTGGGCAGGTATCTAACAGCATCTAGGAGGGATGGGTCGTTGTTTAATGTGGAGACTATTGTAAGGTATGTTTCCGCAATAAAGCTGCCGAAGAAAACCATACCAGCCAATATCGTGGAGAGCATGCTCCTTCTTAGGAGCTCACCCGTCGCGAGGCCCAGCGAGTAAAACACAAGAACAGACACAACTGTCGAAAAAACAGTGGCGGGCAGGGCTGTCAACCCGTTCTGCGGGCCGAAGACATAGGATGAGATGGCGGCTGCGAAGAATGAGTAGAACAGGATTAGAAGCGTAATGAAAGCCAGGCCGCCGGCAAGGTTTCCCACAAAGTATTCGAGCCTTGTTATCGGGCGTGTGAGCCAGTAGTCAGCCGTCCCGGCCTCATACTCCTCGGCTGAAGTCGTCGCACCAACCATTAAAGCAAGAACGTGTATAAGCGCTGTCGATGGGGCGAGAACACCTATAACCCATGCGTAGCCGGCCAGCGGCCCTATCAGCGTCTGAGGGAGCCGTGTCAGGACAAGATAGATCACGACTTCCAGCAGGAATATCGAGGCTATGAGTATCAGCAGTCTCTTCCTAGCCAGCGCCCTCCTTATCTGGTAGGTTATGAGGACTTCTAACGCGTTAACGGAGAGCATCTTCGACGACCTTTATGAAGATTTCCTCAAGGGTTGGGTTCAGGGTTTTCAGCCCTAGGAGACCTGACTCGGAGTTTGCAAGTATTTTCGCCACCTCATCCCTTGCATCGTACCCGTTCATCAGCAGCGTTACACTCTGTCCCTCTGCCACGACCTCGTCGACGCCCCTTAAGGTTTTGAGAATCTCCAGCGTCTCTGGGTGTGGTGGTTTCTTAAGCTCTGCGACAACCTTTATGCCGCCGCGTCGTATCAGAAGCTCGGAAACAGCCCTCTCGAGGACTGTCCTACCCATGTAGACCATCCCCACAGTGTCCGCCAGCCTCTCAACCTCGTACAGCTCATGCGAGGAGAAGATAATGGTCTTCCCATCCTTCTTCAACCCTCTAAGGATGTCTCTTATCTGAACCCTCCCCACGGGGTCGACGCCCAGCATAGGTTCATCGAGCACAAGTATCTCGGGGTCACCGACCATGGACAGGCCTATCGAGAGCCTCTGCACCATGCCTTTGCTGAAGTTGCCTATCTTGCGGCCGGCGTGGTTGACGAGTCCCGTGAGGTCCAGGAGACGGCCTACTTCCTGCTTTGCCTCATGTCTGCTGAGTCCCTTCAGCCTGCATGTGATTGTTAGGAGCTGTTCTGCTGTGTAGAAAGGTGGGAAGACGGGTATTTCGGGGGAGTATCCTATTAGTTGGTTGACTGTCTTAGGCTTCTCGAATGGGTTGTGGCCGAGAACAGTTACCCTGCCCTTCGTGGGTTTCAGAAGACCGAGGACGGCTCTAATGGTTGTTGTCTTGCCTGAGCCGTTTGGACCAACTAGCCCATATACCTCACGACGCCTAACGGTAAGGGAGATGGGCCCAACTCTGCCACCATCCCCGTAAACCTTTACAAGGTCTTGGACAACAACTGTTTCAGACATAGTGCGGTTTGACCGCTCCCGGCACTTCGGCCCTTCTCCGCCTGACACCGACCGCTGCCACCGCGGCTAGGGCCCCAATCCCAACCAAGCCAGCCACAACGGCCCGGGTGCCCGCATCCCCTGATGCGGTTGTCTTGCTTGGTTGATGTGTTTGGGGCAGTCCGTCTGCTAGGAATTCTGCCGCCTGTCCAGGTAGTGGTATTGCCTGCATAAAGTATCCCTGTATGGTGTCTGAGGACTGTGGGGCGGGGAGGCTGTTGAGGTCGAAGTTTGCATCAGAAAGCTGTATGCTGAAGGTTGCGGTCTTGCCATGGCTGTTCAAAACCCCCTCAAGGCTGTAGATAACGCCTGAGCCGGCGAGCACCTCAAGCCTAGCCTCGCCGGAGATGGTGCGGTTGACGCCGCTGTATGTTCCCGATAGCAAGTAGACTATAGTCTGGTAGCTTCGTCCTCCGACCGTTCTCTCTCCGCGTCCAGCCTCGGTTACTGTGAAAGTGGCTGAAACACCGTTCTTGGTGAAGCTGAAAGTGCCTGTGATGTCTCTGTTAGGTATCCGGGGAATTGTGAAGGCTTGGGCTGGCATGTTCTTCTCAACCACCGCAGTCCCGTCGTTGAAGCTTGACTCAAACCTCAGCCGCACACGGCCATCTTCGAGAACCCTAACAACCTCCAGCGCCGCATACCCGGCGACAGACCTGCCGTCAAAAGAGTACGAGTATGTGTATGAGTACCGCCACCCCTCACCAACCTCGGCCAGAACCGGGAAAACGGCTAAGGCTGTCGTCAAAGACAGAAAAACAGCCAAAGCCTTGGTCCACATTTCTGGAAAATATGCCTGCCTCCATGATTTAAGACTTTTGTATGATATATCCAGATTTGTAATTCGGGTTTTATCCAAAATCCGATGCGGTGTTCTTTATGTGTTGGATTTCGGAAATTGTTTATATAGGTTTTTTCTGCGGAGTTGTCATGGTCGGTGTTAGGCAGGTCTTTGCGGTTGCTTCGGCTATTTCTGTCATACAGCTGGTTCTCGGGCTCTATTTCTCCTATAGTGTTCGCGTGGCGGGTGATGTCTCAACCCCGCTGATGCTTCTACCCCTCCACCTGTTGCTGGCAATAATGCTTTTCGCCCTTCTGGTGTTTGGTGTTGTGAGAGGCAGGGGAGGCGTAGCCCCACGGATAGCGTTTATCCCACTAGCCCTGCTTGTTGTAAGCGGCTTGGTGGGGATGTCCATCTCCCTCACCATACAGGGTGTCCTACGCCTTGACCCAAACCTGCTGTCCGCGCTGGGGCTTTACATCCACAACCCTCTCGGCTGGTTCATAGTAGTAACAACAACTCTCACATACATCAAAAGCAGAAAGGGATGAAAAATCTATCACTCCTCGCGGCGCTGGGCATCGCGGCGATTCTAAGCGGCGGGCTGGCCGCCCGCTCCTACGCCTATCGTGAAATCCTATCACCGATAATCATATTAGCACATATTGGTTTGGCGGCGGTTCTTGGACTCGCCTACGTATATCGGGGAAGGTTTGAGAGATATGCCTTGGGCTTATTAGCTCTGCAGCTTGCTTTGGGTGTGGTTATTTCCGTTCAAAGATTCGGCCTCTTTGCGATTGGTGAGGATTTTGTCACAGCCTTGAGCGGGGCCCACTTCCTCATAGCGTTGCTCATCCTTCTGCGGCTTTCATAGTCCTTCTTAGAATTAGCCGGTTGTAGGCAGCTGTGGAGTAAGCCCATACAGCCGCGGCTGTTGAGAGAAGAAAAGGGAGCATCAACGCCGTCGAGGGCTGCTGAAGCGTCAGCAGCTGGAAGATGTGTCCCAGCCCTAAGTTGTATGATATCGTGAGGAGCACGGCTGCTGACGCAAGACCCCAAATGCCTGCGCTAGCCAGGGTGACGGCCGGTACGTAAAGGTTTGCAGCGGCGGCCAGGTCAACTGTTTGGGCGGCTGTGAGGGCTATGCCTGAGGCTGAGGCGATGGCTACGGCTAGTGCTGGGGCGCCGTAGGTTACGTATTGGCTGGCCCTCCCTTTAGCTAGGTCTGCTAGGACGCGTAAAAACCTGTTAAGTATTGTTGGTAGTAGAGAGATACCGACCAGCTGTAGTGCTGTTCTGAATGCTTGGCCTGTTGAGGTTTTAACCGGCTCGCCGGTTATGGGTGTTGCAAGCTGGGCGAAGGCTTCATGGAAGGTGGGGCCTGCTACAGCTATGCTGCAAGCTAGAACTAGAAGTATGGCTTCAAATATTTTTGTCCCCTGTCTTGCGGGGGTTACTGTGAAGGTGAGAAAAGCCACAGCCAGAAGTGCGGGTATGCTTTCAATTGAGCTGGCTGTGAATTGTATTGTGGGCGGGGATGTTATGGAGAAGGCGGCTGCGGCCGCTGACAAAACTATGAGTAATGCCGCAACGGAGGTGAGCGCTTCACCCATCCTCGCCGAAGTCTCCTCACCTATGCTTCCAGCAACATATAGGAAGAGAGCTAATGCTATGAGGGTTACATCGAAAGAGGTTGTGGCCCCGAGGATGAAGTATGCGTAGACTCCTGCGGCTGAAACTGCTGCGGATGCGGTGTAGGCCGCTGCCTTGTTCACTTTTTTGGCTGTAAAGGTGTATGCTGCCGCGGCAGCCCCGTATGTCAGAAGTTGGACAATGCTCAGGCCTTGGTCCAGTAACGACCTGAAGACGGCTGTAAAAAGTGTCAGATAGGCGACCGCTTTAACAACTTTAATGCTTTTTGAGGAAAACATGTTCATGTCGGCCTTTACATACATAGGGGCCAGTAACACCGCTGTTAGAAGAACAGCCAAGAACCCCGTCAACCAGCCTGAAGAATTTAACACCGACGCCGACAGGGCGGCGAGATAGAACACCGGCAAGCTTTCAACGGATATGCTGGAACTGAGGCCCAACCTACCAGAAAGCAGCCGGAAGCCTAACGCGACCGCGGCTATTCCGCTGATGAGTATCAGGGCTGGGAGCACGGTTATGCCCTGAGCAGGACTTCACGCCGCAGGAGCTGTATGGCGAGGGCGGGGTCCACGCCTTTAGGGCAGACCTTGCTACAGGAGGCTGCGAAATGGCATCTGAGTAGTTTGTGCCCGTCGGCGACGGAGGCCAGCCTTTCACCTGCGCCCTCGTCTCGTGAGTCGGCTAGGTAGCGGTATAGCTGGGCGAGGGCTTGAGGGCCGAGAAACTCTTTATCCGAGGCCACAACGGGGCATGCGGCGTAGCATAGCCCGCATTTTATGCAGTATGCGAACTGTACGTAGCGTTCAAGCTCTTCGTCTGACTGGAGGTATGATGTGTTGGATTTCTCCTGCGTGTATGTGTCTATTCTTATCAGATAAGGTTTCACCCAGCGGTGTTTCTCGAAGAATTCGCTGAAGTCCGCGACGAGGTCTCTGATAACAGGGTAGTTCCTTAAAGGCTCAACAACGACCCTGCGTGTCTTAAGCTCTTCGATGAGTGTGTAGCATGCGAGACGCGGGAGCCCGTTAACCATCATGCCGCAGGAACCGCATGTAGCCATCCTGCACGAAAACCTTATCGCAAGTGTTGGGTCCAGTCTTTCCTTGATGTAGAGAAGTCCTTGGAGAACTGTCATGCCTTTTCTGACCGGGACCTTATAGGTCTGGTAGTGTTTGCCCCCGTTTCTCGCCGGGTCGTAGCGGAAAACCTTGAACTCTACCTCGCTCATGTTCATCTCCTCCCTAGGGGCTTGCCAACTGGTGGGCTATTAGTATGGTCCGTGTGCCATAGACAACCAGCGCCAGCGCCACAATAGTTACCGCTAGGCTGACGGCCTTTTTGTAGGTTTTGCCTTGATAGAGCTCTTGCAGTATGACGCGGAGGCCGTTAAAGCCGTGGAATGCTACAAGTAGGAGTAAGGCCTCCAGACTTCCCGCCAGCAAAACATTTCTGTAGACCGACATGACGGCAAAGGGGGAGCTGTCGAACTTCATGCTCTCCTCATACGGGCTGAGGAGGAAGACGGTTGAGAGATGTACTCCTCCAGCCACAAGAATCAATACCCCGGTTATGTAGTGAAGCAGCATCAGGTTCTTCTCCCTTATCACAGCCTCAACACCTCGAAAAACACGTCCAACGCATAGATAAGCGCAGCCACCGCAAGCACAACCGTCAACCAGAAAAGCGCCCGCTGGGCAGTTGACATCGAGCCCGGCCTGTAGGGATATTCTGGCCTAGTTGGTTTCCTCAATATTATGCCGAAATGTGCGAGGACTAGTCTAACACCGTTGGATGCGTGGAAAAATATCAGGAATCCTAGGACGCTGAGCCCAAGGTCGAACAATGGGTTGGCTAGAAAGGCCTCTGTCTCCGTCCACACCTTTTTTGCGAACTCGTATGGTGGAAGCGTCCAGACAGCCGGGCCCCCAACCACGTTTCCTGTCTCAACGATGTGTGCTACGAAGAAAAGGGTTATCGCGACACCGGATACTCGCTGGAGTGTGTAGCTCCATCTCTCAAGCCCGTATCTGAAGGGGACTAGCCACGTCTTCAATGTGTAAATAAGCTGTTGAAGACTCATAGAACACACCTCAATATACCCTCTCAGCCGGCATGTACTCGGTTATTGTCGGGCTTATGTACTCGAGGCGTGGGCCGTCTGTTGTGTAGTATGCGAGGGTGTGTTTAAGGAAGTTGACGTCGTCGCGTTTAGGATAGTCGATTCTGGCATGTGCTCCACGGGACTCCGTTCTGTTCAGCGCGGATGCAAGTATTACCTCCGCTACATCAATCATCATCTCAACCTCTAGGACGTTCATCATGTTTGTGTTATAGTAGCGGCTGCTGTCAACAACCCCCCTAAACATGCGGTTTCTAAGATTCCGAAGCTTATTCAACCCCTCCAGCATACCCTTCTCTTCACGGTAGATGTGGCAGTGTCGCTCCATAAGGCTTTGGAGCTCGTCTCTCAGCTCGTATGGGTTTTCACGCGGCGCTTTGCCGAGGAGCTCGTCGTAGACATGTTTATAGACATGCTCGACCTCCGCCTGGGTGATGTTTGGATGGCCATTGGACTGCAGGGCGAACTCGGCTGCCGCTTTCCCCGTTATAGCACCCCATACCAGGCACTCGGTTGTGGAGTTGGAGCCAAGCCTGTTAGCTCCGTTGATCGACACGCATGCAACCTCCCCCGCTGCCCAGAGGCCTGCAACCTGAGTAGCCCCTTCGATGTTCGTGTCTATGCCTCCCATGTAGTAGTGGGCTACAGGCCTCACGGGTATGGGCTCGTTAACAGGGTCTATCCCAGCCAAGTGCATGCATATCTCACGGATCCCCGCCAGCTTCTTCTTTATCTTCTCTGCACCGATGTCGCGGAGGTCGAGGTATAGGTGTTGCATGCCGTCAGGGCCTTCAATACCGCGGCCTTCCTTCATCTCATTATACATGGCGCGTGAGACTATGTCCCTCGGGGCCAGCTCCATCTTGCTTGGAGCATATCTTTTCATGAACCTTTCTCCGTCTTTGTTGACGAGTATGCCGCCCTCCCCGCGTGCGGCCTCGGTTATCAAAATTCCTGAGGGGACGAGTCCTGTGGGGTGGAACTGGACGAACTCCATATCCTTGAGCGGGACACCTGCCTTGTACGCCATGTAGAGTCCGTCGGGGGTGGAAGAGTAGCCGTAGGTTGCGAATGTGTAAAGCCTTCCAGCACCACCTGTAGCCATGACGCAGGCCTTGGCGGCTACTGTGTGAAGCTCCCCTGTCTTAAGCTCGAGCGCAACTAACCCCTTAAACCTCTTGTTCTCGACCACGAGGGAGACGGCGGCCCACTCGGGGTAGAACTGTATGTTGTCGTGTTTGAGGGCTGTGTCGTAGAGTGTGCTCATCTCGAAGAACCCGACCTTGTCCTCGGCGTAGCAGGCTCGCGGAAAGCTTTGGCCACCGAAAGCCCTCTGCGCAATCCGTCCGTCAGGCCTCCTTGCCCACGGCATGCCCCATCTCTCCAGCTGGAGAATCTCCTCAGGGGCTCTCTTCACAAAAAGTTCCACAGCATCTTGGTCTGCTAGGTAGTCTGAGCCCTTAACCGTGTCGAACATGTGGGATTGGAGGGAGTCGCCCTCTTCTGGGTAGAGGACGGCGGCTGTCCCCCCCTCAGCAGAGACAGAATGTGAACGCATTACCTGAGTCTTGGTGAAAACGCCGATACTCAACTTGTTCTTGCTAACGCGGCTGGCTTCGATGGCTGCTCTTAAACCCGCCAAACCCGATCCTACAACAGCCACATCAACAACCAGTTCAGCTGTCATTACAGATACTAAATTGAAACGGTTGGTTTTAACGTTGTTTTTTCCTCACACGCCGCTTTGTAACACGTCTCAGGATAATTTGTTTCTTGACAGGGTCAACATACATCTTCAAGGGCTCACCCTCACGGAACAGGAACTGGCTGTCGGAGCTGACTTTAGATGGAACATGAATATAGAAGTAAGTTTTACCGCTCACATGTCTCTTCCTCCGCAAGTAGACCGTTGCAACAAGCGGCATCTGGTCATAAATTTATGGGGTAAAATGATATATAAACACTTAAGTCGCCCCTACAGTTGCTCTAAAAGTGCAAATACCTTTAGGTAAATGCAAATAAGCCACCACGTTCATCAAAAAGCCATGAGTGTGCCCATAGAGTCGCCTCGAGCTATTTTGTGCGGCGACCGTGAGCTTTACATGTTTCACATCAAGCTCGCCGACATCCCAGGGGCCCTTCTGAAGGTTTTGACAGTTTTCTATTCCTACGGTCTGAACATAGTTAGCGTCTATACCACGGAGTTATCTTACGGTGATAGGCAGGAGGGTGAGTTTAACATTGTTGTGGATTTTACCAATAAATCTGTCTCACCCGAGCAGGTCGGCAAAAGCCTTAGTCTGCAGACAGTCGTCAAGGACGTCAGTTTTTACGGAAAACAGCTCCCCAACATGATTATTGACGAAAAACATTTCCCATTATTGGTGATGGGTGCGAGAGCCGTAATCTTTAGAGAGGATGCGTACAAAAGTTTGATTCTTGGACTTAGGCAGCAACTTGGCTCGGCCGGAGAGGCATTACTCTATCACATAGGCCTGAACATTGGCAAGGGCGTATGGGCCGCCCTGAAAAACCTCAGTGGCGGAAATATGGAGCTCCTAAATAAGTACCTGAAGTATTGGATGCTTACACTTGGCGCCAGCTTGGTTGAGGAGGTTTCAATAAACTTGGAGAAGAAGGGGGCCGTTGTTAGAGTTGAAAACAGCTATGAATGTTTGCTTGGGAAGGGGTCTGGGAAACCTTTCAGCAACCTCCATCGGGGGGCTTTCGCAGGTATTTTCAGCGAGCTTCTGGGCTCGGAGAAAAGTGTTGAGACGAAGTGTATTGCGGCGGGGGACCCATACTGTGAATTCGTAATCGGGGATGTTGAGGGCTAGAGACATAGGGGTTTTGATAGGTGGCGTCGTGCCGGGACGTCAACCTCATACATGCCCGGCCTGATGCTACGCTGCTCTGCCACAACCTCCGCATGGTTTACCCCAAGCCTAGCTCCACATCTCCCACATCTATAGCCCCTGCCTCTTCCAGCCGATTCCATCCTCTTCTGGCAGCTGGGGCATTTAGGTGGTCTGGTAACAAACTGTTCAGCAAGCTCCAATACCTCGAGTTTTTCAAGGTTGAGCGTCAACCCCTGTGGCTTTGGTTTAACACCCCCCATAGCCCTCACCAAGTCCCCTGGACGTAAACCATACACAACCTCTCTCAGCCTGCCCGTGGGCCTGTATGCCGCCAAGAAAACCTCCCCGGTGCCGTCGTCAATTTTGATGAAGACATGTCCTCCCGCAGTCTTTACAGGTTTTGCGGCTACACGACCGGTCAACACGGCGTTGCTGTATGGTTTGAGGGCTGAAATCTTTTTTTCAACCAGGTGCATGTCCGTAGCCTGGTTTGTCTTAAACACTGTGGTCATCAACACCTTTTCATGGAACCGCACCATCGAGAGGCCTTTCAACGCGTTTTCAGGTGTTAGGGCCCGGACGCCGGCTAGAATAGGGCAGGGTGTGTGCGGGGTTATCCTCACCTCGTCCGTGACTGGATCGTAGCTGTCGAAGGTCAGCCCTGTTTCATAGAGCTTTACCACGGAGGCCCTGTCTATACGTCTCACGGTTCCCCAGTTGTGTGGCGCACGGTATGCTATCGCCTCATATGTGGGGTTTTCCAGAGGCAGTGCGACGGCCGCCAAAGCCCCTATAACGCCTCTGCCGCCGTTGAACATGAAGAGCTGGGCCCCATGTTTATCAGCCAGCCTCAGCGCCTCTTTCAGCTCAACCATCTCACGTACTGCCCTTAAAGCAAACCCAGCCCAATCCGCAGGAACATCCTCACCGCGGTAAACAACAACACCGGGCTGCGTCGTCTCAAACCCCTTCTCGTAAAACTCCTCAACCGTCTTAACGGCTGTCTCGACAGCTTCCCCAACCATCCCGTCCCCAACCCTGAAGTGGAGGGAGACGGCCGCATTACCCCTTGTCTTAAAGGGGCAGTTGGGGTTGAGCCTGACAAGATGGCTGTAATCAATCTGCTCAAAACCCATTTCACGCAGTCGTTTCTCCAATACGGCTGCGACAAAAGTCGTACACATACCCCGCACCGAGTCTGTGTCGTCGACCCCTATCCTGAGGACAGCCATCCCCGCCCCCGTATTTTCACACCATATTTTGAGATTTACCTTTAAACAAGATAGCGCAACATTAAGAAGACAGTGTATATTGCTGAGGTGGCCGCGGTAACGAGCAGCCCCGCCTTGACAAACTCAAAAAACCTCCCAGCGACGTCTCCATGGTTGCTTATAGGTCAGCGAAAAGCCTGTAAAATACCTGCAGATGATGTGAAAATTTACGTCAGCTTTTGCTGTTTTACCATAAATTTGAAAAGTCTGCTGGTGTTTAGGTATTTCTGCAGGGGGATTTTCAGCCTTTCCGCGATGGCGTCCAGTGCTTCCTCAAGTGTGTGAAACTTTTCCCCCGGTTTCTCAAGCGCTTTCCTAACTATCTCCCTAAACCTCCACACACCCAGAGGTATCCAACCGGGCCCAATCTCGAAGAAAACTATTGCGCCGGCCTGTTCATGCCGCATATCCAGATGTCTGAGGACAGCGAATCTGACAGCATAGTATGCTCCCCCAGTGTTCTCCGCGTACTCCTTCCTTGGTTTCAGCAGTTCGTGGTCGGCGTAGGGGGGCGCACCTATGTGTTTGAGCCACCCCTCCAGAAGCTCAAACATCCACGGAGTGGGAGTAAGGATTATGTGTGCATGGTTTTCCAGTGCCCCGTGGCTGTGCACCCTGTATTCGGAGATTACGTTGTATTCTCTAACCTTTTGGTATAGTTTCTTGCCAAGGATGTCGTCGACGGCTGTGATGCTCCACTCTGTTGGGACAAGCCTTCTGTCAGTTAGGCGGCCCAAAAGCCCCGCCGAGAAAACCCGTGTCAGATAGTATTCATCAACCCCGTGACGGTACAGTGTTTGAACAGCCTCCTCGGCGGGTATCTGTGGGTCTTCGTAAATGCTCCACACTCTCCGCGGAATTGATATGTTTCCAACAATCTTTACGTCTTCAACCCTTGCCGAAGGGCCGTGTGGGGCCATTCTGACACCAAATCCCGGCCTGACTGTCGGAGAACCGGCTAGCACAACCTCAATTTCAACGGGCTTGGCAGAGGCAGAAGAATGCTGAACAACCTCCAGCAGCTTCCCCCTCCGGGCCGCAGACGTTACATCAGTTTTCACCCGTCCGTAAAAGAGCGAAAGCCTGATTTTGAGCAGCTGTTCCAGCGATGTCTCAAGCCATTTCCGCGGTTCTTCGAGGAAACTGGGTTGCGGCTGCTCGGTCAGAGAGATGGCTGGGCCGGCCCAGACGCGTGGATAGTTTTTCTCACCTACTATGAGGGTTGGGGGCGACGGGCCGTAAAAGCTGCCGGCGCTGAGCCTTGAAATGCCTGCCTCCCTTAGAACCTCCCTGTAGAAGGGGCAGGTGTTGAGCTTGCAAAGCCTCGCAAGACCCCTGCAAACGCTGCATACAAATCTCTCAACCCTCTGCTCGCTTGCGGATAATTCATCCATGCCTAGCGCGCTGCTTGGGCACTACCTCGACGGATAAACCCGCGTGTCTCGCCAGCTTCAAAACCCTGTTCTGAGCCTTCTTTAGGTAGGACCTCATTTCATCCGGGTTAACGTAGACAAC
>Ga0197142_1002900_pt1 | contig 14722 bp, 11 predicted proteins | sample GBS60_MetaG_FD_148614 | JGI IMG/M metagenome (GOLD analysis project Ga0197142, IMG submission 148614) | Sediment microbial communities from Great Boiling Springs, Gerlach, Nevada, United States - GBS 60_MetaG | ecosystem: Environmental > Aquatic > Thermal springs > Hot (42-90C) > Sediment... | reverse complement strand
CTTCCACTCACCAAGGGAGCGGAAAGGGAGAGATGAGCGTAGCAGTGGCAATTCTGCGCCTCCGTCTTGCAACAATACCGTGTCCACTACCACCCCTCTCCCGCGCTGCGGGAGAGGGGCTGGGGGTGAGTGGGTGAGGGGGCTGGAGAGAAGGAACGTTGGCAACCCCTCACGTAATTCACGCAATGGCCGCACGAGTACAGTACGTGCCCAATGAAACGTTTTTGATCAGGCTCTTAGATATGTCCACTCGCTTTGTCGTATGTTTGTATTCTTCCTGGCAAGGTTCGTATCACTTCTAAAATTCTCCAGCACTGTTGGTTAACCCTACCTGATAGCAATATCAACGTGTCCTGATCTTGATGCGCAACCTGTAGGTTCACATTCCGGCGCTACTGTTCGGGGTTCGGCGACACTCTGCGCGAGGTGCTGCGGTTGATGATCGGGATGATATGGACGTTCACCCTCCTCTCCCCAAGCAGGTCAGGGATATAATACGATAGCAGTTGCACGAGTACTCGATGGAGACGCAGCATGAATATTGCACGTCACGCGGTGATTCTGGTGGCCGGTGCTTCAACCCGAACCCGCCCCCTTACCGTTCAGCGCCCAAAACCGCTGATCCCGTTGCTGGGGCGGCCATTGCTGGCGCATATCCTCGATGAGTTGGTAGGGCTGGTGAATAAGGTGACACTGGTCGTGGGCTATCGGGCTGAGCAGATTGTGGCAACGTTTGGCACTGTGTACCGAGGGATGACGATCCAGTATGCGTACCAGATGACGATTAACGGCACGGCGGGAGCACTGTTGGCGGCGACCCCACTTGATGAGCCGTTTGTGTTGCTCTACGGAGACAATCTGGTTGCACGGGCCGATGTAGAGGGAGTGCAGCAGATGCGCTATGCAGTGGCCGGTCTGCGGGTCAGCGATCCACGGTCATTTGGCATTCTTGAGCTGGTCGAGGGACAGGTACAGCGAATTATCGAAAAACCGGCGTACCCACCACCTGATGCGTTGGCGAATGCCGGAATTTACCATTTCGATAGCGAAGTAGTGCCGTTGTTGCATCAGATCACGCCTTCCCCACGCGGTGAACTGGAATTAACCGATCTGATAGGACTCCTGGCCGCCCGGCATCCGGTAGGATGTCACGTCTGCACTGGTCATTGGATTCCAGTGGGAACCCCATGGGAAGCACTGGTCGCAGCTCGCTTTTTGTTGGCCCAACAGGCCCAGAATCAGCCGCAGCCACAGGTAGCATCTGGTGCAATCGTTGACCCACAGGTCGATCTCGAAGGGTCAGTAGTCATTGGTGAGGGGGCGCGAATTGAGGGTCAGGCGCGGATTGTCGGCCCGGTGTGGATCGGGCCGCAAGTAAAGATCAAGTCGGGCGCACTGGTGATTGCATCGGTGATCGAAGCCGGGGCAACAATTGAGACTGGTGCGATGATTGGCGGTTCGGTAATCGGCCCTGCGGCGGTTGTCGGCGCCAATGCCACGATCAGCCACTCGTGGCTGGAGGAAGGAGTGCAGATCGGGTCGCAGACAGTTATCGAAGCAGCAGCGTTTTCCGATCCTCAACCGACAGCGGTGGTGAACGGTCTGCTCACCTACACCGATCTGGTCAACCGGGGGGCGGTCGTAGCTGCCGGTCTCACGATCGCACCTGCGAGTCGTATTACAGCGGGGAGTGTGATCATGTGATGTTAGTCACATACCCTGCCAGCATTGCTTACTGAAGAGTGGGGAATGACGATCATACACCAAAGCATGATCGAATCCGGTGGAATGGTGGGGCGGTATCGCCGAACCCACCGTTCATCCCGTTGGTGCGGTTCGTGGGGTTGGCACGTGCCGATACCGGTTGCACCCGTCAGCGATGGAATATCGCCAATCCGGCATCAAAATAATGACGCCACTATTACATCGGGTCGTATGCGCAAGATACCGGCGTGTCACGTCAACGTACCAACAATCAGACGCTAAAGTATAACACTGGAAACCGCCGGCACTTTTTCGTACAGCTTCATCCCAACCCGCCGGATGTGCTCGACGACATCGGGGTCACTGATCTGATGAAAAATGGAGAGATCAAACGTGTATGGTAAAAGGAGATCGTCGAGTGCATCCATAACCCGAGAGAGCACATCAAGCGTCAATTCTTCACCACCAACCAGGGTCAAATCGATATCTGAGCCAGGTTTGTACGTCCCTTTTGCGCGTGATCCATACAAAATAGCCTGTTCAATCTGGGGATATTGCGCCAATACTGCCTGAATATTCGCGATAGTTGTCTCTGGAAGGCCAAATCTCATAATATGTCTCCATCAATGATCGCCTGCATTCGATGAACTAAGCGCTTGAATTCGGCAAAATAACGTTCAATAATCTTACGAACTATTTCATCGGCCAGGTCTTGATTGTACGTATGAGAAGAAAGATTTCGACTAGTAATCATATCCATCCATATTTCCCCAGCTTCAATAAGGCCCTGCTTGAACGCCTCGCGGGTACTGTCTTTTGAACCATACAACTTGCGAACGCCCCGTTCCTCAAGAAAATCCTTCAGTGTGTTCCAAGCCAACTCGTGGGTATTCTCAAAAGCTTGGATCAAACCCTGCTTTTCTAATTCTGACAGTGAACGGCTATGAGATAAAGCAACTGCCTGCTCAAGTTGCGTAAAAGCTCGTACAAAATGCTTGTACCGCTGTATCCAGCGAACATCTTGTGTGCTCATGAGATGTCCACCCTTGGTTTAGTGATAGCTTATATTATATCAGAGCCTGATCAGAAACCAGGGTTTTGATCAGGCTTCCACTCTACCCAAACTAGCGCAGATTACTTGGGCGCTCACCCAGGGTTACCGACACCTTCTGCTCTTGGCCATCGCGGAGAATGGTCAGTTCAACCGTATCGCCAGGACGGTACTGCAACAATAGTTGACGTAGCGAGACATTGCCATCGAGACGTTGATCATTGACAGCGACGATGATGTCACCCTCGCGCAAACCGGCTTTGGCGGCAGCAGTATTGGGCAACACAGCCGACTGACCGCTAATGCCAGCGCTGATAAACGCACCATTTTGTACCGGCAGATTATACTCGGCTGCTACTTCGCCATCGATCATGAGATAGGTAATACCGAGGAACGGATAGCGCACCTGACCGGTGCGGATGATCTGATCGGCGACGTTAGAGAAGATGCTGCTCGGTACAGCAAAACCTAGGCCCTCAACCGGGGTCATTGTGCCAAAGCCTACATCGTTGCGCACCACTAACGTATTGATACCGACCACTTCACCTTTCAGGTTGATGAGCGGTCCACCACTATTGCCACTGTTGATAGCCGCGTCGGTCTGGATCAGCCCTTCCATCCCACTACCCGGTACCGAACGGTTGAGCGCACTTACCACACCGGCGGTTACCGTATTGCGAAAATTTCCGAGCGGACTACCAATTGCCAGCACCGTTTCACCCGGTTGTAGAGCCGATGAGTCACCAATGACAGCCACACCAGGCACCTCGCCACTTACTTTGAGTACGGCAATATCGTTGAGTGAGTCGGTACCGACTAGCTCTGCTTGACGGCGCGTACCATCGGCGAAGAGCACGAAGTAGCGATTACCGTCGCTGACGACATGATTGTTCGTAATAATATATCCATCTTCACTGATAATCACCCCACTGCCGCTTCCGCGTCCGGTACGACCTTCGACTGTTACCGTCACGACTGCGGGGGCAACCCGCTTCACCGCTGCGACCATTGCATCAGAGAGGCTGACAACAATTGCTTCATTGACCGTTGGCGACGATGGTGGAGTTTGAGTAACGGTATTGACGGGTCGTGTATCGATTGCAGACACCTTAGCTGTTACCTGAGCCAGTGTCTGCTGCGAGACCAGAAACCCTACCAGACCACCGGCAGCGGCGCCACCGGCAACACCGATAAAGATGCCTAACAAGAAGGTAAAAATCAACGCTAGACGATTACCGTTCATAGCCAAACCTCCCAAATGAGCCAGACGATCACGAACTCGCCTGTTTGCTAAGCATATCATCACGCAGTTATTTTAAAATTCGGTTAGAAGGGCGTAAGAAGTTGATGAGATGATACGTAGAAAGTGAGATAGACAGCAGGATCAAACCATTGCAGGCCGTTCTCAGCATTGGATAAGAGAGTTGACTTGAATCCTCAGCGAGGTGCTGAACCCCGTCTTGCTACATGTGATGCCCCTTTCGCTCATCCGTTGGGGAAGGGGCATCGAGGGAATGGTACGTCTACCAGCCACACTTTTTCAGACACTCGATCAGAAAGATCATTGCGGCAACTTCAGCAGATCGCGCAGTGCCGGTTCTAAGGTTGGGAAGCGAAACTGGTAACCGAGTTCTAGAGCCTTTCGAGGAATGGCGTTTTGGCCGTAGACCACCAGGTCAGCCATTTCACCCAGGGCAATGCGTAGACTAAACTCAGGAACCGGCAACCACGACGGTGAGCCGAGCACTTTGCCGAGGATAGCGGCAAACTCGCGGTTGGGTAGCGCACCTGGCGCGACCGCATTGAGCGGTCCGCGTACCCGTTCGTCTTCGAGGGCAAAGCGGATCAGACCAACTTCATCGGCGGGATGAATCCAGGGATAGACCTGGGTACCGGGAAGGATGGGGCCGCCGGTCATGAGCTTAAAGGGCAGCATAATTTGCGGTAACGCACCCGATTCGGGATCGAGTAACAGGCCGGTACGTAACTGCACAGTACGAACCCCAAACGATTCAGCCCGTGCCGCTTCTGCTTCCCAGGCCACACAAACCTGCGCTAGAAAGTCACGACCCGGCGGCGCAGATTCGTCGAGTGGAGTGCTATCGCGATAGGGGCCGTAGTACCCGACTGCCGATGCACAAATGAAGACGTTGGGACGTTGGGAAGCAGCCGCGATGGCGTTCACAATGCCACGGGTGCCAATCACCCGACTATTGCGGATTTCCGCTTTGTATTCAGGTGTCCAGCGCTTACCGAGCAAGCCGGTTGAAATTGGCGCACCGGCCAGATGGATGACACCCCAGGCACCATCGAGGGCCGCTGCCCAGGCGCCCTGTTCAGAGGGCTGCCAGGCTACGTAGTCAGCCGCGCCGGGCAGGGTATCTCGTGCTCGTGATGGATTACGACTAAAGATGACCAGGGCGTATTCGTTCTGTAATTCGGCAACCAGCTTACGCCCGATCAGGCCGGTCGCGCCGGTGATGATAATGCGTTTTGTGCTCATAGAGTTACTTCATCAGCGCAACGGCAGGAGCTGGCAGCAGGTCGCGAACCCGCCCCTACCGCTGTGCGAACAGACCTCTCTGTAGCGGTAACAGCTCTGTACCGCGTTCTATCAATGTGAATGGCTACAGTAGCATCGTACACGCTCTTGTTGGCCCTGTCAATGATTTGGTAGACCAGCTCTGCACCAGGTGAGTTTAGCGTTTCAGACTGCGTAAGAGAGTAGCCATCTCGATAGCTGCGATAGCCGCTTCAAACCCTTTATTGCCAGCCTTCGTACCGGCACGTTCAATCGCTTGCTCGATATTTTCGGTTGTGATTACACCAAAGATACATGGAACACCGGTTTGGAGACTCACTTGGGCGATACCACTACTGACGGCACCGGCAACGTGTTCGTAGTGGCTGGTTGCACCACGTATCACTGCGCCCAACGCAATGATGGCATCGTAACGACCACGCTCGGCGAATCGCCGACACACCAGTGGTATTTCAAACGATCCCGGTACCCAGGCAATATCAATATGCTCTTCGGCTACACCATGCCGACGGAGCGCATCACGGGCGCCGTCAAGAAGACGATTGGTGATCAGTTCGTTCCAACGACTGACAACGATTGCGATCCGTAAGCCATTTCCTACCAGCATACCTTCATAAATGGTCATAGAGGTGCTCCAGTTGATGACCCATTCGATCCCGTTTTGTAAGCAAATATGCTGCGTTGTGCGGATTGACCGGTGCGTAGATCGGAATTGGCGTAACCAGAAAGCCAAATTCGCGCAAAGCAGCAACTTTTTGCGGATTGTTTGTTAATAGGTGAACATTGTGTAGACCAAGATCGGTAAGAATCTGCGCACCGACGGTGTAATCGCGGAGATCGGCAGGAAAACCGATACGTTCATTTGCCTCTACCGTATCCAAACCCTGTTCCTGAAGGGCATATGCCCGCAGTTTATGATGTAATCCGATCCCACGTCCCTCTTGCCGCAGATACACCACTACCCCACACCCAGCAGCCGCAATCTGCCGTAGAGCGATGTCGAGTTGCTCACCGCAGTCACAACGTAGACTCCCAAACACATCACCGGTCAGACATTCAGAATGTAGCCGCACCACAACCGGCTGATCGGCTGAAGGCTTCCCCATCACTAGCGCGACGGCTTCGTGAGGTGTACAGCGAGCGGTGTACGACACGATCTGAAAGGCGCCATAGGGGGTAGGCAGGTGCGCTTCAGCCATGCGTTCTATCAGGCGCTCGTGTCGCTTGCGGTACGCAACTAACTGCGCCACACTGATCATCTTCAGGCCGTGACGAGCAGCAAAACGAGCGAGATCGGGGCCACGCGCCATGGTGCCATCGTCGTTCATAATCTCGCAGATGACCCCAGCCGGACGCAAACCGGCCAGCCGCGCCAGATCGACAGCCGCCTCAGTTTGCCCACGACGCTCCAGGACACCGTTGGGCGCTGCCCGCAGCGGAAAGACATGGCCCGGTTGTACCAGATCATCCGGGCCACTCGCAGGATCAACTGCCACCCGAATGGTATGCGCTCGATCAGCAGCCGAGATACCGGTTGTGACACCACGCGCCGCTTCGATAGAAACGGTAAAGTTGGTCCCAAAACGAGCCCGGTTGTGCTGCACCATCGGCGCTAACCCAAGACGGTCGGCAATCTCACCGGCGAGCGCCAGACAGATCAGCCCCCGACCTTCACGAGCCATAAATGCAATTGTTTCGGCAGTAACGTGTTGGGCAGCACAGGCCAGATCACCTTCGTTTTCACGATCCGCATCATCAACAATGATGATCATTCGCCCGGCTGCGTAATCTTGTAAAGCCTCCGCAACTGATGCAAACATTAGTGCGCCTCCCGCCGGTAAGCTTCTACCAGCCGTTCTACATACTTCGCGATTATGTCAACTTCAATATTTACTAACGCCCCAACCTCCTGGCGGCCCATAATGACTGCTGATTGGGTATAGGCGACTAACGCAACAGTAAACGTATCAGGCCCCATTTCGGCCACCGTCAGACTCACACCGTCAACCGCGATATAACCCTTTTCGACGATGTACGGCAACAAATGGACAGGCGGGCGAATCGTTACGCGCTTCGAGTCGCCTTCGGGAACGATGGCGACAATTTCGCCGACACCATCGACATGGCCCTGGACGTAATGCCCGCCCATTCTGCTACCAAACGCAAGGGCCCGTTCGAGATTCACCGGATCACCGACCTTGAGCCGCCCCAGATTGGTGCGCCGCAGCGTCTCTGGACTCAGCCCAACCGTGAAGCTGTGATCGGTCAGCGCTGTCACCGTCAGGCATGTGCCGTTGACCGCAATACTGTCGCCGATGCGCGTTCCTGCGAGCACGGTATGGCAGTTCACGGTCAATTGGTTCGCCTGAGCCTGATCACCAACAATGTGTGCAACCGTTCCCATCTCTTCCACAATCCCGGTAAACATCAGCAACCTCCTCGATATTCCACCATGGCGCAGCGATTGACGAGGCAATCAGCAGTACATCCTGGTCGTACTGTTCAATTCGACGCAAACGGTAGGGTTGAGCCAGGGCCATTCGTGGCACACCGGCGCCAGCCATGGGCGCTGGCGCCAGGGCATCATTAACGATTCGGGTACCAATGAAGGCCCAGACTTCATCGATTAAACCATCGGTGTGCAGCGCACCCAACAGCGTCGCGCCACCCTCAACCAACACGTGATTATGCCCCTGCTCTGCGAGATAGCACAGTAACGGCTTAAGAGCGACACGCCCGTCGGTGCCAGGTGGACATTGCACCACCATTCCCCCACGCTCCTGTACGGCGCTCACCCAGGCCGGAGCGGGCTTCACCGTCGCAATCAGTGTCTGACCGGGGAGGTCGGAGCTAAGTACCCGCGCTTCCAACGGGGTTCGACCATGACTATCCACAATCACCCGCAGCGGATGGCGCGGCATCCGCCAGTGTTGATCGAGACGGGTGGTCAGTTGCGGATCATCTTTGAGCACGGTGCCGACTCCCACCATAATCACATCAACCCGATCGCGTAGCCGATGCACTTCAGTACGAGCGGCAGAACCGGTGATCCAACGACTATCGCCACCGGCAGTTGCAATCCGACCGTCGAGCGTCATGGCATATTTGGCCGTGACTAATGGCCGACCAGACTGTACCCGACAACGAAACGGCGCCAGTTGTTCGGCGACAACGGCAGCGCCGGTCGTGATCCGATGCACCTCGATCCCGGCACTCTGCAACACCGGTGTTGCTCCGGCCCCCATGCGCGGGTCGGGGTCATGGGCAATGAAAAAGACGCGCCGGATACCGGCAGCAATGATGGCTTCGGTGCAAGGTGGTGTACGGCCGTGGAAGGTACATGGTTCAAGGGTCGTGTAGAGATCGGCCCCTTGTGCGCGGTGACCGGCAGCCGCCAACGCGACTCGTTCTGCGTGCGGTCCGCCGGCGGGTTGGGTGGCACCTACCCCAACCACCTGTCCATCACGCACGACCACTGCCCCAACCGGCGGATTAGGGCTGGTGCGACCGACAACAGCCGCTGCCTGCTGCAAAGCAAGGGCAATAAAGCGATCAGGTGTGAAGCATTGGTGATGATCATTCATCGCGACACCCCTTTGCATAACCTTCGGGGCATCGCGGGGAGGACGATGAAGCAGAGGAGAACAACCGGCCGGTGCTTAACCGGTACAGTTGCACAAACAGACAAGAGCAGCGAGTGTGCCCTTGTCACTGCATGTTCCATCGTGCCAGACCAACCGCAGACCTTCTCCCATCCGGACTATACCGTCGGCCCCGGAATCGCACCGAGTCCTGCCTTGCGGCTCGCGGGCTTGTGTGGGCACGCCACCATTACCGCCGATCAGGAATTTCACCTTGCCCCGAAGGTCTTCGGATTATGTCGCCGTAGCGACATATATTGATTACGATACCGTGAAAATGGGATGGTGTCAACCGCCGTCGCAAACACGATTGAAAATGGGAAACGTTGAAAAAACCTTCGGCAATGCTCGTATATGTCTTTTGCCACATTGTTTCTGGTGTAATAGAATAGTGCTGATGCTGTACGTAAAACGATTGTATCACTACGGATACCTCCGAAAAAATCCTGTGCTCACCGGCGCAGGAAGGCCTTTTTTCAGCCAGTTGGATCATCGCGTGCTGCTATCAGGAGTGCTGTGCTATGCAACCCGGCTCGATTGTGCGTTGTCGGAAACGTGATTGGGTGTTGTTGCCATCAGATCAGCCCGATGTCGTGTTGCTGCGTCCGCTGGCCGGGGCGAGCGATCAGGTGGTGGCCATTCATCGTCGGCTGGCCGACCTGGTTGGCTATACGTTGCCCGAGGAGCGTCTGCAACCGGCGACGTTTCCACTGCCCACCGTCGATCAGGTTGCTGATGCGGCAGCGATCCGGCTGCTCTGGCAGGCCGCCCGCCTGACCCTCCGTGAAGGCGCAGCGCCATTTCGCTCGCTGGGGCGGATTTCGATCCGGCCTCGTACCTATCAGTTTGTTCCGCTCCTGATGGCGCTGCGTCTGCATCCGGTACGGTTGTTGATCGCCGATGATGTAGGGGTCGGCAAGACGATTGAGGCGCTGCTCATTGCCCGTGAGCTGTTCGACCGTCAGGAGATTCGGCGGCTATGTGTGCTTTGTCCGCCGTACCTCTGCGAACAGTGGCAGCACGAACTGGCAACGAAGTTTCATCTCGACGCAGTGATTATCCGTTCGGGAACGATCACGCAGTTGGAGCGTCAGGTTCCCCCGGGTAAGAGTGTCTATGCTCATTACCCTATTCAGGTGGTGAGTATTGATTTTGTGAAAACGGATCGGAACCGTCATCAGTTTCTCTTGCATTGCCCTGAGCTGGTGATCGTTGATGAAGTACACAGTGCAGCGGCAGCCGATGAACGTTTTCAGAGTCAGCAGCAACGCCATCGTTTGCTTCAGGAGCTGGCTGCCGATGCGCAACGCCATCTCATTCTCCTGACCGCCACTCCCCACAGTGGGATTGAGATGGCGTTTCGTTCGCTGCTGGGGCTGCTGCGACCGGAGTTTGCTGACTGGCAGATTGCCGATCTGCAAGAGAGCCAACGGATAACGCTGGCCCGCCATTTCGTTCAGCGGACGCGCAAAGATATTGAGCTGCACTGGGAAGAGGTGCGCTGTTTCCCTAGCCGAGAAGCGATTGACGTGACATATGACCTTTCGCCCGAGTACCGTCACTTGTTTGAACGTATCTACGCCTTCTGCTCTGAAATCGTGCACACCGGCGACCATTTGCACGAGCGTCAGCGGCGGGTGCGGTATTGGGGGGCGCTGGCCCTGTTGCGCTGTGTGATGTCGAGTCCGGCTGCCGCTCGGGCTGCGTTAGAAGCCCGCATTGACACGCTGGCGGTTACCGATGAAGAGAGCGATTTTCAGCCGTTTATTTTTGAAGCTGATGACAATCGCACCAACGATGAGGCGCCGTTACCGCCGGTTGAAGCAAGTGCGCAAACGCTGAACGATCACGAGCGGCGACGATTGCACGAGCTGATTCGTCTTGCCAGAGCACTGGCCGGGCCAACCGCCGATACCAAGCTGCAACGCTGCCGCGAGGTGGTGCAGCAGTTGCTCGGCGAGGATTTTTGCCCCATTCTGTGGTGCCGCTATATCGCCACTGCTGAATACCTGGCCGACCATCTACGGCAGACGCTGCCGGAAACGGTACAGGTGGTGTGTGTGACCGGGCGGATGGCAGATGATGAACGGCGGATGATGATCGAATCGCTCACGACCGATCAGCCACGGGTGTTGGTTGCCACCGATTGCCTGAGCGAGGGGATTAATTTGCAAGACCGTTTTAACGCGGTGGTACACTACGATTTGCCCTGGAATCCAAACCGGCTCGAACAGCGTGAGGGGCGGGTTGACCGCTACGGCCAGTTGGCATCAACCGTGCGGGTGATCCGCCTCTACGGGCGGGATAATCCGGTAGACGGCGTGGTGATCGATGTGCTGCTGAACAAAGCCCGTGAGATTCATCGCGCACTGGGAACGTATGTGCCGGTTCCTGAAGATAGCGCCAGTGTCACCGAAGCGGTGCTCAATGCGCTCTTTTTGCGGCGTGGTCGCGCAGGGCAACAACTGGAACTCGATCTCGGCGTACCGGCGGTTGAGGTGCTGCACCGACGCTGGCAACAAGATGCTGAGCGTGAACGGGTTAACCGTACTCGGTTTGCGCAGCGAGCACTGAAGCCAGATGAGGTGCGCCGGGAGCTGGAGGCAACCGATGCCGTGCTCGGTGATCCCACGGCAGTGCGCGAGTTTGTGTTGACAGCGGCACAACGGTTGGGGTTGCCTATTCAGCCTGATCGCCGCCGGGCCGATGTCTTTCTGGTTGATGTGTCGGAGGCGACGTTGAACCGCTTGCCGGCGCCGATCCGGGCAGGGCTGACACCATACCTATCTAATCCACACCGTTCTTCTCTATGGCGAATGAGCTTTGTTTCACCGGTACCTCCTGAAGCTGAATACCTCGGTCGCAACCATCGCTTTGTCACAACCCTGGCCCGCTTCTTGTTTGAAGATGCGCTCGCCAATCCCCAATCGGCCATCGCTGCCCGTTGTGGTGTGATCCGTACCCGCGCAGTGTCACGACTAACCACGCTCTGGCTACTGCGGGTACGCTACTTGCTGGAACAACCGGGGCAGCATCCGCTGCTGGCCGAAGAGGTGGTGGTTGTCGGCCAACAGCAAACCGGCGAGTGGCTTGATCCCGATCAAGCATTGGCCTTGCTCGATGCGCAACCTGATGCGAATGTACCGTTGGCGGAAAAGCGCGAACTGATCGATGATGCCATCACCCAATGGTCAACTGTGCAAGAACAGATCGCTGCCTTTCTGAACATACGAGCTGGCACGCTCGAACAGAGCCACAAGCGCATTCGGCAGGCAGTAGCACTACGGGTGCGCGAACTGGCGCTCAAGCCTCAGCTTCCGCCTGATCTGCTCGGCATTCTTGTCTTGCAACCGATGGTTACACCACAATGAGTACCTTTCCAACACTGCGCATTGCAGGTGGTCTCTTTGGGCCTGACCTGCCTGAACAACTGTTGCGGGGCGAACTGCCGTATCAGCAACCGGAGGATTTTGGTATCAGCAGTCGTCGCCATCTGAACGATGAGATTGCGGCTGTGTTTCACGATGCCTGCACGCTCTGGGGTGTCTTTCAAAACCGGCTGGCCCGCCTCGACGAACGGGATTCGGCGACCTCGCTCACCCGCGACGCCTGGATGATCCCGCTCTTGAGTATGCTTGGCTACGAGTTGCGCTACAACCCCCGCGCCTACGACATCGACGGGATGAGTTTCGCGATCTCGCACCGTCTCGGCGAGGACGATGATGCGGTACCGGTGCATATCGTTGGTGTTCGGCAAGAGCTTGATCACCTTGCGCCAGGTGGACGACCTCGCCTCGCACCGCACACCCTGCTGCAAGAGTTTCTCAACCGTACCGAGCATCTCTGGGGCATTGTCACCAATGGCCGCATCATCCGCCTGCTGCGCGACAGTACCTACATTCGTCGCCAGGTCTATCTGGAGTTCGATCTGGCAACGATGATTGAGGAGCAGCACTTTCAAGATTTCGCCGTCTTCTACCGTCTGCTCCACCGTTCCCGCCTGCCACGCACCGCCAGCGCTGCTCGCTCGTGCCCGCTGGAAATCTATTACCAACACGCGCTGGAGCAGGGCAGCCGGGTACGTGAGAAATTACGCGAAGGGGTGGAAGCCTGTCTGCAACAGCTCGCCAACGGGTTTCTCAGACATCGTGATAGTCAAGAGCTGCGCGTATGGGTTGCCCACCACGGTGCAGCCGAACTCTACCGTCAGCTCTTGCGGTTGGTCTACCGTCTGCTCTTTCTGCTCGTTTCGGAAGAGCGCGGTCTGATCAGCGCCGATCCGCTGTACCGCGAACACTACAGCATCACCCGCCTCCGCACGCTCGTCGAACGACCAGACGCCTTCACCGATCACGACGATCTCTGGTGCTCGTTGCGCGTGCTCTGGATGGTGCTGCGCGATGATACACCGCACGTCGATGGTCAACCGCTGGCAACGCTGCTCGGTCTGCCGGTCTTGAACGGTGATCTCTTCGCGGAACAGGAACTCGATCATGCCAGCATTACCAACCGTGATCTGCTCAGGGCGTTCTGGTACCTCACCTTCTACGACTCGCCGCCTCGCCGCATTAACTACGCGGCGCTCGATACCGAAGAACTCGGCTCGGTCTACGAAAGTTTGCTCGAACTGCACCCACACCTGACCGGCGCCGATGAGCAGATGTGCTTTACGCTCGCAGTGCGCGGGACCGAACGGCGCGCCACCGGGTCGCATTACACGCCACCTGAACTGGTCGGACGGCTCGTGCACCAGACGCTCGAACCGGTCTTGCGCGAGCGCCTGGCAGCCTGTCGTACCAATCGCGAACGCGAAGCAGCCATACTCACCCTGAAGATTCTCGACCCGGCCTGCGGTTCAGGGCATTTTCTGCTCGCGGCGGCCCGTCGGCTGGGGAAGGAGCTGGCACGATTACGCACCGGCACCGATGAACCACCACCGGAAGCGATCCAGGATAGTGTGCGTGACGCGATTACCCACTGCATCTACGGCGTCGATAAGAACCCGCTGGCGGTTGAGCTGTGTCGCGTGGCGCTTTGGCTCGAAGGTCATACCCGCGATAAACCGCTCACCTTTCTTGAACAGCACATCCGCTGCGGCGACTCGCTGATCGGGCTGGCCGACCTTAGTCTCTTAAAAGACGGCATCCCCGATGCGGCGTACCGACCGTTAGGCAACGCGAACCGTGCGTTGCTGACCACGGCTCGGAAACGCAACGCGAACGAACGGCAATCGACACTCTTCCAATACAGCTTCATTACCCAACTGCTGGCCGAGGTTGCGACGGCCATCCGGCAGATTGTCGCGATGCCCGAAACCACGATTGCCGAGGTGCGCGCCAAACGGACGGCCTTCGCGCAGCTCCAGCGGAGCGTTGCCTTCCGACAGCTCAAAGACGCCTGCGACACCTATACTGCCGCGTTCTTTGGGCAGGAAACCGCCCCTCCGCTACTGTTCACCACTGCCGATCTGTACGAGGTGCTGCGCAGGGATACGCTGCCCGATCCGCAAACACTGAGCCGGGTGACAGAGCTGAGCCACCGGCGCGCCTTCTTCCACTGGGCGCTCGAATTCGCCGACATCCTCGGACCGCGCGATGGCGACTCTCCACCCAGTGGCTTCGACGTGATCCTTGGCAACCCGCCATTCATGGGCGGGCTGCGCATCAGTAGCACCTTCGGCGCAGCCTATCGCCTGTGGCTGGAAGCAGCCTACCATCCCTTCGGCGGTACTGCCGACCTCTGCGCTGCCTTCTTCCGCCGCGCCTTTACCCTGCTTAAACCCGG
>Ga0197142_1002899_pt1 | contig 14723 bp, 14 predicted proteins | sample GBS60_MetaG_FD_148614 | JGI IMG/M metagenome (GOLD analysis project Ga0197142, IMG submission 148614) | Sediment microbial communities from Great Boiling Springs, Gerlach, Nevada, United States - GBS 60_MetaG | ecosystem: Environmental > Aquatic > Thermal springs > Hot (42-90C) > Sediment... | reverse complement strand
GCGTTGAAAAGTTCCAAAGTCCCGTCGCATCTTGGGCAGCCATCGCCTTTATCAGCGAACCTCAAATCGGCGAATTGGTCAATCGGGAAATCGCGACCCCAGTTTGCGTTAATGAAGTGGGCATCCGCTTCGTTAGCACCGATGACGAAATCCCGCATGAAAGCAATATCGTAATCGGCGATAAGCCTCACTCCTTTTTCCTTGAGCCCTACAGGACCGCTGAAGCCGACGGGTGCGTTGGTTAGCCTCTCAATGGTCGCTGCATCAGCCATCGCTACTTTCTTGCCCAGCAACCTTGCCAACTTCGCTTCATTAAGTTCGTGGTCACCACGGACCAAAGCGGCGACGATTTCACCGTCAGCGACATAAAGCAGCGTCTTGACCAATTGGCTGGGTTGCACATTCAGGAAGCGGGAAACTTCCTCAACAGTCCTTTGGTTTGGCGTCATAACTTTTTGCAATGGAGCACCGTCCCGTGTTAGCAACTTCACAGCCTCATCAAACCCGTCAGGTGGTCGCCGTTCGGCTCTTTCCCTGTTCGCAGCGTAACCGCATTTGGGACAGCGAAGCAACCTATCTTCGCCGTTTTCGGAGATGACCATGAATTCCAAATTTTCCGTCCCGCCGATTGCGCCTGCTTCAGCCTCAACGATAACGAAGGGCAACCCACAACGCTTGAAAATGCGGATGTAGGCTTGCCTCATTGCTTCAAAACTCCGTTCCATCCCTTCCTCGTCTCGGTCAAAACTGTATGCGTCTTTCATGATGAACTCGCGGGCTCTAATGAGACCGCCTCGCGGTCGCAACTCGTCGCGGAACTTTGTCCCGATTTGGTAAAGGTTGATGGGCAACTGTCGGTAGGACTTGATCAACTGCCGAGCCAAATCGGTAATTGGCTCTTCGTGGGTTGGACCGAGGCAAAACCAACGACCCTGCCTGTCTTGCAGTTTCATCAGCAAGTCACCATATTCGTCCCAGCGACCACTTTCCTGCCAAAGTTCGGCTGGGTGTATGAAAGGCATCAAAACCTCTTGTGCTCCCGCTCGGTTCATTTCTTCCCTGACGATGGCGATGATTTTGAGCAAACTCCGCCAAGCCAAAGGTAAATAGGTGTAAACCCCTGCAGATAACTTGCGGATGAAACACGCCCTCAAAAGCAACTGGTGGCTAATCAGTTCCGCTTCCGCAGGGACTTCTCGCAAACTGACGAACAACATCTCCGACAAACGCACTCCAATCACCTCAACCGCAGGGAATTTTTCCGCGCTTGCATTATTCTAACAACGCCTCAAACCGATGTGAGTGTGTTCAAGAACTACCTATGCCAATGGTTTCAGCCAGTGGTTGATGACAAAATTTTAAAGCGCTGAATTCATTTGGTGACAATTTGAAGGGCACGGCTCCTGCCGTGCCGAAAATTCTTCAAGCGGTCAGGTAAAAGTGCCAAAATTTTGCGGTCAGGCAGGAGCCTGACCCTCCGATGTGCCAAAATTTTGCTGTTGTAGCCTGCACATTGGATGCCACAAATGCTTATCATGCCTCTACCTTAATGGATGTCAATTTCGTTCGGGTTATCAGTCCCTTTGCCCTTCTGCTGCCCTTTCACCTGCCTGTTGATTTGCTTCCCTAACGACTTCACAATTGCCAATAAGTTCTTTGGGAGGGCGAACCTCCCGGTGAGCCCAATTTGGGTGCGGGGTGCTGAGTTCAGGGTGCGGTTGTTAAGCACCAAAATTTCTCAGCAGTGTGGGAACACTGCCCTCCAGAAAAATCAACCGTAATGCGTCCTTCATAATGTGTCCTTTCGTCATGCCGAAACCTTTCGGTCGGGCAGGAGCCCGACCCTCCAAACCACCATTCTCTACTCGCTATTCGTTACCGTTTTCGGCTCGACAGGAACCTCACCATCATTCTTTCCGTGTCCCATGTTCTGCGTCACGCATATCGGTTGACTCAGGCTGAAGTCTATAGCAAAGATGAGTAAATCGGGGCTTTTTAGAACACACTTCTCGCCTCTTGACGCGCAAAAAAAAAAGTGCTAAACTTTAAACGACTAAAAAATCATTCCCCTTTCAAGGGGAGAAGGAGGGGACGAAGATGGAGGAGAAGCGGCATTGTTTTGCAACCATCCGTGAGGGGCAACATTCAAACCTCGTTCATGGAGTTTCTCCCGTGTCGCCTTATCGTGTCGGCTTTACGCTCATTGAGTTGCTGGTGGTGATAGCGATAATCGCCATTCTGGCGGCGATTCTGTTCCCGGTGTTTAGCCAAGCGCGAGAGAAAGCGAGGCAAGCAACTTGTCTCAGCAACATGCGGCAAATCGGCATGGCTTTCCATCAATATGCACAGGACTACGATGAAGGCTTCCCGTGGTTCTACTCCTTCCTTTATGCGATGGGCTTCCAACGAGTTTATAGCCAACCGCAACCCAACTCGTGGATCACGATGGGCTATTGGTTCAACTTGCTTTACACATACACCCGAAACTGGGAAATGTTCAAGTGTCCATCTAAGGTGGGGTCAAAGATGCAAGATTGGGCAGAGAGCCGAGTCCATCCACTGGCAGGACCAGAATTGACTCCTTCCCTTCGCTATCGTGGCTATGGCTTCAACTGGGGTCATGCAGCGGGTTGTCAAGGCGCAACGAGGAAAATTCCTGAATTCATGGCGCCAGCATCTACAATCTTGGTCGGTGACAGCAAACCCAATCCGCCATGGTGTGCGGGATGGACTGACCCTGAAACGGGTTGCCCTCAAGGAAGTGACCATGCGTCGTGGCAAGACTTGCAATGCGGTGTTGGAAAGCATCCAACAGGAGGGCTTTTGGACCTGTTCACAACTGCTTGCCTTGAAGCGACTCAGTGGCATGTGAGCCGAATACATTTGCGTGGTGCTGTAATGACTTTAGCCGATGGACACGCAAAATGGTATCCTGTCATGTGGGATTGCCGAACTGCAAGGAATGTTTCTTGGGATCCGGATGCGAGCATCCCTGGTGGTGGACCTTTGTATGACAAGACGCCCGGTCGTGAACTTTGGGGTCACTACACAACGCCTCCGACTCAGACTGGTGGGAAGGGTGTCGGTTGTCCATAAAACTGAAGGGGGGACTGAGGATGCAAAGAGAAGTCCCACTTTGGCTCGCCATAGTGATAATCGTCGTTGTGGTTATCTTAATTGCAGGCATTTACTGGTGGCGTTGGTCTCCAAAAGCGCAAGAGGGAGCACAGCCTCCTCCAACAGCGCCAATTTTCAAGGCTGGTCCTGGGCTGGGTGGAGAAAAGCCCGTTCCTGAACAACCGACGAAGTGAAGCCATCAAGTTTCAGGTGAAAGTTTACTCGTGGCTGACTTAAATGGTGTGAGTTTTACTGGACCAAACGAGCCTAAAGGCGAAGGCTCCCCATCGGCAGCATTAAACAGTTGATAGCGTTTGTCAAGCATCTTATGTTTGTCCATGCAAGTGCTGTCTTTCGCCATCAAGTTGGTAACCTCGGCGATTAATCCTTTCCCTTACCTCAGTGTCCTGTGACATTGGCTTGAGGGCAATATTGAAGGGACGAAACTTGGATGCCAAAATATTTGCTGCAGTTTCTTTGATGGTTGCAGACGGTTGAGGTGAGAGGGGATGCGAACTTTCGTGTTGGGATTGGCTTCAATTTTTCTGGTCGCTTCATTGGCTCATGGTTGGGATTGGAAGTCACTTGTCTCCCGAGGCAAGACGCCAAGCCCATCACTGTTGCGCAAGCGCCAACAGGAGTTGGAACAGCGGAAAAGGATGGCGAGGAGAAAAGTTCGGGAAATGCGTCGTAAGGAAAGAACTCTCTCAGAACAACTGAGGGAGACGAGGGCGCGAATCGTTCGGGCGAAAGTCAGGCTGGCAACCCTCAACCGCGAATATGCCCAAGTTTCTCGTCAACTTAACCAAACGAGAGTTCGCGTGATGCAGTTGAAGGCGAAACTTTCCCGTCACAGGTCTATTTTGGCTGAGCGTTTGCGCCAACTTTACAAACACCCGCCCAGCGACTATGTCGCTTTCGTTCTGGACTCGCGGGACATAGAAGACGCTGCCATTAGGACCTACGCCTTTCAGCGAATTCTCCACCACGACGAGAAAGTCATTGAGACCACACGCCAAGTCAAAGAAGAACTTGAAAGCCGAGAGGCACAACTGAGAAGGCAACAAGCACGCTTGGATTTTTTGAGAAGGGCAATTGAGGAACAGACAAGAGAACTTCGCGCCGCCGAAGCGGAACAGGCACGGCTTTTGAGAAAAGTCCAAACGGAACGAGAGACTTACGAGAGATGGTTGCAAGAGTGGGAAGAGGAGTCAAGGGCAATCGCTGCTTTGCTGCGCAGGCTTCAGAGTGCACAGAGGGGGCAACCTCGCCCCATCCCTGCGTGGACCGGTCCATTCATCAGACCCGTTGACGGTCCTATAGTTTCAGGCTTTGGCTATCGGGTGCATCCAATTTTCCGAAGGGTAAAGTTCCACTATGGCATTGACATTGCTGCTCCATCAGGAACGCCGATCAGAGCAGCAGCAGACGGGGTGGTGGTGTTTGCTGGGTGGCGAAGGGCTTACGGCAACACCGTGATCATTGACCATGGAAACGGAATGGCTACCCTTTACGCTCATTGCTCCCGCATTCTGGTCGGTGAGGGTGAAGTGGTGAAGCAAGGACAAGTCATCGCACTCGTCGGGAGCACAGGGTTGTCAACTGGACCACATTTGCACTTTGAAGTTCGCCGTTACGGGGAACCTATCAACCCGTTGGCAGTGCGTTAGAATGAACTGAAGACGGCGACCCGAAACGGAGGCGATACTTTATGAAGCAACAACCTAATATGGTGACGGTTCAACAAAAGAGGTTGGGAGGGGCTTTGAGTTTTGCAATAGCGTTGTTACTCGTTTTGTCCTTTGCTGCCGGCTACCAAGTTGGCAACCGTAAGGGTGGATTGCCGCCTTTGCAGGTTTCCTTGGGACCTGGTTTGGTTCCAACTGTTAAAGAGCAAACATCACCAACTCAACCATCGCAACCTTCTTTGCGACCTGTTGAACGACTTGCTGAAGTCTATATCCGCCTGCAGCAATACTTTTACGCCCCAGACAAACTTGACGAGACCCAACTAACATATGGCGCAATCAGTGGTCTGCTCAGAGCCACCGGCGACCAATACACCCGCTATTTGAAGCCCGAGGACTTGGAGCAGTTCACGACCCGAAGTCATGGTGAATATGAGGGCATTGGCGCCGAACTGACGATCGCTGTTGACCCCGTCACTGGGGAAGAAAGGCTGACGATTATGAGCGTTTTCCCAGAACAACCTGCCGACAAAGCAGGTTTGCGACCCTTAGACCGAATCCTCAAAATTGACGGAAAGCCAACGGACAAGATGACTTTGGATCAGGCTGTGAGCATGATCAGAGGTCCACGGGGAACGAAAGTGACCTTGACAATCCAAAGGGATGGCATACCCGAACCATTTGATGTCACTCTAACCCGAGAACGCATCCAAATCCCAGTCCTACAAAAAAGGATGCTTGACGACAAGGTGGGCTATATAAGGCTGCTGGAGTTCAACGAGAAAACTGCTTCAGAGTTAAGCAAGGCGCTGGACGAATTGAAAAGCAAAGGAGCGCAGGCTTTGATTCTGGACCTTCGTGGCAACCCCGGCGGTCTGTTAGACGCAGCGATTGAGGTCGCAAGCATTTTCATCCCCAAGGGTCCCATAGTCACTGTCAAGAGCAGGACAGAGGGCGAGCAAGTTTTTGAAGCCATCCCATCGCTCTACAAAGGTTGGAAAGGTCCTATGGTCGTTTTGGTTGACAACAGAAGCGCTTCCGCAAGCGAAATCGTCGCTGGTGCATTGAAAGACCATAAAGTCGCTGAAGTGGTTGGTGAGAAGACTTTCGGAAAAGCGTCCGTCCAAACTGTCGTGAACCTTCGCGGCAGTGGTGCGTTAATTGTGACCACGGGAAGTTACCTCACTCCGAGCGGATATGACATCCACGCCAATAAAGGCTTAGAACCCGACCGCAAGTTAGAGCCCACGCCTGAAGAAAAACAACACAATGCTCAGTTGGCTGCCATTTGGTTGGAGCGTGGCAAGCAACACCTTCAAGCCCAAGAACTGGAAGACGCACTGATTTGCTTTGGACGGGCAAGGCAACTTGACCGAACGAACAAGGAAGTCGTCAAGTTGTATAACGAGACGGTAGCGAAGTTGGTGGAACAGGAACGCAACCGAACCCGCGATTCTCAACTTGAGCAGGTGAGGCAAATCCTGCTACAAAAACTTGACCAGCAGAAAGCAGTCAAGGCTGAAGCGACCGTGAGAACTAAACCTTGAAGCCTTTAACTTCTGCCTTCCAAGTCCCTACTTAGGGCTGCACAGCCTGTGAAGGGGTGGCTCCCCTATGCTTCGGATAGGGTTGAGTTGGGGTGAACGAGTTGTTTACTGGTTGGTGATTTTGGGGCTTTTGAGCCTTTTGGTCTTTTACCGTCGCGCTACTTTGCCCGTTGCCATCTTTGTCAACGGCAAACCTGTCGCTTGGGTGAGCAACTTCCGCTTAGCCAACCGAGCCGTTGAGTTGGCTAAAATCAAACTTCAAGAGCGATATGGTCACGATGTTGACTTTGCTGAACCCGTTGACTTTGGCAACCTGCCGTTGCCTTCAGGTCAGCAACTGATGAGCCCTTCGGAAGCCTCAGAATTGCTACTGAAAAGCGTTTCGCCTGCCCGCAAGGCATGGCTCATCGTGGTTAACAACCAAATCGTGACCGCACTCAAAAGCAAAAGCGAGGCAGAACAGGCTTTGGAGTTGGTCAAAGCCCACTTCACTCCGAAGAATGTCACCCTTGTCAAAGAGCCGTGGTTCAAGGAGAAGGTCGTAATCCGCGAAGGTAAAATTGGGGTCAACGAGATAGTTGCCGATGCGGAAACTGCCGCTCAGAAACTCATAGGCGGACTTGAGCCACCGAAGTTTCATGTCGTTAAAGCAGGTGAGTTTGCCGTTCGCATCGCTCGCCGCTACGGTCTGACTCTTGAGGAGTTGCAGCAACTCAATCCGGAAAAAAACCTTGACAGGTTGAAAGTTGGGGATAAGTTGTTGGTCAAGGTGGGAAAGCCGCTCGTGACCGTCGTTTGCGTCTATCAAGTCGTCAGGAAGGAGAGCGTGCCTTTCAAGACGGAAAGGCGCTTTGCGCCTCACCTTCCTGGCGGCGTTCTTGTAACGAAGCAAAAGGGAAAGGAGGGCTTGAAGGAAGTCGTGCTGGAAATCACAGCTGAGAACAGGTTGGAAGTTCAGCGAAAGGTCGTAAAGGAGCAGATTTTGAAAGAACCGGTCACGGAAGTGATTTTGGTTGGAGGAGGGCTTCGCTAATGCAAAAAAGTGGGCTTTCATCTGTCCCCTTTCGCCCCGTCGTTTTCAACCCCGCTTTGGGCGATTTGAGCCAACTCATCGCCCCACCATACGATGTCATTGACCCAAAGCAGTGCGAGCAACTTCTCGCCAAACACCCATGCAATGTTGTTCGGCTCATCCTGCCACCGTCTCTAAATCCCGACGACCCATCCCGTTACTCAAATGCTGCGAAACTTTGGAAACAGTGGCTTGAGGAGCAAGCACTGGTTGAGATAGAAGAGCTTTCCGTCTTCGTCTACGCTCAGCGGTTCTCCATCGGTAGGAAAAGGAAGGAACACATATCGCTGCTGACCACCATCCCCCTTCTGAATTATGAGAGCGGTTTGATTCGCCCCCACGAACACACCATGCCCAAACCGAAAAGTGACCGCTTGACACTGCTTCGCTTGATGGGAGCAGAGTTAGGGCAAGTTCATGGGTTGCTGAGCGATGACACGGGCGAGTGGCACGAATTGCTGCAAAGCGCAACTTCTGCTCCTGTGTGGTTGCGCGGAGAATTGGACGGGGTTGAACATATTGTTTGGCGAATAACTGACCCAGTCTTCAACGAGGAGGTCAACCGCCTTCTGGATCAGCAATGGTTGGTGATAGCGGATGGACATCACAGGTATGAAACAGCCTTGACCTTCCGAGAGGAAGTTTTGGAAGCGAAAACTGATCCAAACCATCCAGCGAACTTTATCGGCATCGTCATCGCCGACCACCAACGCAATGCAACAGTTCTCCCCACTCACCGACTTGTTCGGTTCCCCAGTTTTGAGGATGCGGAACGGGTGCTTCAGGAAATTCGCCGCCACTTCCGCGTCAGCAAAGTCAATTGGGACGGGGACGAAAAGGTGCTGTCGCAAATTTTCCAAGACCACAGCGGCATCCCGTTCCTTTTCGTCGCTCAAGGGCAGGCTTTGCTCGTGACTGTTACTGGCGTTGAAGGCACTGTGTGCCAATACATTCAGCAATTGCCTTTGCCGTTGAGGAAAGTTGACACAGCCGTCCTCCACCAAGCCGTTCTGCCTGTTATTTTCGCAGCCGTTGGGCTTAAACCTTCTGACTTGACAATTGATTACACCCACGATTCCACATCCGCTTTCCAGTTCGCTCAGCGGGAAGGCAACTTGGCAATCTTGCTGCGCCCAATCTCACCTGAGTTGGTTTGCGAGGTGGCTAAACAAGGTTATCGTCTCCCGCCCAAGACCACATACTTTGTCCCAAAGGTGCCGTCCGGCTTGGTGATGCGCAAAATTCTTTCTTCGCAGGAAATTTCCGCCAAAGAACGCTGACAAGGAGGGCAGGAAAAGTGAGTGAGCCAAAGTTCCTTGACGAACTCAAATTTGACGCCAACGGGCTAATTCCAGTCGTCATTCAAGATGCCAACACTGGTGAAGTCCTAACGGTGGCTTACATGAACCGAGATGCCGTTCGGCTCACTTTTGAAACCGGCAAAACTTGGTTCTGGCGAAGGCGTCACCAGAAACTGATGATGAAAGGCGAACATTCAGGGCGAGTTCAGGTGGTGAAGGAGATACTTGTGGATTGCGACGCCGATGCATTGGTCGTGAAGGTTGAACAGGTCGGGGGCGCTGCATGCCACGAAGGTTATCCGAGTTGCTTCTTCCGAAAGGTCACGAAGGACGGCGAATTGGAGGTTTTCCAGCAACGAGTCTTTGACCCGAACGAGGTCTACGGCGAAAAAGGTGGCGGGTGATGAACGCCTTTGAGTTGGCTTTGGTCACCTTGAACTTGGTCATCGCTTCCATTTACGCTGCCATCCTTTGGGTGATGGTGCAACAACGACGGTTAATGGACAAGCAACTTGAGGCTATGCAAGCACAACTTCGCGAAGCCGAGCGAACGAGAATGGCAGCCCATCGCCCAATTTTGAGGGTTGAACCACCCACTCTTGTGACTGTGGGATTACCAATGCCACCCATAGAAGAGCGTCGTCTTCGCAACATTGGAGTTGGGGTAGCACTGGATGTGACTTACTTCATCCATGAGAGAGGCACGGGCATTGTCTGGATAGTCGGCGGTCTCAATCCTGTCGGGGCTGGAGAATTATCGCAGGAGTTTTTCATTCCCTATCCGCAACAACTATTTGTGCTGAATGCTGCCCTGACGGTAACTTATGCTGATGTTTTTGGCAATCGCTACTGGACGCTTTACGAATTTGTCACACAAGCGCATATTTTCGGTGAAGGTGAACCTACGCACTTGCAGAGGTGAGAAAAGTGGCAATTGCATCAGAGCGCTCTATCACCATTGATGTAAAGCCGATTCCGCCTGAAGAGATTGTAACCCTTGCCGAGCAAACTTGGTCGCCTTCGCCTGACTTGAACTTCAACTACCTCCTTGACTGGATGGCTCGGGGATTCTCTCAAGTGACCAAAGTTGGTTGGCTGACGCGCTACGGACCTGCTTACGGCGGTCCCGCCATCCTTTTTTTGTTGCGCAATGCCGAAGGGAAAGAACTCGCGATACTGGTTGCCCCCGGCGAGAAAGTTGCGGAGTTCATTCGCCAGAACCTTGAGGAGTGGAAGCGCAATGGTGTTCCCTTTGAGCGATGGGAAGTCTTAACGCAAACCGAAAGGTAGGTTGAGGGTGAAGATGTCGGTGCGTTCGCTCCTTCGTTGGTTTGCAATTATGTTAGCGGTTAGTTTGGGATTGACACAACCATTGCTGACGACGCCCCCAAAAGGGCAGGAACGAACCATTTTAGAACAAGCAAGGAGGTTGGCGCGGAAGGGCGAATGGCAAGGGGTTCAGAAAACCCTTGAACCTTTCGTCAAAAAGCAACCCGAAAACCTTGAAGCGCGAAAACTTTTGACAGAGGCTCTGCTGCAACTTGGGGAATTCTCCCAAGCGCTGCCCCATCTGCGTTGGCTCTCCCAGAAGTTGCCCAAAGACCCTTCCGTTTGGTCTGCGTTGGGGCAAGTCCATGAGCGTCTCGGTCATTTGAGCGAGGCGAGGGAATCTTTGCGGAAAGCCGTTCACATAATGCCCGACGAACCAGAGTTTCGCGTCCATCTCGCCCGAATTTTGATTGCCCTTGACCGTTGGGACGACGCTGCCCATCACCTTCGCTGGTTGGCTCACCGTCTCCCCGATTTGGCTTCGGCTCAATACCACTTGGCGCTTTACTATGAACGCAAAGGTAACTTCCGCAAAGCATTTCATCATGCCAAACGAACCGTCCAACTGTCACCGAAAGAACCTGAAGCCCGTCTGACTTTGGCTCGCATCGCCTTGCAACTGGGAGACATTAAGACTGCTGCCGAGCAAGTTGAAACGCTCACGAAATGGTTTCCGTTGGATGCGAAGTTAGCGATGGAGTGCGCCAAGTTGTTTGCGCAAGCGGGGGAAACCGAGAGGGCAATCAAATACTTTCGCCGCACCTTGCACTTACAACCCGAAAATTCCGATGCCCATCGCGCCCTCGCAGACCTTTACAGCCAAAAAGGCGAATGGCGAAAGGCGTTGTGGCATGTCCGTTGGTTGGCTCGCAAGTTCCCCAACGACGCAGAAATTGTCAAGGCTGAGGCACAATGTTACACCCAACTGCGCCGCTACAAAGATGCGGAGCGAAGTTTAGTGCGATGGTCAAAATTGCGCCCCAACGATTTTGAGCCTTTCGTGCATTTGGCTCGGCTTTACCGAGATTTAGGTGATGCCATAAAGGCGAGGAGGGCTTACGACCAAGCCCTTGCCAGAAGACCGTCAGTTGAAGTCATCGCCGAAGTTGCGGATTTGGAAGAGCGATTGGGAGATTACGAGCGTGCGGCGAAACTTTACGAGTGGGCACAACGCCGTCAACCCGACAAACCACTTTGGCGGGCTCTCAGGGCGCAAGCGTTGATGAAATCAGGTCAGTTTGACCGAGCAAGTCGCATATTGCGCTTCGCACTCAAACGCTTCCCCGACGACCCTCACTTGAACGCTTTGATGGGAATTTGGCACGCAAAGCGAGTGGAATGGGTTGAAGCAGAACAATTCCTTAAACGAGTCGTGGGGCGTGGAACGCGGGACGAGGTATCAAAGATTTCACCCGTCTATCGCCCCTCGTCCCTCGTCCCATTCCTTGACGCTGTTGGCGTTTTGGTTGAAATTTGGCTTTGTCAAGGTAAGGCAAAGGAAGTCGTGAGGGTGTGCGATGAACTGTTGCGTCAGCAACCTTCACCTGAGTTGCTGATTTGGTGGGCGCAAGGGATGGATGAGTTGGGCAGGACGAAGGAAGCGGCTCAGCGGTTGGAAAGGTCGCAAATGTTCGCTCGCGATGAACGAGTTGTAAAGGTTGCAGCCCGCTTGTGGGAGTTGGCAAACGAACCTGAAAGAGCGGTGAAAGTCTGGGAGCGATTTGCGGAAATTGTCCCCGACAAGCGTGTAAAGTTATTGGCGTTTTCCCAAGCCGCTCAAGTTTGGGAGCGAGTAAATGAAATCCCGAAAGCATTGGCAATTTTGGAAAAGGCTCACCATCTCCTTGATGACCCGATGCTGAAAGCGGAAAAGGTTCGCCTTATGCTTAAGGCTGATGCCCCCGCTGCGGCATTGAGCGAGGCGGAGAAATTGCTGGCACAATTTCCTCGCGAGCCAGTGGCAGCAAACCTTTACGCCGAGGCAGCATTGCAACTTTGGCGTGAAACTGCTTTTGAGCGAATCGCCGAAAGGTTTCAAACCAACGCTAAGTTGACAGGAGCACTCTTGTTCGTCGCTGCTCGGTTGAACCGCTTTAATGATGCCCAAAAGTTGCTTAATGTTGCTGCAACCAATTTGCCACCGAACGACCGTGCTATCGTTCAACACTGGCTCGTTAACGAAAAAGATTTCGCCAGTCCCCAGCCCCCGATCTCCAGTCCCGCAATCTTCCTTGAACGGGCTCAGAAGGCAGCGGAACAAAATCGGCTTGGCGAAGCGATTGAGTTGTGTCGCAAAGCGATTGCCTTGCGGAGGGACTTTTTGCCCGCATACGAGTTGTTGCTGCAATTGTATCAGCGTCGGAACGATTTGGAACACGCCGTCAAAGGTTTCACGCAATTGGCAAACCGACAGCGGGACGATTTGCCGCTGAACTTTGCAGCGGCTACAGCCTTAAGTTTGAGCGGTCAGCACCGTAGAGCCATCACCTATTGGCGGCGGGTTTGCGCCTTGACGGATAACCATCCCGACGCTATGTTGAAATTGGCTGAAAGCCTTGAAGCCATTCGCGAGGATGTGCAGGCTAAGTGGGTTCGGAAATTCGTGGAGAGGTTGAAGCGATGGGAGGGTCTCAACGATGAGACCGATTGAAGTCCTTTATCGGCTGCAACAAACGGAACTAAGGCTTGAGGCAATCAGAAGGGATTTGGCAACCCTTGACGCTGGTGAAAAGTTAGAAGCCGAGATGAACAGGCTGAGCGAGGAGTTAGCCAGAGACCGCCAAACCCTTAGGCAACTGCGACAAGAGTTGCTGGACCAAGAACTGGAACTGAACGACATGGAAGCGAAGATGCGCAAGATGGAAGATTTGCTCGCCAGCGGAAGCGTCCGCAGCGGACGCGAAGTTGAGCACATGCAAAAGGAACTTGAAGAGGTGCGGCGAAGAAAGGACCTGATTGAAACGAGGATGCTGGAACTGATGATTCGCATAGAGGAGACCGAAAAGAAGTTGAAGGAGCGGGAGGAGTTGCTTGAGCAGAATCGAGAGCGGCTCGCTGAAATTCGGAAACAAGCGGCTGCGTTGAAAGAGGCGTTGACAAAAGAACAGGAGTCCCTGCTTCAAGAGCGGGAAAGGTTAAGGTCAATGCTTCCGGAAGACTTGCTCAACCGATACGAGCGCTTGAAGGTAAGGTTAGGCGGAGTCGCCGTTGCGAAAATTGAAGGCAACTTGTGTGGTGCGTGCCGAGTTGCCATAACCGCAGAGACCATCAGAGCCCTTCGTGACCCCGAAGGCTTGCCCACATGCGAAAATTGCGGGCGGTTTCTGTTCGGCGAGGTATAGTGAGGGCGTCGGGGTGAAATTGATGCGTCCGAGCAAAGGCTATGGCGGCGAAGTTGACGAGAAAGTTTGGCAGCGGATAGAAGCGTCAATGAACTTCTGTGAGGGTGACCGAGTCCCCATCTGGGACTACATTGACAACCCAGCCATCATTGCGCACTTTCGGCAGGAAGGCGATGATTACGAAACAACGATGGTTCGGGTCTATCACGGTTTGGGAATTGACCTTTGCCGAGGCTATGGCGGTTCTTTTGAGCCGTCGCAGGAAGGGACGGTCATCGGTGAAGGTAAAGGGCAGCGCAAAATCAGCGGTCAAACGGCGTGGAAAGTCCGATACGAAATTGAGACCCTTGACGAATTGCGTGAGTATGTCAGCAAGGCAGAACCCGTTTCGTGGGATTGGATTCGCACCCATTGGGTTCCTTGGGTTCGCGAACGGCAACGAAAATTTGCCCCCTTGACTGTCTTCGTCCCCGGACACGGTTGCGGCTTTCACGATGCTTATGGCTTGATGGGGCAAGAGAGGTTCGCTTACGCCATCTACGATGCGCCGAAGGAGGTCAGGGCGCTGCTTGAGATAACTGGTGAAACTGCTTTCAGGTTCGCAAAGGTCGCTGCCGAGGAGCAACTGTGCCCGCTTTACTTTATCGGCGACGACATCGCCTACAAAAACGGCTTGCTCTTTTCGCCTTCTTTCCTGCGCGAAACTTTCCTGCCTATGCTCAAGCGCTGCATTGAGCCACTCCACGATGCTGGCATCAAAGTCATCTTCCACAGCGACGGCAACCTTTGGCAAATCCTTGACGATTTGCTTGATGCGGGAATTGACGGTCTCAACCCCATTGAGCCTTTGGCTGGCATGGATTTGGGCGAGTTGAAGCGCCGATATGGCAAAAGGTTGATTCTCGTCGGAGGCATTGATTGTTCGGTGCTTCTGCCCTTGGGGACGCCTGAGCAAATTCGCGATGCTGTCAGGGAAGCCATCAAAGTTGCTGCACCAGGTGGAGGCTTCTTCATAGGTTCGTCAAGCGAAATCAACCCAGCAATCCCGTTGGAAAATGTCTTGGCTTTCTTTGAGGCGTGCCGAACCTACGGGCGCTATCCCATTCAAGTCTGAGGGAGGTCGTGTTTGATGAACTTGCCTGACGACCCCTTCTATCTCACTCCGCCAGACCAAGTGGCTGCGATTTGTGGTGGATACTGTGGCGACCCGTTCGCCGTCTTAGGGATGCATGTCGTTGATCTCGGGACAGGTGGCATGGGACACGGGGCAGGTGAATCAGTGAAATCCTTGTCCCATGTCCCTTGTCCCGTGTCCCGCATCGTTACTG
>Ga0197142_1002898_pt1 | contig 14724 bp, 11 predicted proteins | sample GBS60_MetaG_FD_148614 | JGI IMG/M metagenome (GOLD analysis project Ga0197142, IMG submission 148614) | Sediment microbial communities from Great Boiling Springs, Gerlach, Nevada, United States - GBS 60_MetaG | ecosystem: Environmental > Aquatic > Thermal springs > Hot (42-90C) > Sediment... | reverse complement strand
CGAGTTCTTCGCCGTTCTCGACACGGTGGCGACGGTCCGCGACCGGCCCGGTGCGCTCGATCTCGGTGTCGTCCGCGGGGCCGTGCGCTTCGAGGGCGTCACCTTCGGCTATCGGCCCGGCAAGCCGGCGCTCCACGACGTCACCTTCGACGTCCCGGCCGGCACACGGGTCGCGATCGTCGGCCATTCGGGTTCGGGCAAGAGCACGGCTCTGGCCCTGCTGCTACGCCTCTACGATCCGGATGCCGGGCGGATCCTGATCGACGGGCACGACATCCGCGACGTCACGCTCGAATCCCTGCGCCGGAACATCGGCGTGGTGTTCCAGCACGCGACGCTCTTCCAGCGCTCGATCGCCGACAATCTGCGGATCGGCAAGCCAGAGGCGACGGACGAGGAGCTCGAGCGGGCGGCACGACTCGCCCAGGCGCACGAGTTCATCGCAGCGCTCCCCGAGGGCTATGCGACGCTCTTGGGCGAGCGGGGAGCCCGGCTCTCCGGCGGCGAGCGCCAGCGTCTCGCGATCGCACGGGCGATCCTCAAGGATCCGCCGATCCTGCTCATGGACGAAGCGACCTCCGCCCTCGACGCGCGAACCGAGAAGCGGCTGCAGGAAGCGCTCGAGGCGGTCATGTCGGGGCGGACCGTCTTCATCATCGCCCACCGCCTCTCGACCATCCGTAAAGTCGATCGCATCCTCGTGCTCGACCGCGGCCGGCTCGTCGAGCAGGGGACCTACGACGAGCTCGTAGCCAAGGACGGCGCGTTCGCGGCGCTCGTGCGCGCTCAGCTCTTCGTGGAGCCGCAGGCACCGGCCGAAACGGTCGCGACGGGTTGAGCCCGCGCCTCACGCCGCGGCGTCGACTTGGTGCCCGGGCTCGCTCGGTGGAGTCGAGGGTAGGAGCCCGGCGGCGCGAAGATAGCTCAAGACGGCGGGCTGCTCGTCGGGCCAGCGCGTCCAAGCTTCGAGATGCAGGCGCTCGAGGAGCTCGGGATCCTCGAGGATCGCCCGCCGCTCGGCGGCATCCAGGACCTCGGGACCGAGATAGACGGCCTTGCGCTCGAGCAGGCGCCGCTCGGCGGGTGGCAGCGGCGGGCGGGTGCGGAACGCGCGCACGAGCCGGAGGTGGAGCGCGTTGGTCGCGGGCTCCATCACGGTGCGGACGAAGCGAGCGAGCGGCGGCTCGACGACCGTCTCGAACGGGTGGGCGTCGAGTTCCCACGTCACCGCCGGCGGGTTGGTATCCTCGCGGACGATCAGGATGCGGCGGCGAGCAGCCGCCTCGCCGAGCCGTTGGCTGGCGCCCAGGAGCGCCAAGGGGACCGAAAGGACGAGCCCGGCGGTCACCGGCGAGAGCCACCAGAACAGGAGCGGCGACACGTTCCAGACGGCCACCGCCGCGACGACCCCGATCACCGTCGGCCAGAGGAAAGCGCGGAAAGCCACACCGAAGGCACTCTGCGCGGCGGTGCGCCGCTGCGGCTTCCACTCGACCGAGGTACCGAGAAGGATCGAGGTCACGAACCAGGTATGCAAAACCATCATGATCGGGGCGAGGAGAGCCGAGAACAGCGTCTCGATCGCCGCGGAGACGAGGAGCCGCGCCCCGCCACCGAGCTCGCGCCGGCGCGGCGCGTCGAGCAGCGCCAGGAAGAGGCCCAGGAACTTGGGCACGAACAGAAGGCCCAAGGTGACGGCGAGCAAGAGGAGTGCTTCGTCGGCCACCGAGACCGGGAGAATCGGGAAAGGCCAGCCCTCGGCGAAATAGATCGGCTCGCGCTGAGTGAGTTCCCAGGCCTGCAGGGCGGAGAGGATCAAGAACAGCGCCCAGAGCGGCGAAGTCAGGTAGGACATTATGCCGATCGCCAAATGCAACCGGCTGACCCAGTGCAGATGGCGAGCGATCAGAACCCGAGCGTGCTGGAGATTGCCTTGGCACCAGCGGCGATCGCGCACCGCGAAATCTTCGATCGTAGGCGGCGGTTCTTCGTAGGAGCCGCCGAGGTCGTCGGCGATCCACACCTGCCAGCCGCCGCGCCGCATGAGCGCGGCTTCGACGAAATCGTGTGAAAGGATCGGCCCGCCCAACGGGGCGCGACCGGGCAGGGCCGGCAACCCACAGAGCTCCATGAACGGGCGGATGCGGATGATCGCGTTGTGGCCCCAATAATTGCCCTCGCCGCGCGCCCAGAAGGCCAGACCCGCTGCCGACAGCGGCCCGTAGAGTTCGCCCGCGGTCTGCAGGATGCGGGCGAAAAGGGTCTTGCCGCGCACGAGCTTGGGTGGTGCCTGGATGATCCCCACGCCCGGATTGGCGTCCATCCGACGGATCAGCTCGAGGATGGTGGCGCCTGTCATCAAGCTGTCGGCGTCGAGCACCACCATGTATGCGTAGTTGGCGCCGAAGCGGGTCAGGAAGTCCTCGATGTTGCCCGTCTTGCGGCCGATGTTGCGATCGCGCCGCCGGTAGAAGATCCGGTCGGTGTCGCCGACGCGCCGGCGCAGCGCCCGCCAGGCCTCGATCTCGGCGAGCCAAATGTCCGGATCGGTCGTGTCGGACAGGACGAAAAGGTCGCAGCGGCGATCGTCGGGCGCGGCGCGCCGCAAATCCTGCCACATCGCCGCGAGACCCGCGAAGACCCGCTCGGTGTCCTCGTTGTAGATGGGCATCACGATCGCGACCCGGCCTGCTTCGTCGGTCGGGTCCGGCAAGGCGGGCGGGCTCGGGCCACCGCGCGCCCAGCGGGCGAGGAGCACGGCGAAGCCCGCGGCGAGCGTCCAGAAGGACTGGGCGAGCCACAGCATCAACAGAGCGAAGACCCCGAGGTGGACGAGGTCGAGCGCCGAAAGACCGTTCACGCCCAGGATCTGGGCCAACGTCCAAATGCCCCAGATCGTCGTCGACGCGATCAATACGAAGAACATCGCGCGCCGCCGCCGCGCCGTTCGGTCGATCCCCGGGGTCGGCGCGTGGCGGCGGGCGGAGCGGCTCGTTCCCTCGCGCGTCTCGCGCGGGATGAGGACCGGCCGTGGCAACCAGCGGCCGCGCCGCCAGCGCAGCGCCGGCGCGAGCGACTGTCGGCGGATCGACACGGGGGTCGAATCCGGCGCGAGCCGGGCGGTGCCGGGCACGGGCGCGCCGCCCAAGAGTCCGCGCGCCTCCTCGAGGCCCAAGCGGATCGCTTCCTCGGTGGTGTCGACCTCGTGGGCGCGGGCGAGTCGCTCGACGAGGTCGCGCGCGTTCGCCGAAGCGGCCGCGGGATCGAGTCCGGCCGCGGCGAGATAGGCCGCGACCCGCTCGGCGGCGAGGCGCCAACGCGCGGCAGCGCGGGTCGCGCGCGCGGGTTCCGGGTCGGTAGGGGGCGGCACCATCGACGATCCTCGCTCGACTCAGCTCTTGTCGAGCCGGTAAATCCAGGTCTCGCTCACCGGCTTGTCGCCGGCCACGAGGACGCAGCGGAGCTCGACCGGGCCGGTGCCGGTCGGCTCGACGTCGAAGCTCACTCTCCATGTGGGAGCGTGAGGCCCGTCGCGCACCACCGCCGGGCCGAGTTTGGCGTTGGCCGCACCGATGCGTGCTTTGAGCTCGGCCGCAGCTGGTGCGCCCGGCGGACGCTCGAACTCCACGAGGACGCGCCGCGCCTCGCCGCCGGCGCTGCCGACCCGTGTGGTCCGGGTCCGGCCGACCGAGGGCTCGACCGGCGACGCGAGCGACCAGACGAGGCCGTAGGCGAAGCGCAGCTCTCGACCCGCGGTCACCGGCGCGTCGGGCGTCCAGAAGGCGACGATGTTGTCGCGCCGCTCGTCCTGGCTCGGCACTTCGATGAGGCGGACCGACCCCTTGCCCCAGGTGCCGCGCGGCACGACCCAAAGATTGGGACGCGTCTCGAAGCGCGCGTCGACGTCCTCGAACGAACGGAAATCACGGCTGCGTTGCAACAGGCCGAAGCCGCGAGGATTCTCGTCGACGAGCACCGAAAGGCGGAGTTCGGTGGGGTTCGCCACCGGGCGCCACAAGAGCTCGCCCGCGGCCGTCCACATGGCGAGGCCTTCGACGTCGTGGACCTGCGGGCGGATGTCGTCCACGCCCGCCCGGTCGTGGGTGCCGAACTGGAACATGCCGCTCAAAGGGGCCACGCCGACCTGCTCGACCGGCGCGCGGAAAAACAGGTTGGCGTCGACGTCGATCCGGGTCTGTTCGCGGACGACGAGCTCGAAGCGGTAGGCCCCGGCCACACTCGGGCTGTCGAGTACGGCGTAGAGTGTCAGCGGATCGAAGGGCTGTTGTGGGCGGACGAGATAGAACTCTCGGAAGGCCGGAAATTCTTCGGGACGGCCGAGCCCGGTGTTGAGTGCCAGGCCGCGCGCACCGGCGCCCGGGGTCGTGCCGCGGCCGATGGCGCGGAAATAGCTCGCCCCGAGGAAGGTCAAGAGCGGCTCGAAAAGATCGGGGGCGTTCAACGGGAACAGGATCGAGAAGCCGGCCGTGCCGAGATCCTCGCCGAGCCCCTGGCGGCCGACGAGCTCGCCGAGCTCGAAGAGTTCCGGTTTGGCGAGCCATGGCCGGGCCAGCCCGTCCTCGACGAGGTGGAGGAGGACCGGCCGACGATGGATCCAACCGGCCGGGTAAGGCTGCACCCGATAGGCCGGTGAATCGGCCCAAACCAGGCGGTCGGGCTTGAGGCGGATCTTCCGCCAGGCTTCAGCGGCGAGCCCCGCTTGCCAATCCGGCACCTCGCGTGGCGCCACGTAGGGCTTCGCGGCCAACTCGCGGGTGCGTTCGATGAGCCGCTCGAAAGAAAAAGGCTGGCCGGGATCGGCCGGAGGCGCGGTTTGCCCGAGGGCGCGTCGAGGCCCGAGGGCGGCGAGCGCGACGAAAGCGGCAACCGCACGACGGGTCGTTCGTATTTCGACCATGCCGTTTTCCGACGCCCTCCCCGCGGGCGGCGCCCTGTCCTGCTTCGCGGCTCGACGGCCGAACCCGATCCCACGGGCTGCGTACCGCGCGAGCGCGCCCCGCAGAGGCTATATGGCTTCGGCTGTGGCATAGCAGAAGGGGCAGGAGGCGGGCAGGGGCGCCGGCGCAACAGCGTTCGTGTCGTGCTCGGAACCGGCAGCGTCCAGCTATGTCGAGCACCGACCGCGCCGCCGCGGAATCGACGCGGCGCAAGACGAGGCGCGGTTTCTCGTCGCGATCCACGGTGATCGAGACCACCTGCTCGGCGCCGGCGCTCCGGTCGGCCACCACCGTGGCGACCCGGTTGCGGTCGTTCTGCATCGAGACGACGCCGGCGTTGTTCGGCTCGACCGCCCGGTGCAGCGGGACGGGGTCGGGTGCGGCCAGCGGGGCGCATACCGGGGCGACCGATCGAAGCGCCGGATGCAGCGGAGCCGATGCGGCGATGCCCCCGCGTCCTCTGCGGGTGGCGGGGCGACCGCGATCCTGGCAGAAGATCCTCGCACGAGAGGTGCGCCGATCGAGCGGGAGGCGGGCGTGGGCGTCACCATCGAACCGGCAGGCGCGGTCGACGGTGTGGCCGTGCTGCGGGCGATCCTTCGCAACGAGACGGGTCTCGAGGCGGCCGTGCTGAGCTTCGGCGCGACCCTTCAATGGCTGAGGCTGCCGGACCGTGACGGCCGGCCGGTCGATCTCGTTCTGGGATTCGATCGTCCGGAGGACTATGCACGATACCCGGGTGCGGTCGGCGCCACGGTCGGCCGGTTCGCCAACCGGATCGCGCACGGCCGCTTCACTCTCGACGGTCACGTCTACGAGTTGCCACGTAATCAGGACGGGCGGCACCATCTGCACGGCGGCCCGCGCGGTTTCGCGCTGCGCCACTGGTCGCTCGAGGTCGAGCCCCGAGCGAGGGCCGTCCTCTTGCGGCTCGTCTCGCCGGACGGGGAGGAGGGTTATCCGGGTAGGCTCGAGGTGTCTTGCCGCTACGCTCTCGGCGCGGACGACGTGCTGCGGATCGAGACGGAGGCGGTCACGGACGCGCCCACACCCGTCAACCTCGTGAACCACACCTATTGGAACCTCGCGGGGGGCGGAACGATCGACGGTCATGTCCTCCAGCTCCACGCCGACCGCGTGCTCGAGACCGATGACGAGCTGATCCCGACCGGCCGGATTTTGGCGGTGGCGGGCGGTCCACTCGACTATCGCCGACCCCGCCGGCTCGACGATCGCGGCGCTCCCGACCTCGACCATTGCTTTCTGGTCGAAGGACGGGGCCTCAGGCGCGTCGCCCGCCTCGAAGACCCGGCGAGTGGTCGGGTGCTCGAGCTTTGCGCCGATCAGCCCGCGGTGCAGGTTTACAGCGCGGGAAAGCTCGACGTGCCGGGTCGTGGCGGCCTGCACTACGGCCCGCGCAGCGGCCTCTGTCTCGAGACCGAGGCGCTGCCCGACGCGCCCAACCAACCTCGTTTCCCGAGCGCGATCCTGCGGTCGGGGGAGGTCTACCGGCACCGGATGGTGTGTCGGATCTCACGGCGCTGACGCATCGCCCCCTACAATCGAGCGGGCTTGTCGCGCCGTACGGCCCGTGCTTTCGAACGGCGGGCGACGGGCGGAGGACCGCGACGATGAAGCTCTTGCGGTGGGGGCCGCCGGGCGAGGAGCGGCCGGGAATCCTGGACGGCGAGGGGCGGATCCGCGACCTCTCGGGCGTGGTCCGCGACATCGACGGCAAGGCGATTTCGCCCGAGGGGCTCGCCAGGATCGCCGCTTACGACCCGAGCACGCTTCCGCTCGTTCGTGGCACGCCCAGGATCGGGCCGTGCGTCGCGGGTGTCGGCAAGTTCATGTGCATCGGCCTCAACTATTCCGACCACGCGGCCGAAACCGGGGCCGTGGTGCCCCCGGAGCCGGTTCTGTTTTTGAAGGCGACGAGCGCGATCTCCGGGCCCTACGACGATGTGCGGATCCCGCGGGGCTCGACCAAGACCGATTGGGAGGTCGAGCTCGGCGTCGTGATCGGTAAGGCGGGTCGCTACATCCCCGAGTCCGAGGCGATGGATCACGTCGCGGGCTACTGCATCGTCAACGACGTCTCCGAGCGCGATTGGCAGGCCAACCGTTCGGGTACTTGGACCAAAGGGAAGTCCTCGGACACCTTCGGCCCGATCGGTCCTTGGCTCGTTACAAAGGACGAGATCCCGGATCCCCAAAACCTCGGCATTTGGCTCGAGGTCAATGGTCGCCGCTACCAGAACGGCAACACCCGAACCATGGTCTACGGGGTGCGATTCCTGGTCCATTATCTCTCGGAGTTCTTCACGCTTCATCCCGGTGACATCATCTCGACCGGTACACCTCCGGGTGTCGGCCTTGGCGTCAAGCCCGAGCCCGTGTTCCTCAAACCGGGCGACCGGATGCGGCTCGGGATCGACGGTTTGGGCGTCCAGGAACAGCTCTGCGTCCAGGATTGACGATGAACTGGGAAGGTCGTGCGGATCCGGCGCCCCGGCCGGCTGCTGCCGTTCAACCGTCCCCGGCCGGGCGCGGCTCGACCAAGTAAAGCTCGACGGCCTCGCCGGGGCCGGCGGCGTGCAATGCGAGCCCGGCCGCAGGTATGCCGAGCTCCACCACGAGGCGGGCCACCGCTCGCGCCCGATCGAGGGCGAGCGCCGGAGTTGCGCCGCGACCCACGACCTCGAGAGCTGCGCCCCGGCGGCGGGCCGCCTCCACCAGCCGTTCGAGTTCGGCGCGGTCCGCCGAGGGCAAGCTGCCGGCGGGCGAAGGCGGCGGCAGGACCAAGTCCGGGCTCCGCTCGTGCCGGACGGCGGCAGTGCGCGGTGCGGGCAGCGGTTCGGCGGCCGGTGCGGCGGAAGCCGGGGGTCCGGCGCCTCGGGCCGGAGGTTCGGCTGCAGGCGGCCCGGCGCGACTCGGTTCCATGGCCGGTCGCACGACATGGTCTCCGGCCGGAACCGCGGCAGCAACCGCTGTCCCGGGCACGGCCCCCGACGCGTTGTCGGCAGCAGGCTCCGCGGGCGTCGGGCGGCCGATCGCGAGTTTTCCGCCGAGATGATCGAGGAAACGGTCGAGCGTCGACGTGTCGGGTGGCGGCGGGCGACGACCCGGTGGTGCCGCCGGCTCTTCGACCTCGTCGCGTTCGGCGCGCTCGAACGCCTCGGCACCCGGCTGGCGACGGACGAGCTGGCGCAGGAAGCTGTCGAGGCTGCCGTCGTCGCTCTCGCTCCGCATCCGCTCGGCGACGATCCCGGCTTCCGGGTTCGGTGGGCGCGCCGCCGCGGGTGCCGGGCGAGGCGGTGACTCGATCGGCTCGAAGAGCCAGGCCGGCGGGGGCAAGGCGGTCTTGCCGGTCCTGGACCGCAACGCCTGGGCTTCCTTCCAGGCGGCTGCCCCCTCGCCGCGCAGCTGCTCGGCCAGGGCCGTCCGCTCGGCCAGCGGCGCGAACCGCGGCCGTTCCGGCACCTCGTGGAGCGAGGGTGCGCCCGCCGGGGAGGCGCAGCCGAGGAGTGTCGCGAAGCTGGCGATCGCGAGCCGCCGCAGGGCGGCGCCGTCGTTCGGCGGCCCGAGGATGCGGCTCGGTACCGCGTCGGCATTGGCGACGGCCGAGCCATGGTCTACCAGTCGCATCGGCAGGTCGCCCGGAAGTGGAGGACACGCGGGCCCGGCCCGAGCCCGGCTGGCTCGCAGGACATCTCAGGGGATCGACGCATGGCGAAGCAATCGGCGACCGAGAGCGCCCCGCGCTCGGACGAAATGGTCGCGATCATGAGCGAGATCGCCGCCAAGAGCCGGGCTCTCGTCGAGGAATTCCTCTCCCGGCAGAACCTGTTGGAGGCGCAGAACGCGGGTGTCAACCCGAACGCCATCGGCTCGGCCTTTCTCGAGCTCACCCGCCAGCTCATGAGCAACCCGTTCGAGCTCGCGCAGGCGCAATTCGAGCTGTGGCAGGATTATCTCCGACTCTGGCACACGACCACGCAGCGGCTCATGGGCCACGAGGTTGAGCCGGTGATCGTGCCGGAGCGCGGCGATCGCCGGTTCAAGGATCCGGCTTGGAACGACAATGTCCTGTTCGATTTCATCAAACAGTCTTATTTGCTGGCTTCGCGCTTCCTCACCCAGACGGTGAGCGAGGCTCAGGGCCTCGATCCGAAAACTCGCCAGAAGGTCGAATTCTACACGCGCCAGTTCGTGGATGCGCTCGCACCCACCAACTTTGTGATGACCAATCCGGAGGTCCTCAAGGCGACGATCGAGACACGCGGCGAAAATTTGCTCCGCGGTCTCAAGAACATGCTCGAGGATCTCGAGCGCGGGCGCGGTCGGCTCGCCATCAAGATGACGGACTACGAGGCGTTCGAGGTCGGCCGCAACATCGCTACCACCCCCGGCAAGGTCATTTACCAGAACGAGCTCATGCAGCTCATTCAGTACGAGCCGTCGACCGCCGAAGTTTACAAGCGACCTCTGCTGATCGTGCCGCCATGGATCAACAAATACTACATCCTCGACCTGCAGCCGCAAAACAGCTTCATCAAGTTTTGCGTAGACCAGGGGTTCACGACGTTCGTGATCTCCTGGGTGAACCCCGACGAGCGGCTGGCTCACAAAGGATTCGACGATTACCTGCTGGAGGGGCCGATCGCCGCGATGGAGGCGATGCGCCGGGCGACGGGCGAGAAGGAGCTCACGGCGATCGGCTATTGCCTGGGCGGCACACTCGTGGCGAGCACCCTCGCCTGGATGAAGGCCAAGAAGGATCACCGGGTCGCCGCCGTCACCTTCTTCACGACCCTCGTCGATTTCAAAGAGCCGGGCGAACTCGGTGTCTTCATCGACGAGGAGCAGCTGGCCACCCTCGAGGAGATCATGGCGCGCCGAGGCTACCTCGACGGCGCCGAGATGGCGGCAACTTTCAACTTGTTGCGAGCCAACGATTTGATCTGGTCGTTTGTCGTCAACAATTATCTCTTGGGGAGAGATCCCTTCCCGTTCGACCTTCTCTATTGGAATTCCGACAGCACCCGCATGCCGGCAGCGATGCACAGCTTCTATTTGCGCAAATTCTATCACGAGAACAAGCTCGTGGAGCCGGGCGGCGTGTGCCTGGCCGGCGTGCCGATCGATCTGCGGACCATCGACACGCCCGCCTACATCGTGGCGACCCGCGAGGACCACATCGCGCCCTGGAAGAGCACCTACGCGGCGACGCAGATCTATCGCGGCGAGAAGCGATTCGTCCTGGCCGGCTCGGGCCACATCGCCGGGATCGTCAACCCGCCCGCCTCCGGAAAATACGGCTATTGGACGAACGACGAGCTGCCGCCGGACCCGGAAGCCTGGCTCGCCGGGGCAACCCACCACAAAGGCTCCTGGTGGAACGATTGGGCGAGCTGGAACGCCGCACGCTCGGGCCCGAAAGTGCCGGCGCGCAAACCCGGCGAGGGCGAGCTTCCGATCATCGAGGACGCACCCGGCTCGTACGTGAAGGTCCGGGCGGCCTGAGAGGCGAGGAACGGACCCGTCCGGCCGGGCGGGTCAGTCGCGCCAGCCGTAGGCGACCTCCTTGAGGCGCACGCCGCCGAGGAGTGAACTGCCCTCGCCCACGGGCTGCAGACCGAGATGCTCGTAGAAGGCACGGGCCGGGCGGTTGGCGGCCAACACCCAGACGACGAGGTCCGGGAGCCCGGCCACTGCGAGGGCATAGTGGACGGCATCGAACAGGGCCCGCCCGGCACCACGTCCCTGCGCCGAGCGGAGCACGTAGAGGAGGTGGAGCTCGCCCGAGAAGGCTTGATGCGAGCGGCAGCGGCCACCGCTCGCGAGGCCCACGATCTGGCCGCCGATCACGGCCAGGAAGGTGGCGTTGGGCCCGGCCAGGGTGCGCCGCCAGAGCCGCTCGTGACTGGCATAAGAAAGGGCCGCGAGATGATTTTCGGGCAACATGCCGCGGTAGGTCTCACGCCAGCTGTCGACCTGCACACGCGCGAGGGCTGCCGCGTCGCTCGGCCGCGCGCGCCTGATCGTCACGTCGCGCACCCTCAGCAATTCCGGGCCCAATCCGGTCGCTCCTCGCTTCGATCGCCGCCCGGAGCACAACAAAGTCGGAGCGCGCGGTCAACCGCTCAGTGACGGATACGGCCTCGAAGCTCGACGCGGCCGTCGACGTTGCTCCCCGGGCGCCGTCGAGCATGGCGCCGCATCGGATCACGGTGAGGTCCGCGCCCCATTTTCGACCCCGGGCAGGGTGGTTTCGGGCGCAGCTTCGACGAACGGCGCGGCTTACGCCCGGCGGTCGGGAAGGCGGATCCGGCAGACGTTCCCGATCGAACCGGCCCGGGCTATGCCTCGGCTTCGGCCCTACATCGGGAAGGCAGGCCGAAGCGGCCGAGGGCCAGGGGCCCGGCCGCCGGACACCGGCGGCGAGCGGTCGGAGTTGGTCGAACGAGGCGGCGGGATCGCGGTGGCTCCCGCCGCGGCCGGCTCACACGATCCGCCCGAGGAAGACAGCGAACCGGACCAGCAGGCTGCGAGCGAACCCGAAGAGCGGTCGGAGGATCTGCAGGACGAGTTCGACCATCAGCGAGGCCGCGAGGGCCGAGCCCGAGACATGCGCGAGCAGGCTCGGGGGGCGGAGCTCGAAAACCCGGTCGAGGCCGACATGGACCATCGCCATGGCGAGCGCGGCGGCGCGGGCGACCGCAGGCCGGCGGATCGCCAGGCCGGCTACGAGGACGAGGGCTATCAGCGGCGGGGCGGTCAGAGCGCCCGCGAAGGCGGCGAGGAGGTCGAGCAACACGACGTCGACTGACATGGTTCGTCTATGGCGCACGAGATGCGTCGGGGGAAGCCAGCCCGATGGTGCGAGCGGCGGACGGTGCGGTCGATGTTCCGTCATCGGCCGGTCGCGCGGTCCTCGAGGAACGATCCTAGGCACGTGACGCGACACGGCCGGCCCCGCGCAGGCCGCGGCGGCGACGGAGGCTCGCATGACGATCGCCACTCGCTCGGGCACGCTCGAAGCGCGTCTCGTCGAAGACCGGAACGAGCTCCGAGCTGCTCAGGAGCTGCGTTACCGCGTGTTCTTCGAGGAGCGGGGGGCGTTCGCCGACCCGGCGATCCGGCGGGCGCGGTGCGACGTCGACCGCTTCGACGAGCACGCCGACCATCTCGTCGTGCTCGATCTCGCCCGCTCGACCGCCCGGCGCCCGGTCGTGGTCGGCTGTTATCGGCTGCTCCGCGAGCGGGTGGCGCTCGCCGCCGGGGGCTTTTATTCGCAAGAGGAGTTCGATCTCGGCCCGTTGCTCGCAAGTCCACTCGAAAGCGGGCGAGGAGAGCTGTTGGAGCTCGGCCGATCCTGCGTCGACCCCGCCTATCGCAACGGCACGGTCGTCCAGCTCCTGTGGCGGGCGATCGCAGCCTACCTCGAGATCCATCGCTGCGGCCTCCTTTTCGGTTGTGCCAGTTTGCCCGGCCGCGACGTGGCGGTGGTCGCCGGGCCGATCCGCTACCTCCACGAACGCCATCTCGCGCCGCTCCCTTTGCGGCCCGTTGCGCTCGCGGCACGGCGCGTGGCGCACGAGCCCTTCGCGGCGGAGGGCTTCGACCCGCAGGCCGCGTTCCGCGCGCTCCCGCCCTTGCTCAAGGGCTATCTCCGGCTCGGTGCGATGATCGGTGAGGGCGCGGTGCTCGATGCCGCGTTCGACACGATCGACGTGTGCATCGTCTTACCGCGTGAGCGCATCGACGCCCGCTATCGGCGGCACTACGGCGCGTCGACCGAGGCGCCGGTCGACACGGACGCGTGAGACCCCGACCACTCCGCGTCGCGGGCCGGCTCGGCGGCTTCGCGCTCCTGACCGGCGGGCTCTTGCTGCTCTGGATGGTGGCGGCACCTGTGGGAGCCGCGGCGAGGCGACCTCTGCGGCGCCTCTGGTGCCGCGGGATTTGTGCGTTGCTCGGGATCCGTCTCCGGATCGAGGGCGTTCCGTTCCGCGCCTGTCCGACCGTGTTCGTTCCGAACCATGTCTCCTATCTCGACATCCCGGTGCTCGGGGCGCTGGTGGATGCGACCTTCGTCGCCAAGGCCGAGGTCGCACGCTGGCCGCTCTTCGGCTTCTTGGCGCGCCTTACCGGCACGATGTTCGTCCGGCGGCATTGGCGGGAGGCCAAGCGGCAGCGCGACGCCCTGGCGGCCCGCATGGCGCGGGGCGAATCGTTCGTACTCTTCGCGGAGGGCACGAGCTCGAACGGCCTCGACATCCTACCGCTCAAGAGTTCGCTCCTCTCGGTCGCCGAGCCCGGGGTGCTCGAGCGACCGATCGCCGTGCAGCCCGTGGTGCTCGCCTGGCGGCGCCTCGCCTGCGGCACACCGATCGACGCCGCCAACGCCGAGCTCTATGCCTGGTGGGGCGAAGCCAGCCTGTTGCCGCATCTCTGGCGCGTCCTGCAGCTGGACGGGGTCGAGGTCGCCGTCCGGATCGGCGCGCCTCGGCTCTCCTGGTCGGTCACGAGCCGCAAGCTTCTGGCGCGGGAGCTCCGCGCCCATCTGCGCGGAGGGCTCGCCGAAGCCCGGGCCGAAGTCCTCCTGTCCGGAGCGTCGGCCGCGGAGGCGGTCGCGTGAACAGCCCGAGCGCGCGCTGAAGACAGAACCCCGTCCGCCGAGCCCGCCGTTCCACTCGACGGTAGATCGCGGGAGAAAAGAAAGGAGGCCGATGGCCTCCTTGTGAGATCGGACCTGCGTGTGCGGGCTTACGCCTCTTTATGAAAAAAAAGTTACCGGCGGGTCCCGACGCGGGCAAGAGGCGAAATCCGAGAAAATCACAGGCGTTTTTCAACTATGAGTTTCTTGATCTCGGCGATCGCCCGCGCCGGATTGAGCCCCTTCGGACAGGTGTTCGTGCAGTTCATGATGGTGTGGCAGCGGTACAGCTTGAACGGATCCTCGAGGTCCTCGAGCCGCTCGGCGGTCGCCTCGTCCCGCGAGTCGGCGAGCCAGCGATAGGCTTGCAGAAGGGCCGCCGGGCCGAGATAGCGGTCGCCGTTCCACCAATAGGAGGGACAGCTCGTCGAGCAGCAGGCGCAAAGGATGCATTCGTAGAGGCCGTCCAGGCGCGCGCGCTCGCTCGGGCTCTGGAGCCGTTCCTTCGCCGGGGCCGGGGTATAGGTCTTGAGCCAGGGCTGGATCGATTCGTACTGGGCCCAGAACGTCGAAAAATCGACCACCAGATCCTTGATGACGTACATGTGCGGCAGCGGGTAGATCTTGACCGTGCCGGGCACGTCCTCGATCGCCTTGGTACAGGCCAAGGTATTGTGGCCATCGATGTTCATGGCGCAACTGCCGCAGATACCTTCCCGGCAGGAGCGACGGAAAGTGAGTGTACTGTCGACTTCGGATTTGATCTTGATGAGCGCATCCAGCACCATCGGCCCGCAGTCGGCGAGATCGATCGTGAAACTGTCGAGCCGTGGCGGTTCGCCGGGTTGGCCACTCCATCGATAAATCTCGAATTCTTTGGGGCGTGCAGCACCGGGCGGCGCCGGGTGGCGCTTGCCGGGCTGGATCCGGCTGTTCTTCGGGAGGGCGAGTTGGACCATCGAGAACCTCGCTGGAGCCGATTCCTCAATACACCCGTTTGGCCGGCGGAATCGGCTCGACTTCGTTGGAGAGGGGCGAGAGATGGACCGGACGGGTGCCGAGTCTCACACCGCCCTGTCGATCGACCCAGATCAATGTGTGCAC